>Ga0210377_10000882_pt1 | contig 28399 bp, 27 predicted proteins | sample PLM4_65_b1redo_FD_155480 | JGI IMG/M metagenome (GOLD analysis project Ga0210377, IMG submission 155480) | Groundwater sediment microbial communities from an aquifer in East River, Colorado, USA - PLM4_65_b1 redo | ecosystem: Environmental > Terrestrial > Soil > Riparian zone | place: USA: East...
GATGGACGCTGTCGCCCCGCGCCCTCGATCGCCCCCTCGGCCCCCGCTTCCTCCGACGCGGGCGACAGCGTCCATCGCTCGATGACCGAGAACGCAACCACGACGGCCACCACCAGACACGCCGCGACAGCCAGGTAGGGCTTGATCGACCGGCTCGCCTGGTCCCGCTGCGGCACCCGGATATTCACCGCGACTCCGCCGTTCTCACAGGATCAACATCGCGTCGCCGTAACTGTAAAACCGATACCCTTCGCGAGCCGCCTCGCGGTACAGGTCCATGAGGACCGCCCGACCGCAGAACGAGGCGGCCAGCAGCAGCGGCGTGGAGCGGGGCAGGTGGAAATTCGTCAGCAACGCGCCGACCGCCTTCCAGCGATACCCCGGACGGATGAAGAGCGCCGTGTCGCCGCGCCAGGGGCCGACGCGGCCGTCATCGGCCGCGGCCGTCTCCAGGACGCGCGTGGACGTCGTGCCCACCGCGATCACCCGCCCGCCGCGCGCGCGGACCGCGCTCAGCCGCCCGGCCGCGTCGGGGGTGACCTCGCCCCACTCCGACGCCATCCGGTGCGCCTCCACCACGGACGTCCGCACCGGCTCGAACGTGCCGGGGCCGACGTGCAGCGTCACCGCGATCGTCTCGACCCCGCCGTCGGCCAGACGACCCAGGACCGCCGGCGTGAAGTGCAGCCCCGCCGTCGGCGCGGCCACGGACCCGTCGGTCTTCGCGAACACGGTCTGATACCGCTCGCGGTCGTCGACGGATTCCGCAGACGGATCGTCGCGTTCCCGCCTCAGATACGGCGGGAGCGGCACGCGACCGACGCGCTCGAGCCACGCGGCGTCGTCGGGAGCGAGCCGCAGGCGGTGGCGGCCCTCGGCATCCGGCTCCAGGACCTCGCCCTCCCCGCCGTCGCCGAACGCAAGTCGCTGGCCGGGCCGGACCGCGCCCTTCACCAGTGCGCTCCACACGCCATCGCCCAGCCGGCGGACGAGCAGGACCTCCACCCGCCCGCCGCTCAGCGCCTTCACGCCGTCCAACCGCGCCGGGATCACGCGGGACTCGTTCACCACCACCGCGTCGCCGGCCGCGCAGTACTCCGGCAGATCGCGAACGCGTTGATGGGCAACGAGCCCCGTCCGCCGGTCGTACACCAGGAGCCGGGCCTCGTCGCGCACCGGCGCGGGCCGCTCGGCGATGCGCGCCCACTCGCGGGGATAGTCGAACGCCTCGAGGGCGCGCTCGTCCTCCGCGCGGGGGGCGGCCTCGTCAGCGAATGTGCTTGGGGCGTCGCGCGGCGTCATCCAAATTCGTCCCGGGATAGTAGTAGTCGATGATGCGATCGGCGGTCCACCCGCGCTCCGACAGGGTCTTCATCCCCCACTGGCACAGGCCGACCCCGTGGCCCCACCCGCCGCCCCGCAGGTGGACGTCGAAACCGCCGCGGGCGCCGGCCTCGACGTCCACCACGTCGAAGCGCATGCTGGGCAACCGTTGGTAGCCGATTATACGGCGGAGCAGCTCCCCCTTCAAGATCAACTCGCCCTCCGAGTGGAGGATGCGCACGGCGCTGAGGCGCCCGGATCGATTGCGGCCCAGCGGCGTGAGCGTCGCGATGGAGCCCACCGCGTGCCCCGCCTCGCGGAGCGCGGACTCGATGTCGTCGAACGACAGCCGCCGCTCCCAGCGGTAGACCGGCGAATCCTCGTCGAACGGGCACGCCACCCCTTTCAGGTACGGCAGATCGATGCCCCAGACCTCCGCGGCATCCTCGGTGGGGCCGGCCGACGTCGAGTGATACGGCGTCAGCGCGAGCCGCCCCTCGTGCATGACGACGATTCCCGCGGTCGCGTCGACCGCCTCGGAGGCACGCGGATCCTCGCTGCCGAGACCGCCGTAGACCTGGCTCTGCACCGTCGCGTCCACGTCGAACGCCTGGCCTCCCCGCTCCCCCTTCTTATGGAGGGCGAAGGTGCGGGCGACGATCGCCTGGGCTTTCAGCGCCTCGAACGGCCACGTCACCGGCACCTCGGACGGGACCACGCTCTTGACGTACGCCTCAAGATCGAGGTCGTTGACGACCAGCAGCCCCGCATCCCGAGCGGTGATCACCAGCGCACCGCGCACCACCATTCCCTTGAATGCGCATCGGCCGCATTCCCCGCCCCTTGGGGCGGGGTTCGGCCGCATGCAATTCTGATCTTGTTCGTCTCGCATCGAAGCTTCCCCGCAGCCTGCTGCGGGAAGCTTCAAGACGAGCGGCGCCGACTCGCCCTCGATCCGGATCGGACTCCCCAGCGGCACCTCGTTGACGATGACCTGCGTCCCCTCGCGCCGAATGAAGAGAGGCCCTTCGACCGTGCGCCGCGGGCCCGGCGTGGCAACGACGACGGCGCCGGCGCTCTCCACCGTCATGGCGCTCTGGTCGGCCGCCAAGGCGACCCGGATGCGCGGCGCGCCGGCGGCGTGGACGGGTGCGGCGCACGCAAGCGCCGCCGCGATCAGCACCCCCGTCGCGAGCCGACGGGACATCAACGGCGGCCGATCAACCAGAGCAGGAGGGTGAGGATGAGGCTGAGTAGAAGGCTGGTCGTGATCGGGAGAAAGATGCGGATGTTCTTGCGCTCGATGAACACGTCGCCCGGAAGCCGCCCCAGCCAGGAAGGCAGCGAGGGAAAGCGCCCGCTGAGAAGGACCCAGGCGCCGAGAAGGGCCAGAAGGATCCCCGCCGCGAGGAGCGCCTTGCCCACCAGCGGGGACATGGGGGTTACGAAGCGGCGACCGCCAACATGCGGTCCAACGCGCGCACGGCGCGGACACGAATGTCCTCGGGCACCCGGACCACGTGCTGCAGGTCCTCGAGCGACCAGAGGATTTTTTCGAGGGTGTTCACGCGCATGTGCGAGCAATCGCACCACTGGCAGGAGGCGTACACGCGCTTGTCGGGGTTTTCCTTCTCGATACGGTGGAGAATGCCGATCTCGGTGGCGATGATGAGTTCGTCCGCCGAGGACGCCTTGGCCGCGCGGCACATCCCGCTGGTGGACAGGACCTGATCGGCCAGTTCGTGCACCTCGCCGGGGCATTCGGGGTGGACCAGCACCTCCGCCGCGGGATGCTCCGCCTTCATCGCCGCGACGTCCGACGCCATAATCCGATAATGGACGGGACAGTAGCCGTTGTAGAGGATGAGCTTGCGGCCGGTCTGCTTGGCGACGTGGTCGCCCAGGAATTGATCGGGGATGAAGATGATCTCGCGGTCGCGGGGAATGCCCTCGACCACCCGCACCGCGTTGGACGACGTGCAGCAATAATCGCTCTCGGCCTTGATCGCCGCGGTGGTATTGACGTAGCACACGACCACCGCGCCGGGGTGCCTGGCCTTGAGCGCGCGGAGCTGCTCGACCGTGATCATGTCGGCCATCGAGCAACCGGCGTCGAGGTCGGGCAACAGGACGGTCTTGTCGGGGTTCAGGATTGCGGCCGTCTCGGCCATGAAGTGAACGCCGCAAAACACGATGACCTTGGCCGGCATCTCCACGGCCATGCGCGACAGTTCGAGCGAATCGCCGACGAAATCCGCGACGTCCTGGATCTCGCCGATCTGGTAGTTGTGCGAGAGAATGACCGCCTCGCGCTCGGCCTTGAGGCGCTGGATGCGCTCGACCAGCTCCTGCGTCGCGGACGTCGTCTTCACGGCGGCATTCTATCACAGACGGCGGGAGGGAAGCGACACGCGGCACGGTCACATATTTCACATTCCGTCATGCCCGCGCAGGCGGGCACCCAGTCCTTGGGTGAGGCCTTGTGTTTTAGATAAGAATAAGAGGCACATCCTGGATTCCCGCTTTCGCGGGAATGACGAAGAACGACGCCTCCTATTCCCCAAATGACCCACGGCCGCCCCCCCACATTGCAAAAACCCCCGGAAACCGTTACCGTGGGCGTCATTCGTTATCCCGTCACCTGACCGAGCATGAGAGGATCGCCATGGTGAGTCGTCCTCCGCTTTCCGCCTTACTCCTCGTCCTTGCCCTCACCGTCCCAGCCGCTGCCGCTCCCGTTGAGGTCAGTCCGCCCTCGCGCATCGACGCCGTCACGGTGTATCTGAACTCCGCGCGCGTCACGCGCGTGGCCAAGATCGATCTGCCAGCCGGCGACGTCCGCGTCAAGCTGGAGGGCCTCACCGATCAGATCATTGACGATTCGCTCCGCGTTTCAGGCGCCGGCAGCGCCAAGGCCCAGGTCTTCGGCGCCACGGTCGAACGCGTCCCACACGTGGAGACGACCGCCAGAGAGGTCCGGCTGGCGCAGGAGAAGGTCACGGCGCTGGAGGATCAGGACCGCGCGTTGGAGGATCAACTGAAGCAGACCGCAAGCCGCCGCGAGTTGCTCGACTCGCTGCGCTCGACGTACGTCCGCGAGCGCACGGAGAACCTCGCCGTCCGCCCGATGGACCCCAAGGAGTGGTCCGGTCTGATCGACCTCGTCGCCAAACAATACGATGCGGTCCTGGAGCAGATCCGTAAAACCGAGTTCGCGCGCCGCGAACTGGCCAAGCAGCTCCAAGCGGCGCGACAGGAACTCGGTCAGGTGCGCGCGAAGGGCGGCCTGGTCACCAAGACCGTGGCCGTTGACCTGCACGCCGAGCGCGCCGGGGCGTTCGAGCTGGCGGTGAGCTACGTCGTGCCCTCCGCGTCGTGGAACCCGATCTGGGATGCCCGTTTGGACGCCGAGAAGCAGACGATCGCGCTCTCGCTTTACGGCTCCGCACGCCAGTTCTCCGGCGAGGACTGGACCGACGTCGCCCTCGCATTGTCCACCGCGCAACCCACGCAGGGTATCGAAGTCCCCGACCTCCCTCCCCAGTACCTCGAACCCATTCGCCCCATGCCCCCGATGGCAGCAGCACCCCGCGCGCTGCTTAAGGGCATGGCCGATGAGCTCAAGGCTGAGAGGATGGCTCCGGCCCTTGAGGAAGCGTTCGCGCCGGCCGAGGCCACCGTCACACAGGGCCTGCTGGCCGCGACGTTCACCGCGCCGCGACGCGAGTCGATCGACAGCAGCGGCACACCCCGGCGCGCGTTCCTCGCCACATTTCCACTCAAAGCCGACCTGACGCGCATCGCCGCGCCCAAGCGCGAGGAGCAGGCGTACTTGATCGCGAAGGCGATGAACGAATCCGGTCCCGTCCTGCTCGCCGGCCCCGTGAACATCTTCCTCGGCGATGAATTCACCGGCAAAACCCACCTCCCCACCATCCCGCCCGGCGATGAGATCAAGCTCGCCTTCGGCCCCGACGACCGCGTGAAGGTGGAGCGCAAAATCATCGAACGCAAACACGAAACCACCGGCGTCTTCTCCAAGGAGGAACTCTACCGCTACCGAATCCGCACCACGGTGAAGAACCTCTACCCCACGCCGATCACCGCCACGATCCTGGATCAAATCCCCGTCAGCCGCGACGAAACGATCAAGGTCACGGTCCTCGACGGCTCCACCAAACCTACGGAGCCCGAGGATCCGATGAAGCCGGGGGTGCGGAGTTATACGTATACGTTGCAGCCGAAGGCGGAACAGGTGATTGAGTTGGGGTATGAGGTGCGGTTCCCGAAGGGGCAGATGATCGGCGGGCTGGAGTGATTCGCGGGTCTTGTTTGAAGTGGATGGGACAAAGGTGGTAGGCTACCGCACGCCGGATCGGAAAGATGCCTACAAATAAGCGAAAGAACATTTTGTCGACACTGCATCCAGAAATCCTGGTCGCGGACGCGGAAGACTTGTTGAAATTGCGCAAAGCCAAGCGGGCGGAGGGCAGGAAACACTCGATTCCGCTCGCCGAAGTGAAGCGTAAACTAAGGCTACGGTAAGCCCTCTTCGTCGAAATCAACTGGTTGCCACCGGGACACCGCGGCTTTGGGCTGTCCGTTGCAGGGAACTAACAATTAAAGATGCGACCCCGAGCTCCGACACTGTTTCTGTCTCCTCATGTGCTGGTCGAGAACGATTAGCAAGCAGTTCACGCTCGAGTTGCAGAAACAATTCGGACGTCAAATTATAGTTAGCTGTGGGAATGCAGGGATCGATATGAAGATTCAGACAAATCAGCGAAAGATACTTATTGCTGGTATAGCGTTGATCGCTGCAATGGCCGTGTTTCCTCCATGGACGTACACGTTCCGATATCAGTCCACCTATAGCGAAGAACCAGCCGGTTACAGCTTTATCGCGGATCCGCCGTCCCCGAAATCCACTAGACGCACTGATGGCGTGAAGATCGACATCGCTCGGTTGTCTGTGCAAGTGGTCGCGGTCTTAGCGCTAATGGGAATCGGGCTTCTTGTAGTTTCTGGAGAACCTCGGCGTGACGGCTAACCATCGGGAGCGGCCGACCCGCAAAAGCGGCGCTGGTTTCGTTTTCTTTTTCTGGTTCGTCAGGCCGCTTTTGCGGTCGGCTGAACCGCCCCGTTAGACGGCAGAGCAGAATCCTCTTCAATCAGGCGAGGTAAGAGCGCCGATGTTCGACGTACTCTCAACCATCATCGGTTGGATTTTGACGCCCCTTGAGTGGGCACGCTCTGCTTACATTCAACGTCGGCGTCTCCGCTTAACAGTGCACAGAGCATTTTTCGTCGCGACCGAGCTCGAGTGCTTCTTCATCAATGCTACAAACTTGTCGAGAGACCGTGAGGTCGAACTGACGCATATCTGGTTTGACACGCAGCCCTCGATTCCGGTGTTGAACCCACAACGACCGCTTCCGAGAAGGCTCCGCCCGGATGAAACATGGGAGACGTGGCTCCCCGTTGCAGCTTTGCCGAATACGCTTCACGATCAGGTGTTTACACTCGCTCGCGCACGCCTATCGACGGGATCTGTGATACGGTCCAGGGAAAACAGGAATGTTCCTGAGGCGGGCACCGTGCCCGGTGGGCCCATTCAGCACAGTCGAGACGACATTGCGTAGGCCTGGTATGCCGTCTAACGATTCGCTGAACTCGGACGCGCAAGAAGCGCGCGCCGGTTAGCTTTTTCGTTGGGCGACCGCCAGAACCCCGACGGCAAGGAAGGAGGTAATGAATGGATGTCCATACCGTCCTCAAGAACGTGGGGGAGTTGTCATCCCGCTTTGCCGCCGAACGCAATGAGCGCCAACAGCGGCGTGCGCTGGTCGCGAGTGACTTCGCCGCGCTGCGCGATGCCGGCTTTCTCCTGACCGGCGTCCCGGTCGAGGAGGGCGGTGTCTGGCAGGACCTGCGCCGTTCGGCACGTCCCGTTTGCGACATCTTGCGAGTTCTGGCGCACGGGGATCCTTCCGTTGCGCTGGTGTGCGCGATGCACCCATCCGTACTCGCGGTATGGCTGACCTCGCCGGAAGTGCCCCCACCGTTTCAGGAGGCATGGGCCGCGCAACGGTCTGAGATCTTCCAAACCGCACGGGACGGCGCTTGGTGGGGCACCATCACGTCGGAGCCTGGGAGTGGTGGCGATATGACCAACACGAAGGCGACGGCGCGCCCTGCGGGCAGCGACGGCGGGTATCTGATCTCCGGGCAGAAGCAGTTCGGGAGCGGCTCTGGGATCACCTCGTACATGATCACCACGGCTCTCCCTGAAGGAGAGACGACCCCGGACCTGTTCTTCCTCGATATGCGGGGTGTCCGCTGGGACGGCACAGCGGGGGTGACTCTTACGGCACCGTGGGATGGTCATGGGATGGCCGCCACTCAAAGTCATGCGATGGCGTTTGCCGACTTCCCGGGCAGGCGCAGTGCCCATCCGGGGAACCTCCTGAAACGGATGGAAGCCACGGGTGGATTCATCCAATGCGCCTTCACGTCGGTCATCGTGGGTGTCGTCGAAACCGCAGTCGAGGCCGCACGCTTGCACATGGCGCGTCGGCGCGATACGCTGCGAGCATACGAGCGGGTCGAGTGGTCGCGAGCCGAGATGGAAGGCTGGTTGATCCAGCAAGCCTACGACGGCATGATGCGGGCCGTTGAGGACGGCAACGAAGGGCGACGCCGGGCCGCGCAGGCGAAAACGGCGATCGCGGAACTGGCAGAATCCGCGACGGCCCGGATTTGTCGGGTCATGGGTGGAGGCACGTTCTCGCGGTCCTCACCCTTCGGGTACTGGCACGAAGATGTCCGCGCGCTTGGCTTTCTGCGGCCGCCCTGGGCGCTGGTCTACGACAATCTCTTTGAGTGGTCCTGTGCGCGACCGGAGTAGCGTCATGCGTCAGCCGAGCGACACCGTATCGCGCTCTATTTGGGGGTGACATGAGGGGAGATTCATTATGACGTCGATCATTCGGGAAGTCGAACGAGTCATTACGCCGGAACCCGTCACCGAAGGCGCCGGTGTTCGGCTCAAACGAAGCATCGGCACGCGAACGCTGAACTATCTCGATCCCTTCCTGTTGCTGGATCACTTTGCGTCCAACGATCCGCGTGATTACGAGGCCGGGTTCCCGCTGCATCCCCATCGAGGGATCGAAACGGTGACCTACGTGCTCCACGGCGAGGTGCATCACAAGGATACCCTCGGCAATTCCGGGAGCATCGGGGCCGGGGATGTTCAGTGGATGACTGCAGGACGCGGGATCATGCACGAGGAGATGCCGCAGGTGCGTCCGGAAGGGATCGCCGGATTTCAACTCTGGGTCAATCTGCCGGCGACGCTCAAGATGACCCGGCCGCGGTACCAGGACATCCGGGCAGACACGATCCCTGAGATCAAAAAGGCGGATGGGGCACAGATCCGGGTGATTACGGGACGCGTTGATCGGATCAGCGGTCCGGTGACCGACATTGCCGCCGATCCCACCTACCTCGACGTGTTCGTTCCCGCTCGCGCCTCATTCATCCATCCGATCGAACGGGGGCACACGGCGTTCGCCTACGTGTTCGAGGGCGAGGCGAGATTCGGGAGCCGCGATCGGGCCGACGACCCACCGATTTCGTCTCCAACGCTCGTCGTGCTGGGTGACGGCGATGCGATGCACGTGACCACAGGTGAGACCCCTGTTCACTTTTTGTTGGTCTCTGGAAAACCGCTGCATGAGCCCATTGCGCGGTATGGTCCGTTCGTGATGAACACGCAGGAGGAGATCCAGCAGACGTTGCTCGAACTCCGCCAAGGAACGTTCGTCACCACGGCTTGACTTCAACCGGTGAACTGTTTCAGACTAAACTTTCCGTCAGTGAGGCGTTCAATTTCATAGAAGAAAGGGAGGCGGCTATGGCAGTGCGACTTGGAGACGTGGTACCGGATTTCACGGCGGAGTCGACCCAGGGGCCGATCCGCTTTCACGAGTGGATTGGCAACAACTGGGTCGTGCTCTTCTCGCACCCCAAGGACTTTACGCCCGTCTGCACCACGGAACTGGGCGCGGTGGCCAAGCTCAAGGACAAGTTTGCGCAGCGCGGCGTCAAGGTCGTCGCGTTGAGCGTCGACAGCGTCGACGACCACAAGAAGTGGATCAAGGACATCAATGAGACGCAGCACTGCGTCGTGGACTACCCCATCATCGGCGACGGGAACCGGCAGGTGGCGAACCTCTACGACATGATCCACCCCAACGCGCTCGACAACCTGACCGTGCGGTCGGTATTCATCATCGGCCCGGACAAGAAGCTGAAGCTCACGCTCACGTATCCGGCGTCGACGGGACGCAACTTCGACGAGATCTTCCGGGTGGTCGAGTCGCTGCAACTCACGGCCAAGTACAGCGTGGCGACGCCGGCGGACTGGAAACCGGGGCAGGATTGCATCATCTCGCCGTCGGTGCCGGATTCCGACGTCGCGGCCAAGTTCCCCAAGGGCCACAAGACCATCAAACCGTACCTGCGGACCACTCCGCAGCCGAACCTGTAACGGCCAACGGGATCTGATCAGAGTCGATCAGGACGCGAGGACAATCAGGGCTTCGGCGATCTGGACGGCGTTGAGGGCGGCGCCTTTGCGGAGGTTGTCGGAGACGAGCCAGAGGTTGAGGCCGTTCGTCACCGAGTGGTCCTCTCGGACGCGACCGACGTAGACCTCGTCCTTGCCCGCCACGTCCAGCGGCATCGGGTAGAGTTTGCGGACCGGGTCGTCGAACACGATCACGCCCGGCATGCCAGACAGGAGCGCGCGGGCTTCGTTCGGTTTGAGCGGCCGCTCGGTCTCGATGTTGACCGCCTCGGAGTGGCAGCGCAGCACCGGCACGCGCACGGTCGTGGCGGTGATCCGCATGCCCGGCTCCTCCAGGATCTTGCGCGTCTCGTTGACGATCTTGGTCTCCTCGGAACAGTCCCCGCCCTCGCCGAACGACCCGATGTGCGGCAGGCAGTTGAACGCGATCTGGTGGGGATACACCTCGGCCTTGACCTCCTTGAACGAGAGGAGCGCTTTGGTCTGATCGAGCAGCTCCGCCATCGCGGCGGCGCCGGTGCCGGAGACCGACTGAAACGTGGTGACCACCACCCGCTTGATGGTCGCGGCCTCGTGGAGCGGCTTGAGCACCATCACCAGCGGCGTGGTCGTGCAGTTGGGGATCGCGATGATGCGGCGGCGGGCGGCGGCCAGGGCGTGTGCGTTGACCTCGGGCACGACGAGCGGCACGTCGGCGTCCATGCGAAACACGGCGCTGTCGTCGATGACGACGACGCCCGCCTCAGCAAGCCTGGGACCGTATTCCCGGCTCACGGCGTCCGTGGCCGAGATGAAGGCGAAGTCGATGCCCTGAAACGGCCCCTGGGGCGTCAACTCCTCGATCGTCCACTCACGACCCATGCACGAGAGGGACTCGCCGGCCGAGCGCTTGGACGCGAAGAGCCGCAAGGTCTCCAGGGGAAACTTCCGCTCTTCGAGAATCTCCAGGCTCTCCCGGCCCACCACCCCGGTCGCGCCGATCACCGCCACGGTGTACTTGGCCTTCTTGGCCACCCCTGTGCTCATGTCCCCGTTCCTTACACGTCGTTGACGGAGGGGCGACCGGCCGGTCGCCCCTCCACGTTATACCACATGCATTATTTGGCGCCGCTGGTCGAAAACGGCAGGCGGTACGGCACGCCCTCGAGCTCCGACCCGTCCTTGGCCTTCGCCGACCACACCGTCACCTGATAGACCGAATCGGGCTTGAGCGTCCCCTTCGGCGCAAACCGCAGCGTGGTTGGGTTCACCCACGTGTAGGTCCCGTCGAACTCGATCGGCTCGCCCTTCTCGTCGACCGCACCGCGCTGGTCCATCGACACGTCGTGCTGCGTGGCGGGATCCATGGGTTTGCTGAACACGATCTCGACGACCAGGCCCTTCAGGCTTGGAATCGTCTCGCCGTACTTCGGCGACGTCTTCACAATGGACACCTTGTGGGTCTCGTCCGCCGCCGCGATCACGGGAGCCCCCAACACCGCCAACCCCAGCACCACCAGCCAAATACCTTTGTTCATTGGCCACTCTCCTTGTGAGCGAACTCCGTTTCAGGCGATCGCGTCCGCGATCAGCCCCCCCATTTCCCGCGTCCCGGTCCTGGTCATGCCCGGCTGCATGATGTCCGCCGTGCGGTAGCCGCGCTCCAGTACCCGATGCACCGCCCGTTCGATCGCGACGGCGTCGTCTTCGAGGTCGAAGGAGTGCCGGAGCATCATCGCCGCCGAGAGGATCGTGGCGATGGGGTTGGCGACATTCTGGCCGGCGATATCCGGCGCGCTGCCATGGATCGGCTCGTACAGCCCGACCCTCCCCCCCAAACTCGCCGACGGCAACATCCCGATCGACCCCGTCAACATGGACGCCTCGTCGCTCAAGATATCACCGAACAAGTTCGTCGTCACGAGGACGTCGAACTGCGTGGGCTTCCGGATCAGTTGCATCGCGCAGTTGTCCACGTACATGTGGCGCAGCTCCACGTCGGGAAACTCGGCGTGGACGCGCGTCACGACCTTGCGCCACAGCTCGCTCGCTTCCAGCACGTTGGCCTTGTCCACGCTCGTCACCAGGCGCCGGCGCTTCCGGGCGAGCGCAAACGCGACCCGCGCGATCCGCTCGATCTCCGGTGTGGTATAGACCTCGGTGTTGATGCCGCGTTCGCCGCCCTCGTAGGGCTCGATCCCCCGCGGCGTGCCGAAGTAGATCCCGCCGGTCAGCTCGCGGACCACCATGATGTCGAGACCGTCGATGACCTCGGGCTTGAGCGACGAGGCGTCGGCCAGCATCGGGAAGAGCACGGCGGGGCGGAGGTTGGCGAACGTGCCGAGGCGCTCCCGCAAGCCCAGCAAGGCCCGCTCGGGCCGCTTCGCGTACTCCAGGCCCTCCCACTTGGGACCGCCGACGGCGCCGAGCAGCACGGCGTCGGCGTCGAGCGCCGCCTTCAGCGTCTCGTCGGGGAGCGGCACGCCGAATCGGTCGATCGCCGCCCCGCCCACGAGGGCCTCGCGGAACCCGAAGCGGCGCCCCCGTCGCTTGCCGACCGCTTCCAGGACCCGGACCGCTTCGGGCACGATCTCGCGCCCCACACCGTCGCCCGGCAACAAGGTGATGAGATAGGTCGTCACGTCGATGCGTCCTGTCCCGCCAGGTGGCCCCCCAGCCGCCCCCCCGAGCCGCCGAGGGCCTGCATGAAATAGAGCGTGATCAGAAAGATCCCGAGGTTGATCAGGGTGACGAACAGCGGCGTCTGGACGCCTGGCAGGTGAAACCCGACCGGAAAAACGCCGTCCTGCGTCCAGGCCAGCACCACCGCACCGAGATAGACGGCGGACACGCCCCGCGCGCCCCACGCCCCGCCGCGCTCGCCGCCCCACACGCCGATCGCCATCCCGAGCAGAACGGGGCAGAGCAGGATGAACGCCAGCATGGTCAGGCGCAGCGGCGCGGAGGGTACGTCCCAGCGCGTCAGGTGCCGGGCGACCACTGCGATCGCGAGGAGGCCGACGAGACCGACCAAGCACAGCACACGTTTTCGGGATGCTCGGTTCATGGACCAGCCGATCGCGCCGCGGCCGACCGCGCGCCATCGCGCGATCAAATCAAGCCGACCTTCGGCTCCCCGCCCCGCTTGGCGGCGCGGGCCGCCGCCTGGTTGAGGGCGTTGAGGTAGGCCTGCGCCGACGCGATGATGATGTCCGTGTCCGCGCCGTGCCCCATCACGGATTTGCCGTCCTCCTCGATGGTCACGGTCACCTCGCCCAGCGCGTCCGTCCCACCCGCAATCCCTTTGACGACATACGACGCGAGACGGCTCTTGGTCTGGGTCAGGGACGCGATCGTCCGGTACACCGCGTCCACCGGGCCGTCCCCCTTCCCCACGGCCTTCACGGTCTTCTCGCCCATCGCCAGCTCGACGGTCGCGGTCGGCGTCGTCTCGGTCCCGCTCTCGACGTGGAGGGACACCAGCCGATACGCTTCCTCGGGCCGGTCCATCTCCTCCGTGATGATCGTCTCGAGATCCTCCTCGAAGATTTCCTTTTTCTGATCCGCCAGCCGTTTCAGGCGCTCGAACGCCTGATCGAGCTCGACCTCGGTCGGCCGGTAGCCCAGTTCCTCGAGCTTGGCCTTGAACGCATGGCGCCCGGAGTGCTTGCCCAGCACGATGTGGGTCTTGCCGGCGCCGACCGACTCGGGCCGCATGATCTCGTACGTCATCTTCTCCTTGAGGAGGCCGTCCTGGTGGATCCCCGACTCGTGGGCGAACGCGTTCGCGCCCACGATCGCCTTGTTCGGCTGCACCGACATGCCCGTGATCCGGCTGACCAGGCGGCTCGTCTTGGCGATCTCCTCCGTGGCGATGCGGGTGTCGGCGCCGAAGACGTCCTTGCGTGTGCGCAGGGCCATCACGACCTCCTCCAGCGCGGCGTTTCCCGCACGCTCCCCGATGCCGTTGATCGTGCACTCCACCTGGCCCGCGCCCGCCAACACCGCGCCCAGCGAGTTGGCGGTCGACAGACCGAGGTCGTTGTGGCAGTGCACCGAGATCACCGCCCGGGCAATGTTGGGCACGCGCTGCTGGATGGCCCGGATCAGTTGCGAGAACTCCTGGGGCGTCGCGTAGCCCACCGTGTCCGCGATGTTCACCGTGCGCGCCCCCGCCTCGATCACCGCTTCGAGGACTTCGCAGAGATACGTCTCCTCGGACCGCGTCGCGTCCATCGGCGAGAATTCCACGTCGTCCACGTAGCCCCGGGCGCGTTCGACCATCTCCACGGCCCGGGCGAGCGCTTCGGCGCGCGTTAGACGGAACTGGTGCGTGAGGTGGATGTCGGAGGTCGAGATGAACGTGTGGATCCGCACCTTGTGCCCGCCCTTCAAGGCCTCCCACGCGCGGTCGACGTCCCCCGGTTTCGCCCGCGCCAGGCTGCAGATGACGGGCCCCTCCACCTCGTTCGCGATGCGGCGGACGGCCTCGAAATCGCCCGGCGAGCTGAAGGCGAACCCCGCCTCGATCACGTCGACGCCGAGCCGGGCCAACTGCCGGGCAATCGACACCTTCTCCTCGACGTTCATGCTCGCGCCGGGCGACTGCTCGCCGTCGCGGAGCGTGGTATCGAAAATGGTGATCGTTCTCGTCATCGATGTTCCCTCAAAACGACCAGCCTTCCCCACCGCACGGGAGGAAGGCCGTCCGTGTCCCCACGGCGCGGAGACCCAGGCCCTCCGCGCGGGACGTGTCCGGCTACAACCGACTCCTGACCTCGTGGTCGGTCACGTCGTCATCGAGCGGGTCCACCACGGCGGCCCCGCCGCCGGCGGCCGGAACGGGTTTCCGCCGCGCCGCGCGGAGCGGGCCGAGGACCACACCCGACGCCGCGTACGCGGCGAACAGGGCGAACAACATGACCTGTGGCGCCGCCGTGACCACCATCACCACCAAGACGGCCGCCACCAGCACCTGGAACGGCCGACGGGCGTGCATCTCCATGCCCTTAAAACTCCAATACCGGATATTGCTGACCATCAGAAAGGCCAGCACGTACGTCATGATCACGATCAACAGCGGCTTCATCGCGGCGCCGAGCCGGAGGATGTGAGCGTCGAGCAGGACCGTCGCCGCGATCAACCCCGCCGCGGCGGGAATCGGCAGTCCCACGAAATAGCGCCCCTCCACGGTGCCCACCTGGACGTTGAAACGGGCCAGCCGGAGCGCGCCGCACGCCACGAACAGGAACGCGGCCACCCACCCGATCCGGCCGTAATTCGTCAGGGCCCAGGAGTAAATCAGGAGGCCAGGCGCCACGCCGAACGACACGAGATCCGCCAGCGAGTCGTATTCCACCCCGAACTTGCTGGTGGTCCTGGTCAGCCGCGCAACCCGCCCGTCCAGGCTGTCGAACACCGTGGCCACCAGGATCGCGATGGCTGCGCCGACGTAATCAGCGTTGAAGACGGCGATCAGCGCGTAGAAGCCGCTCAAGAGGTTGCCGGTGGTAAACAGATTGGGCAACAGGTACACGCCCCGCCGACTCGCCGCCGGCCCGCCGCGCATGAACCGCGCCGTCATTGCCACGCTCCCAACACGCTGCTCCCCCCCTTGACGCGATCACCCGGTTTGACCATCACTCGGCTCTCCAGTGGAATATAGACATCCATGCGCGACCCGAAGCGAATCAGCCCGTACCGTGCTCCACGCTCCACGGGATCACCCTCGCGAATCCATGTCACGATCCGGCGGGCGATAAAACCGGCGATCTGGACGAACAGAATCCGCCGCCCCTCGGGCGTCTCCAGGAGCACGGCGTGCTGCTCATTGTCCAGCGATGCCTTCTCCTTGAACGCCCCGAAAAACTTGCCCGGATGATACACCATGCCCGCGATCCGGCCGCTGCACGGGATCCGATTCACGTGGACGTCGGTCAGCCCCATGAAGATGCTGATCCGCCGGACATCCTCCTTGAGCACGCGCGATTCGAAGACCTTCTCCACCGACAGGACCCGTCCGTCCGCCGGCGAGACGATCGCGTCGGGATCGGCCGGAATCACGCGGCTGGGATTCCGGAAAAACCAGACGACGAACGCCGCCAGCCCGAGGAAGGGGACACCCACCATCGGCCGGCCGACCAGCCACGCCGCGGCCGCAACCGCCAGCGGCGCTGCGACGAAGGGGAGCCCCTCGACGACCACGGGGAAGGCCCGCCATCGCTCGGATGGATTCAACGCCGCGACGTCCCCGGAAGCCGCCGACTGCCCTTCCGCCTGCCGCCCGTGCCCATCGCGTCGCTAATTCTTGTCTTTGTCCACGAGGCGGCTCTGCTTGAGCCAGGGCATCATCGCGCGCAGGCGCGCGCCGACCTCCTCGATGGGGTGGGTTTCGCCCTGGCGCAACAGCGCGTTGAACACGGGGCGGCCGGCGCGATTCTCGAGGATCCACTCCTTCGCAAACCGCCCGCTCTGGATCTCGCCGAGGATCCGCTTCATCTCGGCCTTGGTCTCGTCGGTCACGATGCGGGGTCCGCGCGTGACGTCGCCGTATTTCGCGGTGTTGCTGATCGAGTACCGCATGTTCGAGATGCCGCCCTCGTAGATCAGGTCGACGATCAACTTCACCTCGTGCAGGCACTCGAAGTAGGCCATCTCGGGCGAATACCCCGCCTCGACCAATGTCTCGTAGCCGGCCTGGATGAGCGCGGTCAACCCTCCGCACAGGACCACCTGTTCGCCGAAGAGGTCGGTCTCGCACTCCTCCCTGAACGTGGTCTCGATGACGCCGGCCTTGGCGCCGCCGATCGCCCGCGCGTAGGCGAGTCCCACCGCCTTGCTGGTCCCCGACGGATCCTGGTGGATCGCCAGCAGCGCCGGCACCCCGCTCCCCTTGATGAACTCCGAGCGGACCAGATGCCCCGGTCCTTTCGGCGCCACCATGAACACGTTCAGGTCGGGGCGCGGCACGATCTGGCCGAAGTGAATGTTAAACCCGTGGGCGAAGGCGAGGTACGCGCCCTTCTTGAGGTGCGGCGCGATCTCCCGATGGTAGATGTCGGCCTGCAGCTCGTCGGGCGCCAAGATCATCGCCACGTCGCACCGCTTCGCCGCGTCGGCGACCGGCAGCACCTTGAGGCCGGCGCGCTCGGCCTTGTCCCACGAGGGACCCGGCCGGACCGCGACCAGCACGTCCACCCCGCTGTCCTTGAGATTGTTCGCGTGGGCGTGCCCCTGACTCCCGTACCCGACGATCGCGACGGTTTTCCCCCGCAACTGGCCCGCGTCGGCATCCTGTTCGTAATAGATCTTCATGTCACCTCGCTTGTCACTTGGCTTCGACGACGGTCTGCCGGCGCTTCTGGTCGCCCGCAGCCGCCTTCGCGTCGTCGCGCGCGATCGCAATGCGGCCCGACCGGACCAACTCCTTGATCCCCAGCGGCCGCAGCTGATTGATGAAGGCCTCCACTTTCTTGGCATCGCCGGTGATCTCGACCGTGTACGTGGTCGGGGTGGAATCGACGATCCTGGCGCGAAAGATCTCGATGATGCGGAATACTTCGGCGCGGTCCTCGGCGCGCGTGTGGATCTTGATCAGCGCCGTTTCCCGCTCCACGTACTCCTTCTCGGTCAGATCGACCACCTTGATGACGTCGATCAGCTTGTTGAGCTGCTTGGTGATCTGCTCCAGCACCTGATCGTCGCCGCGGGTGCTGATCGTGATGAGGGACATCGACGGATCGACCGTCGGCCCCACCGACAGGCTCTCGACGTTGTACCCCCGCGCGGAGAAGAGGCCGGCGACGCGCGATAGCACCCCGAACTTGTTCTCGACTAGCAGCGAAATGATGTGTTCCATCGTCTGGTCCCTAGCAGGCTGCTGAAAAAGTCCATCTGCTGCGTGCTCGGTCGTCAGAAATCCTCACGTACGCCCCAGTACGCTCCGGTTTCCTCCTCCCTGCGGCCTTGCAGCTGGAACTTTTTGAGCAGCCTGCAAGTATCATCGAATTTTTCAGTGCCCTGCTAGGCCGGCAGGTTCGATTCCTTCGTCTCGTGTTGCGGCTGCGACCGGCCGTCCCCCGCCGCCGGCGGATCTTCATAGATCATCTGATTGATCGCGCCACCGGCCGGAACCATCGGATAGCAGTTCTCGTACGGATCGACCTGAAAATCCATCAGGACGAGCTTCCTGACGGCGAACGCCTCATCGAGAACCTCCTCGACCTCGTGGGGCTCGGTCGCGCGCAGGCCGACCGCGCCGTAGGCCTCGGCCAGCTTGACGTAGTCGGGACCGCCCTCCAGGCGGCTCCCGGAGTAACGGCCTTGATAAAACATCTGCTGCCACTGGCGCACCATCCCGTGATAGCCGTTGTTGATGATGGCGACCTTCACCGGGAGGTCGTAGGCCATCGCGGTTGCCATTTCCTGGAGATTCATCTGAAAGCTGCCGTCGCCGGTGATGCAGACGACCGGCTTGTCTGGAAACGCGCGTTGAGCGCCCAACGCAGCGGGGAACCCGTAGCCCATCGTGCCGAGCCCTCCGGAGTTGAGCCACGTCCGGGGATGGATGAACTTGTAGAACTGCGCCGTCCACATCTGGTGCTGGCCGACGTCGGACGAGATGATCGCCTCACCCCGCGTGCGGCGATAGATCATGTCGATCACGAACTGCGGCTTGATGACCTTCGGGTCCGCCTTGTAGGTCAGCGGCCGTTCGCTCTGCCACTGCGCGATCTGCGCCAACCAAGGCGTCCGCCCCTCCCGACGCTTGCCGCCGAGGAGCGCATGGGCCTGCTCCAGGAGATCGTGCAGGACCGACTTGGAATCACCCACGATCGGAATATCGACATGGATATTCTTCCGGATCGACGCGGGATCGATATCCACGTGGATGATCTTCGCGTGGGGCACGAACTCGCTGATCTTCCCGGTCACCCGATCGTCAAAGCGGGACCCCACGGCGATCAGCAGATCGCAGTGGTGGACCGCCATGTTCGTCGCGTGCGATCCGTGCATGCCCAACATCCCGAGCGACAGCGGATGGGTTCCCGGAAACGCCCCCAGCCCCATCAGCGTCATCGTCACCGGAATGTTCAGAAGCTCGGCCAGCGCCAACAGCTCTTCGGAGCCATTGGCATTGATGACCCCGCCGCCCACGTACAGGATCGGGCGCTCGGCCCGGAGCATGGCTTCGGCCGCCTGCTTGATCTGCCACTTGTTCCCGTCGTACGTGGGGTTGTAGCTCCGGATGTAGACCTTGTCCGGGTAGTGGAACTCGGCGGAGGCCATGCTGACGTCCTTGGGGATGTCCACCAGGACCGGGCCGGGCCGGCCGCTCGCGGCCAGGTAAAACGCTTCCTTGATGGTCGTCGCGAGATCCGCCACGTCTTTCACCAGGAAATTGTGCTTGGTGCAGGACCGGCTGATCCCGACGATGTCAGCCTCTTGAAACGCGTCGTTGCCCAGGAGCGTGGTCGAAACCTGCCCCGTGAACACCACGATCGGGCACGAATCCATGTTCGCATTGACCAGCCCCGTCACCGTGTTGGTGGCGCCGGGACCGGAGGTGACGAGGGCCACGCCGACCTTTCCCGTCGCGCGCGCATAGGCTTCCGCCATGTGAATCGCGGCCTGTTCGTGCCGGACCAGAACAAAATCGAGGTCCTTGTCGCCGTACAACACATCGAAGATTTTCAGCACGACGCCGCCAGGCAGACCGAACACGGTCTTGACGCCTTCACGCTTCAACGACTCGACAAAAATTTCAGCCCCTGTCAGCTTCATAGCGTACCCTTCATCTCGCAGAGGAATGCGTGCGCTGCGCGATCGGTTGAGGTCAGCTTCAGGCTAACTCATTGAGAACAGATAAAATTTTAGTGAACCTTAGCACACCCTAAATCGGGAAGTCAACTCCGGAAAGGCGGAACAAGGGCGAGAGACGAGGGAACTCAGGGAGCGGCGCCGGCGGCCACACGCTCCAGTCGGTCGCCGACTTGAATCGGTTCATCGCTCCGGGTGATGTACAGGGAGGAAGACGAGGGCTGTGCCGCCACCACGCGCCCCTCGCCGATCTTGTGGGCGGGGCCGCCCTGACGGCCTCTCTTCCCTTCCCGGATGATCGAAAACAGGTGGCCGGCCTGCACACCGTGGTTCCGGCCAAGATCCGTATAGACGACCTCATACGCGCCGGTCAGCGCCTTCTGAATGGGAACGGCGACGATGTAGCCGCCATCCGCTGGATCTGAAGAGGCCGTCGCCTCGGCCGCGGCGTCCGCGTCGATGCGGATCACCAGATCGCCCACCGACACGGCATCGGAGGAACGCACCACGCGAGCGCTCCAGAACTTCCCGAACGCCTCGCGCAACTCGACGGTTCCTACCACCTTGACCACCCGTCCCATCGTACGGTGCGAGCGAGGATGCTTGACGCGCTGCGCGGAGCGGACGACCGCCAACGTCAGGCCGGGCTTCGGATCGATCGACGACTTCAGCCGCAGGGAGACGCCGTCACCGGCCGCAAAGATGACACGCCCCGTCGGGGCGCCGACCACCTCGCCGACGATCTCGAGATCATCTCGAATGGCGTCCACCACCGCGCTCGGCGGCGGTCCCTGCAACGCGGATGTGTCGCTCGGTCCCTCGATCGCCGACGGCGCCACCACGCCGGCCGGCGCCTCGCCGGGCAACGCCTCGCTCGGCTCGGCGACCGAAGCGGGCGGCGCCTCCGGGGAAGCGATTCCTTCGTCCGCGCCGAGCGTGGCGAACGTTCCGACCTGCCACACGATCCCGGTCACTAGCATCAGCCCTATGAGGCCTCGGTTTGTCATGGTGTCATCATCCTGGTGGGAGTTGGGCCTGCAAACACGTCAACCATAACATGGCACATCGACGCGTCAAGCCAAGCGGCCGTTGTGCGATCTGTTCTGCAACGGGAAACGTCGTCGGGAGGAACCGATTGGTGCCGAAGGGGGGATTTGAACCCCCACGGGCGTGAGCCCACTAGACCCTGAACCTAGCGTGTCTGCCAGTTCCACCACTTCGGCCCGAAGCGCATCGTAGCAAAGGGCAAAAGACGTTGTCAATCTTACAGCCGCGCGGGCAGCGCGGGAACCACGTCACGGGATGACGTTGAGCGAACCGGGCGATTGGAACTCCAGGCTCTCGACAATCCCCAAGTGCTCCTTCACGATCTCGGTGAAGATCTTGATCTGTTGATCGCGGTCGGACACCGTGATCGCATCGGTCGGCTGTTCCTTGGCGAGCCAAGGACCCTTGTCGTTCCAGGTCAACTCCGCGTACCCCTTGGCCTTGAGTCCGTCTCGCAGGGTCTGCCAGTCCCCGTCGACCAGGATCTGGAAGCGCGTTCGGAGAAACGTCCCCGACGCGAACGAGATGCCGTACCAGCACTTGTGCTCTTTGAACTTGAAGTGCCAGCCGCGGAAGTGTTTCCAATCCTGGCTCCGCAGGATGGAGATCTTGAAGTCGATCGCAAGGTTGGTGAAGATATGGCTCAGCAGTCGTCCGAGGTTGACCGACAGCCGCTCGTACCGCTTGACCAATTCAAGATCATCACTGGCAAAAACCGCAAAGGGCTCCATCGATCACGCCTCCAGGACGCTCACCCGATGCGCGTGACTATAACACACCCACCGGGGGTGAACAAGAACGATCACGGTCGCCGACCCCGCGCCGCTCGGCCCCCCTCGCGCCACAGCGCTGCAACCGCGTCGGCCTCGACGGGCTCGATTCGGACACGGCCGAGATCCTCCGGAAGCACGAAGTGCACGCGTCCGCGCGCCACCTTCTTGTCCAGGGCCATCGTCCGCGTCACCTTCGCGGGCGCGATCGCGGGCGGCGTCCAGGGAAGGCCCAGCCGTTCGAGCAGGGCCCGCTGGCGGCGGACCAACTCGGCGCTGCAGAGCCCCATCCGTTGCGCCAGGCGGGCGGCAAAGTCCATGCCGACCGCCACCGCCTCGCCGTGCCGCCACGCACCGTAGCCGGTGCAGGTCTCGACCACGTGCCCGATCGTATGCCCGTAATTCAGCACGCGGCGCAGGCCGGCCTCCTTCTCGTCGCGCTCGACCACGCCGGCCTTGAGTTCGACCGACCGGCGCACGACCTCGGCGAGCACGTCCGGCACCCTCCCCAGAATCGCCTCGGCGTGGGCTTCAACGTACGAGAAGAACGCGTCGTCGGCGATGACGCCGTACTTGACGACCTCGGCCAGCCCGGCGATCAGTTCGCGGCGGGGCAGGGTGGCGAGGGTCGACACATCGGTGTACACCAGGACCGGTTGGTGAAACGCACCGATGAGATTCTTGCCCGCAGGATGGTCGACCCCGGTCTTGCCCCCGATGCTCGAATCGACCTGCGCGACCACGGTGGTCGGCACGTGGACATAGGCGACGCCGCGCAGGTAGGTCGCCGCGGCGAATCCGGTGAGGTCGCCGATGACGCCGCCGCCCAGGGCCAGCAGCGTGTCGCCGCGCTCGAATCGCCGCCGGACCAGCTCGTCGTAGATGCGACCGAGGGTACGAAGCGTCTTGTAGCGCTCGCCATCGGGAACGTTGATGAGAAACGGTCGGAGCCCCGCCGCCTGCACACTCGAGAGGACGCGTTTGGCGTACAGCGCGCCGACCCGCGGGTTGGTCACAACCCCAACCTGGCCGGCTCGCCCCAGGGCGGCCAACCGCGGCCCGATCGCCGAAAGCGTGTGCCACCCGATCTCGACCGCGTAGTCTCCCTGGCTGCTCGACACGGTAACCGCGGCCGCCGGGGGCCGAAGGCGGCGCAGGAGGTTTGCCACCGCCTGTTCGGGTGTGAGGTCGGAGGTCTCCAGGTGGATCAGCGCCTGGCGATAGAACGGCTCGCGCTCCAGGAGCAGCGCTGCGATCGTTTCGGATCGGTCGCGCTCGTTGAGGAGCGGGCGATCCGCCGCGGCACGGAGCCTCGCCGCCATCACGTCGGGGCGTGCCGCCAGCCAGATCGTCAGGCCGCCGCCGAGGAGCCGCGCGCGATTCCGGGGGTCCATCAGTGCGCCTCCGCCCGTGGCGATCACCTGACCGGATCCCGCGACCGCGCGCGCGATGGTCCGGCGCTCGATCGCCCGAAAGCGGCGCTCTCCCCATCGCGTGAAGATATCGGCGATCGCCGCGCCGGCGGCTCGCTCGACCAACGCGTCGGTATCGACGAACGTGAGACCCAGCGCCTCGGCGAGTCTTCGCCCGGCGGTGGTTTTTCCCGCGCCCATCGATCCGACCAGGATCACGTTCGTTCCCGGTCCGGTCATTTCGGGAAACCGCTTACGTTCTTTTCACGATGCTGGGCGTGATGAAGATGAGCAACTCCCTGGTCTGATCGCTGACGCTCTGGCGTTTGAAGAGCCACGACAGACCGGGAATTTTTGACAACCACGGCACACCGGTTTCCGACTCGGACTTCGTCGATTCGAAAATACCGCCGATCACCGTGGTCTCGCCGTCCTGGACCATGACTTCGGTGGTCGCCTCGCGTTTGCTGATGCTCGGGGCCCCGAGACGCGACCGGAAATCGCCGATCGCGTTCTTGGTGGCCTTGATCTTCATGATCACGCTGCCGTTGGGCGTGATGTGCGGCGTGACGGTCAGGTTGAGCGTCGCGTCGACGAACTGCGTCTGCGTCCCTTTGTCCGACACGGTTTCAAACGGGATGGAATCCCCCTGCTGGATCGCCGCCTCCTTGTTGTCCAACGTCACGACCCGGGGGCTTGAGATGATCTTCGTCTCACCCGTCGCTTCACCGGCGGTGAGGCGGAGATCCAGATTGAACGGCGTCCCCACCAGGCGGCCGAGCGTGAAGCCGAGGTTACCGATGCTGCCGGCGCCGCCGCTGGCGGGTAGGTTGACGGCGAAGTTGGGCACCTGGACGTTGAACGCGTCGCCCGTGGACGGTCCGGCGTTGAGGTTAATGTTGTGCTGGTTCGTCGTCGTCATGCTCGTGGTGCCCCCCCACTGGACCCCGAGGTCGCGGGCGAAGTTCGTGTTGGCCTGGACGATCCGGGTCTCGATCAACACCTGCGGGGTCGGCAGATCGAGGAGCTTGATCATCTGCTGGATGTCGGCGATGTTCTGCGGCACGTCCTTGGCAATCAGGCTGTTGGTGGCCTCGTTCACGGTCAGATCGCCCCGCGAGCTGAGGTTCTTCTTCAACGTCGTCGCGAGATCGGCGGCCTTGGCGTAATTGATGGGAATGATCAGGGTCTTGAGATCCTCGGCCTTGACCTGAGCCTCCTTCGCTTTGGCGGCCTCGTCCTGCTGCTTGGCAATGTTCGCGTTCGCATCGATCCGAATGATGTTCCCTTCACGCACCTGGCCGAGGCCCTTGGACTTCAGCACGATATCGAGGGCCTGATCCCACGGCACGTTGAACAGCTTCAGCGTCACCTTGCCCTTGACCTCCTCGCCGACCACCATGTTGAGGCCGCTGACGTCGGCGATCAACCGCAAGATATTACTAACCTCGGCGTCCTGGAAGTCGAGCGAAATCTTTTGACCCGTATAGCCCTCGACCCCCAACGTCTTGCCGCCGGACGCCACGGGCACCGGGGCGACCGGCACGGGAGGGGCCGGAACGGCCGGAGTGGCCACGCTCTCGGCCGCGGGTGCCGTCGCCGCCGGTTGAGACACCGGGGGCGGCGTTGCCGCGGCGGGGGCCGGCGGTGCGGCTTGCGCGCGCGCCAGACGCACCGTGAGGCGCTTCCCGCGCTCGTCCACGGTATGCTTCACAGCCTTCTTCAGGTCGATCACCACCCTGACCTTCATCGGATCGCGATGCTGGCCGATCCGGGCCTGGCGCACGAGCGTGTTGGCCTCGGCCTTGACGGTCGCCGACTTCACCGCGCTGCGGGCGTCTGGGAGATCCACCACCAGCCGATTGCCGCCGACGACGAACACCCTGGGCTGCGCGAGCGGCCCGTCGGCTTCGATCTGCACGTCCACGAACGTCGGCTTCGGCACGATGCGCACCGCCGTGACCCGGGGATGGGACGGCGCAGTCGCTGCGGGGCGCTGGGGCTCGGCAGGCGGCGCGGGCGGTGCGGGCGGCTCGACCTCCTGGGCCACCGGCGGCTCGACCGGCGCCGGGGGCTCCTTCGCGAAATCGATCAGCAGCGTGCGTTCGTCGTCGCGGTGGATCTGATACTCGGCGGACCGCGAGAGCACCAGGCTCAGGCGCGCGATCCTGCCGCCCTCACCGGCTTGCTCCGCGACGATGGCCCCGATGGGATCAAGGCCGACCTCGCGCGGACCGGCGAACGCGCCCAGGTTGGTATCCGGAAGATCGACGATAAGCTGAAGCGGTTCCTCCAGCTTGAACGCAGTATACGCCAGCGGCCCATCCGCAGTGAGCGTGACGCGCGTCATCTCGGCGAGTTCCGTGACACTCACGTCGGTGACCGTGACCACCGGCCCCGCCTCGGGAGCTTTGACCTGGGTGGGTTGCATCGCGCACCCGGCCATCATCCCGGCGCACAGGATTCCGACGAATCCGATCGGCTTCATTCCAACCCCTCCTCGCGGAATCTGAGCTCCAGCACAATTTCCCGCGTCCGCGTTTCCCCGAAGAAATCGACGTAGCGTTCGACCACCGTGAGGTCCTTCGCCGTAATCCGTTTGACCACCCCGTGATTGGGCCCCACCGGCGTCCCGATCCTCACGGCATAGCCCTTGCCGTCCGGCATTTCGAGCAGGCCGTAGGTCCCCAGGCTGCCCCACACGACCGCCACCAATTTGAGTTCCGAAACCTCCCGCCGCTGCAGCGGCGGGAGAAATTCCATGCTTCGCTTGCCGCCCGCCACGATGAGCGACTGAAACGGATCGCGGCGTCCGGCCGGGTTGTACGTGTACGTGTCGGCTGGGAGCGATACCGGCACGGGCTCCGACGCCACCGGAGCTGCAGGAGTCGCCGGAACCGTCGCCGCCGCCCGCGCCGGCGGCGCGGGCGGCGCGGCGGCCGGCGGCGGGGCCGCATCGGAACACGCAACCGCGATCAATGCGCTCCACCCCGCGGCGGCGACGCGCCCCCAAAGCCCGATTCGAACTCTCGGGAACCGGTCACGCACCCTGGCCTCCCGGTTTGGCGGGCGGCGGAGCGGGCGCCGGCGGTTGGGCGGCCACGTCCATCGCCGCGAACGCGGTGGCGCGAAACGTCGTCTGGATCATCAGCCGGCTCTTGTCCGTCTTCGGGTTGGACATTTTCAAACCCGACACGTTGACGATGCGGGGCAGCTTCCCGATGCGGTCGAAAAACGCAGCGACCGCGTGGTAGCCGCCAGCCACCTCCACGTCGACCGGGATCTCGGTGTAGAGGCCGGACGCCCCCGGCCGGCGGTCCGACGGCTTCCAGAGCTTGAAGTCCAAGCCGGTCTTGATACCGAGGTCGGAAACCTGTTTCAAGAGACTGGCGACCTCCGACTCCGGCGGAAGCTGCTCCTTCAACACCGCCAGTTGGTGCGCCAGCTCGGCATTCTCGCGCTTCAATTCGTCGAGGCGGCGCGCCTTGGCCTGGTTGATTTGAATCTCGTTGTTGATCTGCGCGACCTGTTGCTTGAGCGTGCCGATTTCGTCGATCTTGGGCTTCGCGATGAACACGAAAAACAGGGCCACGACGGCGACCACCAGGATCCCTCCCATCAGGGCCTTCTGGTAGGCCGGCAGGGCTTTGATCGCGTTGAGATTGAGCTCGAGCGCCATCGGTCCTCAGAGCACCATGGTGCACTTCAGCTTGAAACTATACACCGGGATCCCGCCCTCGGACACCTGTCGCGACTCGATCAACTGGATATCCGACATGTAGCGCGACGCCTTGAGGTTGTTGATGAAGTCCACGATCTCGGCGTTGGTCACGGCTTTGCCGTCCAGGTCGATCTTCCCTCCCTGCTCGCTCATCGAGACCAGCCACACCCGGTCGGGCAAACTTTTGCTGATCTCTTCCAACAGGTGGACCGGGCCGCTCTGGTTCTTCCTCAACTGCTGGATGATGCCGATCTTCTCTTCGAAGGCCTTCTTGTTCTTCTCGAAATCCTCGACCTCCTTGACCGTGACCTTGAGGGCCGCGAGTTCCTGGTTGAGGGTCACGGTCTGCTGCGTGAGGGTGGAGACCGTGCTGGACAGGTACCACCAGGCGGCCCCCATCCCGGCGAAGAGGAGCACGACGCCCCCGATCACCCCCGTCATCTGATAGGGGATCTCGATGCGCTTGCGCGCTTTTTGGGTGCGCTCCCCGCCAAGGAGGTTGATCTTGATCATCGATCGCCCGGCCTGCGGATCGCGAGGCCGACCACGACGCTCGCCTGAGGCCCCACCGCGGCGAGGAGGTCGGGATCGACAATCTTGGGGTTGACCTCGATGTGCCGGAACGGATCGAGCATCTCCACCGGCACCCCCAACCGCTCGCTCATGAACGGCGCCAAGCCCGCGATCTTGGCCGTCCCCCCGCTCAAATACACGCGGTCGATGGTCTCCTGCGTGGAGGTGGACCGGAAATAGTCGAACGACCGGCCGATCTCGGCCGCCAGTTCCCCGTTCATCGTGTTGATCACCTCGGCGAGCGCCTCGGGGGCAACGCCCTCGACGCGCTCCCCGCGTTTCGCCCGCTCGGCCGCCTCGTAGCCCACGTTGAGGTCGCGCTGGATCATCTCGGTGTACTTGTTGCCGCCGGTGGAAATGTCGCGCGTGAAGGAAAAGTTTCCGCCCTTGACGATGTGGATGTTCATCACGCTGGCCCCGATGTTCACCAGCGCCGACACCTCGGTTCCCGACGGCTCGTACCCGATCCCGTAGACGTTCTCCAGCGTGAATGCGTCGACGTCCACCACGACCGGGTTGAGCCCCGCTTCCATCACGAGTGAGGTGTATTCGGACAGCCGATCCTTCTTCACAGCGATCAGCACGACAGCCATCGTGTCCTTCCCCTCTCCGCCCACATCGGGATTCGGCAGAATGTGGAAGTCAAGATTGACGTCGTTGACGTCGAAGGGGATGTACTGCTCTGCTTCCCACTTGATCGACTCTTCGAGCTCGTCCTCGGTCATCGGGGGCAGGTTGATCTTCTTGACGATCACCGAGTGGCCCGACACGGAGATGACGACGTCCTTGGTCTTGACCGCCTGCTCGCGCAGGAGCTCCTTGACCGCGTCGACGACGCGGCCGGCATCCATCACCGCCCCGTCGACGATCAGCTCGGGGTCGATCGTCTTGATCCCGAACTTTTCGAGCGCGTAGCCCTTCTTGGAGGACGTGAGTTGCAGCAGCTTGATGGCGCTGGACCCGATGTCGAGCCCGATGACCGGCTGCGCTCGTTGAAACCACATCGATGGACTCCCTGTTACCGGCGGTCGTTGCGCCGCTTGATCAGTCGCTCGATCTCGCGGCGGTTCCGCTCGCTGTACAATCGCCAGTTCCGCCAATCCCGCCCCACGTTCGTGATGAGGCCATCGCGCTCCCACCGAAACAGCGTGGCCTTCGAGAT
>Ga0210377_10000883_pt1 | contig 28394 bp, 25 predicted proteins | sample PLM4_65_b1redo_FD_155480 | JGI IMG/M metagenome (GOLD analysis project Ga0210377, IMG submission 155480) | Groundwater sediment microbial communities from an aquifer in East River, Colorado, USA - PLM4_65_b1 redo | ecosystem: Environmental > Terrestrial > Soil > Riparian zone | place: USA: East...
GCGACTGGACATTCCTCGCGCTGTCGCGAACTTTCGATTCTTCGCCACCGCGATCCTGCACGATTCAACCGAAGCGCACGTCATGGACCAGACGGCGCTGAACTACACGCTGCGCACGCCGATCGGTGTTGCGGGTCTCATCTCGCCGTGGAACCTTCCGCTGTATCTGCTGTCATGGAAGATCGCACCTGCTGTTGCCGCGGGGAACACGTGCGTCGCGAAACCGTCCGAGCTGACGCCGCTGACGGCCTTCTTTCTATCGGACTATGTCCTCGACGCCGGTGTGCCGCCGGGTGTCATCAACATCGTTCACGGTTACGGGGAGAAGGCGGGGCGCGCGCTGACATGTCACCCCGATGTCGCGGCGATCTCGTTCACGGGCGGCACCGTCACCGGAGCAGCCGTCGCGGCGAACGCAGCGCCGCGATTCAAGAAGCTCTCGCTGGAGCTCGGCGGAAAGAACCCGAACGTGATCTTCGCAGACGCCGATCTCGACGAGGCGATCGCGACGTCGATCCGTTCGAGCTTCTGGAACCAGGGAGAGATCTGTCTGTGCGGCTCGCGCATCTTCGTCGAGCGCTCGATTCACGATGCGTTCGTCGAGCGTTTCGTCGTGGCGACGAAGAAGCTGCGCGTCGGTGATCCGCTCGATGATTCGACCGACGTCGGCGCGCTCATCTCGGAAGCGCACCTGAATAAAGTCCTCGGCTATATCGACCTGGCCCGGCAGGAAGGGGGGACGATCATGCACGGCGGCCACCCCGTCGACAGCGTGGGCTGGTTCGTCGAGCCGACCGTCATCACCGGTCTCTCTTGCGATTGCCGCGTCCTGCAGGAAGAGATCTTCGGCCCGGTGGTGACGGTCACACCGTTCGACGACGAGAGGGAGGCGATCGCGTTCGCGAACTCGACGAAGTACGGTTTGTCCGCGACGTTGTGGACGCGCGATCTGCAGCGCGCGCACCGCGTGGCAGCCGCGATCGACGCCGGCACGGTCTGGGTGAACTGCTGGCTGCTGCGCGATCTGCGCGTTCCGTTCGGCGGCATGCGCGAGAGCGGGGTGGGGCGGGAGGGGGGGTGGGAGTCGCTGCGATTCTTTACTGAAGCCAAGAATGTTTGTGTGAAGCTGTGAGGCGCAGGGAAATTGAAAATTGAAAATTGAAAAGGGTCCGTTTTTTCAATTTTCAATTTTCAATTTTCTCGCGCCAACAGCGTGGTCCGCGATTCGGCGCAACAGAGTCGCGATCACCTTCCGCTCCGCCGGCGACCATCCCTCGATGACAGGCGCATAAGCGGCGGCGCTCTCTTCGACGATGGCGCGCCAGGTGGTGCGTCCCTTCTCGGTCACCGACACGGCGACGGCCCGGCCGTCGCGATCCGAGGCCGCGCGTCGGACCAGTTTCTTCTCGAGCAGCGACTGCACGACGCGGCTGGCGGTGCTCTTGTTCAGGTGAATTCGCGCGGCGACCTCGCTGACTCCCAGGGGTCCGTCGAGCGCCACGACTTCGAGGACGTGGCATTCGGTGCGCGTGAGGCCGCACGCGCAGACGGTCTGCACGTCGTCGAAGCGCACGCGGCGCAACAGCTCGTGGACGGCGAGCGCCAGCGCCTCCGCCTCCTTCGTGAACGCTCTGTTACGCCGCGGCGACATCACGGCGACTGTAGAGAGGGGATGGCTTGCGGTCAATCGCCAACGGCATATAGTTGCATCATGCAACGATATGGCGTTCCCGGCCGCGACGCGACTGACGAAGCTCTCTACCTCGGACGGCGGACTTTTCTGGCGGGCGCAGCCGGAGCGGTCGCCCTCGGCGCGGTCCGCGCCTTTGCCGCTGATCCGAAAATTCCGCTCTATCCGGCGAAGCGGAATCCACGCTACACGCTCGACCGCCCGATCTCGGACGAGAACGTCGTCGGCCGCAACAACATCTTCGACGAGATCTCCCTGAACCGTCAGGAGGTCTGGAAATCAGCGCGGAACTTCGTCACCACGCCATGGACGATCCACCTCGGCGGCGCCGTCCAGAAGGAGAAGAACATCGACGTGGACGAGCTCGTCCGCCGATTCGGGATCGAGGAGCGCCTGTATCGCCACCGCTGCGTCGAGGCATGGTCGATGGCGGTGCCATGGAGCGGCTTCCCGTTGAAGAAGCTCGTCGACTTTGCCGAGCCGCTTTCGAGCGCCCGCTATCTTCGGATGATCAGCTTCAGCTGTCCGGAGAAAGCGCCCGGTTGGTATGCCAGCCGCCGCGTTTTCCCGTACTACGAGGCGCTGACGCTCGCCGAGGCGACGAACGAGCTGGCGTTTCTCGCGACCGGCATCTACGGACATCCCCTGCCGCCGCAGCACGGCGCGCCGATCCGGCTCGCGGTGCCGTGGAAATACGGATTCAAGAGCATCAAGTCGATCGTGTCGCTTCAGTTCACCGTCGAGCGTTCCGGCACGTTCTGGAGCGACCTCTCGCCGTCGAAGTACGGGTTCGAGTCGAATGTCGATCCGCGCATTCCGAAGCCATGGCCGCAGGAGCAGGAGACGCTGATCGGCACGTCGAAAACGCGAAAGACGCTGCTGTACAACGGCTACGCGAGCTTCGTGGCCGATCTGTACCGTTAGATCCCCGCAGCGGCCCAGCCTAGAATGCGGGCCATGGCTAACGGCGAAATCGTCGGCGGCGTTCTCGCGCCGCATCCCCCGCACATCGTCTACGGCGAGAACCACTGGCGCAACGAACCGAGATCGGAATGCGGATGGGAGGTCCTGCGCTGGGGATACGAGCGCGCGCGAAAGCATTTCCTGGCCAAGAAGCCGGACGTGCTCCTCGTTCACTCTCCCCACTGGCAGACCGTGATCGGTCACCACTTCCTCGGCATCCCGGAGTTTCACGGACTCTCGGTCGATCCGATTTTCCCGAATCTCTTCCGCTTCAAATACGACATCAAGGTCGACGTCGATCTCGCGGAGATGATCGCGGATGAAGGGCGACAGATGGGCCTGATCACGCGGATGATGCGCAACCCGAGCTTCCGCGTCGACTACGGCACGATCGTGTCGTGTCACATGATGAATCCGGAGTGGGACATTCCGATCGTCGGAATCTCGTCGAACAACTCGCCTTACTACTTCTCCAACGAGATGGGGCAGGCGCAGATGATGAAGCTCGGCGAAGCGACTCGACGCGCGATCGAGAAGAGCGGCCGCCGCGCGGTGCTGCTCGCGTCGAACACGCTGTCCCACCGCCACTTTACGACCGAGCCCGAGATCCCCGAAGACATGTCCCGCGAGCACGTGTACGAGCACTCCGGCTATCTCTGGGACATGAAGGTGATCGATCTGATGCGCACCGGCCGCACGCGCGAGCTCGTGGCGATCCTCCCCGAGTTCATGGACATGGCGGTGAGCGAAGTCAAAGCCGGCTCACTCGCGTGGATGCTCTCCGCCCTCGGCTTCCCGGACTATCCGGCCGAGCTGTACGGGTACTGGACCGTGATCGGGACCGGCAATGCCGTTGTCGGGTGGGACCCTGTTTTGCGGGGGGCCGCGACTACCCAAGGTTAATTGAATTGAGAATTGAGAATTGAGAATTGAGAATTGAGAATTGAGAATTGAGAATTGAGAAAAGGTGCGGACATTCAGGGTCGTGCTTTCCGGTTTGCCTGTGATGTCGTCGATTTGTGCGACGGCGTAGCGCAGCGCGGGTTCAGCGCGCGAAAACTCGCAGGTCAACTCGTCACCTCTGGGACGTCAGTCGGAGCCAACCTGGAAGAAGCGGACGGCGCGCAAAGCCGTGCGGATTTTGTGTCGAAGTGCAACATTGCTCTCAAGGAAGCGCGGAAGTCGCGCGGCCAATGACCAATTCTCAATTCTCAATTCTCAATTCTCAATTCGTTGTGAAGGCGTGCATCGTCCCCGGCCAGCCCCACATCCTGCTGGCGCCTGATAGAAACGCAGGCTGGGCGTCGCTGCGCAGATCGTATGAGGCGCTCGCGCGCGAGATCGCGGAGCTCCGGCCCGAGCTCCTGCTGGTCTACTCCACCCAGTGGTTCTCCGTGATCGGGCATCTCATGCAGACCGATCCGGCGCCGAAGTGGGTGCTCGTCGATCAGAATTGGTACGAGCTCGGAGAGATCCCCTACGAATTCCGGATCGACAGCGAGTTCGGGAAGCGCTACTGCGAAGTGGCCAGGCGTTACGGGCTGCAGGCATCGACGGTGAACTACCACGGCTTCCCGATCGACACCGGCACGGTGGTCGCCTTGAAGCTGTTGAATCCGGACAACGCGATTCCGGCGTCCGTCGTGTCGTGCAACATCTATGCGGAGCGCGAAGAGACGCGGCTCCTCGGCCGCGCCGCACGTGAGGCGATCGACGCGCATGGCAAGAAGACCGTCGTGGTCGTCGTCACGAATCTGTCCAATCGCTATGAGGTCGCGGAGATCGATCCGGCAAACGATCGGATCTCCTCGATGAAAGACGACGAATGGAACCGCAAGATCCTCGAGATGCTCGGCGAAGGACGCCTCGAAGACGTCGCGCAGGTGGCGCGCGAATTCGGACGTGAGGCGAACGCGGACATGGGGTTCAAAGCGATCTGGTGGCTCGGCGCGCTGGCCGGCGAGAACAATCGCTACGAGGGGAAGGTCCGGGATTACCAGCCCGTGTGGGGAACCGGAAACGCGATCGTCGAGTTGACGCCGGCGCCGCAGAAGGAGATCGACTTCGAAAAAGAGTTCGACGAATCGCCGATCATGACCGCAGCCGAGCAGGGCACCGGGCTCGAAACGCACAACGTTCTGGCCGAGGCTCCGGAAGTGCATCAGCCCGGCGAAATGCCCTCACCCGACGACCACGGCCACGCGCCGCCGGCGGCGGAGTGGCAGTTGTCGCGCGAGGCTTCCGCCGCCATCGTGACGCCGAAAGCGGCGCCGCCGATCGGGCCGTACCCGCACGCGAAGCGCGTCGGCAATCTGCTGTTCCTGTCGGGCATCGGGCCGCGCAAACCGGTGACCAGCGAGATTCCGGGGATCATCCGGGACGGCGCGGGGAGCGTGATCGGCCACGACATCGAGGTGCAGACGCGCGCGGCCATCGACAACGTGCGCGCGATCCTCGAGGAAGCGGGAAGCCGGCTGGAGAACGTTCTCGACGTCACGGTGTATCTCACCGAGATGAAACGCGATTTCGACCGGTTCAACAGTGTGTACGGCCAGTACTTCGGAAAGATCCAGCCCACGCGCACGACCGTCGGTGTCGATGCGTTGCCGACGCCGATTGCCGTCGAGTTGAAGGTCATTGCCAGCGTATGAACCACGAAGGCATGGGGCATGGGGCATGCGGCATGCGTAGCCGGGGAGTACTCGTGCCTCATGCCTCGTGCCTCATGCCCGTGTGCGGCGGACGGGCATCGTGACGCAGAGAATCTTCGACATCTCTCCGCTGATCGATTCCTCCATTCACGTCTGGCCGGGCGACACGCCTTACGTGCACACGGTGAATCTCGACATGCACAAGGGCGCGAACCTCACGCTTTCCGATATCCGCACGACCGTGCATGTCGGTGCGCATGCCGATGCGCCGAATCACTACGTCGTGGATGGCGAGGACATCGCCACGCGACGTCTCGACCTGTACATCGGACCGTGCAGCGTCATCGGCGTGCAGCGATGTCGTGGCCGTCGCGTGATGCCGGCGGACGTCGACCTGTCGCGCGTCACGACGGCGAGGATTCTGCTGCGCACCGGCAGCTTTCCCGATCCCCGCCGCTGGAACAACGATTTCGCGAGCGTGTCGCCGGAGCTCGTCGATGCGCTTCACACTCGCGGTGTCGTTCTGATTGGAATCGATACGCCCTCCGTCGATCCTTTCGAATCGAAAGCGCTCGAAGCGCATCACGCCTTTGCCCGTCACGACATGGCGGTGCTGGAGGGAATCGTCCTCGATGGCGTGAGTGACGGTGATTACGAACTGATCGCGCTGCCGTTGCGCCTTCGCGGCGCGGATGCGAGCCCGGTTCGCGCCGTGCTTCGCGCTCTGTCAGATCGCTGAAAGCACGCGGCGGTCGGTGAGGAATCGCTCGGCTTCCTCCACCGTGTACGGATAGCCGAAGTAATACCCCTGGACGCAGTCGCAACGGCGGCTCTTCAGAAATTCGAACTGCCCTTCGCTCTCCACGCCCTCCGCGATCACCTTCAGTTCGAGGCTGTGAGCCATCGCGATAATCGCGGTCACGATCGCCGCATCGCTCGGGTCGGTCGTCACGTCGGCCACGAATGTCTGATCGAGCTTCAGCGTATCGATCGGAAATCGCTTCAGGTAGTTCAGGGAAGAGTAGCCGGTGCCGAAGTCGTCCATCGCGATGCGCACGCCGAGTTTCTTGAGGTCGCGCAGGGTGAAGATGCTGTTGTCGGCGTTCTGCATCGCGTTGCTCTCCGTGATTTCCAGTTCCAGCGTGCGCGCTTCGATATCGCTCTCCTCGACCGTGGAGCGGATCTGCTCCACGATGTCGGGCTGCTGGAACTGTCGCGCGGAGAGGTTGACCGACATGCACAAAGCGCGATTGAACTTCTTCTGCCACGTGCGAAGCTGCTTGCAGGCGGTGCGGAGAACCCACTCCCCGATCGGAACGATGAGTCCGGAGTGCTCGGCCACGGAGATGAAGTGCGCCGGCGAGAGCAACCCCAGCTCGGGATGGTTCCACCGCAGCAGCGCTTCCAGCCCCACCACCGCCTGCGTTTCCGCCTTGATGATTGGTTGGTAATGGATGGTGAGCTCCTTCATCTGGAGCGCCTTCCGCAGCATGTTTTCCAGCGCCAGCCGTTCCAGCGCGCGCGCGTTCATCGCCGGCGCGTAGAGCTGGTAGTTGTCGCGCCCGGAGTCCTTGGCGCGGTACATCGCGGTGTCGGCGTTGCGCACGAGCGTTTCGGGGTCGGCGCCGTCGGTCGGATAGAGACTCACGCCGATGCTCGTCGTGACGAACAGCTCGTGATCGTGAATGACGAACGGAATCTTCAGGGTCTCGATGATCTTCTGCGCGATCTTTGCCGCGTCCTCGACATGGTCGACCCGCGGAATCAGGAGCGTGAACTCGTCGCCGCCGAACCGCGCCAGCGTGTCGCCTTCGCGGACGCAGCGCCGGATCCGCTCCGACACGGCCTTCAGCAGCGCATCGCCAAGCGAGTGGCCGAGCGAGTCGTTGATGTCCTTGAATCGATCGAGGTCGAGGAAGAAGACGCCGACCTTCTGGTTTGCACGCCCCGCCTGCGCCAGAGCGACGATGAGCCGGTCGAAGAAGAGCGGGCGATTCGGAAGACCGGTGAGCGCGTCGTGATAGGCGAGGTGCTCGATCTCGTCGCTCGCCAGTTCCGCCGCCTCGCGCTCGTCCTCGAGAAGACACGCGATCATGCCCATGCCCATGACCGACTGCATCAGGAACTCCGCGTAACCGAGGAAGTGAAGTGAGCCGTTGTCGGCGAGAATGCGGGTGACCAGCCACGCCGCGCCGACGAAGAGAATGCGCACCTCGTTCGCTGCGAAGAGAAGAAATGCGATCGACAGCGCGAGTGCTCCTGCGCCGTGTCGCCGCTTGCGTGCGCGCCACAGCACCACGGCGGCCGCGCCGAAAGCCACCGCGGCGAGTGCACCCCGGAGCGAAAAGCGGATGAGGTAACGCCTGCCCGAGACTTCCGGGTCGTCGAGGAAGGCCAGAGAGCTGAGCGCGCCGAACGCGGCGAGCACGAGCAGGAGTCTTCGGGCATCGAGAATCCGCACTGGACGACGACGCACCAGTTCGAACACTCCGAACACGAGCCATCCGATGACCACGTAGCCGCTGATTCCGGCGATGACCGCCGCGGCGACGCGAAAGGAGTGCGTGGCCCGGCCGCTGAGATGTGCCGGCAGAAGCACATTCGCAGCGACGGCGGCGTCATACACCGCCAGCGCCGCCCAGCCGAGAGTCCAGTGCAGGAGGTATGACTTGCTGTATTGGCGATAGAAACTGAACAGAAGAAGCGCGAAAAGAGCCGCACCCAGCACCTGAGCGATCAACGCCGCCACATCGTTGAATGAGAGTTCTGCCATCAGCTCCGGGAGCTCGCTGAGGAATTCTGCCCGTGAGGCGGATGGAATGCAAAAGAGTCGGCCGCGATCACATCAGTGTGGCGTACGCGGTTTTGAGGCGCTCGGCCGCGCGCGGATACGCGAACTGATCGCTGTGATGGCGCAGGCGATCGTGCAGAGCGGTTGTGCCCCGCGTCCAGACCTCGATTCCGCGAGCGGCGATCGCGGCAGCACTGGTGCCTGCGGCGATCAGGGGGTCGAATCCACGCAGCAGCGCATGCACGCCGGGGAGCGGCGCGGTCACCGGCACGACTCCACACGCCATCGCCTCGAGGATGGCGCGATGTCCGGCATCAGATCCGGCCGCGGTGAAGAAGAGCAGGTCCGCGGCGCGATAGTGCTCGGCGAGATCGCCCTCGCGGTAGCCGGCCCAGACGACATGCGGCGCGACGCCGAGCTGCGAGGCGAGCATTTCGAGCACGGGTCGGTGCTCGCCGTGGCCGATGATCATGAGGCGCGCGCTGTCCAGTCGCGTTCGGAGGATCGCAAACGCCTGCAGCACGGTTTCGAATCCGCGGCCGGCGGACAGTTTCCCGATCGCGGCGATGACAGGAGACGCCTCACCGAGGCCGTAAGTGGCGCGAACGTTCGGACCATTGGGGTGAAACTGCCTCTCGTCGACCGGTGGCGGCGTGAAGATCGGATGATGTTCGCGCAGGGCGGCGGCGCGGCGGAACGCGTCGTTGACGATGAACACCGCGTCGGTCGCGCTCATCAGAACCTGCGTCAGTGGATCGCGGCGAATGACCCGCTGGGCGTGAAACGTTCGAGCGAGGAACGCGCGATCGCCGGCGGCGAAGCGCGCCAGCCAGTGGTCATACGTCAGATGCGCATGAACCAGATCGAAACCGTGACGGTCGATCAGCTCGCGGATCGCGCCGGCCGATCGCTGAAACGCGATCGGGTTCTGCGATCTCTCGATCACCGGATGCGTGAAGTCGAGGTGTCCGATCTTCGCCTCGAGCTTGTAGCCGCCGACATAGGCGTAGTGCGCGTCGACGCCGGCGTGGCGAAGGGCCTCGACTTCCGCAAACGCGGGAGCTGCGGCGCCCGTCCACCGGTTACCGGCGGCGAGGTGGAGGACTTTCATGGGTCAGTTCGCAGCTCGCAGTCACGTCATCCCGAGCGGAGCGAGGGATCTCAAACTACATTGCTGTCGCCGAGATGCTTCGGCGTCTTCGCGCCTCAGCATGACGTGAGCGACGACGGTTAACGCTGTTATAGTGCGCCGAACGAATGGCGATCGACAGCGAACTGCTCGAGATTCTAGCCTGCCCCCTCTGCAAGGAGGAGGTGAAGGTCGTTGCGCTCCCCGAAGCGAAGCGCACCACCGTCCGCGACAAGTACCGCGAAAAGTTCCGCGGCGAAGAACCCGTCGTCGAGCAGGGACTGCAGTGCGTGAAGTGCAGGCGCGTCTATCCCGTCGTCAGCGACATCCCGGTCATGCTCGTGGATGAAGCGTTTGACGAGGCCTGACGGGCGCCGTGTCACTCGCGTCCCGCCTCTCGCTGCCTGAAGACCTCCCCAGGCCGCTCTTCGCCGCAGTCCTCTGCTACCTCGTTCACATTCTTTTCCAGGCCAAGCCCGCGATGTCGGAGCTCGGCGTGGCGTGGATGTTCATCTTTCTCCTGTCGTCGATGTCGCGCGGACAGATTCGCCCTTCGTTTCACATCCTCTGCTACCCGCTGGCCGTGTACGGAATCGCGTCGACCGTGTCGTCTCTCGTTGCCCCGCGGGCGATTCACGGCGCGGGCGAGATCGCGATCTGGGGCAAGATGCTGCTCTTCCCCGCAGCGCTGATGATCTTCCGCACCGTGCCGCGCGTTCGCACGCTGGCCATCTACTGCCACGCCATCGGCGCCACGTCCATCGCCCTCATGGGGCTGTTTCAGTATTTCGTCGAGCACCAGCGCGACCTCGAGCACCGCATCACGGGCCCGTCGACGCATGTGATGACGTACTCCGGCCTGCTGTTGCCGCTCTCGCTCTTTCTGATCATCCTCGCCATTCACGAGAAGAAGCCGTGGATGATCGCGTCATCGAGCGTGGTCACGCTCGCGCTCCTGCTCACGTTCACGCGGAGCGCGTGGCTCGGATGGCTGGCCGCCGTCTTCGTGTTGATCGCGGCGACCCGGCCGCGCTGGATGACCTTCGCCGTGCCCGTCCTCGTGGCGGGCATTGCCCTGCTGCCGCTTTCGCTCTTCAGCAGAGCTGTGTCGTCATTCGATACGCGGCAGTCGTCGAATCTCGACCGCATCCGGATGGTGCAGGCGGGGATCGAGATCATTCGCGACTACCCGCTCTTCGGCGTCGGGCCGGCGAACGTCAAGGAAATCTACCCGCTCTACCGGAAGTCCGACGCGCCGCGGTTCCGGCCGCCGCATCTCCACAACAACATCATTCAGATCTGGGCCGAGCGCGGCATCCTAGGCCTGGCCGGATATGTGCTGCTGCTCGCGCTGTTCCTGCGCGAATGCACCCGCGGCTGGCGTGGAGCGGCGCGGCCGTTGGCCGAGATCGGCATCGCCGTCACGGTGGCGATGACCTACGCCGGCCTGTTCGAGTTCAACTTCGGCGATACCGAGCCGTTTCTGCTGCTGCTCGACCTCTTCGCCCTCGTGGTCGCCTCGATCGAAGCGTCGGCCGGCGAGCCCGCATCCGCCGCCCGGCCGTCGAGGCCGGTTCGGGCGAATGAAGCGGCGCCGGAGGCTGTTGGGGCCTGACGTCCACCCGTAACCTTTCCACCATGACACCGTCGAAGGGAAGAGAACCGGGGGAGATGAAACACCTGAGCGATCAGGACTTGATGCGCATCGTTCAGGCAGGTGACTACTCCCCGGCGTCTGAGATTTACGACCGTTATAGCGGCCGGATCTACAACTTTGCGTTTCGTTTCCTTAAGAACGCCGAGGCTGCCGAAGACGCGACTCAGGAAGTGTTCGTGAAGATGATGCGACACGCGAATCAGTTTCATGGCGACGCCAAGCTTTCGACGTGGCTCTTTTCCATCACGGCGAACTGGTGCCGCGACCATCTCCGCAAGGCCGACAACAAGGCCAAGGAGGCGGAGGATGTTCTCATCTCGCTTCCGACGCCGCCGGAGCTTGCGCCGGACCGCACCCTCGAGCGGCGCGAGACCGAGCAACGCGTGCAGCGTGCGCTGCAGTTGCTAACGCCCGAGCAACGCGAGGCGATCCTGCTGTCGCGTTATCAGGGTCTGTCGTACGCGGAGATCGCACAGGTCGCCGGCTGTTCCGAAGGTGCCGTGAAGACGCGCGTGTTTCGGGCGATGGAAACGCTGAAAAAAGCGCTCACCGGTGAGGCGAGCGGAGGTGACCGATGTCTGAATGTAGTTCGATGAGAGAGAGCATGCCGCTGCTGCTCGTCGAGGCGCTCGATCCGTCGGATCGCGAGGCGACGCATCGTCACATCGAGTCGTGTGCGGCGTGCGCCGAAGAGTGGGCGGCCTGCCGCGACACATGGAAGCTGATGGGTGAGCTACCCGTGGTCGAGGTGCCGGCCCGCGTGCGGCAGCAGTTCCTGTCGCAGGTTCTCCGCGCTCCGGCAGAGGGGAATGTCGTCCCGCTTCACCGGCGGCGCGAGATGCGCTGGTTTGCGCAGGCGGCCGCCGTGGTGCTGCTCGTCGGCGGGTCGTACTACGCGGGCCATCGCGCCTCGCCCGTGGTGCTCGCGCCGACGGACGCGAAGATCGTGTCTGCGAGCCCGAGCTTCTCGATCGCCGAGACCCGCGTGTTGCCGGCTGCTGACGTCAGCCCGACAATCGAAGGACGCCCGAACATCGACAACGTGCAGTTCGTCGACGCCGATCCACGCGACGGCCAGATCGGCCTGTCGTTCGACATCACCTCACACGTCACGGTCACCGGCAGCCCCGCCGAGAAGAGCATGGTCCGGCTGTTGTCCTATGTGCTGGCCAGCGAAGATCGCATGAAGCCGTCGCGTTCGCGAGCCATCGACTGGGTGCGCGACACGTACTCCGCTCCAAACAATGCCGATCCCGAGATCGCCGACGCCATGGCCAAAATCCTGCGCAACGAGCAGCATGCCGGCGTCCGCATCCGGGCCGTGGAAACGCTGAAGACGCTGCCTTCGAAGGGCGACAACCCGCGTGACGCGCTGATCGAGGCGCTGCGCAGCGATCCGAATCCGGCCGTGCGCATCAAAGCTGTCGACGCGCTGGCCAAGCTCGCCGGCAGCGGCGCGCAGCTCGACGGCACGGCCGTCGACACGCTGCGGCAGAAGGCCGCCCAGGATGACGAAAACCTCTACGTCCGCGTCAAGGCGGCGGAAGCGCTGAGCAAGATTCGTCCGCAATGAAACAGGTCGCCCTACTTCTCTTCGTCGCCGCGATCGCGACGACACCTGCCGCGATGGCGGCGAACTTCAGCATGACCGAGCGGTTCTCGTTCGAGTACCCCCTCGATGCTGACGGATCGGTGTGGGTCGACAACCCGTTCGGGAACATCGAGATCATCGGAAGCGACGCCGCTTCGGTCAGCGTGAACGTCGTGAAGATCACGAGCGGTGTGGACAAGGCCGCGATCATCGAAGGTCGCACGCTCACGCAGCTCGGGACGCGCGGCGATCACCGCGTTCGCGAGCTGCGCACCGCCGTTCCCGATGTCCCGGCGCGCACGATGCGCTGGCAGTCGTTCGTCACGTACTCGATTCGTGCTCCGCGGACGGCGCACATCAAGGTCAGCTCGACCTACAGCGATCGCATTCACATCGCGGACATCACCTCCGACGTGACGGTGAAGAACGTCGCCGGCGAGATCGTGCTGAACAATATCCGCGGCCGGGTCGTCGTCGACAGCGTCAACGGAAACATCACGTTCAATCCCGCAGGCCGGCCGATGTCGAGCTCGCAGCTCGTCACCGTCAACGGCCGCATTCTGATCTCCGTTGCTCCCGATGCCGCGTTCCAGTGGGTCGCAGACACGATTCAGGGAGATTTCAAGGCCACGCTGCCGGTGCTGCATCCGCAGTTCAACGGGCGAACGTTCCGCGGCTCCGTGAATTCAGGCGGTCCCACGATTACCACCTCATCGCTGATGGGCGACGTCTTCGTGCTGAGAACCGGAACCACGCTGAGCCAGGCGCGATCGGTGCGCGTCACACCTCCGCAGGAGGCCAGTCAGGCCTCGATGGCCCCGGTCGCGGAGCCTCTGCTGGCGCGCCATTTCCAGGCGCCAGTCGTCGAAGGCAACTGGCAGTTCGCAACGAACATCGGCAACATCGGCGTCGGTGAAGTGCGCGGCGATGCGCGCGTCATGACGGGTGCGGGCCAGGTGCAACTCAGCCTCGTCACCGGCGAGTGCAACGTGACGTCGCGGGGCGGCGAGCTCGAGCTCGGCGACATTTACGGTCCGCTCACCGCGCGCACCGACGCCGGCAGCATCACCGTCAGCTCCGCGCGATCGGGCGGCACCGTCATCACCGGCGGCGGCACCATTCGCGTGATGTCGGCCGGCGGGCCGATGACACTCCGTTCCGGCGGAGGCGACATCGTCGTGCGCCAGGCGCACGGTCCAGTATCCGCCGAGACGCGATCCGGCGACGTCACGGTGAGTCTGGCCAGCGCGTCGCGGACTGAAACGGTCGAGGCGCATACCGGCCGTGGGAACGTCGTCCTGAACGTGACACCGCGGTTCGGCGCGGACATCGACGCGACCATCATCACGTCGGATCCCGATGCGAACAGCATCGAGTCCGATCTGAACGGGCTGAACATCCGTCGCGAATCCGTCGGCAGGCGCACGCGGATCCATGCCACGGGGAAGGTGAACGGCGGCGGACAGCGCGTCTCGCTCTACGCCGAAGAAGGCGACATCCGCATCAACGCACCGGTGCCGGTCGTCGTCTCGCCTCAGCCGTAGGGTGACGGTTGACGGTTGACGGTGGACGGTTGACGAGACCCTGCTTCGCGAGAGCGTTGGTACACCGCTGCGTGGCCTGGTTTTCGTTGACCGTTGACCGTTGTCAGGGCGGCGCGTCGAAAGGGGCGCGACCGTCGCCTGACCGGCCAACCGCCTCGACAACGGTCAACGGTCAACGAAAATCACGCCACGGAGCCGAGACAAGCGCTCTCGCAACGCAGGGCCTCGTCAACCGTCAACCGTCCACCGTCAACCTTCAAGACGCCGCCAGCGGGCCGACCACTGGACGGACCGAGGCACCGCCTCGACAACGGTCAACGAAATCACGCCACGAAGCAGAGACAAGCGCTCTCGCAACGCAGGGCCTCGTCAACCGTCAACCGTCCACCGTCAACCTTCAAGACGCCGCCAGCGGGCTGACCACTGGACGGACCGAGGCACGGCCTCGACAACGGTCAACGGTCAACGAAATCACGCCACGGAGCAGAGACAAGCGCTCTTGCAACACAGGGCCTCGTCCACCGTCAACCGTCCACCGTCCACCAGCTCAACGCAACAGTCGGTGCTTCACCAACCACCGTTCCAGTCGCGAATTGAACTCATCGGGCTTCTCGAGCATGAGGAATTGATCGACACCATCGATCGTCTGGTAGTCGACGTCGTCAGCCAACGCGCGGACGGCCTGCACGTACTCGTCGGACCACATCGGACTCTGGTGGTTGATCACGAGAAGCGGCACCGCGATCCGATCGTCTTTCCAGATTGACGGATCGAACAATGCGGCGGTGAAGCTCACCGCGACGTGCTGCGGCAACGCGGTGGCGCTTCGCTTCATCGCCTCGCGTATTTCCGGCGATGCCGAGGGTGTCGTCGAGTCGAGGATCCCAACGATCGCATCGCGGTAGTCGGCGGCGCGCATCGCGGCGACCTCCTTCTCGCCGGCGGCGGCCGGCGCGGGATTGCGGAGAGCACCATCCACGGCGACCAGTGCCCGCGTGCGCGCAGGAAACATGCGATCGAACTGACGAATGACCGGTGTTCCCGCGGAGTGTCCGATGAGAACGGCGCGATCGATGCGGGCATCTTCGAGGACGGCCCGGATCGCCCGCGCCATGTGCTTCATGGAGTACTCGACCACGGGTGTGTCGCTGCGGCCATGTCCCGGGAGATCGACGACGATGAGGCGCGCCTTCGACACGAAGTGCGGCACCTGTTCGCGCCAGACGTTGAGGTCGCCGCCCCATCCGTGGACGAACACGAGCGCCGTCCGGCCGCGGCCGGCGAGCTTGTAGTGCACGCGCGCTGCGGCAAGCGTCGCGAAGCGGGACGGGATGTCGTCCAGCGCTGTCCCGGGCTCCGCGGCGTTCAGCACGGCGGCGGTGAGCGCGCACAGCGGCACGGCGGCGCGGGCGGGGAATCGCATGTTGGCCTCGTTGCGCGAAGTTTATCAGCGGGGCGGTACCCTGCTAGGATGCGCCTCCACGACAAGGAGGACACGTGAAGATCACTACGTTCGCTGCGGCGCTTCTGGTCATCGCCGCATGCGCCCCAGCAAGACAGGACAATGGTGCGACGCCCAGGAAGTCCGACACCTCGGTGGCCGCTCAGGCACCCGTCGCCGAGACGGCGGCGACGACTTCGGAGAGTGATCTGCAGCCGCAGTTCTCGTCGTCGAAGGGCACGGCTGCCGAGGCCACCACGAAGGAGAAGCCGATGAGTGAGTACAAGGACAAGGTCGTCGAACTGCATACGAGCGCGGGCGAGATCGACATTCGATTCTTCCCCGAATCTGCGCCGAACCACGTCAAGAACTTCATCGATCTCGCCGAGAAGGGCTTCTACAACGGTACGAAGTTCCACCGCGTCATTCCGGGATTCATGGTTCAGGGTGGCGATCCGAACACGAAGACGGCGAACACGTCGTCGTGGGGCACGGGCGGTTCAGGGAAGAACGTGAAGGCCGAGTTCAACCCGATCTCACACAAGCGCGGCATCGTGTCGATGGCGCGCTCGCAGGACCCGAACAGCGCGTCGTCGCAGTTCTTCATCGTGGTGCAGGACTCGCCGTTCCTCGATCGCCAGTACACGGTGTTCGGCGAGGTGACGAAGGGCATGGATGTGGCCGACAAGATCGTCAGCGCACCACGAAACGCGCAGGACCGGCCGAACAACCCCGTGACGATCGATTCCGTGAAGGTGCGACCGGCGAATGCGAACGAGAAGGGAACCGCAGCGAAGTGATACACGCCGTCGCGCGCGTCATCCAGTGACGCTGAGCCGATCGGCGAAGCGCCGAAGGATCCCGGGCGATCCGGTCCCACATTCGCATCTCCGGTTCAGCGATGGCTGACCAATCAATCCTCCCCGCCGAGGCCACGGAATTTCTCCGCCGGCACCTCGGCAATGATTGGACGGCCCGCCCGCTGGCGGGCGATGCCTCGGTGCGCGCGTACTACCGGATCTCGCGCCCGGACGGCACGACCTACATGCTCGCCTGGTACCCGGAGGAAGTCCGGCCGCAGTTGCGCCGGTTTCTGGATGCTTATCGCGCTGTGGTGTCGCACGGCCGCATTCCGGAGCTGCTTCACTACGGCGAGGCGACGGCGCTCCAGCAGGACGTCGGCGACAGGACACTGTTCGACATCCTGCATGAGAACCGGAAGGAGGGAATCCGGCTGTATGGCGAGGCGATCGATCTGCTGGTGCTGTTTCAGCAGGCGTCCGCGCCGGACATCAATCCGCCATTCACGGCGGATTTCTTCGATTCCGAGATGGAGATGACGCGGGACTTTTACGTGGAGCAGCTCATGGTTGCTTCGCGTGAAGTCTCGGAGCGGCTGGGCCCGCTGTTCAGGAATCTCGCTGAAAAGATCGCTCATCATCCATACGTCTTATGTCACCGCGATTTTCATGGACAGAATATCCATGTGCTTAACGATCACTTATATCTGATCGATTATCAGGATCTGAGATTGGGTCCCGACACGTACGATCTCGCTTCGCTTCTCCGCGACCGCGGCGTGGCCCGTATCCTGGGCGACGAGGCCGAGCTCGAGCTGGTGGATCTTTACCGGCAGAAGAGCGGTGCGGATCGCGAGGTCCGCCGGCGCTACTTCGAGACGCTCCTGCAGCGCTCCATCAAGATCCTCGGCACGTTCTCCAAACAGCCCATCGTCCGCGGCCGGATGCACTATCTGGAGTTCATCCCGCCGACGATCGAGAGCATCCGCCGCTGCCTCCGGGAGTTGCCGGACTTTTCGGAGCTCGACTCCCTTTTTCCCATGAACTTCTCACTCGTGGCCGCCCTGGCACGGCTGGAACGGAGACACTGATGGTGAAGCACAGAATTACCCTGCTTCCCGGCGACGGGATCGGTCCGGAGGTGACTGCCGCGGTGGTGGCGATCATCGAGTGCGCGGGCGTCGAGGTGGAGTGGGAGAAGTACTTTGTCGGATCCGAGGCGATCTCGCGATTCGGCGATCCGCTGCCGCCGGAAGTGCTCGAGTCGATCCTCAGGAACAAGGTCGCGCTCAAGGGTCCGGTGACGACGCCGGTGGGGACGGGCTTCTCATCGATCAACGTGCGGCTGCGGAAGACGCTCGATCTGTACGCCAATCTCCGGCCCGTGAAGTCGATGCCGAACATCATCACGCGATACGAGAACATCGACCTCGTCGTCGTGCGCGAGAACACCGAGAGTCTCTACGCCGGGCTGGAGCACGAGGTCGTGCCGGGAGTCGTCGAATCGCTGAAGATCATCACCGAGCGCGCGTCGACGCGCATCGCGCGCTTCGCGTTCGACTACGCCGTCACGCACGGCCGTCGCAGGGTCACTGCCGTGCACAAGGCCAACATCATGAAGCTCTCCGACGGCCTGTTTCTGCAGTGCTTCCGAAACGTGGCGAAGGACTATCCGAACATCAAGGCCGATGACAGGATCGTCGACAACCTCTGCATGCAACTGGTCATGAACCCGAACCAGTTCGACGTTCTACTTCTCGAGAATCTGTACGGCGACATCGTCAGCGACCTCACGGCCGGGCTGGTCGGAGGTCTCGGCGTCGTCGGCGGAGCGAATATCGGCGAGGCCGGTGCCGTGTTCGAGGCCGTGCACGGAAGCGCGCCGGACATCGCAGGGCAGAACAGAGCGAATCCGCTCGCGCTTCTGCAGTCAGCGGTGCTCATGCTCCGTCACATCGGCGAGATCGGGCCGGCGCAACGCATCGAAGACGCAATCACCAGGGTTCTCGCTTCAGGTCCGGAGCGCCGCACCCGCGACATCGGCGGCACCGGGACGACGGCGGACTTCACAGCGGCCATGTGCGACAGGCTGCGGCGAGGGGCGGGGGCGGGGGATTGACATGTGTCGGTCCTCGCCGTCGGAGCCTGCCCGAGCGAAGTCGATTGGCGGCTTGGAATGACGAGTCTCATATGAAACCCGACTACGGACGGCACTTCCGCCAGGGCGTCGAGCACTTCAATGCGCTCCGCTTCTGGGAGGCGCACGAATCGTGGGAGGAGCTCTGGCTCGCGGCGGAGTCCGATGTCGAGCAGTTCCTGCAGGGTCTCATTCAGCTCGCGGCGGCGTACCACCACATCCGCCGCGGGACCTGGCGCGGAGCGGTGAGGCTGTTCGACGCCGCGTTGCGACGGCTTGACGCGTTTCCTCTCGTCTACTCCGGTCTGGACCGGACGGCGGTCGTGGCGGCGGCACGCGAGCATCGCGAGAGAGTTGCCCGCGCTCTGCAGGCGGGGGCAAAAGAGCCGTTCGCCGAGGGGGAGTACCCGAAGCTGGATTTCGTGCCGGCCGGCATAGCACCAATGCCGCCGCTCGTACAGTGGTGATTTTCTGATCGTCATTTCGATACAATTCAGGTTGACCCCAGCATCACACTTCAACTCACGGTACGAGGATCCGAATGCACGACATCGATCAGCGAGACCGGGAGCTCCTTGGCGCTCTACAGGGTGACGTTCCGCTGCTCTCCACGCCGTTTGCGGTCATCGGACAGATGATCGACATGTCGGAGAAGGAAGTGATCAAGCGGACCGAACGCCTCAAGCGCGAGGGCCTCGTCAAGCAGATTTCCGCGCACTTCGACATGCGAAGTCTCGGTTACCGCTCATGCCTCGTCGCGGCGCGCGTGCCGGCCGACAGGATCGATGAGGCGGCGGCGCTGATCAGCGCGCATCCCGGTGTGACCCAGAACTACCGCCGGAACAACGATCTGAACCTTTGGTTCACGATCGCTGTCTCACCGACTTCGTCACTCGGGCTCGAGAAGACGATCGAGGTGCTCGGTGACGAGGCCGGCTGCGACGCCATCCGTCCGCTGCCGACACTGAAGTTGTACAAGAGCACCGCGTCGGAGTCCGGCGAGTCGCACGCCGGGGGCGACAGCGAGTCGCAGTCCGACTACACGCCGTTCACGCCGATCGAGATCGAGTGCATCCGGCTTTTCCAGCGCGATCTGCCGCTGCAGCCGCGACCCTTTGAAGCGCTGGTGCGGAACTCAGGCGTTGCAGTCGACGAGTTGCTCTCCGTCGGCCGCTCGCTTCTGAAGCGCGGTCAGATGCGCCGGTTCGCCGCCGTCGTCCCGTCGCGCAAGCCCGGCTTCTCCGCCTCGGCCATGGGCGTGTGGATCGTCCCGAAGGATCGCGCAGACGAATACGCTGCCAAGCTCTCGCAGCACCGCGCCGTCTCGCACTGCTATCTCCGTCCCGTCTACGAGGACTGGCCGTACAACGTCTACACGACGGTGCACGGACGGTCGGTGGACGAATGCGAATCGATCATCAACGATCTCGCGATCGACACCGGGCTCTCCGACAAGCAGGCGCTCTATCCGACCAAGGAGTACAAGAAAGTGCGCATCACCTTCTTCTCCAGGGACGCGGACGAGTGGGAGAGCACGCGCGGCGGCCGCCGCGCTGCAACCGCGGTTTCCTGAAGCAGAAGATTTTTACAGCCGCCCGCGTGCCGCCCGGCATGTAAGTGCCGTTGCGTGTGTGGGATCGCGTGCGTCTGGACCGCGGTATGCCCGTTGGAACACGAATGGGCATGAATGAGTGGCCAGACTACGACTTCATCGTCGGAGAGCACGGTGAGGCCAACAGGGCGAGCACCGAACTGACGGGCTGGGAAGACGTCAGGTTCGAGCTCGCTGACGAAGAGCCGGTGCCGGAAGCCTGAGAACTGGGCGATCTGCGATCCCTCGAACTACTTCTTCTGAGTATCGGATTGCTGCACGGCGGCGTTCGCGGCCTGGAAACCGATCTTCGAGTGCGTCCCGTCGCAGAACGGTTTTGTCGTCGAGCCGCCGCAACGGCACAGCGCCGACTTCTTCACCGGAATCTCGTTCCCGTTCATGTCGACGAGTCTGAACTCGCCCTCGACGATGTACGGCCCGTTGTCCTTGACCTTGATCGTAACGCTCATGAGTCTCCTAGAAGATGGGGTTGTCGGCGTGGTGGTGGATATGCCAGTTGTAGGTGTAACCGGGGAACTCGATCGGCACGACGTACTCGACGTCGATGCTGATGTCGTTTGCGCGCCGGACGATCTTCACGTTGTCCTCGGTCACCGGAAGCTGCACGTCGGATGCCTTCGCGAGAATGTACTTCAGGATCTGCGCGTCGCGATGCGTCCCGGCTGACTTCGCTTCGTCGACGACAGTCTGGCGGAGATCCGCGGCGCGCACCTTCACCGGTATGACCTTGTATGCGATGAAGACGGCGACCAGCAGCAGCGCCAGTCCGAACAGACACCCCAACTGCCCCTCACCCGATTCGCGGCGGCGACGACGCATAACACCCTCCCGTCGGTGTGAGATTAGGGAAAGCGGGCTTTTCAGTCAATTGATCGGAAGAAAGAGACGGCGCCGGCGCTGCTGCGGCGAAGGTGCGGCGCGATCGTTCGTGGAGGCGCTGGCATTGGGAAGCGTCGCTGCGTCGGCAGAGGACCAGAGCACCATCTGCACTCTTCCGATGATCAGGCCGCCGGGGACCGTGCCCCAGCTCCTGCTGTCGTACGAGTGCGCCCGGTTGTCGCCCATGACGAAGAACGAGCCGGGAGGAACAATCTGCGCGGAGATGACGCCGCTGGTCGCTCGCCGCATCAGGTACGGTTCGGCGAGTGTATGTCCGCCGATTCGGATGTTTCCGCCCGCTGCGTCGATCAGATCACCCGGTGTGCCGACGATGCGCTTCACGAGCACCTCTCCCGAACCGCCTGGAGAGCGGAATACGATGACGTCGCCGCGCCGTGGCACTTGATGCCCGCCGGCCAGCTTGTATGAGGTCACGAGGATGTGATCGCCCACCTGAAGCGTCGGCGACATCGACGCGGAAGGGATCGAGTAAACGCTCACCACGGCGGTGCGGGCGATGAGCGCGAGAGCGGCCACGACCAGGAGCGGCTCGAGGACAATGGCTGCAAAGGTGCGCGGTCGTCGCATGCGGTGTCAACACTTAAACGAATGACCAGCCTCGGACGTTCCAGCCGCGGACCGGGCTCAGCGCGGCGTGGACGTCGTGGTCGTACGCCGGATCGCGTCCGTGGACGGTCGTGCCACCTCGCCCGCGCCGAGCACCGCGTACACCGGCATCTTCTGCTGCAGCCCTTTGAGTGCGAAATCACCAAGCGGCTCGGTGTTGAAGCTGCCGAGCATCCGGTCGAGCGTGTTCTTGGAGATGACGAGCTGTCCCGGCTTCGCCACACCGCTCTCCAGACGTGAGGCGATATTCACGGCGCTGCCGAGGACGGTGTAATCAACGCGTTTCTCGGTCCCGACGTTGCCGACGACAGCCGGCCCGCTGTTGATGCCGATCCTGATGCGGACGGCGGGGAGATTCGTCTTCGCGCGCTCGGCGTTCCAGTCCTCGACGAGGCGCAGCATCATCAGACCGGCCATGACGGCGCGATCGGCGTGATCCTCCTGGGCAATCGGCGCGCCGAAAAACGCCATCACGGCGTCGCCGATGAATTTGTCGAGCGTTCCGCTGTACGTGAAGATCGACTCCACGGCGCATGAGAAGAAGTGGGAGAGGAACTCCGACACCTCCTCCGGTTTCTTCGTCTCGGAGATCGTCGTGAAGCCGGAGATGTCGGCGAACAGGATCGACACCTCGGCGTTGCGGATCTCGGTCTCGTCGGTGGTCACGTTGACGACGCCCTTCACGATCTCGTCGATGACGGCGGGCGAGTGATACCGCTCCATCTTCGTGCGGATCTTGCGCTCCTGTTCGATCTTCTCCGAGAGCTGAGCGCGCTCGATCGCGACGGCCGCGAAGTTCGCCAGCGCCGTGATCAGATCGAGATCTTCCTCCGTGAAGCTGCCGACGTGAATCGGGGAGTCGACCTGTACGGCGCCGATGACGCGCTGGCGGTTCCACAGCGGAACGCACATCGCCGAACGGATGCCGTGAATGGCGATCGATTTCCCGCCCAGAAGCCGCGCGTCTTCGAGCGCGTTGGACGTCATCAGCGAGACCTGCTGCTCGGCGACCATCTTCAGGATCGTGCGCGAGATCGGGATGTCCTGCTGCTCGGCTCCCTCGACGAACTTCGTGAGCTTCGGAATCGGCTCGCCGTGTTCATCGAACAGGATGATAAGTCCGCGCTCGACGGGGAGGTACTTGAAGATCATGTCCATGACTGTCGTCAGCATGGAATTGAGATCTTCGGTCTGGAGGAGGGCTTTTGCGACCTGCACGAGAACCTGAAAGATCTTCTCGCGCATCGCGGCGTCCGATTCGGGCTTGGCAATCCCGGGCTCGGCGGCGGGTCGCGCCGTCGGCTGCTGTGCGGCTTCGCCGACGTCGAGCCCGAAGTCGGCGTTGAAATCCGAGATGCGGCGGATGACCGTGCCCGACGGGTTGTCGAACATCGAGTCGCCGCTGAAGTTGACCGACGGCAGCGCGTTGACGTCGACCTGCACCGAGCCGATGTGAATCTTGTCGCCAGCGTGGATCGGTGCCTCGGTGACGAGAGCTCCGTTCACCTTCACACCATTGGTGGACTTCAGGTCGACGATCCACCACTTCTCATCCCGATTCTCGAGGCGCGCGTGCTTGCGCGAGACCGAGGGGTGGTTGAGGATGAGGTCGTTTCCTTCCGTACGGCCGATCGTCATTTCGACACGAAGATCGCTGACGCGCGGCACTCCAAGATCGATGTAGTGGAGCTGCAGATGTTCGGGCATCGAGAACGTTGATTATACGACCGGGTCAGTGGCCGGCGGCCCTGCGGCGCGTCGCCCGAGCGAGGATGAATGTGACGGATGGCGGCGGGCTGTCCCTGCTGATCTGCAGCGGCGTTGCGGCTGCAAGAGTCTGGGCGCCATTGAAGAAACTGAAAAGGTACCGCTGCTGCGGGTCGACCGCGAGGAGTTTGTACGTGCCCGGCAGCAGAACGACATTGAATCCGCCGTTCAACGATCGGGCCGTGGCGACACGATTTCCCGACGGGTCGAGGACCGCGACATCGACGCCTGTGATCGAGCGTTGCGCGGCGTCGATGACGGAGCCGAAGAAGAAGATGCCCGTCATCAAGCTGAAATCGATGTCCGCGACGGATCCGGCTACCACCGTTGTTTCGACCGACGGCTCGAATGCGGTCGCGCCGCCGGCGTACCCGGCCGCATATCGCAGCGCCGTGTCGAATGCCGCCAGTCGATACGTGCCCGCAGGAACGACCAGGCGATATTCGCCCGCGCTGTCGGTCGTCGCGGAGGCGATGAGGTCACCTGTCGAGTTGTAGGCCGCGACTGTGATGCCGGCCAGTGGAGCGTTGGTCCCCGCGTCTTTCGCGACGCCGGCGAAGTTGCCCCCCACTTCCATCCGGAACTCGGCTGGAACGTCCTCACCGGCGGCAATCGTCACCTCGGTTGCGGACCGGAAATCGGCGGCTGCCGCGTAGAACTGCGGCGCATACACGAGCGCCTCATCGAACGCGACGAGCTTGAACACGCCCGGTGGCAGGTCGATCTGGAACTCGCCGCTCGTGCCGGTGCGCCCGCTCGTTCGCAGCGAGCCGTCGACGTTGTACGCGGCAACGGTGATGTTGGCGAGCGAATCGCCTGAAGCGTTCCAGGCTCGTCCGCTCACGTGTCCCGCCGGTCCGACTTCGAAGCGGAGGCCTGCACGCAGCTCGCCCGCGCCGACAGACACGAGCTCGCTCTCATTGAAGCTCGCCGCGCCGCCGAAGAAGGACGGGGCGTACTGGTGTGTGATGTCGGCGACGACGAGGCGGTAGGACCCCGGTTCAACCGCGAGGTCGAACTGGTCTGCCTTCATCTGCTGCCACGCGACCAGAGCGCCGTCGTCGCCGTAGACACTGACCAGCATTCCTGCCACCGGCGCGCCGGTATCAGCGTCGACCACGAAGCCCGTGAGACGACCTGCGCGCGGGAGGACGAAATCGACGGCAGCGACAGCTCGACGTTCGACGACATCGACGGGCAGGGCTGAATCGAACGAGCTCGCGAATCGGTAGAAAAGCGGCGCGAATTGGTTGGTGCTGTCGAAGGCCACCAGCTTGTACGTGCCGGCCGGCAGGACGATCGTGTAGTTGCCCTTGGCGTCGGCGGTCGTGAATCCGCGGCGCGTCCCGGAAAGGTTGTAAGCGGCGACGACGGCCTGGCTGATCGGTCCCGAGCTCGAAAGGACGCGTCCGGTCACGGTTCCTCCCGGACGCAGTGCGAAGTTGTAGTTGTTGACGTCGGCGGCGGCTTTGAGCACTGAGGACGTTTCGAACGATTCGGCGTCCCCTGCAAACGATGTCGCGTAAACACCGTTCAGGTCGTAGGCGAGGATTCGGTAGTCGCCCGACGGCAGGCCGAGAACGTAACGGCCATTCGAGTCGGTGGTGGTCAACACGCCGATGTCCTCGCCGGTCGCGGCATACACCCGGACGACCATGGACGACAGACGAAGGGTCGTGGAGGCGTCGGTCACCACGCCGCTGATGGAAGCCGCGCCTGCCGTTCCGGCGCAGATCAGCAGGGCGATTCCCGCCACGAGGCGGGCGATCACACCGGCTGGCCGGCCGAAAAGGCCGGACAGTGGCCGGCCGCCCTTACCTGAGGCGAAAAGGAGTCCCATGGACGATTGGTGCAGTAGGATGAACTGTACCGGGGGTGAACCGCAATGAGAAGCGGACAAGGGTACTCAGGCATTCCCTTCCCGGCGCTCGCACCATGATGCTTTTTTCCACACTGTCCATCCGGACGAAGCTGGCGCTTCTCATGACCCTCGTCCTGGCGGTCTTCGCGATCGCTGTTTTCATCTATTTCCCGGTGCGCCTGCGGCGACAAGCCGTCACGGCGTTGTCGCAGAAGGCTGTCATGACGGCCGCGATGACCGCGAATATTCTGTCGGCGCCGATGCGGAACAACGATCGGGTCGCTGCGGCGGAGGCGCTGGCTGTGCTGCGCCGGGATCCGGACCTCGTGTACTTCCTGGTGCGTAAACCGACCGGTGAGGTATTTGCCGGCTACAACGAGCTGGCAGCGGAGGAGAGCGGGTACAGCTCGATCGTGATGACCGCTGTGCCGTCGTCGTTGCAACTGCCGGCGCACGCGGCCCCGGACGAAGCGAGAACGTTCGCCGCCGAGATGGCCACGGTCGCGGGCCTGTCCGCCCGCGGAGATGTCTATCAGACCCGGAGTCCGATCCGGTATCGCGGGGGCGTGCTGGGCGAGTTGATCACAGGGTTCTCTCTGGCGCGCGTTACGGCCGACATGACGCGAAGCCGCGCCACCGTCGCGCTGGTGACGCTCGTCGCGTTCGGGATCGGCGTGATCGCGGTGTTTGCGCTCAGCACGCTGATCACCAGTCCGTTGAAACGAATCGCATCGATATCCGAGCAGATCGCTGACGGAGATCTTGCGCGGCGCGCTGAGATCGCCAGCGTGGACGAGGTGGGGCAGCTGGCGCGGTCGTTCAACCTGATGCTCGATCGCCTCGCTGCGGCACAATTCGAGCTGGAGGATCTGAATCACACGCTCGAGCAGCGCGTCGAAGAACGCGCACGGGAGCTGCGCGAAGAGACCACCGAGCGCCGCCGCACCCAGGTGGCGCTTCGCAAGACGGAAGAGCAATACCGGCTGCTGTTCGAGCGCAACCTGGCCGGCGTCTACATCGCGACCGTGAGCGGTCGCATTCTCGATTGCAACGAGGCATGCGCGCGACTGTTCCGCTACGAGTCCAAGGAGGAGTTCCTCACGCAGGGTGGTGTGATCAGTTACATGCACACACGCGATCGCCAGCGCCTCATGCGTCAGCTCCGCGAGAGCGGCGCTCTGACGAACGAAGAAGTCGAGCTGCGCGGCCGCAACGGAGAAACGGTCTGGGCATTGTCGAATGCGCGGCTCATCCCGTCGCCGGACGATGCGACCTCCGCGACGCTGGAAGGCATCCTCCTCGATATCAGCGATCGCAAGCGCGCCGAGGAAGAGATGATCTACAAGGCGTACCACGATTCGCTGACCGGGCTGCCGAATCGCGCGCTCTTCCTCGACCGCATGAGCGTGGCCCTGGCACGCGCGGAGCGCACGCAACAGTCGGCCGCGGTCATGTTCCTCGATCTCGACGAGCTGAAGAGCATCAACGATACGCTCGGACATACGACCGGTGACGAGCTGCTGAAATCACTGGCGCGCCGGCTGGCAGGTCTTCTGCGTCCGGACGACACGATCGCCAGAGTCGGCGGCGACGAGTTCACGATTCTTCTGCCCGACATCAAAACTGAAGCGGACGCGGACATCGTGGCCAAGAAGGTCCTGGAGGGGGTCAGGCAGCCGTTCATGGTCGACCGCGACGAGATTCACGTCACGACGAGCGTCGGAGTTTCGGTGTATCCGACGGACGGAACGGACGCGGAGGCGCTGATCCATAACGCCGACGGCGCGATGTATCGCGTCAAGGAGACCGGCGGCAACAACTATCAGTTCTGCAGCCGGGGAGGGACGCGCAGCGTCGGCCGCCTCATGCTCGAGCAGGAGCTGCGGGCCGGGCTCGAGCGCGACGAGTTCGTGGTCTGGTACCAGCCGCAGGTCACGATCCTCGAACGGCGCATCGTCGGAGTGGAAGCCCTTGTGCGCTGGAACCATCCCGAGCGCGGCATCGTCGAGCCGGCGGGATTCATCCCGCTGGCAGAGCATACCGGCCTGATCACCGATCTCGGCGAGCAGGTGCTCCGGAAATCCTGCCGGCAGCTCAAGGAGTGGTCGGGCCGCGGTTTCTCCGACCTCCGGATCGGCGTGAACGTCTCACCGCGCCAGTTCTATCAGCGGGACTTCGTCGGCATGGTGGAGCGCGTCGTCGCCGAGTCCGACATCGATCCCAGCGCGCTCGAGCTCGAGGTCACCGAGAGCGTAGCCGTGCAGAAGAGCGATCGCACGATGCTGATCCTCCGGCAGATTCACGAGATGGGAATCAGCATCGCCATCGACGACTTCGGGACGGGCCAGTCGTCACTCACGTATCTGAAGCAGTTCCCCGTCGACACGGTGAAGATCGACCGCAGCTTCGTGGTGGATCTGTCGCGGCACAACACGAATGCGGAGTCGATCGTCTCCGCCGTGCTGCTGCTGGCGAACCAACTCGGCCTGCGCACGATCGCCGAAGGCGTGGAGACCGAGGAACAGTGCGACTTCCTGCGGAGCAACGACTGCCGGATCATTCAGGGATATCTGATCAGCAAGCCGAGACCGGCGGCCGACATCGCACGGTTCTTCCTGACGAGCGTGAACGCCGCGAGCACGTCAGGATGACGTACACCCTACATCGCCGAGTGCGCGGCCAGTGATCGCGAGACGAACGTCGCGCCACGGTCGTCCTGCATCACGCTCCAGTTCAGAGGATCCGTCGACATCGTGGTGTCATTTTCCTGATTGAAAAACACGATCGCGCGGATGCCGGTACGATACGTGTGGTCGATGTGGTAGAAGGCCTGACGGTACCATTCGTATTCATCGCCGCCCGCCGCAAGCGTGCCGAACTCGCTGACCATGATCGGCTTCTCGAGCTTCAGCAGAGCCGGGTAAGCCTTCTCCAGAATCTGGTGGAAGCTCCACCATCGCGACCACGGCGCGATCGTGCCGTAGTTCAGAATCCCGATGCCGATCCAGTCGACGAATTCCGGTCCCGGGTAGTAGTACTCGAACCACGGCATCGAAATGTGCGGTGACCATACCCACAGCACATTCGTCGCATTCATCTTCTGGAAGATGACATGAATGCGCTTCCATGCGGCGATGAAGTCGTCCGGACGGTTCCCGTTCTGCGGGCCCCACGGATAGCGATACGGGTCGTTCATCTCGTGTGCGAAGCGCAGGAACATCGGTTTGCCGAACGCCGCGGCCGCCTTCGCCCAT
>Ga0210377_10000884_pt1 | contig 28388 bp, 20 predicted proteins | sample PLM4_65_b1redo_FD_155480 | JGI IMG/M metagenome (GOLD analysis project Ga0210377, IMG submission 155480) | Groundwater sediment microbial communities from an aquifer in East River, Colorado, USA - PLM4_65_b1 redo | ecosystem: Environmental > Terrestrial > Soil > Riparian zone | place: USA: East...
CGGACTATCGGGAGCGTCCAACTCTACAGGCATACGAACCTGCGCCGCCTAGCCTGATTGCCGGATTGAAAACGCTGTATGAGCGGCTACCTATGCCGGAGCAGTCCGGCGACATGTGGGCCGCGGCTAAGGCGCTCAAGGTCGAGGTGCGCTGTTGGGAACAGACGCAGGCGTATAGCAACCGGATGCGCGAGTTGTGCGATCCGCATCACGAGACACAGCTTGACGACCGGCTCAAAGGGCTATATGGCCGGATGCACGTCCAGGGCATCAAGCTGGCGACTATCTTCGCCGCGCTTGACTGGCTGGAAAAAGGAACTGCTGCTGCCCCTGTCATTACTTCTGAAAACTGGGGACTGTCCGAGACCATCACCGAGCACTGGCGGCTCAGTTCACACCGGCTGCTAGAGAACCTAGATAAGAGCGGCGCAGGTCGCGAGGAACGCCGCCAGCAGGATCGGGTGCTCGACGCGGTGCGGTCAGCTGGGTCGGCGGGTATCACATTGCGGCGGATGTATCGAAACCTGAACCTGCGCTCCGCCGACGCCCGCCAGATGATTCAAGAACTGGCGCGGGATGGGCAGCTGATCTTGCAGATGTTTGGCAACGCCGAAGGCTGCATCGCTACCGAACATGTCGGCGCGGGGTGATGCCTACCGACAACCGACTCACCGACAGTGTCGGCGGTGTCAGCGCTGACACCGACACTTCACCGACACCGGGTGTCGGTATGTCGGTGTGTCGGTGACCTCTACGAACGACCGACACTACCACTCAAATATAAGAGAGACATAAGACTATGAACACGAACAATGCTATTACCACTATCGGATTGGATATCGGCTACGGGATGGTCAAAAGCGTCGCTGACAATGGGCGGCAAGTTTGCTTTGAATCGCGGGTCGCGCCCGCCGAGTTCATCCGCTTCCAAGCCGATATCGGCGCGCCGGTCAAGACCAACGGACTGACCCTGCATGATCCGGACGAAGGCCCGTTGTTTATTGGAGAATTGGCCAGCAAACAGGGGAGACCTGGCGCGATCCGCAGCCCGCGTGACCGTGACCGGGTGACTGATCCGATCACTACCCATCTGGCTAATGCCGCTTTCGCGATGCTGCTGCCGGGAATAGCACACGCTCGAATCCGGGTGGTCACCGGGCTGCCGGTGGCTTACTACCGCGACGCGGCGCAGCTATCCGAGCATCTGCTGGGGACGCATATCATTCTGCTGGAAGGGCGCAGTCTGACGGTAGAAGTCGAGGATGTGCTGGTCGTGCCACAGCCCTTTGGCGCGTTGCTGTCGCTGATCCTCGATGAGCGTGGCATGTTCAAAACCAACGCCATAGACTTGGTAGAAGGGCGGGTGGCTGTGCTCGATATCGGCCAGCAGACGACGGACATGATTTTGGTCGAAGGCATGGAGTATATCGAGTCGCGCTCCGGGTCGATTGAGGTAGGCGTCAGCACCGCCATCGACATGATCCGCAAAGTGCTCCTCGATGATTATCGCGTGACTTATGAGTCGCATGAAGTCGAACAAGCGCTACGCCGAGGCTGGTTGGTAATCGATGGAAAGAAACATGCTCTCAACGGCTTGGCCAGCGAACGGCTCGACCCGATTGCCCGCTCCATCGAGGCACAGGCGCGGACGCTTTGGAATATCTCCACACTAACCGCGCTGGCGCTGGCGGGAGGCGGAGCACTCGCCCTGAAGCCATGGCTAGAGCCGAGATTCAAACAGGCCATCTACGCACCCGACGCGGCGATGGCCAATGCCACAGGCTTTCTGCGCTATGGTCTGCGGCAATGGGCAGCAGCGTGAACTCTTTTGCCCGGCAAAAGAGCTAAAAGAGGCAGAAGACAGGTTGCATCATGGCTGGTGAGACTGGGTGTGACCATTGGGTGTGACCCAGTCACACCAACTAAAATGGGGCACAAAATGAGCAGACAAAACAAACCTAAAGGAAAGAATATCTGGCTCAACGTGCGGCTGGATCCCGAACTAGACGCCGACCTAATCGCCTGGCTTGAGAGCTTCCGCGATGGAGAGCGCAGCACAGCGATCCGTGCTGCTATCCGCCAGGCGATTGCAACCAATCAACAGGCTCCAAATCAAAGAGCCACAGCGTTCAATCTCGAGGCGATTCGCTCGGTAGTGGCTGAGGAAATACTGAAAGCGTTGGCAACAAAAGGCGTTTCCCCTATGCCACAACCTGCCGCACCCGAGAAAGATGATCTTGAGGCCCGATATGGCAGCAAGCTCGACCAGATGATGGGTGGCTTGATCAAGAGACAAGATGGCGACGAAACCTGAATGTTACGGCAAGCCGAGTAAGCGGACCTAGACTCGCCTCTCATCTTCTCCAATTCTTTGCGGTTTGTCCCTGCATGATCACAGAGAGTCCGGCTATGTCAGCCGGGCAGTTCTTTATTCCACCCGCTATTGGCAATGGCAGCCCGGACCCGTTCCCGGCTCTCTTGCACGGCGGTGTCCGGCAGCCCCACGACCGTGACCGAGGGGAGGCCGGGGGCGATGTTGATCTCGACCTCGACCAACTCGCCATCTAAGCCCAGCAGCGCGCAACTGGTCACCTTGGCTAACAAGTTGTGTCACCTGTTTGGAGAAGCCCGCAAAGGTTGAGGGACGGTGTTTGTCCCTATCTATTCTAGTGACTGAGGCGTCTAAATCAAATTGCCCGTGGAGATGGTGGAGTCTGCCTGAGACAATCCGCGTGGCTGTGGCCGAATATGTAGAGCGTAGCAGCGCTGCCGACACTGTTGTTAAGGTGCTTTTGTGACACGAAACTAACGGCTAAACGTAGAACAGATTTCCGAAAAAATAGAAACAATTCACTGACGAGTTGCCATTTGTCTTGTCTCCGTCAGAAATTAGAACGGATATGCAATGTAGCCAGCACGAGCCAGCACGGTTGGCAGCGCACTTATTGTCGGCTTTCTTTACTGACTTTATAAAGAGCATATTGCCTAAACTCATCATCAATTGTATAAATCGCAAGAAAACTCTTGAAATCGTTCATGGCGGATTCCGATTCGTGTAGGTTATCAAAATTCACTGCTCGCTGATAATAAGCCATGGCGAATTTTGGATCCATCCTGACTACTACCGTTAGATCGGCATTGGACTCTTCCAGCTTGCCAAGATCACGATAGTACAGCGCTCTCTCATAATAAGAGTCCGGATTAACCAAGCCTTTTTGGATGGCAACAGTTACGTCATCAACGGCAGCATCGAGATTTCCCATGCGGGCTTTTATGCCCCCCCTCAATGAGTACATTTGACCGGAATTGCCCGACGGATCAAGTTCAATAGCCTTGTTGAGATCACTTAGAGCTAAATCTAACTCTCCTTGCTTATAGTAATTAGAGCCGCGCATGTTGTAAGCCATTGCATCTGACGGATTCAACTGTACTGCCATCTGGAAATCTGATAATGCTAGGTCAAGCTCGTTTAGTTTTTGATATTGCCCGCCCCGGAACACATAATTTGAACCGTTCAAAGGTTCGAGTTCAATCGCGTGGGAGAAATCAGCAATCGACTTATCCCGCTCACTCATATTCAAATATAGCAAGCCGCGTTGACTATAAGCAGCAGCATTGGCTGGGTTAAACGCAATAGCTGCGCTCAGGTCCGACATAGCTGCCTCATTTTGCCCAAGAAGGCGTTCATTGGATCCTCGAGCAAAATAATACAAACTCAAGAGGCGTGGGCCAAACGCAAAACCACAGAGCACGATTGTTATACATATTCCAACTGCAATAGAGGCGAGCAAACGCCAATCTCGCCGAGTGTTTCCTGAGGGGTTAGTTGTTTCTTGCGTGATCATCGGCACACTCATATTATCCAATTATCAGTTGCCACAACCGAACGTCGAAGCCACACAGTAAGTGTGGCCCGCTACTGTTGCGACGCTTACACCTATATCCAACCCTGCGCCCACGAAAATCGATGTAGAGCCTTGTCCTATTATGGTCTCGACTGTCCCTCCAAAAACATCCCCGGCTGATATTGCGCCCCCATGATAATCCCCCTCAATGGTTGAATGTGTCCCTGTGCCGCCCACAAATCCAGCAAACAAGCCGATGTTAAAGTTCTCTAACGTAGGGCTTGTCGGACTTGACGCTTCTACATTTAAGTATATTCCGGCACCTAATTCCTGGGGAGTCGGGGCTCCTTGAGTGAATTCCACGAACTCTAATGAGACTGAGCCTAAGGGCGTGGTGATGGCAACGGCAGGGCCTTGAAAACCTGACACATTGCCGTAGGGTACGCTTCCATTCGAACTATTGCCAGGTTCAGCTATTTGTGCCGCTGGAAGCGTGGAGGTAGCAGCTGGAGGTGACACATTTATTCCCGGTGTTGGTGATGGCGTTGATGTGGCTGGCGCAGGAGTCGGGACTGGCGGTGTTGGAGTAAACGAAGGCGTCACAACCGGGCTTGGCGTGAAGGTACTGGTTGGTGATGACGTAGCAACAAAAGTTGGAGTAGGAATAGGAGTAGAGATTTCCTCTGTGCTCTGGGTGCCACAGAGTTCACTATCAATACAATAAGTAGTGTATATATGCCCGGTTGGATCAACCATGTTGATTGGTGAGTTGAGGACATACGTGTATCGGTTCAGGGCCTGCGGGTTAGATGTGCTAGGCACGATGGTATCCGCTGATATGAATCGGCCCAGTTCGGGGAGGTAGTATCTCGCGCCATAATACATCAAGCCGCCTGTGCTGAGATCGTGTTTTTGGCCTGTATAACCGAAGTCGGTGAGGGTGGATTCTGTACCACTTCTCACTGCGCCAAATGGAGCGTACACAACATCCGAGCCTGTGACTTTTGCGCCCGTCGCGTCGCTGAGAACCGATGTGCTTCCCAAGTGGTCGGAGTGGCGGAAGTACAGCCCGGCATTAGCGCCACCGATGACTCGGAATGCGCCGCCTGCGGGATAATACACCGTGCGCTGAGTCTCCGTGCCGGAAACTATCTCGATTTCCATCCCGGCAACGTAGGTGGTTGTAGTAGTGGTTGTGCCATCATTGACGATGCGCTTGACCCGGTTGCCATCGGCGTCATAAACGTAAGTGGTTGTGGTAGCGACGGTTTTGTTTGAGCAATCGCCGCTGCTGAGATTTTCCACCGTGACGAGATGATTCTCAGTGTCGAAGGTCTGGCAATAGGCCACGCCATTTTCCACACGGGAGATCATGTTCCCGTTCGCATCGTAAGCGTAGCTGTCGCTCCCTTTCGCGGTAGCCGCATGGGGTCTTGGATTTCCCGTAGCGGGATAGCTGTAGCTAATGGGAGTCCCATTGTTAGAAGTGAACGAAGTTAGATTGCCAATGGGATTGTAAGCGTAATCTCGCTCCTCAACGATGTTCTGGGTTGTCGTAACCTTGACATCCGCAGCCAACAATCGATTCAGGAAGTCATAGCCATACGTGCGGGTTTCGTTCCGCGACGCGCCATTGACCCAACTTGCATCGACGATCTGGGTGATATTGCCGCTTGCCTAAATTATTAAGGTACTTTTGTGACAAAAACCTGTGACACACGAAACCGCATTTCGTAACACGGAAATGGGGAGTGACCGTCGCGCGATGATGGGTTACAAACTTAAAGATACAAAGGCGACTCGTTTTGAGTCTGGTGTTTAGAATTCATGTGTCAAACAGGTATTGTCTTCTTGTATCACTCGTTCATAAAGTTCTTCTGGTGTAATATTGAATACTTGCTCAAGAGGCTGATAATGGCTATCGCTTGAAGCTGTTACCTCAGACGTACTAGATAGAGCAATTCTCAGCAAGAAATATTCTTCCACTTGGTGGGCATTCCCATTTAGACACCACATCGCGACACGGGGTGTAGTTGTAAATTGGACAGGGACGCGGGAACTCCAGCTTACAAGGATATCTTTGTTGGCTCTATATTTCATATACACAAAGATCGTATCAAGTCTGGCTATTTCCGCTCGCTCGGTAAGAGAGAAGTTAACCTTTACAGACGACGGCGCACCCAATTCTCTTATTGCACGCTGCGCCATCGTGCGTTGCAAGAAATTAGGAATTGTTGTGGAAACCTGTAACCGCCCAAGGATATCTGTTTGCGGATTGAAATAGGTTTCGATTCCAAATAGTTCCCCACTTCCGGCTTCATCGTTCTGCCAACCGTAATTGATAAAACCTGCATTTGTTCCCAGTAGTTTTGGATTTTCCCCCATAATGAAAACGAAGTCTTCAGAAACACCCAAAGCCTGTCTGAGAGCAGCTTGAATCTGCTCAACGTTCGACTCACCAGCTCGCAACCCATACCAGCAGGGCAACTTACAGGCATTATCTCCCGAATACAGAAGATCCGAAGCGACTGGGCTGCTATATATATCCACCGCCCGCTGTGATATCGGTGTTGAAGGATAAGGTGTTTTGGTGACAGTGCTCGTTGGGCTGGGCATCAAGGAAGTTGTTGCTGTGGCTGTGGCAACTGGCATTAGCGTTATGGCTGTGTCTGGCCCAGTGCTCGCACTTGCGCTTCCTGCACTGCTCGGCGATTGGCAGGCCACTAGCCCGACAATGGTCAATAGAAGGCAAGGTCTGTGAAAAATTTGTGTCTTCATATTATCACTCACTACGGCGTAGATGAGACTTGTAGTAGTTTGCCGCCGATCACGCCTGACATCCATGTATTTGCGTCGTCTCGAAATGCTGATGCAAGGCCACTGTGTTTAGCATAGTTGTAGTCATCAAATGCCCAGGCAGCAATGATGTCGGGCGTTAACTCGCCAGTGCTTCCTGACCAGCCACCCGACTGCGGGCTTATCAATTCTCTTATGGGTGCGGAGCCTAAGCCTAACTCAGGCGGCCCAAAATTGCCGTCCCCACCATAATCTTCTTCCAAGTTATGCCCTATCTCGTGGGCGACCCAAGTGGGACCAGATTTGGCATCACCAGCATCAGTGAAGCCACCGATATACATTTCTATAACGTTTACGCCGTTGGTTGTGCCCCGTTCGTTGAAACCATAATAATATTCCTCCTCACCTTTCTTACATGGGTCGTGGCACATGGCATCCCTGATAACATTTAAGTGAGTTGGGCCAAATATTGTCTTGAACGCACCAGCGTCAGTAAGCGGTTTTTCGGTTAACGGTTCCAAGCCTTGTTCTTCTCTATTCTGCTCAATCTCAGCAATTGCCTCTTGTGTACTTTCAGCTAGGGTCTGCACCGCATCCATTGTAACCAGAATCGCCTCACGTATTTCGGCGGCGGTGAATGTTTCACCCTCCTCAAAACTCATAGACACGCCATACCAACTTAACTCGGTGAGCATATCTGAGGTACTCCACCATTCATCACCGCTATGTCCGGTCGGATCGACAAAATTGATCGGGTTGTTATAGGAATAGCTGAACCTGTTCAGGGCCTGGGGATTTGCCATGCTCGGCACGATGGTATCGGCAGAGATGAAGCGCATGACGCCCGGCAGGTAGTAGCGAGCGCCGTAGTACATCAGACCACCTGTATTATCATCATGCCTCTGTCCGGTATAACCGAAATCGGAGAGGTCAGATTCCGTTCCGGTTCTGACCTCTCCAAATGGAGCGTACACTACGTCACTACCCGCGACTTTTGCGCCCGTCGAATCACTGAGAACCGACGTACTTCCGAGATGATCTGAATGCCTAAAGTAAAGTCCGGCATTAGCGCCGCCGATGACTCTAAACGCTCCACCCGCAGGGTAGTAGATAGTGCGCTGAGTCTCCGCGCCGGAAACTTTCTCGATTTCCATCCCGGCCACGTAGGTTGTTGTGGTATTTCCAACGATACGTTTGACGCGACCCCCGCTACCATCGTAGACGTACTGAGTCGTGGTTGTGCCATCGGAAACACTTACAAGGCGGTTTTCGGCGTCGAATACCTGAGTCCACGTCACGCCGCCTTGAACTCGCTCAGTCATATTGCCGTTAGCGTCGTACTCAAACGAGTCATCGTTGCTGGTGGCGGGAATGTCGCGTGACGATACCGCATGAGGCTGAACGCTCGATGAGCCGCTAGTCGGATAGGCGTAGGTCGTAGGCGTCCCATTGTTCAGCGTAAACGAAGTCATGTTGCCGATAGGATTGTAGGCATAGTCGCGCTGGTCGAGATAGGTGCTTGTGCCTGTCGTTACCACATCCGCCGAGAGCAGGCGATTCAGGAAATCGTAGCCATAGGTGGTTGTTTCATTGCGTGATGCGCCATTGACCCAACTGGCATCGACAATCTGGGTGATGTTGCCGCCAGCGTCGTAGGTGTAGGTCAGGTCAATGAGTGGATTCGCAGGTATCTTTGACGCTATGATTCTCTTCAAACGGTTGGTCGGCGAATCGTACTCGAAGGTGGTGGTCACGGTATTACCGAGCAACTGTTGATCAATGCCGCCAGTCGGAGTATACGCGGTCGAGGACACATAGGTATCTGTGCCGGACATCGACTCGAACAGCCCTCTGGCATTGTAGGTCGCCGTCACAACTTCGCTGGTGGGCAAGGTAGTCGTCAAGACTCTGCCCAGCGAGTCGTAGGTCATCGAGGTGGTGTAATTCACCGAGTCAATCGTCCGCGTGGTAGTGGTGACCCGACCCAGCAGATCATAGGTGATTGTATCGGACGCGGCGGGCGAGGTCGAACTGGTCAACCGCCCGATGCCTTTGTTGCCGGAGGTGGTCGAATCATAGGTGTACGCCGCGACCGTCGCCCAAGAGTCATTAACGCTCATACGCGCTTTACGTTCGGTGACGCGGCCCAGCATATCATAGGTGAAGTTGACCTGCGCGCCTCTGGCGTCGGTCTGGGTGTCGAGTTGACCCCAGATATCGTAGGCATAGCTCCAACTGCCCATGTCGGGATCGTCCATGCTGACCTTACGACCCAGCCCGTCGTAGGTCAACGTTGTCACGTTGCCTGCGTCGTCGGTGACTTGCGTTAACGGATTCCACACATCAAGAAATAGTAAAGTGTAAAACTAGTTGTACGACGACATAACTAGCATATTAGCCAAGCCACGCAATGTGAACTACATCGTCCTCAATCACGCCAAGATTTTGAAGATGACTTTTCAGGTTAGCAAGATTTCGCAAATAATCATTGTAGACTCCATTTCGTACGCCACCAGTGAAGTCTGTATTTTGACTCCAATATAGATAGTAATCATCCTCAGTTGGATTGTTAGGATCCTGCTCGCCAGCGGGCTTAATAAGAATATATTGCCCTTTGTTTGGGCCAAAGGTAATTGAACCTATCACGTTAATTTTTAACATGCTCTAACTCTTTCACTACTGGATCGCAATGTGATTGTTAACCAATGTCTGCCAGTCGCCATTTGGCATCAATTGAGTCAGTTCAATATGGGCTTCCCATTCTAAAATATCTAACCGATATTGCCAGCCCAATCCATCTGCTTGTTCAAGCACAATTCTTTTATAAGGTTCAGCTTTGTCTGCCCATTGTTGGAAAGCTGTTTCAGTCTGCTCTAGGCTCAATTTGCTTCCTATATCATAATCTTGGCGCGTAAGCCTCTGACCGTTTTGCAGTTTTGTGCTGTTATTTGCAGCAGTAGTCAACGTGCGATCTAAGACCTCATCTACTGAATCTAACACGGGTTTGGCTTGGCTAATCTCATTGGTGCAATCTCCGTCGCCGCAGACTGCTTGCCCAACGGCACGAACTTCATTGGTGCAATCACCATCAGCGCAGACCGCTGTTCCAACCCCCGCGCCTGTAGTGGCAACGTCTGTAGCAACTGCCGCTGCGCCCGCCGCCGCGACAGCTTCTGACGCTAGCCCGAATGTCACGCCGATAACCGCGCCGCCAACGGCTCCACCTAGCGCATACGCTCCAACCTTAGCCCAATCCATGCCATCAAACGCGCCCCGCCCGGCCTGGGCATTTTCAATAATCGTGGGAGCGGCGGCAACAGCAGCGCCAACTACCAAGCCAATTCCAGCGCCAACCAATGCCGTGACGCACATCGGGCAATGCCCGGTCGGATCGTTATACTTGACCGGATTGTTGTAGGCATAGCTAAAGCGGTTGAGCGCCTGCGGGTTAGTGAGGTCAGGCAGGATCGTGTCCGGCGAGACAAAGCGGCGCAGGCCGGGCAAGTAGTAACGAGCGCCAAAGTACATTAGGTCACCCGTTGAACGGTCAAGATGCTGCCCGGTAAAGCCAAAGTCCGTGATCGTCGGCAGAGCGCCAGATCGAATCTCGCCAAACGGCGCATAGACGACATCCGAGTTGGCAACCTTTGCGCCAGTCGAATCGCTGATGACAGCACCGCTATTCAAGTGGTCAGCGTGGCGATAGTAAAGACCCGCATCCGCCCCGCCGACCACACGGAACGCCCCACCTGCCGCATAGTAGATAGTTCGCTTGCTTTCCGTGCTGCCCACTACCTCGATTTCCATCCCGGCGACATAGATAGTCGTGGTGGTGGTTGTGCCATCATTGACGATGCGCTTGACCCGGTTGCCATCACCGTCATAGACAAAGCTGGTGGTCGTGGCGACGGTTTTGTTCGAGCAACTGCCGCTGCTGAGATTTTCCACTGTGACGAGATGATTCTCATTGTCGAAAGTTTGGCAGTAGGTCACGCCATTTTGGACGCGAGAAGTCATATTGCCATTGGCGTCGTAGCTGTAGCTGTCATTGCCCTTCGCGGTGGCCGCATGGGGTCTTGAATTCCCGGCAGTGGGATAGCTGTAGCTGGTGGGAGTCCCATTGTTAAGAGTGAATGAAGTCAGATTGCCAATGGGGTTGTAGGCGTAATCTCGTTCTTCGATGGCGTTCTGATTGGTTGTGTTCTTGACATCCGCCCACGTGAGCCGATTGAGGGCGTCATAGCCATAGGTGCGGGTTTCGTTGCGTGACGCGCCACTGACCCACGTAGCATCGACGATCTGGGTGATATTGCCGCCCGGCCTAAATTGTTAAAGGGCTTTTGTGACAGAAACCTGTGACACGCGAAACGGTATTTCGTAACACGAAAATGGGGAATGACCGTCGCGCGATGATGGGATACGAACTGAAAGCAAGAAGGCAACTCAAAAACGAGTCGCCTTTCCTGTTGATTAACTCTGATTTGCCGATGAATGTGTGAAATAGCCACGACCACCCTAGTGTCCCGGCATTTTCAGGCGGTACGCTGCAATCTGTTTTTCGCCAACTGGAACCAGTATGAGATCGTTGTACACTGCTGGGTTAAGTTCAACATTATTCCCGCCGGGCGCAAGTTCAAGAGAAAGGCGACCGATCTCTACACCGGTTCGTTTGTCAAAAGCGTAAAGCAGATGTTGGTCACGAGCTAGAACTATGTCCCCGAAGATTACAGGTCTCATGAATCCGACATGATCCCCTGTTCGCCAAAGAATCTTTCCATCCTTGACCGAAATCGCTGTGAGTTGATTCCCGGCGACATATAGAAGATCGTTATTCAGACTCAGATAGGTTGCTTTCGAACCTGACCCTCCGTCAACAGAAACATCCCAAAGAACTGTTGATCCATCCCCGGTAATGGCTGCTACACGAGATTTATCTCCCACTCCTATTGAGTAATATAGAATACCATCAAGTGCAACCAACTTACCCATAACATCGTTCATCGCTAACCGCCAAAGAACAGTACTGGTTTTCAGATCAACTGCCCATAACTCCACAATATTTGAGGGAGTATGTTGATCAAGATAGACTGTACCATTGTCAATGGCAACGGATGGGCCCCCACGTCGTGGCGACCCCACTGTCCATAACTGACTGCCGGTTCGTATGTTGTATGCAGTAAGATCGCCGCCAAATTCGGAGACAGTTACAATGCCTTGACTGCTTTGCAAATCATCAATCGGAATCCCTGTAGGTGGTTGAGTCAGGCAATCTTGCTTTCCTGGATCAAGATAGAGATCGGGGAAGCAATTTCGCCACAATAATGTGCCGCTCGCCAGATCAAACGCCGCAACTGGATTGCTTCCTTCGGGTGTTACTAGAATCCCGTCGGCCACAAGCGGTGGCGCGGTATCATAGATGCTTCCCGGCGATATAGCAGTCCACCTCACCTTGCGGGTCGAGGCATCCAATACAGTTACATGTTTTTCGGTGCGCACTACGAGAGCATCGCCGTAAACAATCGGTGTTGCAATGATGGACTCATCGGTTTCGAATGTCCAATCTGGTGCGGCAGCGAACACCCCAGTCGTTATAGGGGGTGTGTTAGAGCCAAGACATCCGCTGAGGAGCATAGCTATCAAACCAAAAATGATGGGCTTACCTTTTGTCATCTCCATGTTCCTCTTGTCTGTGCCAACTTGATGTTGGATCATCCCTCATTTCACACTCCCCTTCTCCGTTTAGCGGAGAGGGGGAGATACTTGGCGACAGTTATATTTTTACGAACCCTAATGAAAAGGATTAAGGAAATTTAGGAAGTCGCCAATATTATTGATGGGTTGAGAATCTGTAACAAAAGCTCCCTGGGAAACGGGCGTACCTACTCCTATGGTCACTGCGCCCCCTTTAACATCAGTATATTCACCAGTTGAATCTTGTCCTCTTGTTGCGTCGATACCAAGCACGCCAATTGGCCCACCACCATATGTGACATGGGTGAAAGCGCCTTGGTAAGCACTGGTTTTCTGCTCCTTAATTGACTCTCCCTGCAAAGCTCCAAGGCTTATCCCCCCGCTCTCTCCAAGCATATATGGAGGAATAAGCATTTGATCCATGAAAGCTTTTTCGACGAGTGGTGATAATGGTGTAAATGGACTATGAGTGGAACCATATAGTTGGAAATCACCGGAATACGGATGGAATACAAAATCGAGGCTTTGATACCTATAAATAGTACCTAATGATGAAATGTAACCAAGCGAGAAAACTGCAAGCTCGTCAGGGGTTGGGCTTGGGCCGCAAGCAGTTTTTGCGTTGCACGGCCTTCCCTTCCCGCACGGATTGCGAATATTGCATTTGCGGGGCTCTGGCTGGGCTGGGCTACTGGACTCGTAAACCGGATCCAGCCCATCATCCGCTGGGATGTCCGGCCCTGCTACCTGCGGCGGCGTGTAATCCTGTACGGTTTGAGATTGGAGGCCGGTCGTCGCAGTGCCAGGATCCCAATAGTCTGAATTTTCGGTTTGTTCCCACAGTTCTTCTTCACCACTGAGATAATCGGTGACTGGCATATAAACATGCCCACTCGGATCGATCATATTGATCGGTGAGTTGAGGACATAGGAGTAGCGATTCAATGCTTGCGGGTTCATGCCCGGAATAATCGTGTCCGCAGAGATGAAACGCATGACTCCGGGCAGATAGTAGCGCGCGCCGTAGAACATCAGGCCGCCCGTGTCATCATCGTGGATTTGCCCGGTGTAGCCAAAGTCGGTGAGGGCGGATTCCGCGCCACTTCTCACTACGCCGAATGGAGCATATACGACATCTGAGCCAGTAACCTTCGCGCCCGTCGCGTCGCTCAATACTGATGTGCTTCCTAAATGGTCGCTATGTCGGAAGTACAGCGTGTTGCTGGCGGGTGAGGCCACGATGACTCTAAATGCGCCGCCAGCCGGATAGTACACGGTGCGTTGAGTCTCAGTGCCGGAAACTTTCTCGATTTCCATCCCGGCCACATATAGAGTAGTCGTGTTGCCAACGATACGTTTGACTCGACCCCCGCTACCATCGTAAACGTATTGAGTCGTGGTTGTGCCATCGGTGACACTCACGAGACGATTCTCAGCATCAAAGGTTTGAGTCCAAGTTACCCCATTTTGGACGCGAGAGGTCATGTTGCCATTCGCGTCATAGGTGAACGAGTCATCATTGCTGGTGTTGGGGATGTCGCGCGAACTCACGGCATGAGGCTGAACGCTCGATGAGCCACTGGTCGGATAGGTATAAGTAGTGGCTGTCCCGTTGTTGAGCGTGAACGAAGTCATATTGCCGATGGGGTTATAGGCATAGTCGCGCTCATCAATCGGCGAACCGCTGACCGTCACATCGGCGCTGGTCAGGCGATTCAAGAAGTCGTAGCCATAGGTGCGGACTTCGCGGTTGGCGGTCACCGGGTCATGGTCGTCGTTGATCTGGGTGATGTTGCCGCCAGTATCGTAGGTATAGGTCAGGTTAATGAGTGGATTCGCAGGTATCTTTGACGCTGTGATTTTCTTCAAACGATTGGTCGGCGAATCGTACTCGAAGGTGGTGGTCACGCTGTTGCCGAGCAGTTGTTGATCAATGCCGCCTGTCGGTGTGTAAGCCGTTGAAGTCACATAGGTATCCGTGCCGGACATCGACTCGAACAATCCTCTGGCATTGTAGGTCGAAGTCACAACTTCGCTCGTTGGCAATGTGGTCGTTAAGACGCGGCCCAGCGAGTCGTAGGTCATCGAAGTGGTGTAATTCACTGAGTCAATGGTGCGGGTCGTGCTGGTGACTCTACCCAATAGGTCATAGGTGATTGTATCGGACGCGGCGGGCGAGGTCGAGGAAGTCAGGCGGCCTATTCCCTTGTTGCCAGATGCAGTCGAGTCGTAGGTGTACGTGGCGACGCTCGCCCAAGAGTCATTGACACTCATGCGGGCTTTGCGTTCGGTGACACGGCCTAGAATATCATAGGTGAAGTTGACCTGCGCGCCTCTGGCGTCGTCGCTATGGTATCGTGCCAAAGTCAATCTCAAAACAGGGATCGACTTTTCGTAAGGCTATTTGAGCGAATTCTTCAACGCTAACCCCTAATGCTATTTTAATAGGATAAAGCGTCTGAAGGTTTTGCCCAACCCACTTATCTTGAATAGCTGTCATGCTACCTCGTGTCAATGGCATCTTGAACGATTCTACAACGTTGTCTACACCCCCAAAGCTCATTGTATCAAGGCAGAAGTTGGAATAGTAAACTTCATTGCCGTTCAAAGTGCGTTGTTGCTTGGGGGCATAGTATGCTGAGTCAAAGGCTAACCCAGACTCATAGACCATTATGAGGCTTAAGAAACCGTCGGTTGCATATGCATAAATCTCTGATGGTCTTCCTAGTCGTTCAATAATCTGTTGCACTGTATGCGTAAGGTATGTTTCTTGATAGACTAGATATTGGAATCGCATCCCTTTGAGAAGCCCGGTATCTTGGTCGAAGAGAGCAAATATGCTAATGTGTCCTTCTGGAAGGGGATACCAACTATAACCGGTAGCCTCTGTTCCTGGAATATCAAGAGCTACTAAACTAAGGTCTGCCCCTGACAGCGGGTTATGCTGAAAGAAATCTAGCGTTCTGTTGAAACCAAATGATTCGTCAAGCACCCTCTGAAAATCTTGGCGATCTGACTGACCAATTCTAAGCCCCTTCCAACAGGGGAGTTCACAACTCGGATCGTCATTTGGCGCGAGCAAAAAGCCGGGATATGCTGCCGAATTCAAAAAATCTGGTGTTGCCAACTGAAGTGTTGCGGTTGGAAGCGGGATAGGGGTATCTGTGACCGATCTTATGGTCGCAGTTGAATTAGGAATTGATATGCTACTTGCGGCTGGCGACCCGGAGGATGCGGTTTGCGTACACCCTGCCAACAGTTTAATAACAAGCATGGCAATAGCTAAATGCAGGTGTTTCTTTTTCATGGATTGCTCCCGTTATATCCTCCGCAGCCGTTTGCGAGCGAGTTGCAAAACGTTATTATCCCATCCATATAATTGTTGACTACCGATTGATGTTCACCGAGATTTACTTTGAGAACCCAGTTCGCAAATGCGTCTGCTGATATTTCCGAGTCATAATATGGATAATCGTTGTCAATTGCGCCCAAATGAATTCCTGAGCGGAGAAAGCCCAGACTTGCATTCTGCGCTGCTTGACGGCGCAATGGATCGGAGCATTTTTCATCATCATAGGAGCAGCCTGCAAAATCAAAAACATTCATATTGCCATTGAATTGTGGGGTACATGATTCAGTATCGCCTTCACATGCTCCCGTAAAAGTATGCCCAAACTCATGGATGAGTAGTGCTGCCGCATCAGTGCGGTCAATCGCGCTGGATTTGAGGAATATATTTGCACCTGTTTCCAAACTTCCTGTGTTGCAGGCATCCAGATCACCGTGCCCACAATTGTCTTCATAAGCCCCGTCGTCAATGGTAATCTGATGGTTTGGGCCTAATATTTCCGTGAATGCCTCTTGTAGCGAGCCAAAGTCGGTACCGACTTCGATACCAGCATTGTATAGAGCTTGGCCGATTTGCTGGACAGCCGATAGTATGGTTTGCAGCGCGGCTAGGGGATTCGTTGCCAACTCATAGCCAACAACGGTGACTCCATAGTCACCCAACTGGCTAACGCAGCTTTCTATGAGGTCGCAGACGGACGGCGTGTCATTGCACGTTTGGCTGTTCGCGCCTGCCCCCGCGCATTCGGCGTTATGCCCAGTCGGGTCAGAGTACTTGACAGGGTTGTTTAATCCGTAAGAGTAGCGATTCAACGCTTGTGGATTGAACATGCCGGGAACAATGGTGTCGGCAGAGATGAAACGCATGACTCCGGGCAGGTAGTAACGAGCGCCGTAGAACATCAGGCCGCCAGTATCGTCATCGTGGATTTGCCCCGTGTAGCCGAAGTCGGTGAGGGCGGATTCTGTGCCACTTCTCACTACGCCAAAGGGAGCGTATACAACATCCGAACCGGTGACTTTTGCGCCCGTTGAATCGCTGAGGACAGACGTGCTGCCCAAGTGGTCAGAGTGGCGGAAGTATAACCCGGCATTAGCACCACCGATGACTCGGAAAGCGCCGCCAGCCGGATAGTAGACTGTTCGCTGAGTCTCCGTGCCGGAAACTATCTCGATTTCCATCCCGGCAACGTATAGAGTGGTCGTGTTGCCAACGATGCGCTTTACGCGACTTCCGCTACCGTCATAAACGTATTGAGTCGTGGTTGTGCCATCGGAGACACTTACAAGACGGTTTTCGGCGTCAAACGTCTGAGTCCATGTCACGCCATTCTGGACGCGCTGAGTCATGTTGCCGTTGGCGTCGTACACAAACGAGTCGTCGTTGCTGGTATTGGGTATATCACGCGACGATACGGCATGAGGCCGGGTAATCGGTTGTGAGCCGGATGGATAAGTATAGGTAGTGGCTGTCCCGTTATTCAACGTGAAGCTGGTCATATTGCCGATAGGATTGTAGGCATAGTCGCGCTGATCAATCGGCGAACCGCTGACCGTCACATCGGCGCTGGTCAGGCGGTTCAAGAAGTCGTAGCCGTAGGTGCGGACTTCGCGGTTGGTGGTCACCGGGTCATGGTCGTCGTTGATCTGGGTGATATTGCCGCCAGTGTCGTAAGTGTAGGCAAGATCGATAAGCGGGTTATTCGGTATCTTCGATGCCCAAATACGCGACAGGCGATTGGTCGTGGAGTCGTATGTGAAATCGGTAGTCACGGCATTACCGAGCAACTGAGAATCGATGCCGCCCGTTGGAGTGTAAGCCGTCGATGAGACGTAGGTATCCGTGCCGGACATTGATTCGAACAAGCCTCTGGCATTGTAGGTGGCGTTGACCTGCTCGCCAGTGGGTAGGGTCGTAGACAAGACTCTGCCGAGCGAGTCGTAAGTCATAGATGTTGTGTAGTTCACCGAGTCTATCGTCCGCGTGGTGGTGGTCACCCGACCCAGCAGGTCATAGGTGATTGTATCCGACGCGGCGGGCGAGGTCGAACTGGTGAGGCGGCCTATTCCCTTGTTGCCGCCAGTGGTCGAGTCGTAGGTATACGCCGCGACCGTCGCCCAAGAGTCATTGACGCTCATGCGGGCTTTGCGTTCAGTGACGCGACCCAGAATGTCGTAAGTGAAGTTGACCTGCGCGCCGCCGCAGAATTACCTATTCTTGACGTTAATACAAGGATTATACTGTTGTTGCGCCATCAGGGTCACTTCATCCACTGTGACATCTGCCATTGTCTGAACAGGTTGAAATGCTCTTACCTGTGTTCCAAACAAGTGCGTCTGCACTCGATCATAATCGCTAACATTCGTCGGGATCGGATCTGTTAAAAATACGTTGACTTGAAAAGGATAATACGTGGAAGCAAGCCCTGCGAGATTGTCCAGACAAATTGTGACTTTACTTTCCTCACTACTGTTAGTGCGAACAACCAACGAGTAATAGAAGGCGATCCCTCTTGAATAAACAATTATCAATGCTGAACCACCTTGACCTGGCGCTTCGCTCCAGTAGATTGGATCAATGAGAATGTCGGATGGCGTTCCTAGCTTCCTGAGAACTTGCGCAGGCGACAAATTAGGTTCAAACTGATTTGATGTGCCAAATAGCTCAATACCTTTAAGCATATTCGTTGGCTTGTCAAACCACAGCCGGATGAAGAAATCCTCTTCTGCCCTATCGGGAATGTTGGGGTACAACCACCAGCGATTCTTAACAATCGAGTATTCATCAATATTGGAATCTTGAAGCGGTGGCGGGGATTCGAACCCCAAGGTGTTCACAAATATTGCCTGCGCTTCCTCGACAGATGACCTTCCAATTTTCAAGCCATTCCAGCACGGCAAGAAGCAGTCTGCTGACTGACCGTCAAACAGAAAATCCGGGTTCAGCTTTCCCTGCCCAAAAGGGGGCGTTGGCAACATTGTCCCGCTCGGCGTATGAGTTGCGACCAGTGTTGGAGACACATCTGGCGATGATGTGGCGGTTTGTGTCAAGACAGACGGCGACGTTGCTGTCGCGCTCTCCTGTGAAGCAATTGGGCTACCTGACACCAACTGAGTGCCATTAGATCCAGACGCAAAACAGGAACTCAACAACAATGCAAGACTCAGAAAACAGACGCCTAAGAACCATCTCCGCCTATTTGTATTGACCGCTACATGCATAGCCAGAACCTCCTACTGTGCACGCCATATTGTTGATGAAATCAAAGATGTTGTCTGATAGCCAGTTGGCGACTGTTGTTCTGGCTAAATCTGCGTTATCTCCGAAATATGTGTCTAAAGCTGCATTGGCAATCGCGTCCGCCGAAAATTCACAAGGCCCCCAGAAATTTTCTGGCTTGCAATATGGCGAGTCATGTCTGCCTGCCTGAATCCCAAAAACGGTATCGGCATTGCCTATGTCTGTTTCACTTTTGAACGCTGTGTGCGAGAGCAGGCCATCACCCTGTTTACCAGTCGCCCATGTAACATTATGAGCTATTTCGTGTGTAATTAGACCCAACCCCGTGTATGCTCCTCCGCCAGCCAGAATCTCGTCCAATGCAAACTCAATAGAGAATTTCCCCTTCGGCTTATTTTGACAATCTCCATTTTGCCCTTCCCAGCCACAATTCATTCCAGAAAATCCCTTGGGCACATTTTCCTTATCTTTCTCGACAAAGATGGAAGTAGGTCCGAATAAGTCTTGAAAGGCTGCGGTTGCGCTTGGGTCAATCGCGCCCGCACTTCTGAGAATGTCGGCAGCCATATTACCCAACGCCTCAACTGCGGACTTAATCATTTCCAGCGCGGCTAGCCAGTCTGGCAACGATGTGCCTGCGACAAAGTCTACAGTAACACCATAAGCCGCCAGTTGAGTGTTAAGGTTAAATATGTCACTGCATACATCGTCGCTACAGTCAGGCTCATGGCCAGTAGGATCAACAAGATTGACAGGGTTGTTAAATCCATAAGTGTATCGGTTGAGGGCCTGCGGGTTGAACATACCTGGCACAATGCTATCGGCGGAGATAAACCGTCTTAGTTCCGGCAAGTAATATCTTGCCCCATAGTACATTAAGCTGTTTGACTGCGTTGCGCCTGTGGATCGATCCAAATGCTGGCCTGTATACCCGATGTCTATATAGCTAGGCAGACTGGTGCTGGCACGCGGCTCGCCATAAGGCGCGAAGACAACTTCACTGCTCGACACCTTTGCGCCAGTGGAGTCGCTCATCACGCTGGTGCTGCCCAGATGATCGCCGTGACGGTAGTACAGGGTATTGGTTGACGAGGTTAGGACTCGGAACGCGCCCCCGGCAGGATAGTAGACAGTCGCTTTTTGCCAACTGTTTGTGTGCGCGGATACGTCAACTGTCAATTCAATTTCCATGCCGGAGACATACAGAGTCGTTGTGCTTCCGACGCGGCGCATCAGGCGCGAACCATTGCCATCATAGATGTACTTCGTGGTGGCGCTCACCGTTGGCGAGGCGCATGTCCCGCTGCTGAGTTGATCCACTGTGACCAGCCGATTCTCGCTATCAAAGGTCTGGCAGTAGGTCGTTCCCGATTGGATACGACTCTTCATGTTGCCATTGGCGTCGTAGCCATACGAATTGCTGCCCATCGCGGTGGCGGCGTGGGGTTATATTGTTAAGGTGCTTTTGTGACACGAAAATAGCGGCTTAACGTAGAACAGATTTCCGAAAAAATAGAAACAATTCACTGACGAGTTGCCATTGGTCTTGTTCCGATCAAAATACAGTACGGATATGCGAAGTAGCTATAATGGGGATCATATATGACCGAGAATGTTGATTAGGGCTTCCAATTGATACCCATAATGATTCGGTTCATCTTCTTCATCGAATCCTGCCTCACTTAATTCATCTGCAATGGCCCTCCTAAGTTTTCTACGTTGTTCGTCAGACAGAGGCTTAATTCCAATGTTGTCTAGAGTGGGTAAAAGGTCAGGGCTATGCTTGGAGACAATGTTCGCTAAGAGATTCATCTGGCTTTCTGATATTCGATGTTTCATTTAACTATCCGCAGTGTCCGCTATATGAAGAAATCATTTTGCTTTCAAGCTATATTATGAAGATGTTAGCTTAATTTTACTTGTCATATCAATAACGCCAGCCCAGATGAGTGTTGGCCCAAGTTGTAATTACTTTACCAACAGAGTTCAATATTACTGTAGCATCGACTCCTTCATAGCCAACTCTTCCTCCAGATTGCTGGAATATCTGCAATGGATTTTGGACCGCATCAAGCAATGCTTTGTTATTCACGCCATGTTCATCGTTCGATATTAGTTGGTTAAGCCCATGTCTTGTAAAGCCTTGGATCACCTGGGTAGGCCCGCCGCCACCGGAAAGCTCATCACTACAATCGCCACCGCAGGTAGTATCCGAGGCAACCTTAGCAGCTGCCCCGCCCCCGCCAGTCACTAAAGTTATACAAGCCGGACTGGCAAAACACGCAAAACCAGCCGCTTCATACGCAGCGACAGCAAGGCCAAGCGAGCCAATAACAAGGAGGGCATCAGCACTGGCATTCCACGCCATCCATGCGTAGGCCCCAGTTTTCTCAAGGGCGTTCGCATTAGGGCTTGATAAGATCGTCCATGCCATCAGCGTGACATTCCAGCTCGTATCCAGACCCGGCTGGTAAGACGTATCGGGTTCGATGCAACCTCTTGTGGTACACTCGTCATCGCCCTCCGATGATACGGGCATTTCGGGTTGGACAGATGCGAAAGTGCCTTGTTCTATTCCCGTTTGGATGTCTTCATCAACGGTGCCGCCCGCCTGCTGAAATTCCAACATCTCATATTCGAGGTAGCTATCGGGCTGATAGACATGCCCAGTCGGATCAATGAAATTGATCGGGTTGTTGATGGAGTAAGTGTATCGGTTGAGAGCCTGTGGGTTGAACATACCTGGCACAATGCTATCGGCAGAGATGAAGCGTCTCAGTTCCGGCAGGTAGTAGCGAGCGCCGTAGTACATCAGGCCGCCCGTGTCGTCATCGTGGCGCTGGCCGGTGTAGCCGAAATCGGTGAGGGCGGATTCCGTGCCGGAGCGGACTTCGCCAAAGGGGGCGTACACTACATCGCTACCTGTGACTTTTGCGCCCGTCGAATCGCTGAGGACGCTGGTACTTCCGAGATGATCTGAATGCCTGTAGTAAAGTCCGGCATTAGAACCACCTATGACTCGGAAAGCCCCGCCTGCTGGGTAGTATACGGTTCGTTGAGTCTCCGTGCCGCTAACTTTTTCGATCTCCATCCCGGCAACGTAAAGCGTTGTGGTGTTGCCAACGATTCTTTTGACTCGGTTTCCAGCGCCACCGTAGACATAGCTCACGGTTGTGGAAACTGTTTTGCTCGAACAATTTCCGCTGCTCAGGGTTTCGACAGTTACAAGACGGTTTTCAGCATCGAAGGTCTGGCAGTAGGTTACGCCTTCCTGAACGCGCTGAGTCATATTCCCATTCGCGTCGTATTCAAACGAGTCATCGTTACTGGTGTTGGGGATGTCACGTGAACTCACGGCGTGGGGTTGGGTGATAGGCTGTGAGCCGGACGGGTAAGTGTAAGTCGTCGGTGTGCCGTTGTCCTGCGTAAACGAGGTCATGTTGCCGATGGGGTTGTAAGCGTAATCTCGCTCCTCAACGATGTTCTGGGTTGTCGTAACCTTGACATCCGCAACCAACAATCGATTCAGGAAGTCATAGCCGTAGGTGCGCGTCTCATTCCGCGACGCGCCATTGACCCAACTGGCATCGACAATCTGGGTGATATTGCCGCCCAAAAAACCCGCGTTTTGTGACATGTGTGACAGCGTTTCGTGACCATTTTGTGACATTTTCGCTGTCACAATTGGGCTGAAAAGAGCATGAGACAAAGGGCAACCTACTCATTGATTGCCCATGTCGTCATTGCGACCCAAATACAGAACGGATATGCAAAGTAGCCAGCACGCCGCTGACCGATTGGAAAGAAGCGTAGATGTACATACTGCTACTGAGAACTTGTATCGTCGAGATGCTGGCTAATAATTGAATCCGCTTTGATAACGATCTTCTCAAAATCTTGAAGTGACATCTTGTCAGGGATCAGAAATGCCATAACGTCGACAACATATTCCTGATAACGGGCAGTCCATTCACAAAACGTATAATCCCTACCCTCATAGTCATAACATTGAATATCAGCTTCATCTGCTGTTGAACTCTGAAATGACCACTCCTCCGGCTTTTGCCCGGGTTTGGTCAAAAATAGGTCCTTGTACCACGCTTGCGCTATGGTCGAGTTCTTGTAGCGATACACGCGCTGTTGAGTAGGGCGTCCGGGGATAGGTTTGACAGCAAGAACAAATGCAACAATCGCGGAGTCGTCTGTGTTTTCGTCCGATTGATGTTTGTCGAGCATGCGAAGATCCTTGACCACCCATCCAGGTGGCAAGTCGTCAACACTGACTAGCAACTCTAATGTGGTAAACGATCTCCCCGGCGCACTAATCTGGCACGCGGTCAGCATAAACAGTGCGGAACTAAGGATCAACACTAATACGCAATGAACAAAGCTTCGCTTCTTGTCGTTCATTTCTGCATCCCCTTTGAATCTAATTCAATGGGCTACCTGGAATACCATATTGATCTTCATATTCATTAAGCGAATCCTCGAACGTGTCGGTTGTGAGTTGGCTAGGGTCAGAGCCATACTGATCGTAAAGATACTCGCCGAAGTTGATATTCCAGTTGTCGTATGGATCATCAAAATATGTAGATAATGGGCCAATATTTTCTGGTGACTTGCCGATATGATCAACTAATTGAAAGGCTCCAGCCCCTGCCTCAAGAACTGGGCCGGGAATCCCTGCCGCCTTCCCCAAATAACCGAAAGTTATATTGGCAACTGCTTGGTAATTCATTTTCTGATTACCCAGAGTAATATCACTGCTTTCGAGTTGTGCTGCCCTGATGTCTTGCTTGTAGTCCCAAGCCCCGTCTGTGCGCACAATAGACACAAATGCCTTTGTTGCACCTAATATCTTGATAGGATCGCCACTTTCAAAGTTTTCTTTAAGACTCTGTGTAACGGGCGCATCCGCGTTTTCCTTTATCCGGTCAATTGTCCACTGTGTCATATCACTTGAGGAAGGCGCGGATGGGCGCTCCACCTCGATAGGCGGGGTAGTGACAATATCAATTGCTAAACCGGCGGCAACGCCGGCTACTACGGCGGCAACACAGACCCATGTGCTTACGCCATCAACACAATGTCCCGTGGAGTCAGAGTACTTAACCGGATTGTTATATACATAGCTAAAGCGGTTCAAGGCTTGCGGGTTGGTGAGGTCAGGCAAAATTGTGTCTGCCGAGACGAAGCGGCGCAGGCCGGGCAGATAATACCTCGCGCCAAAGTACATTAGGCCACCCGTCGAACGGTCAACATGCTGCCCGGTGAAGCCAAAGTCCGTGATTGTCAGGAGAGCGCCAGATCGTATCTCGCCGAACGGGGCATAGACGACATCACTATTGGCGACCTTGTTGCCACTGGAATCGCTAATCACGGCGCTGCTGTTCAGGTGGTCAGCGTGGCGATAGTAAAGACCCGCATCTGCTCCACCAACGACACGGAACGCTCCCCCTGCTGAGTAGTAAATGGTGCGTTTGCTTTCTGTGCTGCCTACTACCTCGATTTCCATCCCGGCAACGTAGGTGGTTGTAGTAGTGGTTGTGCCATCATTGACGATGCGCTTGACCCGGTTGCCATCGGCGTCATAAACGTAAGTGGTTGTGGTAGCGACGGTTTTGTTTGAGCAATCGCCGCTGCTGAGATTTTCCACCGTGACCAGATGATTCTCGGTGTCGAAGGTCTGGCAGTAGGTCACGCCATTGTCCACACGGGAGGTCATGTTGCCGTTGGCATCGTAGCTGTAGCTGTCGCTCCCCTTTGAGGTAGCGGCATGGGGTCTTGGATTCCCGGTGGCAGGATAGCTGTAGCTGGCGGGTGTCCCATTGTTGAGGGCAACCGAAGTGAGATTGCCTATCGGGTTGTAGGCGTAATCTCGTTCTTCGATGGCGTTCTGATTAGTGGTGTTCTTGACATCCGCCCATATGAGCCGATTGATCGCATCATAGCCATAGGTGCGGGTTTCGTTTCGTGACGCGCCATTAACCCAACTAGCATCCACAATTTGCGTGATATTCCCACCCAGATCGTAGGTGTAGCTCAAATCGACCAGTGGATTCTGGGGAATCTTGGCAACCATCAGTTGAGTCAGGCGATTGGTGGTCGAGTTGTAGGTGAAGTCCGTGACCACTGCATTGCCGAGCGTCTGCTGGTCAATCTCGCCCGGCGCGGCGTAGGTGGTCGATGAGACATAGGTGTTTGTGCCAGCCAGCCCCTCGAACAGCCCCCGCGCATTGTAAGTGGTGTTGACGGTCTCATAGGTGAGCGACCCTGCGCCATCAGGGTCGTAGGGGTAGGTGGTAGACAGAATCCTGCCATTGCTATCGAACGTCGTATTGGTGGTGTAGGACGTGCCATCAATCGTGCGCGCGCTGGAAGTGACCTGACCAAGCGCGTTGTAGAAAGCGGAATCAGTGATCGTCGGCGAGCCGCTGACATATCCCGCCGTTGACCCGGTGAGCCGCCCGATACCCTTGTTGCCAGAGGTCGTTGAGTCATAAGTATACTCGGCGGACGTGGCCCACGCGGTATTTGTGCCATTATCGGGCCGCGATTCGCGGGTCAGGACGCGACCGAGTTTGTCATAAGTAAACCTGATCTGCGCGGTGCGCGCATCCGTCTGAGTGTCCAATTGACCCCAGATGTCGTAAGCATAACTCCACGTCCCCATGTCGGGGTCGGACATGCCCGTTTTGCGGCCTAAGCCATCGTAGGTCAGGGTCGTGACATTTCCAGCGTCGTCGGTGACGGTGGTTAGCAAGTTGCGAGAATCGTAGGCATAGCTGGTGGTCGCATACAGGGTATACGTGCTTGTCCCCTCAAATTCCTTGACCGTGATCAACCTGCCCAGATCGTCGAGGACGCTCTCTTTCTTATGCCCGTTGGGTATTCAGCTAGATTACTAGTGCTTGAAGTAAGCCGCGTTTCGTATGAGATGCAAGAGAAAGCAGATATACAAGAGTTTTGAATGAAGCCTCTTTTCTTAAATAGCTCTGGCGATCTGAAGTCTTTAATTTCCCCAATTCCCGCTTCCAATCCGGTAAGCGTTTTGAAAAGGCATCAATATCTTGGGGGCCAAGCCACCCTACGGCGAGTTTACACCAGAAAGGAACAACAGTGCTTGGGGATAGATCACTCTTAACTGACTCTTCTTGTAAGAGCAACTCTGATAAGGGCCTGCCAAAAAGTAGCTTTTCGATATATTCCTTATTCTCAACTGGTTGTAGGAGTTCTCTTATATGCGTGGGATAATGACCTGTTGTACCGTAGATATTCTGGCAAGAATGAGCAAGCACGATCATCATCCAGAAACGAACTCGACCTTCGACAGTATCCCATTCGTCCTCTTCGTGCCCAAGATCGCTCTCTTGGTAGCCGAAGTTTTCCATCATCAGCCAAATATATGGATGTGTTAGTGCTGATTGGGTGGCGTAGACCTTTAATTCGTCAAACTGATTGAGGCTCAATTTTCCAAGAAAGGGTGTTATTGTAGTTTCGTACCCATCTACATCGAATAAGTATGCGCCATATTTCATTGACATGATCGTGTCTATTGAACTCCATTAACCACCCAGTCTGCAATGGCTGGGGCTACATCGTTATTCCACCATTGTACATAATCGTCTTTGGTTAGTTCAGCTAACTTGTCAGGATTCCAAAGCTCCCAGTGGTTATCATCAAGAAGGGAGCTACCAGTTTCACCTGGTGTTTGGTGCCATTCCAGCCCATCTATGGTATTAACCGTCTCGGGAGACATAGTAATTACTCGCTCTTTGTTCTCAAATTTCGGATGCGTGAGAATATCGTCGGCAGTAACGGGAGGATTTGCGAATACTGACAATCCCGTCTCATCCCATTTTGGATTTAGTTCATAGTTCCTTGGATTTGCAGCATTTTTTCTGTCCAGAGCTCGTAGAAATCCTTCGGCATCATCTAGTTTATTCTCGGTTTTGCTGATCGCACTAATCGCATCTTCGGCTTTATCCACTGCCTTGACGCCATCTACAAGATCGTCTGCATGGGCTGCTGCACGTACTGCTAGCCCTCCCCCGGTTGCTAAAGGCACTACTGCACACCCAACATCGGCGACTAATGCGCCGACTCTTTCATACGATGATCCATTAACCGCAATATCGGCGACATCATAGACAATGAAAAGCACGTCAAGCACAGTGTCGATCCAGTGCCCTGTAGGGTCATTGTAAATTATTGGGTTGCCTAACGTATAGCTGAAGCGGTTCAGTGCCTGTGGATTGACCATGCTCGGCACAATAGTGTCGGGCGAGATAAAGCGGCGGAGGCTAGGTAGGTAATATCGACTCTGGTAAAACATAAGGCCACCCGTCGAACGATCCAAATGCTGCCCGGTAAAGCCAAAGTCGGTGATTGTGGGCAGCGTGCCAGCACGAATCTCGCCGAACGGCGCGTAGACCACGTCTGAGTTGGCGACCTTTGCGCCAGTCGAATCGCTGATGACCGTGCTGCTGTTCAGGTGGTCGGCGTGGCGATAGTAAAGGCCCGCATCCGCCCCGCCAACGACTCGGAAAGCCCCACCCGCCGCATAGTAGATCGTGCGTTTGCTTTCGGTGCTGCCCACTACCTCGATTTCCATCCCGGCGACATAGGTGGTGGTGGTGATGGTTGTGCCATCGTTGACGATGCGCTTAACCCGGTTGCCATCGGCGTCATACACGTAAGTTGTCGTGGTAGCGACGGTCTTATTCGAGCAATCGCCACTGCTGAGATTTTCCACCATGACGAGATGATTCTCAGTGTCGAAGGTCTGGCAGTAGGTCACGCCATTTTCCACACGGGAGATCATGTTTCCGTTGGCATCGTAGGCGTAGCTGTCGCTGCCCTTCGACGTGGCGGCGTGAGGTCTGGGATTCCCGGTGGCAGGATAGCTGTAGCTCACGGGTGTCCCATTGTTGGCAGTGAACGAGGTTAGATTGCCAATCGGGTTGTAGGCGTAATCTCGTTCTTCGATAACGCTCTGATTAGTCGTGTTCTTGACATCCGCCCACACGAGTCTATTGATCGCGTCATAACCATAGGTGCGGGTCTCGTTGCGTGACGCGCCATTGACCCAAGTAGCATCGACAATCTGGGTAATATTGCCGCCCAGATCGTAGGTATAGGTCAGGTCGATGAGTGGATTGGCGGGAATCTTGGACGCCGTGATGCGTGTCAGACGATTCGTATTCGTTGAGGGGTTGGTGTCATAGGTGAAGGTGGTGGTGACAGAATTGCCGAGCAGTTGTTGATCAATGCCGCCAGTCGGAGTATACGCGGTCGAGGACACATAGGTGTCCGTGCCGGACATCGACTCGAACAGCCCTCGCGCATTGTAGGTCGAAGTCACAACTTCGCTGGTTGGCAACGTGGTCGTTAAGACTCTGCCCAGCGAGTCGTAGGTCATCGAAGTGGTGTAATTCACCGAGTCGATTGTTCGCGTGGTGGTGGTT
>Ga0210377_10000885_pt1 | contig 28362 bp, 27 predicted proteins | sample PLM4_65_b1redo_FD_155480 | JGI IMG/M metagenome (GOLD analysis project Ga0210377, IMG submission 155480) | Groundwater sediment microbial communities from an aquifer in East River, Colorado, USA - PLM4_65_b1 redo | ecosystem: Environmental > Terrestrial > Soil > Riparian zone | place: USA: East...
CGAGCATCAGGCCGAGCGACGCGTTGACGCTCCGCAGCCGATCCATCTCCTCGCGCCGCAGGATCCCGGCGTTCGTGTGCGGGAGCATGCCGATCCCGAACGCGACCTCGCAGGCCTGCACCAGGTACTCGGCGGTGGTGCGCAGCCCGCGCTGCGCCAGCCATTCGCGATGCGCTCGGTAGGCGATCTCGGGCTTGTCGCCGAGGCAGAAGAGCGCCTCGATGCAGCCCGCACGCACGCCGAGACGTGTCACCTCGGCGACCTCGTCCAGCGTGTAGGTCTTCGCGTCGGAAGAGTCGGGAAGCTTCGCGAAGGTGCAGTAGTCGCAGCGATCGCGGCACAGATTGGTGAGCGGGATGAAGACGTTGCGCGAGAAGCTGACGAGCTCGCCCTTGCCGCGCCGCTTGCTCTCGAAGGCGCCTTCCAGCACGGCTTCGCGCACGAGGGCGTCGGCGAGGCTCGCGCCGAGTTTCTCGGCCGGCGCGCGCTCGAGCCGACCGTCGTCCACGGCCCGCGCAACCAGCCGCTCGGCCTCGGGCCGCGTGAGAGTCGATTGGGGGGAGGAGGGGCTCAACACGATCCTCTTGGCGATCAATTCTCGCCGGGCGGGCGTGCTGGGGCAATATACCACGCAGCCCGCGGCCCGCCGCGCAGCGAGGCGAAGCCGAGCGAATTCCAGGAGCTAGGCAGTGTCGTCGACGCCGACCCACTCGCGCAGCCGTTCCGGCGGCGTGCGGTGCAGCAGCTCCCCTGCCGGCAGGCCCTCGGGGTTGCGCGTGCGAATCGCCCGCAGCAGACCCACGAGGGTCTCGACCATGCGCTCGCCCGGCAGCCGCGCGTAGAGCTCGTGCGCGAGCCGCGTTCCCTCGCGCGAGCCTCCCACCAGCACCACGTGATCGTTCTTGCCGTAGCCGAAGATGCCGATCTCGGCCGTGGGCGGACGCGCGCAGTTGTTGGGGCAGCCGGTCATGCGGATCACCACGTCGACGTCGCCGAGCCCCGCCGCCTCGATCCCGTCGATCCAGCCGGGCAGGATCCTCTCGGCTTCCGTCATCGCGAGGCCGCAGGTGGGCTTCGCGGGGCACGCCATCGCATTGCGCCGCACGATCGACACCGATTCGGGACGCTTGACGCCGCCAGCAGCGAGCATCGCTTCGAGCGCGGCGCGATCCGTCACGTCGCACAGCAGCAGGTCCTGCTGCGGCGTGAGCCGCACGCGCAGACCCTGGCTCTCGACCGCGCGGCGCACCGCGCGCCGCAGCGCCGGTGTGAGGCGCCCGTTCTCGACGGAGATCCCGTACCAGCTCTTGCCGCCGGTCTGGGCGTGCCAGCCGAGGTGGAGCTGCATCGGCGGCAGCGGCGACGGGGCCGCTTGCTCGAGCTCCAGGCGGAAGCGCGACTTCAGCTCGGCCCGCACGGCCTCGACGCCGAGCCTTCGGATCGTGTACTTCCAGCGCGCCTGCCGGCGGTCCTTGCGCTCGCCGTGCTCCTTCTGGAGGATCGCAATCGCACGCGCCGCCTCGACGACCTGCTCGCGGCGGATGCGGCCGAGGTAGAGCGCGAGCAGCGCCGCGGTGCGCGGATTGTTGTGCGTCATGCCGAGCCCGCCGCCGCTGTAGAGATCCCAGAGGCTGCCGTCGGCACGGCCGCCCATCGCGACCGGAACGAAAGCGACGTCCTGCGTCAGCACGTCGACGGAGTTGTCCGTCGGATGCGCGATCCCGATCTTGAACTTCCGCGGCAAATAGTGGGCGCCGTACAAGGGCTCGTCGGAGTTCATGGGCGCGACGTTGCGGCCCTCCTCGTCCGACAGGAACACCTGGAAGTAGGCGCTCGTGCGTGGCGCGAGCTCCTCGGCGAGCGCGTGCGCGAGCTCGAGGCCTCCCGTGCGGTGCACGGGGTCGAGTCCCTCGATCGGCGAGCACATCACGTTGCGGTTCACGTCGCCGCAGGCGCCGAGCGTGGCCGAGTCGCGGTAGTGGCGATTCAGGAAGCGCACCAGCGGGGCGAGCTTCGGCCCGTAGACGTGGTGGTACTGGATGCCCTGACGCGACGTGATGCGCAGCGTGCCGTCGGCAAATTTCTCGGTGGCCTCGTCGAGCGCCGCCCACTGCTCGGGGCTGAAGGCGCCGCCGGCCGGTGCCTTGATGCGCACCATGAAGGAGTAGTCGTCGGTTTTCTTGCCGCGCTCGCCGCGCGCCTGCTGCTTGTAGATGCCAAAAAATTTGGAGAGCTCCTTGGCCTCGTTCGAGAGGGTCTCGGCCTCGCCGCGCGTGAGGGCATCGATCTCGGAGCCGAACGCGTGGACTTCCCCCTTCGGCCCCGCGACGAAGAAGAGGCCCTTGCTCGCGGTCTTGAGCCGCTCGTTCTTCGACATCGCGCCGAGCTCGGCGCTCACCAGGCTGACCGCCGTGGAAGTCGGCTCATCGGCGTCCATGGGGGGCTCCTCGGAATCGAGCGCAGCCGGAAAAGACTAGCTCAGGCTGACGTGCCTCCAGTTCGTGGACTCCGCTCGGCTTCGCCTCGCTGCGCGTCGGCCGACTCTCGAGTCGGCCTTCAAGTTCGTGGACTCCGCTCGGCTTCGCCTCGCTGCGCGTCGGCCGACTCAGAAGTCGGCCTCCTAGCCTAGGTCCTCGCGGCTGCGTGTGACGCGGACTCCCGCGTAGCGCAGCACGCCCGCGATCGGTGTCGGCTTGCGCACCGTCACCGTCACCCAATCGGCGTCGAACTTCGCGAGCACGGCGCGCGCGATGCGATCCCCGAGCGCCTCCACCAGCCGGTGCTCCTGGTTCGCGGCCACGTCCTCGACGACCTCGAAGATCCGCTTGTAGTGCAGCGTGTGGCGGATGCCGTCGGAGCGGCCCGCCGCGCGCAGATCGCGCGCCACTTCGAGGTCGAGCAGCACGGGGCGCCGCACGCGGCGCTCGGCCGCGGTCACACCGAGGGCGGCGGGGACCTGGATGCCTTCGAGGAGGATCACGTCCTGCATGGGGGACCTCGACGGGTGACCGCTTGACGCTAGCGCTCCGAGCCTCGAAGCTCACGCCCCGACTCCGAGGACCCCCGAATGAAGATTGACGCCGTCCGGGAGCGCGAGTCAGCGCATTTCTTGCCGGTCGTGAAGCGCCTCCCGATCGCGCTCGTCGAGGGCCGCGGCTCGCGCGTGACCGACATCGAGGGCCGCGAGTACACCGACCTGACGGCCGGTTGGGGCGTGACCTGCCTGGGGCACTGCCACCCTGCGCTCGTCGCCGCGATCGCGGAGCAGGCCGGAAGGCTGATGCAGACGACGAATTGGTTTTACACGCTGCCGCAGCTCGACCTGATCGAAAAACTTGCCGACCTGATGCCGCCGGCGATCACGCGCAGCTTCGTGGTGAACTCGGGCACCGAGGCCGTCGAGGGCGCGCTCAAACTCGCGCACCGCGCCACCGGGCGCAGCAAGTTCGTCTCCACCACGAACTCGTTCCACGGCCGCACGCTCGGCGCGCTCTCCGTGATCGGCACGCCGAAGCACCGGGATCCCTATCGCGCCCTGCTGGCCGAGCCCGTCGCCGTGCCCTTCGGCGACACTCGAGCCGCGGAGCTCGCGATCGACCGCGACTGCGCGGCCTTCATCGTCGAGCCGATCCAGGGCGAGGGCGGCGTGAACGTGCCGCCCCCCGGCTACCTGGCGGCGCTGCGGCGGCTCACCGATGCCGCCGGCGCCCTGCTGATCTTCGACGAGGTGCAGACCGGGGTCGGACGCACGGGGCGCATGTTCGCGCTCGAGCACGAGGGCGTGGTTCCGGACGTGGTGACGCTCGGCAAGGGCCTGGGCGGCGGCTTCCCCGTCGCCGCCTTCCTCACGAGCGAAGCCGTCGCCGCGACCGTCGCACTCGGCGACCACGGCACCACCTTCGGCGGAAGCCCGCTCGCCTGCGCGGCGGCGAACGCGGTGCTGCGCGTGATCGAGGCCGAGAAGCTCGTCGAGCGCGCAGCTTCCCTGGGCGAGCGCCTGCACGAGCGCCTGCGCAACTTCGCGCGCGAGCACCCGGAGACGGCCGAGGAGGCGCGCGGTCGCGGCCTCTTGCTCGGCCTCGCGCTGCGCGACGCCGAGCGCGCGGCCAGCCTTTCGGTGCGCGCGTCGCAGCGCGGCGTGCTCGTGAACGTGACCGCCGGCCGCGTGATCCGCTTCTTCCCCGCGCTCAACATCCCGGAGGCCGAGCTCTGGCCCGCCGTCGAGACGGTGCTCGCGACGGCCCTGGAAGGCGGCCCCGCCTAGGCTCCCTCGCGTGCGGAAGCGTCCGACCAGGCCGGCGCAGCGCGCAGCGAGCCGCAGGCGAGCGGAGATGACCAAGGCCGGCGCAGCGCGCCGCAAGCCGCAGGCGAGCGGAGTTCAGCCGCCTAGCACCCTCCCGCGCAGCGAAGCCCCGCCGCGGCCCGTCGCGTTCAGCGCCGCGACGACGTCGCGCAGATGCTCCGCGCCGCGCGTCTCGAGCACGAACTCGACCTCGGCCTCGCTCGACGGCGCGCTCGCGAACGCGCGCTCGTGTCGCACCTCGACGATGTTCGCGCCGGCCTCCGCGATCGCAGCGCTGACCTTGGCGAGCGCGCCGGGCACGTCGCGCATGCGCACGACGACGCGCGCGAGGCGCGCGCTGCGCACCAGACCGCGCTCGATCACGTGCGCAAGTGCGAGCATGTCGATGTTTCCGCCCGAGAGCACCACACCCACGCGCCTGCGGGCGAAGATCGCCGGGTGGGCGAGCAGCGCGGCGAGCGCGGCTGCGCCGGCGCCCTCGGCCACGGTCTTCTCCACCTCGAGGAGCAACAAGACTGCGGACTCGAGCGTCTCCTCGTCGACGAGCAGGATCTCGCGCACGTGCTCGCGGATGATCGGGAGCGTCAGGCGGCCGGGCAGCTTCACGGCGATCCCACCCGCGATCGTCGCGTCGCCGCACTCGATGGGCTCGCCCGCCAGGGCCTGCTTCATCGACGGGAAGCGTGCTGCCTGCACGCCGAAGATCTCGAGCTCCGGGCGCAGCGCGTGCCCGGCGAGCGCCACGCCGGAGATCAGCCCGCCGCCGCCGACCGGGACGACGAGCGCATCGAGATCGGGGACGGCGGCGAGCATCTCGAGCGCCGTCGTGCCCTGGCCTGCGATCACGTGCGGATCGTCGTAGGGGTGCACGAAGACGAGCCGGCGCTCGCGCGCGAGCGCGTGCGCGACACGGCCCGCGTCCTCGAGCGAGTCGCCCTCGAGAACGACCTCGGCGCCGAACGCGCGCGTGTGCTCGAGCTTCGTGCTGGGCGTGAAGCGCGGCATGACGACGACCGCGTGGATGCCGAGGCGCTGGGCGTGGTAGGCGACGCCCTGGGCGTGATTGCCCGCCGACATCGCGATCACTCCGGCCTCGCGCTCCGCCCGTGAGAGCGTGCTCAGCTTCGCGAGCGCGCCGCGCTCCTTGAACGAAGCGGTGTACTGGAGGTTCTCGAACTTGAGGAAGACCTCGCAGCCCGCGATCTGCGAGAGCGTGCGCGAGTGCAGGCACGGCGTGCGCTCGACCGCGCCGCGGATGGCCTCCTCGGCCGCGCGCACCTCGCCGATGCCGATCTCGCTCAAGCGGCCGGTCGCTCAGCGCGAGGCGGGCGGCGGGCCGCGCCGCGCCAGCAGCCGCCCGATCGTCGCGCTCTCCTCGACCAGCAGCTCGAGCACGTCGTCGAGGGCGAGGATCCCGATCAGCCGACCCTCGTCGTCGACGACCGGAAGCCGCCGGGCGCGCGTGCGCATCATCTCCGCCAGGGCGTCCTCGATCGACGTGCGCTCGTTCACGCGCGCCGCTGGCTTGCTCATCACGTCGCCGACCGTGGTCTGCTCGGGATCGCGACGCTCCGCGAGACAGCGGGCGACGAGATCGCGGTCGGTGACGATTCCGACCGGCCGCCGCTCGGCGTCGAGCACCACGAGGGCGCCGACGTCCTCGCTCAGCATCCGGCCCGCCGCCTCCCTCACGCTCTCGCCGTGGCTCGCGATCACGACGCGCCGCACGCAGATCCTTCCCACCGACATGGCGCTCCCTCCGTGCGGAATGGATAGCAGCCGGCGCCGCGCAGCGGGCTCAGGCGGGCGGCGCGACCCCCTGATCGAGGAAGCTGGCGAAGGGGTCGCTGTCCGCATCGCGGTGCCAGGTGTACTCGGTCTGGATCGCGATTCTTTCGGCGCGCTCGCGGCCGTAGAGCCTCGCGATCATCGCGAGGGCCATGTCGGTGCCGGCCGAGACACCCGAGGACGTCGCGAAGGGACCGTCCTCGACCCAGCGCGCCGCGGTGACCCACTCGACGCGGTCGCTCTGGCTGCGCGCCAGCTGGAAGAACATCTTGTTGGAGGTCGCGCGGCGGCCGTCGAGCAGTCCGGCGCGAGCGAGCAGCGCTGAGCCCGAGCAGACCGACATCGTGATCTCCGCCCGGCCCGCGCGCTCACGCAGGAACTCGAGCAGGGCGGAGTTCCCGAGCTGCGGCAGCGTGCCGATGCCCCCCGGCAGCAGGATCAGATCGAGCGGCGGGCAGTCGCGGAAGTCGTAGCGCGCGACGGTCTCCACGCCGGGCGTCGACGCGACGGGCCCCTTCTTCTCCGCCACCGTCGCGATCCGGATCTCCGGGCCGAGAGAGCCGAACATCTCGAGCGGGCCGTAGAGATCGAGCAGCTCGAACTGCTCGTAGAGCAGCGCACCGAGGGTGCGCACCTTGACCTCCGGCATGCTCCACCTCCTGCGCACCCCCGAGGATCTCGCGTTCCGGCGACGGCCTCAAGCACGAAGATCCCTCGGATCCTGCCGCGCCGCCCCTGATACCATGCGGCGCCCCCCGGCCCGAGGAGCCGATGCGTCCGACGCGCGCCCGCCGCACGATGCTCGCCTTCGCGCTCGGCGCCATGGCGGTCGCGTACCTCGACCGCGTCTGCATCTCGACGGCCGCGCCCGCGATCAAGGCCGATCTCGGCCTCGACGACGCCCAGATGGGCTACGTCTTCAGCGCCTTCACGCTCGCCTACGCTCTCTTCGAGGTGCCGAGCGGCTGGCTCGCCGACCGCTTCGGAGCGCGCCTGATGCTGACGCGCATCGTGCTCTGGTGGTCGGCCATGACCGCGGCGACGGGCCTGGCTCAGGGCTTCACGTCTCTGGTAAGCGTGCGCTGGCTCTTCGGCATGGGAGAAGCCGGCGTGCTGCCGAGCCTGACGCGCGCCTTCGGACGCTGGCTCCCGGTGCGCGAGCGCGGCGGCGCCTTCGGACTCACGTTGATGGCGGCGGCCCTCGGCGGCGCCCTCACGCAGCCGCTGGTCGTCGCGCTGCTCGCGCGTGTGTCGTGGCGCCAGGCGTTTCCGATCTTCGGCTCGGTGGGAGTCCTCTACGCGGCCGCCTGGTTCGTGTGGTTCCGCGACGATCCGCGCGCGCACCGCGGCGTGAATGCCGCGGAGATCGCCGCGATCGGCGCGGACCCGCCGACCGCGCATCCCGCGGTGCCCTGGGGCAAGCTCGTGCGCAGCCGCAATCTGGCGGCTCTGTGCGCGATGTACTTCGGGGCCATCTACGGCTGGTACTTCTACCTGACCTGGCTGCCGACCTACCTGATGCGCGCACGCGGCTTCGACCTCGCCGCGGTGGGCTGGCTGGCCGCGCTGCCCCTGCTCGGGATCGCGACGGGATCGCTGGTCGGCGGCTTGCTCGCCGACGCTCTCACGCGTCGCTGGGGCGCTCGCATCGGCCTGCGCACCCCCGGCGTGATCGGGCTTCCGCTCGCCGCGCTCGCGATCGTCGCGGCCGTGCTCGCGCACGATCCGCGCATGAGCGCCTGGTGCCTCGCCGCCGCCGCGGGGCTCGCCGCGCTCGGCGTCGCGCCCGGCTGGACCGTGTGCCTCGCGATCGGCGGCCGCCACGCCGGGGTCGTGTCGGGAGCGATGAACACCTTCGGGAACCTCGGCGGCGTGATGAGCCCCGTCGTGGTCGGTTGGTGCCTCACGCTGTGGGGCAGCTGGGAGGCTCCGCTCTACACGGTCGCCGGATTCTACGGCTTCGCGGCGCTGTGCTGGCTCGGCATCGAACCGACCGAGCCGCTCGATCTGGCCGGATGAAACTCCGGCGGACGCGCAAGTACACCAGCCGGATGGGCGAACGCAGGCCCGAGACGCGCTGGCGGCGGGCTGCGTGATCCCCATCACGCGCACGGCCTTCCGGCCCACCGAAATGCGGCCCATGCATCACGACAGAATCCGAACTTCGATCCCGGTCGAGATCCGCATTTCGGGACGCGTCGCCGAAGGCACGGTTCGCAATGCGAGCGACGGCGGCATGTTCGTCGAAGCGCGCGCGATTCCGCCGCAGGGAGAAGCCGTCTCGCTGCGCTTCTCCGCGCGCGGCGAGGCGACGCTGGAGATCACGGGCCTCGTCTGGTGGACGACCGAGGGATCTCCCTATCGGCACCGCAGGCGGGGCTTCGGGCTGCGACTGCTCGAGGACGACGAGCGCTATTCCGAGATGCTGGCGGGTCTCAGGCCCGGCTCCGGCCCGGCTGATCGGATCTCGCCTTCGCAGCGGAGGACGCTCGCCGCCGCTTACGAGGCGATTCGAGACTCCGGAAGATCGCGACGGTCTCGTTGAACACGACCTGGGTCGACGCGGCCTGCACGAACTCCTCGCTGTCCTGGGCGCTCCAGCGCAGGCGATCCGACATCGATCGCTTCAGCTTCCTCCATTCCGGCTCCTCGGTCCGCGCCATCCAGAGGAAGTCTTCGTAGACGTGCGCGATGCGGCGCGGGTAGACGCTGTTGGTCAGGCTCTTGAAGGGAACCAGCGTGCGGCTGCCGGCTTGCACGGCGAAGTGTTCCCGAACCGCGGGCGTGAGGAGCTTCTCCTCCACCACGATCCGCATGCCCTTGAAGCCGGATTTCTCGACGGCGATCGCGTCGAGCAGGCCGGCGTCGAGCCGGTAGACCCGAACCTTCCCGTGGCCGGCGAGTTGCGCCGAGTGACGCAGCGCTCCGCGATTCTGGATCGCGGTGACCGTTCCGCGAATCCAGAGCCGTTCGTCCCTGGCTCGCCTGGGCGCGGCGAAGGCCTCGCTGAACAGATCGCGGATGAATGAGAGGGCTTCTTCGCTCGAGCCGAAGACCAGCGCCGCGGAATCGGTCTCGATCGCGCCGTCGCGCAGCGTCTTTGGCGCGAGCCGCGCAAGCGCTTCGCCGACCAGCGCTTCGAGCCGCTCGAAGGCGGCCTCGGCGGACGCGCGTCCCCCCTCGTGCCAGCGAGCCCGCACACCCAGCATGTCGATGAAGGCGACGACCATCGGCACAAACCCCGGGTCTGAGAGCTAGCCCTGGATCACGTTCACTTCGAAGCGGATCTCGACGGACGTCGCGAAGCCCTGCATCGAGGCGAGCATCGGACGCTCCACGTCCCCCGGCGCGCTGGCGCAGTCGAGGCGGATGCAGACCGGCAGGTCTTTGTATTGCGGAAACTGCGCGACGAGGAAGCCGTCGAGCGCATACGACAGATAGCCGTTGAACTTCTCCTCGAGCTGCCGGAGCTGCTCGGGCGCCGAGCCCCAGGGGCGCTGCTCGAGCATCAAGAGCACGACCTCGTCGCGCTCGGGATCTAGGCGGATCAGGTCCACCACCTTCGGGTTGTGGACACCCCGCGCTTCGCGCGTTTCCTGCACCGCTAGCCCCCGAAGAGCCCGCCATTCACGTGCAGCACGCAGCCATTCACGTAGCTCGCGCGTGTCGCGAGCCACGCCACGGCGTCGGCCACCTCGTCGGGCCTGCCCATGCGCTGCTGCGGGATGCGCGCGAGGATCGCGCCGCGGATCGCCTCCGGCAGCTCCGCCGTCATGTCGGTCTCGATGAATCCGGGAGCCACCGCGTTCACCAGGATGTCGCGGCCCGCGAGCTCCTGGGCCAGCGATTTGCTGAACGCGTCGAGCCCCGCCTTGACCATCACGTAGGGGATCTGCCCGGCGTTGCCGGTGTGCCCCACCACGCTCGTCACGTTGATGATGCGGCCGCTGTTCTTGCGCAGCATGAAGCGGCGCAGGATCTGCTTGGTCAGGTACCAGGTGCCGCGCGCCACGGCCACCACCGCGTCGTAGTCCTCGAGCTTCATCGTGAGCATCGGCGCATTCACGTTGTGGCCGGCGTTGTTCACGAGCACGTCGACGCGGTCGGTCTGCGCCTTGAGCTCGGTCATGAGCGCGTCGATCTCGGCGGGCACGCACAGATCCGCGCGCAGCAAGAAGGCCGGCTCGATCTCGGCCGCGAGCTTGCGCGCCGTCTCCTCGCTCGAGCGGTAGTGGACGGCGACGCGAAAGCCCTCGGCCGCGAGCGCGCGGCAGCAGGCGGCGCCGATTCCCGTGCCGCCTCCCGTGACGAGCGCCACCCGTGCTTCACTCATGCCACGCACCTCGCGAGTGTTCGAGCGCCGGGACGTTAGCGCTCGCGGGCGGCGGCGACCGCGGCTCCGGCGTCGATCCCGACCTCGGCGAGCAGCTTCGCGAGATCGCCGCGCGTCGCCGTCGTCACGCGGCAGCCCGCCGGCAGCGCTTGGGCCAGCTTCGCGAAGTAGCGGCGGTCGGTGCGGCCCTCGACGATCACCACGATGCCGCGATCCTCCTCGCTGCGGATCAGACGCCCGGTCATCTGCTTCAGGTTGAGCAGCATCTTGCCCAGCGTATAGCGCTCGAAGGCGTCGTCCCCCGCCTGCTTGATACGCGCCTCGCGGCGCTTGCGCAGCTCGGTCGGCACCTCGAACGGCAGCTTCTCGATCACCACCGCCTGTAGCGCAGGGCCCGGGATGTCGAGGCCCTGCCAGAAGGTGCGCGCGCCGAGCAGCACCCCGCCCGAGCGGGTGAAGCGCTGCACCAGCGCGGACGGATCGTCGCTGGCGCGGCGCGGCGCGAGCACGTCGAAGCCCTCGCCACGTAAGCTTTCGCCCAGCAGCTCGGCCACGTCGCGCATGCGCCGCAGGCTCGTGAAGAGCCCGAGCGTGCGGCCCCCGAGCAGGCGCGCGAGGTCCGCCAGCGTCGCGGCCGTCTCCTCGACGAGGTCGCCAGCCGGCTGGAGCGCGACGACGCGCATGTGCTCGGCATACGGGAACGGACTCTCGATCGAGACACGCACCGCGGCGGCGCCATTGCGCTGCTCGAGCTCGAGCTCGCCCAGCGCGGCGAACGCGTCGGCGGCGACAAAGAGACTTGCCGACACGCATGCGATGCCTTCCAAGCGCTCGGCGAAGCGTTCGTGGAACAGGCGTGCCGGCGCCACCTGGCGCACGGCGAGGCGCCAGCGATCGAAAGGCGGGTCGAGCTGCTCGAAGGCGGCGACCTCGGCCTCGCTCGCGGTCGCGAAGGCGCCGCGCAGCGCCGCCGCGTCGGCGCGCAGCTCGGCGCTCGCCCGCGCCACGGCGGCCGCGCGCGGGCTCTCGTCGTCCTCGTCGCCCGCGAGCTCGTCCGCCGCCGCCGCCGCGCTCTCGATCTGCTGCGCCAGCTGCGCGGCGAGCGCGCTCTCGTCGGGGAAGAGCTTTTCAGCGTGCAGCGGCAGGTGCAGCTCGCCCATGTCGCCGGCGCGCGCCGCGAGCGAGCGACCCAGCGCGATGAAGTCCTGCTGCACGCCGCGCCGCCACGCACGCGCGTCGCGGGCTGCGCCCCGGCGCCGCCCCTTCGGCAGCAGCGCCTCGGCTTCGCGGCCGTCCGCCGGGCGGCCGAAGAGCTCGTCCAGGCGCTCGAGCACCTCGGCCGGCCTCACCTCGGCCGCGAACGCCTCGTCCGCGACGGCCGCGAGCTCGTGCGCTTCGTCGACGAATGCAAACGTGAAGCCCGGATAATCGGGCGGCCAGCGCAGCAGCAGGTCGTGATTCGCGACGACCAGATGAGCTTGCGCGAGCGCGGCGCGGCGCCGCCCGAACGGGCAGCTGGGCTCCGACGCGCACTGCTCGCGCGTGCACAGCTCCGCGCGCGCCGCGACCGAGCGGCGCAGCAGATCGCGGAGCGGCGGGTAGCGGAAGAGCAGCGCCGACGGCAGCGCTCCGATCTCACCCCAGCTGCGCGTTCGCGCACAGGCGGCGAGCGCCGCATAGGCGAAGCGGTCCTCGGCAAAAATGCTCGGCTCGCGCCCCTCGGCGAGCACCTGCTCGAGGCGCCGGGAGCACACGTAGTTCGCGCGCCCCTTGATCGAGAGCGCGCGCAGGCCGGGATACCCGAGCATCGCGGCCGCCGCCGGGATGTCCTTTCCGAGCAGCTGGTCCTGCAAGAGCTTGGTGCGCGTCGAGACGACGACCGGCTCGTGGTTTCCGCCTGCCGCCCGCTCGATCGCGAACGGAATCGCCGCGGCGAGGTAGGCGAGCGACTTCCCGACTCCCGTGCCGCCCTCGAGCAGCAGCGTGCCGCCGTCGGCGAGCAGGCGCACGAAATGACGTGCCATGCGGATCTGCGCCTCGCGCACGCGATAGCCCGGGAAGAAGCGGCGTCCGCGCTCCAGATCGCCGAGCACCGCGGCGATCGCGTCCTCGTCGAACGGGACGGGCGCTTCCTTCGTTTCTTGAATGGGGATGAACTGCGGTGGCAAGTCTTCTCTTGCGGTGAGCGTCGCGCCGGCGACGACCGCAAGCCAGGGGGAATCGGGCGCGTACGTCTCGAGGGCGCTGCGTGCCACCCCATAGCGTCGCTCCCCGCGGCGCGCGCCCGCGGCCGCATGCGCCACCACGCGCGCGGTATCGAGCGCGTCGGAAAGCGCGCGGTGCCGCTCTTCGCCGCCGAGCAACATGCGCGTGAAGGTCTCGAGGCGCAGGTCCGGCGCGTCGGGGTACGCGATTGCGAGCAGATCCTGCGTGTCGATGTAGCGCTGCCCGCGCAGCTCGGCGGCGACGCAGCGCGCGAGGAAATGTTGCTCGAACTCCGCGTTGTGCGCGATCACGACACGCCCCTCGAGTGCCATCAAGATCGGTTTGGCGAGCTCTTCGATGCGCGGCGCCGTCTCGACGTCCGCGTCGCTGAGCCCTGTGAGACGCTGCACGGCGCGCGGCAGCGAACCCCGCGGCCGCACCAGGCCCTCGAGCGTCGTCACGCGCACGTCACCGGGATCGACGAGGACTGCGCCGAACTCGAGGATTTCGGAGCTCGGGTCGGTCTGGAGTCCGGTGGTCTCGAGGTCGACGAACGCGACCGGGCCCAGCACCGCCGCGAAGGCGGCAAGCGCCTCGATCTCGATCCCGACCTCGCTGGCGAGGGGCCGAGCGAACGCCAGCGGCGCGAAGGCGCTAGACACTCGCGCTTCGCTCAGTCAACTGGACTCCGCTCGCCCGCGGCTCGCTGCGCGCTGCGCCGGCCTTGGTCATCTCCGCTCGCCTGCGGCTCGCTGCGCGCTGCGCCGGCCTTGGTCATCTCCGCTCGCCTGCGGCTCGCTGCGCGCTGCGCCGGCCTTGGTCATCTCCGCTCGCCTGCGGCTCGCTGCGCGCTGCGCTTGCTAGACGTAGATGCCGCCCTTGTATTCGCGATCCTGGCGCATGATCACGTTCACCAAGGCGGGCTTGCCCGACGCCGCAGCGCGATCGAGCGCCGGGCGGATCTGCCCGGGCTCGGTCACGAACTCGCCGTGGCCGCCCAGCGCCTCGACCACCTTGTCGTAGCGCGTGAAGTTGAGCAGCGTGCCCTGCAGGCGGTCCCAGCCGTAGATGGCGCCCTGGGGTCGCATCATCTGGCCCCAGGCGCCGTCGTTCCCGATCACACCGATGATCGGCAGGCCGAAGCGGACGGCAGTGTCGTACTCCATGCCGTTGAGGCCGAACGAGCCGTCGCCGTACACGATCACGACGCGCTGCTTCGGGTGCGAGAGCTGGGCCGCGAGCGCGAACGGCATGCCGACGCCCAGTGTGCCGAGGGGCCCCGGATCCATCCACGCGCCCTCGCGCTCGACCTTCAGGATCTTCGCGGCCGTCGCGACGATATCGCCGCCATCCCCGATCACGATCGGCTCGGCGAGCGTCGGCAGCCAATCGCGGATCTCGCGGCACAGGCGCTGCGGATCGATCGGCGTCGCGTCGCTGCCAAGCGCCGCCTCGACCTTCCGTTCCGCTTGGGTCTCGATCCCACGCAGCTCGTCGCGGAACGCCGAGAAGTCGAGGCGCACGCCCTGGTTCTTCATCTCCTCGGAGAGCAGCTCGAAGCCGCACGCGAGGTTGCCGACGAGCGGCACGTCCGTCCCGCGGTTCTGCCCGATCAACGTGGCATCCATCTCGAGCTGGATGATCTTCGCGTCGGCGGGGATCGTCTGCCCGAAGCGCATGCGGAAGTCGAGCAACGTGCCGGCGAGCACGACGCAGTCCGCCTTTTCCAGCGCCTCGCGCCGCGAGCGGTTCATGAACTCGGGCGTCTCCGGCGGAATCGTCCCGCGCCCCATGCCGTTCGTGTAGGACGGGATGTGCGTCTCCTGGATGAAGCGGCACATCGCAGCGCTCGCGCGCGACCACTTGACCGACGTCCCGGCCATCAGCAGCGGGCGCTTCGCGCGCTCGAGCAACGCGATCGCACGGCGCACTTCCTCGCGATCGGGGGAAATGCGGGGAGACTCGGTGCGAATCCGCGGGAAGACCACCTGGCTCTCGTCCACCTGGGCCATGAACACGTCCATCGGGATCTCGAGGTAGGCGGGCCCCGGAATGCCCGACACCGCGTGGCGGATCGCGAGCTCGACGTACTCGGGAATGCGGTGCGTCTGGTAGACGGCGTCGGCGTACTTGGTGATGGGCCGCATCACGCCGATGTGATCCATCTCCTGGAGCGAGCCGCGGCGCAGATTCGCGAACGGGCCCTGGCCGCCAAAGACCAGGATGGGCGAGTTCGCGCGCCAGGCGTTCGCGACGCCGGTGACGCCGTCGGTGACGCCCGGACCCGCCGTGACGGCGGCAACGCCGATCTTGCCGGGATTGCAGCGGGCCCAGGAGTCGGCCGCATGCACGGCGGCCTGCTCGTGGCGGACGTCGACGATGCGGATGCCCTCGTCGATGCAGCCGTCGTAGAGCGGCATGATGTGGCCGCCGGAGAGCGTGAAGATGCACTCGACGCCGGCCTGCTTGAGCGAGCGGGCCGCGAGCTTGCCGCCGTGAAGAGGCATGGGGACACCTCGAAGCGAGTAGGGCGCTCGACGGTATCACCCGCCCGGCGGGGCGGTCAAATTGGCGCCGGAGAGCGCCTCGCTCGGCTGCGCCTCGCTGCGCAGCCGAGCGGAGCTCCCGAATTGCCGGCTACTTCGAGGCCGAGAACTCTGCGCGGCGGTTGTAGCGCCAGGCCGACTCGTCGTGGCCCATCGCGCGGGGCTTCGACTCGCCGAAGCTCACCACCGCGAGACGCGAGGACGGCACGCCGAGGTCCACCAGATAGCGTCGCACGCTGTTCGCGCGGCGCTCGCCGAGCGCGAGGTTGTACTCCTCGCTCCCGCGCTCATCGGTATTGCCCTCGACCGTCACCAGACCCCAGCCCGGGTTGTCCTTGATCGCCTTGCCATCGGCCATCAACGTCGGCTTCGCGTCCGCGCGGATCGCGTAGCTGTCGAAGTCGAAGTACACCGGCTGCAGGATGCGCGAAGCCTCGCTGCCCGCGCTGCCCGCCGAGCTGTCCTCTTTGAATTCGCTGCCGGTGGCGCCGGCTTCACCGGCTCCAGTCTTCTTGCCGTCCGAGCTGCAGCCCACGATTCCAATCGCGACTGCCGACCCGGCGATGATCATCCAACGCGCAATGGAACTACGGTCCATGCGTCCCTCCTCTGCTGAATTGTTGTGATGGGGAAAAACCCGATACCGGCACAGCCCGATTGGACTCGCGTCCCCGACCCCTTCGTGGGCTGTGCCGCGCAACCCCCATACGATACGAGCGCACATTGTCGTGGCTCCCGCGGCGCGTCGCAAGCCGGCGCCTACGAGAGGCTCTGCTGTCGGAGTTCCCCTACGCCAGGCCTCGGTGCACCAGGTACTCGGCCACCAGCACGGCGCCCTTCGCCGCCCCCATCTTGGTGTTGTGGCTGAGCAGCACCAGACGGATCCCGTTCTCGAGCACGGAATCCTCGCGCAGGCGCCCCACCACCGTGGTCATGCCGTCGTTCACGCGACGATCGATCCGCGGCTGCGGGCGGTAGGGATCCTCGGTCACCTGGATCAGCTCGGGAGGCGTCGAGGGCAGGCCCAGATCGACGAACTCGCGGCCGAATGCGCGCAAGGCATCGGTCACCTCGGCGATGGACGCCCGGCGCCCGAGCCCGGCCGTCACGGCCTCGGTGTGGCCGTCGCGAACGTTGACGCGGGTGCAGGTCGCGGAGACGGCGATCTCGAGCGGCTCGATGCGTTCGCCCTCGACGCGCCCCAGGATCTTGCGGGTCTCGCGCTCGACCTTCGCCTCCTCGTTCGGGATGTACGGGATCACGTTGTCGAGGATGTCGAGGCCCGCGACGCCCGGGCTGCGCCCGGCCCCCGAGATGGCCTGCAACGAGGTCAGCACGACCGAGCGCAGCCCGAAGCGGCGTGCGAGCGGGGCGAGCGCGATCACCAGGCCGGTCGTCGTGCAGTTCGGGATCGGCGCCACGAAACCCTTCCAGCCGCGCTCGCGCTGCTGGCGCTTCACGAGACTGGCGTGCTCGAGGTTCACGCCCGGGACGAGGATCGGAACGTCCTCCTCGTAGCGGAACGCCGACGAGGTCGAGATCACCGGAACTTGCGCTGCGAAGCGCTCCTCGAGCGCGCGCGCCGCTCCGCTCTCGACCGCCGTGAAGACGAGATCGATGCCGTCGAGCTCCAGCGTGTCGGAGTCGAGCACCGGCATCCGCGCGAACGCGACCGGAAGCGGCTCCTCGCAGAACCACTGGCGGTGGCCGGAAGCGTCCGTGATGGCGTCGCCATAGGGCTTGCCCGCGCTGCGCGAGCTCGCGGCGAGCGTCGTCAGCTCGAACCAGGGGTGGCGGTCGAGCGAGACGAGGAACTGTTGGCCGGCGACTCCGGTGGCGCCCACCAGGGCGACGCGCCGGCGCGGGTTCGGACTCATACGATCTCCTCGGGACGAGCCGGGGGCCTGCTTGGATAGCGAAAAGCCGTCCCCGCGGCCAGCAGAGAGGCAGCCGCTGGCGCTAGCGACCGCGAAACTGCGGCGGGCGCTTCTCGAGGAAGGCGCGCACGCCCTCCCGATAGTCCTCGCTGTCGAAGCAGGCGCGCACCGAGCGGGCGATCTCCGGGTCCTGGGTCGCGGGCACGGCTCGCGCGAGGTCGCGCACGACGCGCTTGACGCTGGCCAGTGTGAGCGGGGCGTTGCCGGCGATCGTCTCCGCCGTGTGGCGTACGAAGGCCTCGAGATCCGCCTTCGGGACGACGGCATTCACGAGGCCCAGACGCAGCGCCTCATCGGCCCGGATGCGCCGGGCGGTGAAGAGCAGATCTTTCGCCACGGAGGGTCCGACCAGGCGTACCAGCGTGTCGATCCCGCTCGGCGAGTAGCCCAGCCCGAGCTTTGCGGCCGGGATCGCCAGTTCGACATCGTCGGCCGCGTAACGCAGGTCCGCCTGCAGGGCGATCGCCGTGCCGCCGCCCATGCAGAAGCCATGGATCATCGCGAGCACGGGCTTGTCGATTGCCGCGATCGCCTCGAAGGCGCGCGTGTTCTGCGCGTCGTAGGCGACCGCGCCTGGGCCGCTGCGCATGCGCTCGAACTCGGAGATGTCGGCGCCGGAGAGGAAAGCGGCCTCGCCGGCACCGCGCAGGATCACCACCCTCACGGCGGGATCCTGCGCGAGGCGCCGTGCGGCGGCCGGGATCGCCTCCCACATCTGCGCCGTGATCGCATTGCGACGCTCGAGGTGATCGAAGACGATCCAGCCGACCGCGCCCTCCGTCTCGACTCGCACCACTCCGGCCATGGCGCGGGAACGTAGCAGCGCCCGCGGGGCTGCCGGGCGATTGCGGTACCATGGGCAGTCATGCATGGCTTCCCGCCGGTCAACCCGTACGAGGTCTATTGCACGCGCTGCAGCGTGAGCTTCCCGGTCGGCACCCGGGTGTGCCTGCACTGCGGGCAGCCGATCGGCCGCGCGGCGGCCGCGCCGGCCCCTCTCCAGCGATCGGCGGCTTCCGACGAAGATGTCCTGGAAGAGCTCCGCACGCCTTCGCTGAAGTTCTCGCCGCTGACACTCGCCTGGCTCGTCGCGGGCGTGGCCACGGTCGCCTACCGCGCCTGTACGTGAGCGGCGCCGCGTGGACCGCGGCGACCGGGGGGATCCGACGTGGGGCGTGACGACGCCAGCCAGCTCGTTCTGCTGCGCTTCTCGGGCGACATCACGATCAAGGCGCGCGGCACACGCTTTCAGTTCGTGCGCCGCCTGCTCTCGAACCTGCGCGACGCGCTCGCATCCGAGGGCGTGACGCCCCGCATCCAGCTGTCGCACAACCGCATGTTCGTCGAGGTCCCGGACACGGCCGTGATGCCCGCGCTCGCACGCGTCTTCGGCGTGCAGTCGCTCTCGCTGGTGGAGCGACGGGTCCCGACGCAGCTTGCGGCGATCGTCGAGGCCGGCGTCGAGTGCTTTCGCGAGCGCGTCGTGGGCAAACGTTTCGCGGTGCGCGCGCGGCGTGTCGGCGATCGCTCGCAGATCGGTGTTTCCGCGCACGACGTCGAGCTCGAGCTCGGCGCGGCGCTGCTTCCGTTCGCGGCCGGCGTCGATCTGGGGCAGCCGGAGCTGACGGTCGGCGTCGAGCTGCTCGAACGCGAGACGTACCTGTTCTCCGAGCGCGTCGCGTCGCTCGGGGGACTCCCGCTCGGTGTCGAGGGCCGCGCCGTGGCGTTGTTCTCCGGAGGCTTCGACTCGGCGGTCGCCGCCTGGTACCTGCTGAAGCGCGGAGTCGCCCTCGACTACGTGTTCTGCAACCTCGGCGGCGAGACACATCTCCAGGGCGTGCTGCGCGTGGCTCGCATCCTCGCCTGCCGCTGGAGCTATGGCGATCGCCCGGCGTTCCACGTCGTCGATTTCTCGCCGGTCGTGGCGGATCTGCAGGCCAAGACGGCGAAGCGCTTCTGGCAGGTGCTGCTCAAGCGCTTGCTGCTGCGCGCGGCGGAGCGGATCGCGCTCATGGGACGAGCCGTCGCGATCGTGACGGGCGATGCCGTGGGGCAGGTCTCGTCCCAGACGCTCCAGAATCTCGCGGTGATCTCCCGCGCGACGCGGGAGCCGATCCTGCGGCCGCTCGTCGGCTTCAACAAGGAGGAGATCATCGCGGTCGCGGAGAAGATCGGCACCTTCGAGCTCTCGAAGGTGGTGGGCGAGTACTGCGATCTGGTGGCACGCCGGCCCGCGACGAGCGCCGCGCTGGCCGCCGTCGAGGCGGAGGAGGCGAGGCTCGACCCGGCGGTGCTCGAGCGCGCGGTGGCGGAGCGCAAGGTCCACGACCTGCGCGCCCTCGAGGAGAGCCAGCTCGGCTTCCCCGAGCTCGAGATCGAGCGCATCCCGCCGCATGCCATCGTGATCGATCTGAGCCCGCGCGACAGCTACCAGAGCTGGCACTGGGAGGGCGCGCTGCGCCTCGATTTCCAGCAGGCGCTACAGGCCTATCCCTCCTTCGATCCGACACGCAGCTATGTGATCTATTGCGAGTTCGGCCTGCAGAGCGCATTCCTCGCCGAGCACATGCGCAAGGCCGGTCTCAGCGCCTTCCACGTGCGCGGCGGGAGCCGCGCGCTCAAGCGCCAGTCCGGCTGACGGGCGATGGGCGCGGCGAGCCGGCTCCGGAATTCGCGATGACGAACGTTCCTGGACTCGATTAGCCGAGGATCTGCACGGAGACCTGGCGCTGCCGCGGGCCGTCGAACTCGAGCAGGATCAGGCGCTGCCAGGTGCCGAGCAGAAGCTCGCCCTCGTGCACGGCGAGCAGCTCCGACGGCCCGAGCAGCGCGGCCTTGATGTGGGCGTGGGCGTTGTCGTCGATGCGGTCGTGGAGCCAGCCCGCGTGCTCGGGCACGGAGCGCGCGAGCGCCGTGATCAGGTCCGAGCCGATGTTCGGATCATCGGTTTCGTTCACGATCAGGGCCGCGGTGGAGTGCAACACCATCACGTGACACAACCCCGCTGCGACGCCGGAGCGGCGGACGATCCCCTGGACGCTGTCCGTGACGTCGAGCGCCTGCTGACGCTCTCGCGTGTCGACCTTGAAGATCTCGTGCACGCGAACCCTCGCTGCGCCGCCAATCAGCGGAGTCGAGCCTAGCAAGGCGGCCCCAGCAAGGCCGCGCAAGCGGCCGCGCAGCGAGCCGAAGGCGAGCGATGTTCACAAGACCTGCCGAAGGCGAGCGAAGTTCACAAGGCCGGCCGCAGGCGAGCGGAACTCACGAGACCGGTCCCAGGCGACCGGAGCCCGATCACTCGGCGAGGGTTCGATCCAGCAGCTTCTGGCGCTCCTCCGGCGGCAGCTGGCGCAGCCGCTGCCAGGCCGCGCGCAACCGCTCGCGCTCCGCGGGCGCGAGCGATTGCCAGCGCTCCCGATTCGCCTGCAAGCGGGCGCGCTGCTCGGGATCGAGCGAACGCAGCTCGGCGAAGCGGTCGCGCAGCTGCTGCTGCTCCTCGGGCGCGAGCGATCGGAAGTTGGCGACGCGCTCGCGCAGCTGCTGCTGCTCCTCGGGCGGCAGCGCTGCGAGCCGCTGGCGGAGCTGACGGCGCTCCGCGGGTGCGAGCCGCGCCGCGCGCTGGCGCAGCTCGGCCTGCCGCTCCGGCGGCAGCGAGCGGAAGTGGCGCTGCAGGTTCTGGCGGCGTTGCACGCGCTGCTCGGGCGACAGGCTCCGCCAGCGCTCACGGAGCTGGGCCCTGGCGTCGCGGCGCTGTGTGGGAGTCAGGTTGCGCCAGCGTTCGCGCCGCCCTGGGGCGCCCGCGGGCTCGCCGGCGCGATCGATCGCAGCGTCGCCGCCCTGCCGATCCGCGCCGCCTTCCGCGCCACGCGCGGGCAGCATCGGCAGTGCGCCCAGCAAGGCGAGCGCGAGCAGCCAGGCGCGCGCGAGCCGGCGCATCAGCTCGCCTCGGCTTCGAGCATCAGCTCGAGCAGCTCGAGGTTCGCGATCACCTCGAAATCCTCGACGGTATCGAGCTCGAGCGCGAGATCGAGATCCTCGTCGGGAACCGACTCGAGATCGAGGGGCGCCGCCGCGGGCTCGGGTTGAGCGGGCTCCGGGCGTCGCGCGAGCTGCGGAACCGCGGGCGAGGGCTCGCCGAGCGGACGCGCGATCTGCACGGGCGAAGGCTCGCCCTGCTGAGGAGCGGGCTCGCGGCTCGCGACGGCGAGATAGAACGTGACACCCGCAGCCAACGCGGCCGCCGCGCCGGCCGCTCGGCCGCGCCACGCGCGCCGTGGCGGGCGTGGCGCGGAGGCGCGCGCGCACGGCCCGCTCTCGTTCGCAACCGCGAGGCGCGCCTCGAGCCGCGGGCGCAGCGACGCAGGGACCGCGGGCGCGGGCACGCCAACGAGCAGGGCGTCGAGCCGCGCGAGCTGCGCGAGCTGCGCGCGGCAGCGCTCACAGCTGCCGGTGTGCGCGCGCACCAGCGCCGCTCGCTCGGGCGAGAGCTCGCCGTCGAGCAGCGCGGAGAGATCCGCTTCGAATTCCAAGCAACCGGTCGTCACGTCCGACAATCCTCTACACCACGTCTCCGAAGTGTTCGACCAGCGCCGTGCGCGCGCGGTGCACCAGCGCCTTCACCGCCGCCTCCGAGATCTCGAGCGCCTCAGCCACATCCGCGTACGAGAGGCCCTCGACCGCGGTGAGGCAGAGCGCGGCGCGCTGGCGCTCGGGAAGCCTTGCGAGCTCCTGCTCGACGCGCGCGCAGAGATCTCGCGCGTCGAGCACGGCTTCCAGCGCGGGCCCGTCGGCGGCGAGCGCCGGGCCGCCCGGCTCGTCGATGCTCGCGTGCGTCTCGCGCCGGCGCGGGCGGCGCAGCTCGTTGAGCGCGAGATTCGTCGCGATCCGATAGAGCCAGGTCGAGAAGCGCGCCTGGGGCTCGTAACGCTCGCGAGCGCCATGCACACGCAGGAAAACCTCCTGGACCAGCTCTTCCGCCGCCGCTGCATCTCGCAGCATCCGGCCGAGATAGCGGAGCAGCGGAGCCGCCCAGCGCCGGAAGAGCGCGTCGAACGCCGTGCCGTCGCCCGCGCAGAACGCCAGCATCAGCCGAGCGTCCTCGTCGGGCGCGTCCACGCCGACCTCCGTCGCAGATGGAAACCCTCGGAGTGCCGATCGGTTGCGCTCCTTCCCCGAGGGGCCGGTCAAGGGGCGGGCGCGCTGAGGCGGCCGAGAAAGCCGAGGACCGCCGCATCGAAGGCGGCTGGCTCCTCGAGGTTCACCACGTGCCCGGCGCGCGGGATGCGGACGGACTCGGCCTTGGGCAGCCGCGACGCCAGCACCTCGGCGGCGCGCAGGTACGGCTCGTCCTTCTCCCCGACCACGACGAGAGCCGGAATCTCGATCGCTGCGAGCTGGTCGATCACGGGCGGCGCCACGCCGGCGATGCGACGGGCGAAGAGCGCGAGGCCCGCCGGATCCTGCGCGGCGATCGCGCGAGCCGCCGCCTGCGCCGCCGGGAGTTCGGGGCGCAGGCCAATCGCCGTCGCCGCCGCCTTGCTCGCGACGAACGCCTGACAGCCGCGGCTCTCGAGAAAGGCCGCCGTGCGCTCGACCTGCGCCTCCCAGCGCGCCTGCGCCTCGGGGTTCTTGAAGCCCGGCCCCGTGTCGATCAGCAGCAGCGCGCGCACGCGCTGTGGCTGCGCCAGCGCGAAGTGCAGCGAGGCGAGCCCCCCGAACGAGAGTCCGCCCACGACGGCCGGCTGCTCGCCCGCGCCCCAGGCGAGCACGCGCCCGAGATCGTCGACCACCTGCTGCATCGTGTAGGCAGCCGGGTCACGCGGCGCCTGCGAGCGCCCATGCCCACGATAATCCCAGAGAATCACGCGCAGGCCGGCGGCGACCCAGGGCTCGACCTGCGGGCGCCAGTTCTCGTGCGTGGTGCACAGTCCGCAAGACAGCAGCACGGGGATGCCCGTGCCGTGCGCCTCGGCATAGAGCAGGGCGCCATCGCTCGCGACCACGCTCGCCATCAAACCCGCTCGAGCCGCCGGCGCAGGGCCGTCGCCATCTGCTCGATCTGCTCCTGCATCGCGCCGCGGATCGTGAACTCGGGCACGAGCGCCTTGGTGCGCCCGTCCATCACGATGCGCACGCGGGTGCCCTTGCCGCGCGTCTCGAAGGACACGACGCCCTTGAGCTCGCGCCACACGCGGCCGTCGCAGACTTTCTCGAAGCACACGTCGCCGCTCGGGTCGAATTCGAAGTGGAAGGTCGCAGTGCCCTGCTGGCCGAGCGCGCGGTAGTGGGAGCGCAGCGTGCGCCGGTTGTCCCGGCTCTCGACGATCTCGGTCTGGGTGTCGGGGAACAGGTTCAGCAGCGTCTCGTCGTGCGCGACGAGCGCGATGGCAGCGGCGCGAGCCTGCTTCACGTCGAATTGCTTCTCCAGGTGCACGTGCGACCTCCCGGGCGAGCCTCAGCGGATCTGGGGGATGAAGGGCGGCAGCAGCGCCGGCGCTCCCGCCCGCATCGCCTCGAGCCAGGGCTCGGCGTGGCGCAGCGCGCCACCCAGTGGCTCGGCGCTAGCCGCCAGATTGCGCAGCGTCTCGTCGAGCTGCTCGGCGATCGACTTCGGAGCCGGATAGGGAATCAGCGACACATCCGAGTTGGGATCGAGGTCGAGCTGCTTCAGCGCACGGCGCACGGCGACGCGCAGCCCGCCGACCTCGTCGACGAGGCCCTTGCCCACCGCCTGCTCACCCGTCCAAACCCGGCCCCGCGCCACCGCATCGACTTCTGCGAGCGTGCGTCCGCGTCCCTCCGACACGCGAGAGAGGAACAGATCGTAGATCGACACGACCTCGGCGTGGAGCCAGCTGCGGGTGTGCTCCGAGAGCGGCTGCGAGGCGAGCAACAGCGAGGCGTAGCTGCCGCGCGTCAGGGTCTCGACGCCGATGTCGAGCTTGGCGAGCAGATCGCGCAGCACGGGTCGCACCACGAACACGCCGATCGAGCCGGTGAGGCTCGCCGGCGGCGCGACGATCGCGTCGGCGCCCGATCCCGCGTAGTAGGCGGCCGAGGCCGCGACGTCCGAGAACGAGGCGATCAGCGGCTTGCCCTGCGCGCGGGCACGGCGCGCGGCACGCCATACCTGGTCCGCCGCCAGCGGCGAGCCGCCGGGGCTGTCGATCCGGAGGATGATGGCCTGGACGCTCGCGTCGTCCGCCGCCTCGGCGAGCGCCTCGCTGACGGTATCCGACGCGAAGATCGGCGAGCCCGAGCGCGACGTCGAGCCGCGGCCGACCACGACGTTGCCGCTGCCATAGATCAGGGCGAAGCGCGCGACCGGCGCAAAGCCCAGCGACTTGGGGTCGACGCGCGCGTAGTCCTCCGCCTCGACTTGCTTGTCCTTGCCGCCGAGCTCGGCGACGAGCTCGTCCCAGAACTGGATCCCATCGATCAGGTGGACGGCCTTCAACTGCTCCGGCGAGACCGGCGCTTCGTCGATCGTGCGGCGCACGAACGCCGGCTCGAGCTTGCGACCCTCGGCGATCCCGGCGACGAACTGCGCGTCGATCGAGTCGAGCAGCGAGTTCGCCATCTCGCGGTTGGCCGCGGACATCTGGCGCTCGGAGAGCGTCTCGGCGGCTCCCTTGAACTCGCCGACGCGCTCCACCTCGACGTCGACGCCGAGCTTGTCCCACAAACCGCCCAGGAAGACGTACTCGGCCGCGAGTCCGATCACCGGAGAGCGCGTCGCCGGGGCGGCGCGGATCTCATCGGCGGCCGCCGCGACGTAATACTCGACGTTCGCTCCCAGCTCCGTCGTCTCGAGGTAGGCGATCACGCGTCGCCCGTGCGTTCGCAGCTCGCCGAGCGCGGCGCGCAGCTCCTGGGCCTTCGCCCAGCCGATGTCGAGATCGCGCATGCGCAGTACCACTACCGCGAGTCGATCGTCGCGCTCCGCCTTGCGTAGCTCGGAGAGCAGCGCGACAAAAGAATGCCTGCCGTCGCCGAGCAATCGCGCGAGCAGCGGCGGCTCCGCCGCCTCGACGTACTCACCCGAGAGCTCGAGCACGAGCGCGCTGCCGGGCGCGATGCGCGGCCCGCCTTTCGGGAGGAACCACCAGAGCGCCAGCGCGAGGAGCCCCAGCACGACCACGATCCGTCGGAATCGTTGCATCCAGCTCCTCCTCCCGAGTGCGCGCAGAGCCTACGCTATTGTTGGGCGTGATGGCCAAGGAGGTCTACCTCGCAGCGGTTGGCCTCACCAAGGTCGACCTCACCGGCCATATCTTCTCCACCGTCTTCGATCTCTTCGCCGACGCCTACCGCAAGGCGCTCGCGGATTCCTCGGTCCGCAGCTTCGACTGTCTCCAGGTCGGCATCATGGACAGCGAGGAGTTCGAGAACCGCGCCAACATCGCGACGAAGGTCGCCGACCGCCTGGGGCTCACCGGCATTCCGGCGGTCCGCACGGAGACGGCTTCGTCGACCGGCGCCGCCGCGTTCCACGAGGCCTACTACAAGATTGCGTCCGGCGAGTTCGAGAGCGTGCTGGTGCTCGGCGGCGAGCGCATGAAGATGGTGACGACCGAGGTCGCCACCTCGATCATGTCGAAAACCGTCGACCCCGAGGAGCGGCGCTTCGGCTTCACGATGCCCGCGTTGATCGCGCTGGTGACGCAGGCGTGGTTCCGCGAGCGGCGCATCAAGGACCGCGCGGTGACGGATGCGCTCGCGCGCCTGATGAATCGGGCGCATGCCTTCGGCGCCGAGAACCCGCTCGCGGCTTTTTTTGGCCGGCCGGAGCCGATCGAGGCGTACTACGACACGCGCAGCAACCTGCCGGTGGCGACGCCGCTCATGCGCAAGGACTGCTCCCCCATTTGCGACGGCGCGGCGGCCGTGGTGCTGACCGCGCGGCCGCAGGCGGTGCGCGTCGCCGGGCTCGGCTCCGCCACCGAGACCGCCTCGATCCTCGACCGCAGCTCGCTCACGACGCTCGACGCCACGCGTCAGGCCGCCCGCATCGCCTACTGGCGCGCGGGGATCGCGAGCCCGCGCGAGCTCGAAGGCCTCGTGGTCGAGGTGCACGACGCCTTCAACAGCCTGCTGCCGATCGGACTCGCGGATCTGGGTCTCGTCGACGCGGAGGCGTCGCTCGAGGCCCTGGTGGGCGACCCGGAGCGCGAGCCGATCTCGCCCTACGCCAACCCGATCACCGGTCCGGGCGGGCGCATCCCCACCAATCTCTCGGGCGGGCTCAAGGCGCGCGGCCACCCGGTCGGCGGCACGGGGCTGTTCCAGATCGCGGAGAACTATCTGCAGCTCACCGATCGCTTCCCGAATCGCAGGGCCCAGGTGAGCGATGCCCGGACCGCGATCTCGCACTCCATCGGCGGGCCGGGCAACAACAACTTCGTGACCATCCTCGAGCGGACCGACAGCCGGCGCCGGCGCGACCCCGTGGCGCAGCCGCGCCTGCACTTCGAATCGCGCCAGGGGCGCCCCGAACGCGAGGGCGCCTCGCAGCTCCACGGCGCCGAGGCGACCGTCGAGGCCGCGACCACGATCCACGTGCGGGCGGGGGGCGGCCCGCCGCTGCACGTCGCGCTGCTCTCGATCGATGGGCGGCGCGTGTTCGCGAAGCTCGACCGCGAGCCGGCGGACGCCGAAACACCGGAGGAGGCGCTCGCCGGGCAGCGCGTGAAGCTGCTCGTGAAGGACGACGGCGACCACTACTTCCGGTTCCAGCGCAGCCGCAGCTTCGATCTCTCCCGCATCGTCCAGTCGATCCGCCGCCGCGTCGGCTGATACACTGGGTGCGGGACCCAGCAGTGGAGATGCGCGCATGCCGATCCGTAGCTTCCGTGCGCCGGACGCGGGCGCCCTGGTGGCGCTCTCGATGCAGTGCTCGCGCGGCGAGGCCGACTTCGTGCTCAACCCGATGTGGGAGAGCGAGGACGAGCTGTTCGCGGAGTTCCAGCGCTTTGGGATCGACCCGGCGGAGCACCTGCTCGTGGCGGATGCCGGAGACGGCGAGGTGCTCGGGCTCGCGGGCTTCCTGCGCGAGCCCAGGGCGTCGACGGCCGGCATGTTCTGCCCGATCGTGCGGCGCAATCAGCGCGGCCGCGGGCTCGGCGGCGAGCTCCTGCGCGAGGCGATGGCGCACGGCGCAAAAAAGCTCGGCATCGGCCTCGCGGCCGCCGGTATCGGCACGCGCAATCGCGCCGGCTACTCGCTGCTCACGAGCCACGGCTTCCGCCCCGCACGCCAGCATTTCCTGATGCGCTGCGAAGGCGCGCGCGGCTCGTCCGAGGCGCCGTCCCCCGATCTCGTGCAGGACGTGGCGAAGCCCGACGATGCGCAGGCCATCCTCGAGCTCTACGCCGCTTGCGGCTTCGAGCCGCGCAGCCTCGAGCGGATGCAGGCGGTGCTGAACGACGGACGCCACGCGCACGCCGTCGCGCGCCGCGAGGGCCGCGTCGTCGCCTTCGTCGAGCTCGAGACGCACTGGCCCCGGCGCGTCTGGGTATCCTACGTCGGTGTCGCTCCGGAGCTGCGCGCCCTCGGCGTGGGCTCGGCGCTGACGGCCTGGGCCCTCGAGCGGCAGTTCGCAGCCGGCGCCCAATCGGCGTTGCTGATGCTCTCGCCGGCGAACCGCACGGCCCTGCGCGCCTACGAGAAGGTCGGCTTCCGACGCCACCGCCTGGTGGACGTGCTCGAGAAGCGCCTCTAGCCCCGATCCGACATTCGAGGAGCGAGCGGAGGGAGGCGGCGGGGGGTGGGCGGAGGTGAAATCAAGCGCAGCCGGCCCGCAGGGCGGTCGGTTCCTCGACGCCACAAAATTGAGTTCTGGCACGTAATGGCGAAAAGAGAAACGGCGAGCCATTCGCCGTAGCCCACCCCCCGCCGCCTCCCTCCGAAGGCCCGCACTGTCGGATCAGGGCCAGGCCGCAAGCGAGCCGCAGGCGAGCGCGCAGTGAGCCGGAGGCGAACGGAGTTCACGAACTTGGAGCCAGCTCCAGCGTGGTGATCTCGCGCGAGCAGTTCACGCGCAGGGCAGGCCCCCCGACGCCGATGCCGCGGGTCACGTAGAGCGTCGAGCCGTCGAGCTGGTAACGGCCGCGCGTGAAGCGCGTGACGATCCGCGCCAGGTTCCAGGGCCCCCCGGGCGTCGGCAGCGCGAGCTGACCCCCATGGGTGTGACCGGCGAGCACGAGCGGAAAGCCGAGCCGCGCCGCCTGCGGAAACGCTTCGGGGCGGTGC
>Ga0210377_10000886_pt1 | contig 28348 bp, 22 predicted proteins | sample PLM4_65_b1redo_FD_155480 | JGI IMG/M metagenome (GOLD analysis project Ga0210377, IMG submission 155480) | Groundwater sediment microbial communities from an aquifer in East River, Colorado, USA - PLM4_65_b1 redo | ecosystem: Environmental > Terrestrial > Soil > Riparian zone | place: USA: East...
GCTCTGTAGAATCCGAGCCGAGGAGCCCCCGAAATGCAGCGCATCCGCAATCGCGTGACCCAGATGCTCGGCGTCGAGATCCCGATCGTTCAGGCGCCGATGGGCTGGATCGCCCGCGCGCAGCTCGCGTCGGCGGTCTCGAATGCCGGCGGCATGGGCATCATCGAGACTTCGTCGGGCGAGCTCGACGCCGTCCGCGAGGAGATCCGCAAGATGCGCGATCTCACCGACAAGCCGTTTGGCGTGAACATCGCGCAGCTCTTCGTGCGCGACCCGAAGATCGTCGATTTCGTCGTCGCGCAGGGCGTGCGCTTCGTCACCACCTCCGCGGGTGACCCGGCGAAGTACACCGCGCAGCTCAAGTCGGCGGGACTCACGGTCTTCCACGTCGTGCCCACGTTGCGCGCGGCGCTGAAGGCCGTCGATGCGGGCGTGGACGGGCTGGTGGTCGAGGGCGGCGAGGGCGGTGGCTTCAAGAACCCGCGCGACGTCGCGACCATGGTTCTGCTTCCGCTGGTCTGCTCACGCGTCGGCGTGCCGGTGATCGCGGCGGGCGGGGTCTGCGACGGCCGCTCGATGGCCGCGGCGTTCGCGCTCGGCGCGGAAGGCGTGCAGATGGGCACGCGCATGGTCTCGGCCGCAGAATCCCCGGTGCACGCGAACTTCAAGCAGGCGATCTGCGACGCGGCCGAGACGGATACCGTGTTCTTGAATCGCCATCACCGGCCGGGCCTGCGCGCGCTGCGCACCCAGCGCAGCGAGCGCCTCGAGCGCGACGAGAAGGTCGAGCTCTCCGAGCTCGGCCGCGTGCTCGAGCTCTACTTCGGCGGCGACATGGAGGCGTCGATCGCGCTCTCGGGCCAGGTCTCGGGGCGCATCGACAGCGTGCGCCCCGTCGCCGAGATCCTGCGCGAAACGCTGCGCGAGTTCTTCGGCGTGGCGGAGCGTCTCGGCGCGCTCGCCTCGGCCTAGGATTCGCCGGGGGCGGGGGGCTTGGTCGCGAGCGCGATCCCCTGCGCGCCCGCCTTCTGCGCGACGTCGAGGATGTTGACGGCCGTGCCGAGCAGGACCTTCTTGTCGCCGCGCAGGATCACGATCTTCTCGCGCGCCTTGTCGAGCGCGGCCTTGAGCACGGAGGGCAGCGCAGCCTCGGAGACCGCCGTGCCATCGACCTCGATCCCGCCCGACGAGGTCACCGTGACACTGACACCCGATGGTGTCGCAGAGGCGTCCGCCGAGCTCGGCAGGTCCACCTCCTTGCCCTGATTCGAGACGACGCTGGTGGTGACCATGAAGATGATCAGCAGGACCAGGAAGATGTCCGTGAGCGGCGTGATGTTGATCTCGGCGACGATGCCATCGTCGTCGGCTTGATCTCCGCTAGGCAGGGAGCGGGCGGCCATGGCGCACCTCCTCCGCCTTCTCCTCGACGTAGCCCGGGCTCGCGGACTCGACGTAGAGCAGCGCCTGGATCATCCGCTCGCAGGAACGCGTGAACACGGCCGCGATCGCTCCCGCGCGAACCTGCAGGTAGTTGTAGGCGGCGAGTGCGAGGATCGCGACGAGCAGGCCCACCGCGGTAGCGACGAGCGCCTCGGAGATGCCGCCCGCGACGACCGCGAAGCCGCCCGAGCCGTGAATCGACATGTCGTGAAACGACTTCAAGATGCCCCAGACCGTCCCGAACAGGCCGATGAACGGCGCCAGCGAGCCGATCGTTCCGAGCACCCAGAGCCCGCGCCGCATGTCCGCGAGCGCTTCGCTTCGCGACGTCGAGAGCACGTTGTGCAAGTCCTCGAGCGCGATGTTCCGCCAGCGCAGGCCCTCGAGGAAGATCCCCGAGAGCGGCGTCTTCGTCGTCTCGCAGAGTGAGCGCGCCGTCACGAGGTCGTGCTTGACGAGCGCGTCGACCACGCCGCGCGTCAGGTCACGGCTGCGCCGGATGACGCCGTGGTAGCGGAGCATCTGCTGCACCACGACCGCGACCGCGATCACGGAGCACAGCGCCAGCGGGATGACCGTGAGCCGGCCGACCCAGAGCAGATTGAGAATCGTCGCGGCGTCGAAGGCGCTCGTCAGCGGCGCGGCGCCGGCGAGCTCGCCCGCCGCTTGTGCGGCGACATTGACTGCAGTCTCGGTTGCTGGATCCAAGGTCGGCCCTTCTTCCTTTGCTGGGTGGTCTTGCGCGAAGCCGTCAAGCTATCGGATCGCGCCGTCGATCGCAGGCTCTAGCCGCCGCGTTGACGCTCGGTCGGAGCTCCCTTAGCATGCGATCGCGAGTTTCGAGTCGAACGCCGCCGCCGAATGCGTCCTCGCGAAGTCGCGTCGAACACTCAGTCAGGGTGCTTGAGCCTCACAGGGCGACTACCGATGAATCATCGGCACGAGATTGCCGACGCATGAGGACGCAGCGCGAGCGCAGACACCGATGGAGTGGGCGCGACACTCCGCGAGGTGGCGCGGCCACCCACTGAAGGAGCTTGCGCAAGGCATGAGTACCCACCCCCTAGGGATCCGACCTCGGACGCGAAAAACGCCCATGCAGTCCCGGCTGGTCGGCGCGGCGTTTGGCGCTCCGGCCGGTGCGGGCGCGGCTGTCCGCGAGGCCTACCCGGGAATGGGGCCGGAAGCCACGACCAACCGCTCCGAGGCGCTGAAGTCGGGAACTGTCTCGGCGGCCCTCCACGGGGCGCTGCTCGCGCTCTTGCTCTGGCTGGCCTGGCTCTCGCCTGTGATCCGCGAGGAGATCCTGCCGGTCCAGCTGATCAGGGAAGAGCCGCCCAAGCCCGTCGCCAAGCGCGAGGAGCCGCCGCCTGAGCCGACGCCCGCGCCCGAACCCGTGGTCGAGCCGGCGCCCGCGCCGAAGGCCCTGGCCGAGCGACGGACCATGGACTTCGCGCCACAGGCCCAGGCGATGGCGCCTCAGATCGTGAATCCCACCGTGGTTGCTCAGGCGACGCCGCAGCTGAACGCCCAGAAGATCGAGATGAATCAGGTGGCGGCGGTCGTCGCCCCGCAGAACATCTCGCAGGCGACCGTGGTCGCCGAGCGCGTGACGGCAGTGAACTCCGTCGCGGTCGCCCAAACCGCGAAAGTCGATCTCGGCACCTCGGCGGCGCCGGCGCTGCGCGGCCCGACCAACGCGGCGCTGGCGGCGGGCCCGTCCGTCGGGCCTCGCCAGGTCGTCGCCACCGGCAACACGATCGGCACCGGGACCGCCGTGGACATGGGCAGCGGCTCCTCCGTCCGCGAGGGCATCGCGAGCAACCGCGACGTGCTCGGCTCACCCGATGGCGCGCCGCTCGCGAACGTCTCCACCCGCGTGGGCGAGGGATTCATGCGCGGCGACGGCGGCAACGGGACCGGCAGCGGCGACAGCAGTGACTGCCTGACGCGCCCCGAAGTGCTCCAGTACCAGGAACAAGTCCGACAGCGCATGTACGCGCGTTGGGTCGTCCCGGGTGACGTGCCGGTCAATCAGAGAGTCCAGCTGCGCTTCGCGCTCGATGCGAGCGGCTCCGTCATGAAGACCGAGCTCGTGAGCGGCAGCGACGCGTCGCTCGGGCAGACCGCGGTCGACGCACTGCGCTCCGCCGCGCCCTTCGCCTCGATGCCCGAGCGCGTGCGCTGCCTCGCGCGGATGACGCTGCTCGGCACGTTCAGCGTGCCCGCCGTAAACTGACTGGATGAGTCGCCTCCGCACCGTCGCGCTCGTCCTCGCCGCGTTCGCGGTCGCCGCTCTCGCGCCGCGCGTCGCGGGCGCGCAGCAGCCCAAGCAGAAGGTCGTGCTCGAGTACGACGACCAGGAGCGGCTCGCGCGCCGCAAGACGGACACGAACGGCGACGGCGTCTTCGACGAGACCGTCTTCTACAAGAACGACGTGCCGGAGCGCGCCGAGAGCGACACGAACCACGATGGCAAGGTCGACCAGTGGGTCACCTTCGACGTGAACGGCAAGCCGCTCGCGCAGGAGCGCGACACCGACTTCAATGGCAAGCGCGACCAGTGGATCCAGCTCGAGAACGACCAGCCGAAGGTGCAGCGCGACGACAAGAACGGCGACGGCCAGCCCGAGTCGGTGGTCTACTTCGAAGGCGGCGCGCGCACGCGCTCCGAGGAGGACGCGAACGGCGACGGCCGCATCGACCGCTGGGTGACCTTCCAAGCCGGCGTGCCCGCGCGCGTGGAGGAGGACACCAACGCCGACGGCAAGGTCGACGTGCGGGGCGAGTTCGCCGCCGACGGCGCGAAGAGCGTCGAGCTGCAGGACACCGATCGCGACGGCAAGTTCGACGTCACGATCCGCTACGAGAAGGGCGTGAAGGTCCGGGTCGAGGAGGACACGAACGGCGACGGCCAGCCCGACGTCGTGACCGCCTACCAGGGCGAAACAATTCTGCGTCGCGAGGCGGATACCGAGCGCAACGGCAGCTTCGACACCGTCTCGACCTACGCCAACGGAAAGGAGGCGAAGCAGACGCGCGATCTCGACGGCGACGGCAGGCCCGAGCTCGTCGCCACGTTCGACGCGAACGGCGAGAAGATCCGCGAGGAGATCTACGCCAAGGGCGCAACCGCGCCGCAGGCCGTCCGGATCTATCAGGCCGGGCGGAAGACGCGCGAAGAGCAGGACACCAACGCCGACGGCACCCTCGATCTCGCCACCGACTACGCGGGCGACGAACCGGCCAAGAGTGTCGCCGACACGAATGCCGACGGGAAGCCCGACACGACGATCGAGTTCGCGGGCGGCAAGAAGGTGCGCCAGGAAGAGGACCGCAACGGCGACGGCAAGATCGACGCCCGCTACGCGTTCGACGCCGATGAGAAGGTCACGAGCGAGGAGCTCGACGACGACCACGACGGCCGCTTCGAGAACGTCTCCGCGTCCAAGGACGGGCTCATGGACAAACGCACCGTCGACGCCAACGGCGACGGCAAGCCCGAGCGCATCGAGGTCTACGGCGAGGGGCGGTTGGTGCGCGTCGAGCTCGATGAGAACGGCGACGGCACGATCGATGTCTGGAACTTCTTCGACCCGGAGAAGCGCCTCGAGAAGCAGGAGCAGGACGTCGACCACGACGGCCGCCTCGACACCTGGGTCGTGCTCGACCCGGCCACGGGCAAGGAGCAGCGCGTGCTCAAGGACACCAACGCCGACGGCAAGGCCGACACCTGGCGGACGAACGACGCCTCCGGCACGACCGTGAAGCTCGAAGAGGACAAGAACTTCGATGGCGAGCCCGATCGCACCGTAGACTTCGTCGACGGCAAGCCGGTGCGCTTCAGAGAGGACGCGAACCGCGACGGCAAGCCCGAGGCGCGCGGCGAGCTCGGCCCCGATGGAGGCGTGGTGCGCGAAGAGCGCGATACGAACGGCGACGGCAAGCTCGATCTGCGCGTCGAGTTCGCGAACGGCCAGAAGGTGCGCGAGGAGAGCGACAGCAAGGGCAGCGGCCGCTTCGACGTCGTCACGGTCTTCGAGAACGGCATGCCCGTGCGCCAGGAGCAGGACACCAAGGGAACGGGCAAATTCGATTCCGTGATCGAATTCAAGGGCGGCGTGGAAGCGACGCAGCAGCGCGACTCGAATGGCGACGGCGCGATCGATCTCTGGGTCACGCTCGATGCCGCCGGCAAGCCCCAGCGCGAGGAGATCGACTCGAACGCCGACGGCAAGCCCGACGTCGTGAAGCTCTACGCGGCGGGCGAGCTCGGGCGCGAGGAGCAGGACCGCGATGGGAACGGCAGCTACGAGCTCGTGATCTCGTACGACGCCGGCAAGCGCGCACACTCCGAGGCGGACACCAACGGCGACGGCAAGCCCGACGTCGTGATCGAATTTGCGGGCGGCAGCAAGGTCTCGCAGAGCGAGGACACCAACTTCGACGGCAAGCCGGACGCGCTGACGTCGTTCGGCGCCGACGGCAAGCCCGTGCGCAGCGAGGCCGACAGCGACGGAGACGGCCGGCTCGAGACCGTGTCGTTCCTCGAGGGCGGCGCGGTGGCGCGCACCGAGAAGGACTCCAACGGCGACGGCAAGCCCGACGTCTTCGCCTGGTTCGAGGGCGACAAGATCGTGCGTCAGGAAGAAGACACGAACTTCGACGGCGTCGTGGACCGGCGCTCGAGCACCGGCAAGGGTGGCGCGCAGGTGCAGGAGGCCGACTCGAACGGCGACGGCGCGATCGACACCTGGCTCAGCGTCGACGCGAGCGGCAACGTAACCCAGAAGCAGGAAGACAAGGACGGCGACGGCAAGCCCGACCTGACGGTCTCGCTGCGCGACGGGAAGCCGGTGAAGCTCGAGCAGGTGAGCGCGGGCAAGTCATGCGTCGATCTCAGCCAGAGCTACGACGCGGCCGGGAACGTCGTCTCCGAGAGCAAGGACACGAACGGCGATTGCAAGATCGACACCTGGACCTACCTCGAGAACGGCAGCGTCGTGCGCCAGGGGCAGGACACGAAGGGCGTCGGCCGGCCCGACGTGTTGACGATCTTCGGCGCGGACGGAAAGCCGATCGCGCAGGAGCTGATCTCCGATCCCAAGCGCAAGCGGCCGGACAAGAAGCTCACGCTGGACGCGAGCGGACAAGTCACGTCGCAGTGCGTCGACACGAATGCCAACGGCACGCTCGATGCGCGCGCGGTCGTGTCGGGCGGCGTGGTCAGCGAGGTCTGGATCGACACGAAGGGCAAGGGCATCGCCGACCAACGCGAGCTCTACGAGGCGGGCCAGCGCGCCGCGCTCGAGGCCGACACCAACGGGGATCGCAAAGTCGACGTGGTGCAGGTCTTCGCAGGCGGTCAGCTCGCGCGCCAGGACGAGGACACCGACTTCGACGGCGTGATCGACCAGCGCTTCGAAGGCGGGAAGCCCGTGGCGGTGCCGCCAGGCACGAAGATCGCCACGACGCCGCTCGGGCCGCTCGACTGCGGCCGCTTCTCGGAGTTCTGGACCGCGCGCTGAGCGATCCGCGCGCTCACGCGCGGCGCGCGGCGAAGCGCGCCTCGTGCGCGAGCAGCCAGCGCTTGCGCTCGAGACCTCCGCCGTAGCCGACCAGCCCGCCGTCGGAACCGATCGCGCGATGGCAGGGCACGACGAGCCAGATCGGATTCGCGCCGTTCGCGGCGCCGACCGCGCGCACAGCCGAAGCGGCCGCGATCGCGCGCGCGAGCGCCGCATAGGAGGTCGTCTCGCCCGCGGGTACGGCGCAGAGCGCCCGCCAGACGCGGCGTTGGAACTCGGTCCCGACCAGCTCGAGCTCCACACCGTCGAGTGTAGACAGGTCGCCCGCGAACCAGGCGTCGAGACGAGCGAGGAGGTCCGCCGCGCCATGCGCCGCGTTCCACTCGATCGGACCGAGCCGACGGCCGAGCGCACGCTCGAGCGCGGGCCAGGCGTCCGCGAACGCGAGCCCGACGACGCGCCCGGACGATCTCGCGAAGCGCAGATCGCCAAGCGGTGTCGCGAGCTCGCCGAGCTCGAGCTTCACGGCGTGTCCCGCGCCGCCAGGCTCTGCCAGAGCGCCATCGCCGCGTAGGATCGCCAGGGTCGGAAGCCCGCCGCGAGCTGCTCCGCGCGCGCGGCAGTGATCGGCTCTCCGTCGCTCGAAAGCGCTTTTCGCAGCGCCAGGTCCCCCGCCGGAAATGCATCGGGTTCGCCGAGCGCCCGCATCGCCACGTACTGGGCGGTCCAGCTGCCGAGGCCGGGAAGCGCCGCGAGCTGCGCGACGGTGTCATCGAGTCCGCGCGCTCCGTCGAGCACGAGCTCACCGCGCGCGATCGCGCCTGCGAAGCCGCGGATCGCGGCGGCGCGCGCCCGCGGCAAGCCCACCGACGCGACGTCGGCGTCGGCCAGCAGCGCGGGCGCGGGGAACAAGTGCGAGAGCTCCGCCGGCGCGCCCTCGATCGGCTTGCCGAAGGCGCGCACCAGCCGCGCGGCCAGCGTCGACGCGCCGCGCACGCTCACCTGCTGGCCGAGAATCGCGCGCACGCCGAGCTCGAAGGCATCCCATGCGCCGGGAACGCGCAGCCCGGGCCGCGACTCGATGTGCGGCCGCAGAAGCGTCGAGGGCGCGAGCGCGTCGTGGATCGCGAGCGGATCCGCATCGAGATCGAAGATCCGGCGCACGCGTTCGACCAGGCACAGCAGGTCCGCGCTCGGCGGCGCGTGGACGCGCAGCAGGAGCGCGGGCTCACCCGCCAGCGGCGAGACTTCGATCCAGCCGGCCGTTCCGTGCTGCTCGATCGTCCGCCGGTAACACTCTGCGGTGACGCTCTCGACGCCCGAGATCGCGCGCCCGGCGAGAAAGCGCGCGAGTCCGTCCCAGTCGAACGGCGGCCGATACGACAGGCGGAACGCGAGCCCCTCGCCGGCGTGCGAGCTGCGGCCCGCGCGCATGCGGCGGACGTCGCGCGGCGCGCGCCCGAAGCTGGTGCGGAACGCGTGATTGAACTGGCGCACGCTCGCGAAGCCCGCCGCGAAGGCGAGCTCGGTGATCGGCCGATCGCTGCGATCGATCAGCAGGCGCGCGAAGTGCACGCGGCGGGCGCGCGCGATCTCGGCCGGTGACGCGCCGAGGTGCCGGGCGAACAAGCGGCGCAGCTGACGCGCGCCGACGCCGAGCCGCGCCGCCAGGCGATCGACGTCGCCTTCGTCGAGCGCGCCGGCGTGGATCAGGCGCAAGCCGCGCGTGACGATCGCCGAGCTGCCGAGCCAAGCGGGTGTACCCGGCGCGCTCTCGGGCCGACAGCGCCGGCAGGCGCGGAAGCCCGCGCCCTCCGCGGCGGCCGCGCACGAGAAGAAGCGCACGTTCCGGAACAGCGGCAAGCGCGCGGGACAGATGGGCCGGCAGTAGATTCCCGTCGTCGCGACGGCCACGAAGAAGCGCCCGTCGAAGCGCCGGTCGCGCGTGCGCAAAGCCTCGTAGCAGCGATCCCGATCGAGCTCCACGCCAGCCAAACTACCACTCGCCGCCAGCGCCGACTCGCAACCATCGGACCTGGTCATGCGGGACCCGGCGCGCGGGCGGCCGCGCGCCACCCGCACTTCGTTCGCCTTCGGCTCACTGCGCGCCGCGCCGTTGGCGCGGCTTGCGCTGAGTTCTGCGACCGCGTCGCCACGCCCGGAGCGGGACGCAGCGCTCGGGCTAGCCGCGCGCGGCGTTGCCGCCGCCGAGGGCGTCGAGCACGTTGGCGCGGCCGCCGAGCGTGTGCGCGATGCCGGAGAGGAGCGCGAAGGCGCGCGCGACGAGCACGAAGTCGCTCGGCACTTCGACGATCGGGTTGGTGCGGATCGTCTCCATCAGCTCGTCCGTCATCTCTTCGGTGAACTCGCCCCGGAAGCCGCCGTCCTCCGACGCGCCGAGCATGCGCCGCGCGATCAGGAGGAACGTTTCGGTGTCGCCGGTCTTGGTGCGGAAGCCGAGCTCCTGGAACGCGCGCACCATCGCCGCTTCGTTCTGCGTCATCATCGAGAACATCAGCTCGAAGAGGCCGAGCCCGAAGCCGCGCGGGAGCTGCTTGGCCAGGCCGAAATCCAGGATGACGAAGCGCGGTCCCGGCTGGACGAAGAGGTTGCCCGGGTGCGGGTCGGCGTGGAAGAAGCCGTACGCCATGATCATCTGGTTCCAGAGCCCGGTGAGACCCTGGACGACTTCGCGCGGATCGATGCCGGCCGCGACGATCGCGTCCTTGTCGTTCACCTTGATGCCCGAGACCAGCTCCATGGTGATCACGCGCGCGCTCGAGTGCGCGTAGTCGATCTCGGGGATCAGCACGCGCGCGTCCTTGGCGAAGAGCGCGCGGATCCGCTCGGCGTTCGCGGCCTCGCGCCGGAAGTCGAGCTCGAGCGCGAGGTGCGTCTGCAGCTCGTCGAGCAGCGGCAGTAGCGCAAGCGGCTGCGGATCGAAGCGCTCGTAGATCTTGCAGATCCGCCGCAGCGCCGCGAGGTCCGTGCGCACGATGTGCTCGATGTCGGGGTACTGCACCTTGACCGCGACCTCGCGGCCGTCGCGCAGCCGCGCGCGGTGCACCTGCGCGAGCGACGCGGCCGCGATCGGCGTGGGCTCGAAGGCGGCGAAGACGGCGTCGAGGGGCTTCTCGAGCTCGGCTTCGACGACCTCGCGCACCACCTCGAAGGGGCGCGGCGGCACGCGGTCCTGCGCCTGTTGGAGCGTGCGGACGTACTGCGGCGGGAACACGTCCGAGCGCGTGCCGGCGACCTGACAGACCTTGATCAACAGGCCCCGGAGCCGCGTGGCGGTGCGAAAGATCTGCTCGGCGTTGCGCTGGTGGACGCGCGACCAGTCGCGCTTGGCGGGATCGCGCCCGCGCGCGCGGTCCCACCAGGTCGGGATCTGCACGCGCAGCCAGACACACAATGCGGTGTAGCCGATGCGCGCCCCGCGCGTGGCGCGCTCGAGCTCGTCTCGCGGCCGGATCACGCGAGCAGGAGCTCGAGGCGCTCGTCCTGGCCCTTGGGAAAGACCCAGCCGGAGTCGAGCGACTCGAAGCGCCGGGCGAGCGCGCTCGCCCGCGCCTCGTCGGCGATTGCGCGGTGGATCGCCCCGCGCACGTCCTCGCGCTCGCGCGCGGGGCGTGTCGAGGCGATCCCGCGCAGCTGCGCAGCGAAGATCGCGTCGATCACCGTCACGCCCGCGACCTGGGACTTCCCGTCGGCCGAGCGCAGCGTGCGCGCGCGCAGCTCGGAGAGGGCAGTGCGCAGGTACTCGACGTGCGGCGCCTCGTCGGCCTGGATGTGCTCGACCAGCGCGCGCGCACCGGTCGGATCCGCCGAAACCTCCGGGTCGCCGAGCAGCTGCTTCGCCCACTCGAAGACGTCCTCCGCGAAAATCTCGACCACCATCACGCTCGCCAGCATCGCGATCGTGTCCTCGAGCCGTGCGGAGAGTTCGGGGAAGAGGCGCTTGCGCTCGCCGCGCGGTCGGCCGCCCATCATCATCGCGAGCAGGACGTCCTCGGGGATCTCCGGCTTCGCGAGCCCGAGATCGCGCGCGGCCTCCCACATCTGCTTGTGCCCGCCCTGATCGCGGAAGCCGGCTTCGTCCCGCGCATGCGCCTCGAGCAGGCCGCTTCCCAGATGCGCCAGCGCCGTTCCGGAGATGTCCTCGACGATTTCCGCGCGCAGATCCGGCAGCGGCAGATCCCGGATCCGCGCGCCGAAACCCTCGACGATCGAGATGATCGTGAGCGAGCGCGTGATCGGATCCCGCACACCCTCCTGCAGCAGCAGCTTCGCCTGGGGGTAGTTCGGGTAGTGCGGCGGAACGTACTCGGCGGGCAGATGCACGAGCAGCCGACCGTCGGCCCGCAGCCGCGCCTGCCAGGCGCGAATGGCGGGCGCGCGGTGGAGGCTGCGGGGCGAGACATAGCGCCCCGCCGTGAACCCACCGTGGCAGCGAACTCCCCCCGCGATCAGCGGCTCTTGATAGGCCACGTCCGCGAGGAGCTCGTCGCGCGTCCACTCGAGCTTGCCGGCCGCGATGGGAGTCGTGGCATCCATTAGGCCTCCGAGCGTGGGGTTCAGGTGGAGTCTTGCCGGTTCGGCGGCCCCCGTCGAACGAGCATTGCAAGGGGACCCGTCAAATATGTGCGTTTGGAGGCGAAGTTTCTCCCCCCCGTGGGGAAATCTCGATAAATCTCCTTCCCAATCGGCTCGGCCGGGGGTTACGATGCCCCTGCATTCCTCGTAGACCGTCGGGTCGGCGAGGCGTTCGCGGGAAGGGACCAGATTCGGATCGGGTTCGAGAGGATCGGGTTCGACAGGATCGGGTTCGAGAGGGGAGGGAGACCGGTGTCAATTTCCAGAAGGTGGAGCCTCGCCGTCGCCGCGTGTGCGCTCGCATTCGCGGGGACCGCGCAAGCGGCGCCAGTGCTCTACAGCTTCGTTTCGGGAAGTGCGGTCGTAAGACTCACGATTGGCACGACAACGCTCGCTTCGTCCGCGCCCTTGGTACTCGGCGGTGTGTCCGCCACGTTCGATGCCGAAGCCAATGCGTTTCAGGGCGCGCTGACCGATTTCGATTTCCAGATCGTCCCGGAGCAGACCGTCACGCTCGACTTCGCGCTCAACGGATTCGACGAGATCCTGCTGCACACCGCGATCCTGACGCCGGGCTCGGGCTACACGACGGTGTACTCGAGCAACAACGGCGGCGGGAACTACGACATCGCGGGGGCCCCCGTGCACACCTCGACGAATCTCGTCGTGATGAGCTCCACGGGCACTCCTTCGCCGGTGCCCTACATGTACATGGGTGACAGTCCTGACCCGCTCGTCGGGACGATCCAGTTGACGGGCGCGACTCACCTGAATCTGCAGGGCGTCACGATCGGCTCGTTCACGAGCGCGGAATTTCCGGCGACGATTCCTCCGGGCGTGACGATCGTCGTGAAGCTCGACCTCGACTTCAATGGCGAGACTCCGGTGCCCGAACCGAGCGCGTTGGCGCTGATCGGCCTCGGGTTCGCGGGTCTCGCCGGGCTTCGAGCTCGCGGGACCTGAGGGGTCGCATTCTGATGCTGGTGAGAAGGGGGTCTCTGATGGCGGCCAGGTGGTTTCATCGAAGTCTCACGGCGGCGGGCCTGTGGGCGCTGTCGACGACAGGCGCGTGGGCGCTCACGCTTCAAATTGTCGGCGGTGGACTGACGGCGGAGAACCTGAACTACGGTTGTCCGGCCGGCTCGGCCCCGTGCTCGTCATTCAAGGATTTCACGCTCACGACCGGAGGGGCGACGGCTACCGGCACGATCGACATCAGCGTCGGCAACGTGGCGACGATCTCGCTCTTCGTGAACAGCGTCAGCTTCACGCCGACGGTACCTGGGTCGCCGTTCACGTTTACGAGCACCACCTACACGGCGACCATTGGCGTTTCGACGACGGCGACGCCGGCGGCCTTCGGCTCCGGCGTCGGCTACGTGACGGGCTTCGCGAATGGAACACCCTTCGCAGCCGCCCCCAATATGAGCCTGAACTGCTCGTACCCGGGCGGAGTTGGCCAGTGCGGCCTCTCGGTCGGGACCGTCGGCTTCACGAGCATCGAGGGGCACGATTGGCGGCAACAGTTCAACGTCACCGTGCAAGCGATTCCCGAGCCTGGCCTCACACTGCTCGCGGCACTGGGGATCGCCGGGCTGGTACTGCGCGCGCGAGGCTGCCGAGGCGCCTGAAGCGCGGAGCATCGACGCTCGATCGACGGGGCGCGGGGAGTTGATCCCCGCGCCCCGTTTGCGTTCTCGCTGACGCGACAGGCACGATGAGCGCGTGACGCTGCCGCTCGACGCCACGACGCGCTACGGATTCATCGCCGTCCTTCCGGACCCCGCTTCGATCCGCGCGACGGTTCGACTCGCCGAAGATCTCCGCTTCGACTCGCTCTGGGTCGGCGACCACATCGCGTTCGCGGTGCCGATCCTCGATCCGCTGCTCCAGCTCGCCCAAGCCGCCGCGCACTCCGAGCGGCTGCAATTCGGCACGTCCGTCTACTTGCTGCCGCTGCGCCATCCGACGCCCGTCGCGAAGCAAGTCGCGACGCTCGATCACCTCTGCGGCGGGCGACTGATCTTCGGCGTGGGCGTCGGCGGCGAGTTCCCGCGCGAGTACGAGGCTTGCGGCGTGCCGGTGCGCGAGCGGGGCGCACGGCTGTCCGAGGCGATCCCGCTGCTGCGCCGGCTCTGGAGTGGTGAGCCGGTCGCGAGCGACGGCCGCTTCTATCCCTTTCCGGAGGTGCGGCTCCTGCCACGGCCGGTGCAGAGGGGCGGTCCGCCGATCTGGTGCGGCGGGCGCACTCCGAAGGCGCTCGAGCGGATCGCGCACATGGCAGACGGCTGGCTCTCCTACGTGGTGACGCCGGAAATGTACCGCGAGGGTCTGGTGGCGATCGCGCGCGCGGCCGAGCAGGCGGGTCGCGCGATCGAGCGCTTCGGAACCGGTCATCTGCTCTTCGCGCGCATCGACGACTCGCACGAACGCGCGCTCGACACGGCAACCGCGCATCTCTCGCAGCGCTACGCGATGGACTTCCGCAAGCCGGCCGCGCGCTACGCCGCGCTCGGCCGTCCCGCCGATGTCGCCGAGAAGATCGCTGCCTTTCACGCGGCCGGCGTTCGCCACATCCTGCTCGACCACGTCGGGCCAGCAAAGGAGCGCGACGCGCAGCTCGAGCGCTTCGCGGTCGAGGTCCGCCCGCTGCTCTCGGGCCTGTGAGAGAATCCGCAGCGAACCGCCCAGGAGAACCGATGTCTGGTCCTGCGCTTGCTGTCTCGGCGCCGAAGCTCGCCGCCACGATCTTGCTGGTTCGCGACGGTGCGACCGGCCTCGAGGTCTTCATGGTGCAGCGCCACCATCAGATCGACTTCGCGACCGGCGCGATGGTCTTCCCGGGCGGCAAGATCGAAGCCGGTGACGCCGACCCGCGCCTGCGCGCGCGCGCGAGGGGTGCCGACGCGCTCGACGCGGACGCCCTCAGCGTGCGCGTGGGCGCGATCCGCGAGACCTTCGAGGAGTGCGGGGTACTGCTCGCGCGCCCGCTCGGCGGCGCCGCACTCGTCTCCGCCGAGCGTCTTCGCGAGCTCGAGGCGCGCTGGCGCGATCGCCTGAATCGCAACGAAGCGGGTCTCGTCGACGTCGTGCTCGCCGAGGAACTCGAACTGGCCAGCGACCTGCTCGTGCCCTACGCGCACTGGATCACGCCCCAGATCGTGCCCAAGCGCTTCGACACGTACTTCTTTCTCGTCGCGGCGCCGCCGGACCAAGTGGCGCTGCACGACGGCGGCGAGTCGGTGGACTCGGTCTGGACCACCGCGCAGCACGCGCTCGCGGAGGCCGAGGCAGGCCGGCGCACGATCATCTTCCCGACGCTGATGAACCTGAACCTGCTCGGCGGCGCGCGCGACGTCGCCGATGCGCTGGCGCGCACACGCGCGCGCAGCATCGTGACCGTGCGGCCCGAGGTCGGCCGAACGCCCGACGGAAAGCCCGAGCTGCGCATTCCGGCCGAGGCCGGCTATCCGCCGCTGCCGCCGGCTCTCGCCAAGCTGCCGCCCGCCTGAGGTACACCGATGAGTGACGACGAGCTGCAGAAGCGCCGGCTCGCGCGCTGGCAGGCGGGGCGGATGGAGGTGTCCGGCGCCTGGAAGGAGAAGCGGCGCCTCGCCGCCGCCATGCGCAGCGTGATCTCGCGCCTGGTCGAGATCGAGGCGCCCGAGGCCGAACTCGCCGAGGCGGCGAACGGGCTCGAGCGCTATGCGGAGCGTCTCGCGGGCCATCCGCGCCCGAATCGCTACGAAGGTTGGTCCGAGACGTCGGCCTCCGGCGACGTCGGCAGCTTCTTCGACCACAGCCCGCTGATCGGGCTCTCGAATCCGCTCTCGCCGCCGATCGAGCTGCGCGCGGACGAGGATGGCCGCAGCGTGCACGGTCGCGCGGTCTTCGGCTCCGCCTACGAGGGTCCACCCGGCTGCGTGCACGGCGGCTACGTCGCGGCCGCTTTCGACGAGGTGCTCGGCTTCGCGAACTCGCTGTCGGGCACACCCGGGATGACGGGCACGCTCACCGTCCGCTACCGCCGGCCCACACCGCTACACGCGGAGCTGCGCTTCGAGGGTCACTACGAACGCAGCGAGGGCCGCAAGATCTTCACGACCGGGCAGCTCTTCGCCGGCGAGACACTCTGCGCCGAGGCGGAGGGACTCTTCATCTCCGTCGACTTCGAGCGCTTCCGCGGTCTTTTCGAAGCGCGTCGGAAGCGCGAAGAGGAGCGCGGCAATTCCTGACTCGAATGCAAAGTCGCGGGCCAGCGTCGCCAGCGCGCGGCTCGCGCTCGGCTTCGCGATCTTTCTCGCGCTGGCAGAGGTGCGGCGGAACTGGGGCGACTGGGGCTACGCGCCGTTCTGGATCGTCGACTACATCGCGGTGGCGCTCCTGCTCGCGGGCTGGCGCACGTCCCTCTCGGCGCCAACGCCGCGCGGCCCCGGGATGCTCTGCGGCGCCTGGGGATTCACCTGCGCGATGTTCTACGGGAGCTTCTTCTCGCACCTGGAGCACCCAGGCGCGCCCGATCACGGACCGGACGACCCGACAATGCTCACGATCACGATCGGCGTGCTCTTCGCGCTCACGATCGTGGGCTTCGTGCTCGCCCTCGTCGGCGCCGGGAAGCGCGGAGCGGCCGCCGGTTAAGCGGCGAAGGGCGCGAGGCGCGCGGCGACCTCACGCGCGCTCGCGCAGCGCTGCGCCGGGTCCTTTACGAGCAGGTGGAGGATCAGCTCGGCGAGCCCATCGGGGATTCCCTCGGCGCGCTCGCGCGGGTCGGGCGCGGGTGAGTGGCGATGGTGATAGACGACGTCGCCCTCGCGGAACGGAACGCTGCCCGTCGCCAGCTCGAAGAAGGTGACGCCGAGCGCGTACAGGTCCGCACGCGCGTCGACGTTCTCACCGGCGGCCTGCTCCGGCGCCATGTAGTAGGGCGTGCCACCGATCAGTGTCGCGGAGCGGCGTACCTCTTCGAGCATCTTCGCGAGCCCGAAGTCCATGATCTTGACGACCTTGCCGCGCGTGAAGAAGAGGTTCGAGGTCTTGATGTCGCGGTGCACGATGCGCCGCTCGTGGGCGTACTCGAGGCCCGTGCAGATCTGCACGCCGAGGCGCGCGCAGTCGCGCGGCGAGAGTCGCCCCGCCCGGCGCAGGATCACGTGGAGCGGGTCGCCCTCGAGCAGCTCCATGGTGATGAAGAAGGTGCCGTTCTCCTGGTCCGCGTCGTGGACGGTCACGATGTTCGGGTGGTTCAGCGCGGCGGCGGCGCGCGCCTCGCGCAGGAAGAGCTGCACGGCGGTCGGATGGTCGCGCAGATTGTCGGGCAGCCGCTTCAGCGCGACCTCGCGGCCGAGCCGCCGGTCGCGCGCGCGGAAGACCACGCCCATTCCGCCGCGCCCGATCTGCTCCAGGATCTCGTAGCGGCTCTCGGTCGGATCGGGCTGCATCGGGTGCGGGGCGGTGCGGCCACCGCTCGAGCCGCGTTCCGTGGACAGCCGCTTGCGCAGCGACTCGATCCGCGACGAGAGGTCGGGCCAGGTGGGCTCCTCCTCGCGCAGCTTCTCCCAGGACTCGAGCGCGCGCGTGAGGTCGCCGCTCCGCTCCCAGAGCTCCGACAGGCGCGCGCGCAGCTCCGGCGCCTGACTCGAGGCGCCCCCGCGCTCGAGCCGCTCGTGCAGCTTGTGCGCGGCGAGGTCGACGTGCCCCTCGGTCTCGAGGGCGTCGGCGAGCATCAGACACGCCTCGGTGTAGTTCGGGTCGTCGGGCAGAACCTGTTGCAGCAGCTTGATCGCGCGGCCGCGGTCGTCGTGGTCGCGCGCCAGCACGGCGGCCGCGAAGGTCTCGCCGCGGCGCTCGAGCACGCCGATCACGCGCTCGGTGTCGCCGGCCTCGCGATAGCAGGCGAGCGCGCGCTCGAGCTCCGACGCCGCCTCGTACGCCTTTCCGGCGCGAACGCCGTCGCCGGCGCGCTGGTACATCTCGCCCGCGCGCACGGGCTCGCCCGCCTTCTGGTAGAGCGCCGCGGCGCGTGCCCAATCCTGCAGCTCCTCGCGCAGGCGCGCGGCGTCGCGGAAGTGCTCGGCGTACTCGAAGTGGTCGGCCGAGCGCGACTTGTTGCCCTGCTCGAGGTGCATCCGCGCGAGCAGGAAGTTCGAGACCTTGTCCTGTCCCTCGCGCGCGAGCGCGCGCGCGGCGGTCTGCACGTCGCCCTGCAGATACGGCGCGACGGCCGGCGGACAACCCTTGAAGAGCACGCCCTCGGACTTGCCGAGATCCACCTCGACGGCCTGCGTCGAGTAGCTGTCCACGTCGATCTCGCGCTCGGCGACGCGGTCGCCCGAGCCGACGGCGATCACGTGGCGGCCGATCGGCAGACCGATGCGGACCGACTGTCCGCGCGTGTGGCGAAGCGTGTCGGGCCGGCCGTGCGCAGCGATCGCGCACTCGCGCACCGTCTGTCCGTCCCAGACCGCCTTCACCTCGACCGAGCAGGAGCGCGGCCGCAGGTCGAACTCGAGCCGATGCGTGTCGCGGCTGCGCACGTGCACGAGCTGTGACTCGAACGGCTCCTCGATCGGCGCGTCTCCCGCGCCCGAGAAGAGTTCGCCGTCGACGGTGAGCCAGTAGCGTCCGGGCGCGAGTCCGCGATACTGCGTCTCGCGAGCCACGAGATAGTGCTCCGTCCGCGTCGAGACTCGCCCGTGTGCGGCATCGCGTTCGCTGGCCTTCGCGCGCGCCGCACGGGGCTTGCGGCGGGACAGCGTGACGGTGAAGCTGCCGCGCAGGTCGTCCGGGTACGCGATGCAGACCACCAGATCCCCGCGACCGCGCGCTGCGCGTGCGACGATGAGCACGACGCCAAGGCCGATCAGCACTGCGAGCAAGCTGCGGCGGCCGCCCGGCCGAGAAGCGAACTCACCGAGTCGCGTCAGTCGTCGCTGCCACGCATCCGGCAGGGCCGCGTGTGCCTGGTGCAGCCCCGCTTCAAGACTCGGAGCCCAGCGCTGCCAGCTCTCGAATAGCGATACGCGCGCGTTCGGCGGCACGAAGCGATCGAGCTCGCCGAACGACGGCGGCTCCGCGGGCGCAACCGTGACCTGCGGCCTAGGCATCGCCACACGCTGGCGCTTGCGCAGCCGTTCACGCAGGCGCTCGCGTTCCACCGCCCGGGGCTCGCGCGGCTCGAGATCGTCCGAATCGAGCAGGTTCCAGCTTCGCGCCGGCGCTTCGGCCTCGGGCGCGACGGCCTCGGGCTCGGCCGGCTCGCTCGGCTCGACGGCGGGCGTCTGCCCGCGCGCCGGCAGTGCGGCGACGAATAGCATGGCGGCCAGCAGGCTTGCCGCCCCTCTTGCCGGGTTCCTGATGCGCATCGGGTCAGCGAACTCTTCGGTGCAGCGCGGAGTTCGATTGAGCGGTCGCCGCCCATCCGGGGGGAGGGTTACGATGGCTCCGGGAGTCACCCGCGGATGCGCGAACGGGCATTTCTGACGCACGAGATCGAGCGCGGTCCAGCCGGGCCGAAGGTCGGCGCGTTCTTCGATGTCGACGGCACCCTGCTGGCGGGTTTTTCGGCGCTCGCGTTCTGGCGCGACCGGCTCTTCTCCGGACAGATGAGCCTCTCGGACCTCTCGGAGAACTTGCTCGCCTTCGTCGGTTTCCAGCGCGGCCGCGTGGGTTTTTCAGGCATGCTCGCCGCCTGGTCCGGCATCCTGCGCGGCACGCCGGAGCAGGACCTCGTCGCGACCGGCGAGCGTCTCTTCGACTCGGAGCTCGCGGCGCTGGTGTACCCCGAGTCGCGCGCGCTCGTCACCGCACATCTGCGGCGCGGCCATACCGTGGTGATCGTCTCGGCCGCCACCCGCTACCAGATCGAGCCGCTCGCGCGCGACCTCGGAATCGAGCACGTGCTCTGCACACAGCTCGAGGTCGAGGACGGCAAGTTCACCGGGCGCTACATCTCGCCCGCCTGCTGGGGGGAGGGCAAGGCGATCGCCGTTCGCGAGCTCGCGACGCGGGACGGTGTAGATCTCGAGCAGAGCTACTTCTACAGCGACGCGGCCGAGGACATGCCGCTCTTCGAGCTCGTCGGACGGCCGCGGCCGACCAATCCCGACGCGCGACTCACGCGCATCGCCGAGCACCGCGCCTGGCCGATCCGCGCCTTCAAGAGCCGCGGTCGTCCGAGCTTCGCGGAGGTCGTACGCACGATTCTCGCGACGACGTCCGGCGCCACCGCGTTCCTGCTCGGCCTTCCACTCGCGTTCGTCACCGGCCGGCCCAAGGAGCTCTTCGATTTCTCGCTCGCGGCCTGGGGCGATCTCGGCACCGCGCTCGCCGGCATCGAGCTCTCGGTCGAGGGCGAGGAGCATCTCTGGTCCGACCGGCCCGCCGTCTTCATCTTCAACCACCAAAGCGCCCTCGACGTGCTCCTGCTCTGCAAGCTCTTGCGCCGCGATTTCGTCGGCGTGGCGAAGAAGGAGCTCGGACGCGTGCCGATCTTGGGCACGCTGGCGCGGCTTTCGGGTACCGTCTTCATCGATCGGGCGAACTCCAAGTCGGCGATCCGCGCGCTGCAGCCCGCCGTCGATGCGCTGCGGCGCGGCACCTCGCTCGCGATCGCGCCGGAGGGCACGCGCACGCCGACCCCCCGCCTGGCGCCGTTCAAGAAGGGCGCGTTCCACATGGCCATGCAGGCGCGTGTGCCGATCGTGCCGATCGTGATCAAGAACGCGCTCGACGCGCTGCCCAAGCACGCGCTGGTGATCCGTCCCGCCAAGATCGACGTCGTCGTGCACCCGCCCATCTCGACGCGCGGCTGGACGCGCGAGACGCTCGACGATCACATCGCGGAAGTGCGCCGCCTGTACGAGGCGACACTCGCCGATTGACCGACCCGGCGCGTGAGGCGGCTCACAAGCAACGGGTCGAATCGAACGATAGTCTGCGCAGGGCGCGCATTCGCGCACGGGTTCCCATGACGTCCGTCCCCGCCACGCGAAGCTCTGCCGCCCGGCTGAATCTCCAGGGCGCGCCGCCGCGCGCCCTCGTACTGCCGGCCGTGACGGCAGTGTGCGCGGTAGGCGTTCTCATCGGGTACCGACTGCGAGACGAGATGTATCTCACGCCCGAGGCCGGCCTGGGCTACGGGCTCGGCGTGATCGGGCTGGGCGCGCTCTCGTCCCTCCTGCTCTATTCCGTGCGCAAGCGCGTGCGAGCACTCTGGTCGTGGGGCGCATTGCGACACTGGTTTCATGTGCACATGCTGCTCGGCGTGCTCGGCCCGGTGCTGATCCTCTTCCACGCGAATTTCGAGGTGCGCTCGATGAACGCTGCGGTCGCACTCGGCGCGATGCTGATCGTCGCCGGCAGCGGCTTCATCGGGCGATTCGCCTACTCGCGTGTGCATCTCGGTCTTTTCGGTCAGCGTGAGACGCTCCGCGACGTGACCACGCGTGCGGACGCGAGCCGAAGCGCACTGCACACCGCGCTGCGCGCCGTACCCGCCGTCGAGGAATGCGTGCGCGACTTCGAACGGCGCGCGCTCGCACCGCCGCGCGGCGTCCTGACCGAGCTCTGGCGCGCGCTCGAGCTCGGCCAGCGCACGCGATCGGCCCACCGCCGCGCGAGAGCACTCCTGCGCGCGGCTCCAGCGGCCTCGCTGCCGGTCGGCGCAGAGCCGGTCTCTCGCGCGCTGCGCGCACATCTCGCGCTCGTGCGGCGCGTGGCCGAGTTCGGCTTCTACGAGGGCGTTCTCGCGCTCTGGCACGCCTTGCACGTTCCGCTCTGTGTCGTGCTCTTCATCGCGGCGGCAATTCATGTGATCGCCGTCCATCTCTACTGAGTGCGTGTGAAGTTCCTCGCCGGTTGGCTGGCGCTGGTCGTCTGTTTGTTCGCGGCAAGCGCGCGCGGCCAGACGTTCGAGAGACTCGTGATGCCGGGGCCGCTTTCGAAGGCGCACGCGGATCTCGAATCCGACTGCTCGAAATGCCACGCGCCGTTCAAGCGCGAGGAGCAAACCCGCCTCTGCCTCGACTGCCACGACCACGAAGCGGTTGCGGAGGACCTCCGCACCAAGCAGGGCTTCCACGGCACGGCCCCGTCCGTCGCGGGTGCGGAGTGTCGAACCTGCCATGCGGAGCACAAGGGCCGCGACGCCGACATCGTCGGGCTCGAGCGGGACTCCTTTCGGCACGACTCGACCGACTACCCGCTGCGCGGAGCGCACACGCGGATCGCCTGCGAGGCCTGCCACGAAGCCGGCAAGCCGTTTCGCGCCGCGAAGTCGGACTGCGCCGGCTGTCACGCCTCCGACGACGCGCACCGCGGGAAGCTCGGCGAGGATTGCGGCGGCTGTCACAGCGAGCAGCGCTGGCGCGAAGCTCGCTTCGACCACGCCAAAACGAAATTCCCGCTCGAAGGAAGACACCAGGACGTGGCCTGCGCGCTCTGCCATGCGGGCGAGCGCTACGAGGGCACGCCCAAAGACTGCGCGACCTGCCATCTCGTGAACGACGTCCATCGCGGCCGCTTCGGCAAGAAGTGCGAGACCTGTCACACGAGCAGCCGCTGGAAGACGCAGAGCTTCGATCACGCGCGAAACACCAAGTTCCCGCTCACGGGCAAGCACGCGGACGTGACCTGCGAAGGCTGTCATCGGGGTGGCCTGTTCGACCAGAAGCTCGCGCTGGACTGCCTGTCGTGTCACCGTGGAGACGACGTCCACGACGGGCGGAACGGCGCGGAGTGCGAAAGCTGCCACGGAACGTCGGCGTGGAAGCCCGCGCGTTTCGATCACGACCGCAACACCGAGTTCCCGCTGCGGGGGGCACATCGAGACGTGAGCTGCGAGGCGTGCCACACGCGGCCAGTGCACGACCAAGAGCTCGGCACCAATTGCGCCTCGTGTCACACGACGGACGACGTTCACAAGGCCCAGCTCGGCAGTGATTGCGGCCGCTGTCACGGCGAGACCGGTTGGAAGGAGAAGGTCAGGTTCGATCATGACTTGGCGCGTTTCCCGCTGCTCGGGCTGCACGCCGTCATCGCCTGTGAGGAGTGCCACGCGTCGGCCACCTACCGCGGCACGGAGCGCAAGTGCGTCGCCTGCCACGAGAAGGACGACACGCATGAGCGCCGCCTCGGGCCGAAGTGCGAGCTCTGCCACACGCCGAACGCCTGGAACGTGTGGAAGTTCGACCACGCCACACAGACGGAGTTCCCGCTCCGCGGCGCGCACGCGGACGTGGGCTGCGAGAACTGTCACCTCGAGCCGGTCACCGACAAACCGTCGCTGGCGTCCGGCTGCAACGCCTGTCACAGCGCCGAGGACCCTCACCGGGGCGCCTTCGGCACGAACTGCGAGCGTTGTCACGGCGAGCAGTCGTGGCGCGACGTGCGCATCGCGCGCTGAGCGCGGCTCCGCTCAGAAGACGCCGAGCAAGCCTCCGCTCTTCTCGGCCTCCGCTTCCAGGTAGGCCGCGACCTCCGTGTAGCCGCCTTGCCGCGCGAGATCCGCGGCGGTGAGCCCCTTCTCGTTCTTTGCGCCGAGGCGGACCTCGCGGCGGACGAGAGCCTCGACGACGGTCTGCTTTCCCGCGGCCGCAGCGAACATGAGTGCGGTCGCGCGCCGCTGACCGCGCGCCTCCGGGTCCGCCTTCGCTTCCAGGAGCGTCTCGACGACGACGAGGTGTCCCTGGCCCGCGGCGATCATGAGCGCGGTGCTGCCAAGCCGATTCGGCGCGTCGACCGGGGCACCGCGCGCGAGCAGGGCGTGTGCGGCGACGGCATCCCCCGCAGCGGCCGCGCAGGCGAGCACGGGCGTTCCGTCCGCGCAGAGCGTCGTACTCGACGCGCCGTGCTCGATGAGAGCCATGGCCATCCCTGAGCTCGCACCGCGCAGCGCCAGGCACAGTGCCGGCTCGCCGGTCTCGTCCCGGATCTCCGGCCGCGCGCCCGCTTCGAGCAGAACACGTGCGGCGTCCGGCTTCCCGCTGCGGATCGCGTAGAGGAGCGGCGTGATCCCGTCGCCGTCCGGATCGTCGGGTCGAGCGCCCGCGCCGATCAGCAGCCGAGCGATCTCCGCCGAGCCGCGGCTCGCGGCCCAGACGAGCGGTGTCCGGCGCGCGCCGTCCCTGTCGTTCGCATCCGCGCCGCGTTCGAGCAACACGCGCACCGTGGCCGTGTGCCCCTCGCCGGCTGCGAGCGAGAGCGCGCTGCGGCCGTCGCTTGCGTGAGCGCGGAGGTCTGCGTGTGCGACGGCGAGAGCGGCGACGATCTCCGCATGTCCGTTGCGCGCGGCCGCCAGCAGCGGGGTGTCGCCCGCTTCGTCGCGGACCTCCAAGGGGATGCCGCGCGCGATCAGACCGCGCGCGATATCCGCCTCGCCGCGACGCGCAGCGACGGAGAGCGCCTCGGCGCCACCCTCACCCCGAGCCAACCACGCAGCCGAATCAGCTGCGCGCACCGACGCGGGTGCGGGTTCGGGCGCTGCCGGCATCTTCGAGCGCGGTCGCTCTGCTACCGGGGCGCGCGTTCTCGATGCAGCCGACACTGCGGCCGCGGGCGCCGCTTCGAGCTCGGCCAGCTTCTCGATCGCGCCCGCGTGTCCCTGCGCCGCTGCCGCGCGAAACCAGCGCAGCGCCGCTTCGCGATCGCGCGGCGTCCCCCAGCCGTCCCGGTACAGCCCGGCGACACAGAACTGTGAACGGGCGTCGCCACCCTCGGCCGACGCGAGCCACCAGCGGAATGCCTGTCGCGGGTCCTGCTTCACGCCGCGTCCCGCCCGATAGAGCGACCCGAGCTGGTACTGTGCGTCGTGATCACCCGCCTCGGCCAGCCGCGTCCAGAGTGCGGCAGCGCGGGAAAAGTCGCGCTCGCGCGCTGCCACACGGGCTTCCTCGGCCAGGTCCGCCCGCGCGCCGCTTGCGATCGCGAGCAGGCTGACTGCGACGACGGCGGCAGCGCGAGCGCTAGTGAAGCGGCGTGCCATGCTTCGTCTCGGTCTCGATGCCGATCGCGTGCAGGAACGCGGTCGGCAGCACACCCCCTACGCAGACGATCACCGTGTCGCTGGCGATCTCCTCGATTCCGCTCGCCGTCTTCACGAGCGAGGCGCCCGGGCGGATCTCGGTGACCGTGGAGCCGAGCAGCACACGCAGTCGGCCCGCGGCGGCCGCAGCCTCGACGCGAGCGCGGTTCGCCGCCTTAGCGCGCGAGAAGGCGTCTCCGCGATAGGAGAGAGCAACGCTCGTCCCGGCCTCGCCCGCGAGACTCAAGCCCGCCTCGAGCGCGCTGTCTCCGCCACCGACGACGAGAACACTGTGGCCGCGGTACTGCTCGGGATCGACGAGGCCATAGACGACGTGCGGCGCGTCCTCGCCGGGCACGCCGAGCTTCATCGGAGTGCCCCGGCGACCGATCGCGAGCACGAGCGTGCGCGCGAGCTGGCTCGAGTGCGAGGTCTTCACCTGGAAGCCGGACGGCACGCGCGCGACGGACTCGACGCGCTCCTGGTACCGGACGTCGAGCCCGGTGCGGCGAACGACCGTCGTGAAGAGCTCGAGCAGGGACTCCTTGCTGATCTCGCCCGTGGGGATCGTCCCGAAGAGCGGCAGTGTGCAGGCGGAGGTCATGACGATCTTTCCGCGCGGATAGTGAGCGACCGTTCCGCCGAGTGTCTCCTGTTCGATCGTCGCGCAGCGGAGGCCCTTCTCCTTCGCGGCCAGCGATGCCGAGAGACCCGCGGGCCCGGCACCGACGATCAGAACGTCGAGCGCCTCGGACTCGCCGCTCCCTTCCAGAGAGGCGATGACCGACTCGATCACCTGCCGGCCCTGCTCGACGGCGTTGCGGATCAAGCCCATTCCGCCGAGCTCACCCGCGACGAAGACGCCCGGAACGGCCGTCTGGAAATCCGGACCCACGCGCGGAATCTCGACGCCGCGCTGCTCGGTTCCCAACACGAGCGTGATGGCGTCGAACGGGCAGGCCGTCTCGCACGCGCCGTGGCCGATGCAGTGCGTCGGATTCACCAGCACGGCCTTCCCGCGCACGAGCCCGAGGACGTCCCCCTCCGGGCAGGCCGTGACGCACGCACCGCAGCCGAGACAGCGATTCTGATTGATCGCCGGGTGCAGCGACGCGGGCTCGGTCAGGTTCGCGGCTACGGCCGCGCGCAGCGTCTCCACGCTGCGCTGCTCCGTCCGGCGACGCGATGCGGTGTAGCCCGCGAGCGCGAGCCCGAGCGGGATCAGGTAGAGCAGGACGAGCAGCGAGGACCCGTCAGAAGTCATACCGCAACCCGCCGGAGAAGGCGTAGGCGAGCTCGTCGCCGCCTCCGGCATCGAACGAGCCGCTCGTCCATTCCACGCCCGTATCGCCGAAGAACGTCAGCTTCCAGACCCGCCACTCGAGACCGAGATAGGGTCGGACCGTGAGCGAGCCGTTCCGCGCGCGCGCCGCTTGCGCTGCCGCAGTCGGGTCCTGGGCGGTCGCGTCGGGGTTGGGAAGAAACTCGTCCCGTCCGCGGCGATTCCGCCAGTCGACGCGCACGCGCGGCAGCACGCGCAGCAGCGGCGTGATCGGGTAGCGCTCGTTGATGATCAAGGACCAGGTATCGGAGACGCTGCCGTCGAAGTAGCGCACGCCGATCGTCCCGACGTCGCCGGTCGTGAACAGGCTCGAGACGACGAGCTGGGGGTAGTAGGAGAACTCCCAGCCGGTGCTCTCCATCGCCTCGACGCCGCCCGAGGCGGGTGTGTCCGAGAGATACGACGCGGAGACATCGAGCGCGAGCTGCAGCCGATCCGTCAGCTGCTGAGATCCTCCGAGGCTCGCGAGCGTGGAGCGCGGCGTCCGGTCCATCGCGAGCTGCTTGATCTCGCTCGCCGAGTACAGGATGCGCAGATCGTCCAGGCGCTCCACGCCCTGGCCCTGGAGCGCGTTCCAGCTGGCCAGGATCGGGCTGTTCCGATAGTCGACGAAGAGGGTCGCGCTGGTCGTGGGACCGATCTGCCAGTTGCCGCTCAGAAGAGCCGTGTTGAGATCGCCGAAGTACAGGTCGTAGTCGACGTAGCTCGCCACGAAGAGCCGCTCGTCGGCGAAGCGCAGCTCTCCGCCAACGCCGTTTCGGTCGTGCATCCCGTCGGCCTGCTGCTGGAGCGCGAACACCTGCGCGTCGACGTGGCCGCCGAGATCCTCGCCGTCGAGGCTGATGCCGTACAGGTAGCGGCCCGTCTCGATCTGGTCGGAGGTCTGGATCTCGACCGGGAAGCCGCCCCGCACGGTGACCCGCCACTGCTCCGCGAGACGGCGGCTCAGGCGAACGCCGTCGAAGCGGCTCGTGACTCCGGCGGTGTTCCCGGGCTGTCGTCCGAACGTCGCCGAGTACGGTCCCGAACGCTGGGAGACGTCGAAGAAGAGCGCACTGATCCGGGTCTCGTTCTGGTCCATGCCGTCGATGAAGTCGAAGCGGTAGGCGCCTGCCGCCAGTCCGCGCCACAAGAAATTGTCGCTGCGCGCGCGAGACGAGACGCTGAGATCCGAGAACAGCGACGAGTCGGTGAGCAGTGATCCGGTCGCGTCGCTGTCCAGGACCTCGCGCCGGTACTGGGTCGATGCGCTGCCGAAGACCTCGACGTCGCTAGGACGTGTCGCGGCGGTCGCGCCGCTTCCCGGTCGTTCCGGCGGCTTCGAGCTGGCGGACAGGAGCGCGTCCAGGCGCTGACGGACACGTTGCGCGCCCTCACCATCGGGGTACCACTTGAGATACTCCTCGTACTCGGCCTTGGCGTGTGCGAGCTGCCCGCGACGCTCGCGCGCGACACCGAGCAGCTCCTTAGCGTCGCGCGAGTTCGCGTGCTCTGAGAGCGCGACGACCTTCGTGAAGACACGGATGGCCTGGTCGAAGTCGCCCGCGGTGAGCGCCTCGCGCCCGGACGCCATCAGCTGGTCGCTGCGCAAGAGCGAGTCGCTCGTGCCGGGCAGCGCTCCGGCACCCCCACCGTCGCGAGCGCGGACGGAGACGACGAGACTTCGGAAGTCGCTGCCCTGACGCACCCCGAACCTGACCGTGCGCGAGAAGCGCAGCACGAGGAAGCGGCCATCGGGCCGGCCGCCCTCGTAGCTGACCTCGAGCAGCGGCGCGGGTGAGTCGGGCGGCGCGGCGAGCGCCTCGTGGCCGGCGAGCAGCGGCGCGGTTTGCGGAGCCAGCGAGATCGGGTCGATCTGCACCTGAAGCGTGTTCCCGCTCGAGGCCGGTGCGTGCCTCAGATAGCGAACCGGAGTCATGAAGCGAACGATCACTTCCACCACCCCGTCGTGCTCACGCATCTCGATCGCCTCGAGCACTCGTTGGGGGGTGGGCGCGGCGCGGGCGCGCCCGGGCGCCAGAAGCGCCAGAAGAACCCAGGCGACCATCGGAACGATCGAGCCGGGGCGAGCCGGCCGCCCTGTCACCACCCGCCCCGAGCGGCGCTGTGCTCACCCGTTCGCGACCTCTGGATCCGGCTCAGCGAGATGTCGGTGTACGTGTGGCAGCTGCCCGAGCAGTCCCGGAGCTCGCTGACCGTGTAGCGCACGGTCGGTGACTCGACCTTCTTGTGGGCATCAGGCTTGAAATCCGAGGCGTGGCACCCCGCGCAATCCGGCTTGTAGCTCGCCGTCCGCCACGCGTTCGCCTGCGAGTTCCCGATATGGCAAGCGCTGCAGTCCGCCACCTGGCGATGGCCGGTCGGATAGTTGGCAGAGGTGTGGGTGAATGTGGACGGGGTCCAGCGCGTTGCGGAGTG
>Ga0210377_10000887_pt1 | contig 28341 bp, 24 predicted proteins | sample PLM4_65_b1redo_FD_155480 | JGI IMG/M metagenome (GOLD analysis project Ga0210377, IMG submission 155480) | Groundwater sediment microbial communities from an aquifer in East River, Colorado, USA - PLM4_65_b1 redo | ecosystem: Environmental > Terrestrial > Soil > Riparian zone | place: USA: East...
GGTTCCCGGTTGGATGGTGGGATATTGGAATTTTGCGAAGAGGGATTCGCGCCGGGAGCAGGTGATTTAGATTCAGGACTGTAGGATGATCCTTGAGTGGGGGCAGGCAAGGCCGGCGCCTCCGTTGCAGCCGGTTCGGCAGGGACATACTTCTCCGGTTGGTTTTGTGCGGGCGCTTCAGTTGCCGCTCCCCCACCACAGGCAGTGAATAGCAAAACAAATAACATCCCCATTGAAAGGGCAATACGTTTGGTGTTCATCATCTTCTCCTTGTTTGATTTTGAATGGAACGCGGTAAAACGAACAGCAGGCTGGCGTTCCCGTTGTTCGTAAATGGTTTGGTTAAGTCATACGCCCTCCTTTCGGAATGGTTGAATATTGTATGGTTATTGCTTATTGTTTTGACGTAACGTTAGGTTAAATGTTCCCGCATGATGGGAAACAAAAAAGGACGGTGTTTCACCGTCCTTTGAACTATTTGCATCCTTTATTGTTGCCCCAGAGTTAACATAACTAAAGCGGTCCCATCGGAAGGTAGAATTTCTATTGTGAGAATGCCGTTTTCTTTTTGGAAGATGAAGATCCCCTCCGCATCATTGGGCATACCAAAAGTCTGCATCCAGCCAATAGAGGCCAAGTTTTCTTCATAGAATTCCTGAACTTCTTTTACCGTGACCTTCGCCTCAAAGCTATAGGTGTTCCTTTCAATGAATTCTTGACCATTCGTTGCCTGGGGCATAATGGGAATGCCCCTCCACTCCTGAATTGGAGTATCCTGAGGATCAAAGATATTTCCAAAATTAGGAGTTGCTTCGGGAGTGGGAACTTCAGGCTTGGTAACAAAATTACAGGCAGACAGAAATACCGCTAGGATGGCTACAACTTTAAATTTCAACAGACGTGACATGTATATCTCCTTTCTACCAACAATCATAACTCATCGAATTTATCCTTGCAGAGAGATTTCTATACACATCCGTACAGAAAGGATCACTTAAGTCAAGTAGCTTAAACTAAAAACGGACAGCACAGCGGCTGTCCGTTTTGTTGGAAAACTTTTCTCAAGCAAGCTTCAGGATCACGATTGTTGAGTTATCCACGGAAGTAATGGTAATGGCCAGGACACTACTTTCCTTTTGAAACATCATGAGCGCACCTTCACCTTCGGCGGGCATGCTGAATGGCTGCTTCCAACCAAGATCGGTCATCTGGGCATTGTAAAAATCCTGAACTTCCTTCACTGTGACCGAAGCCTTGAAACTGTAAGTGGTTGTGTTGAACTCCTGCCCGGCGGTTGCCTGTGACATGATCGGAATGCCGTTCCACTCCGAAACGGGAGTCCCTTGCGGATTGAAGTAATTCTCAAAATCAGGCAGCGCGGACGGAAGCGCTTGAAGAGTCTCCATGGGTATCGTGGAAGGCAGGGCTTTCAGCGTCTCAACTGGTATCGCGGTGGCAATGGACTCCGCCGTTTTTGCAATATCTTTCACATCATTCAAAGGCCCGGTTATTAAATTACAGGCGAGAGTGAACGCGGCCAGCGTCATGATCAACAGAAATTTTGATAGGCGTGACATATAAATCTCCTTTTCAGTCATAATGATAATCCATCGCGCCGCGCCAGCAGAGGGATATATGTACTACAGAGTGCCGCATAATTTACTTAACTTGATATTTGAATTTCAACCTACAAATCCATGAGAAAAGTTAACTTATTAAGTGACCTTACGCACTTTTATGCTCCCGCAGGGTCTGTGACCCTGCGACTCAACTGAAATAGATGTAGAACAAACACAAACAAATACGGCGGTCACAGACCGCCTTTGAGCGGAACTGCGTAAGGTGAGTTATTAATGCGACAAGCGGGAAAATATGTGCCCGCTTACACTACCCAAAAGGGAAACTCTCATGTCCAATATTCCGTGGTATCACAAAACCACCATTTACCAAATCTATCCGCGCTCGTTTTACGACAGCAACGGCGATGACATCCGCAAGGCAAAACTACTCGCCATGCTGCAATTGGCTGTGCGCGGCGTGCCGGGTATGCCGGTGCATGAAAATTACACCGCGGTCAACGTTGAAAGAGAAAGCAAGGATGAGGAGGGATTTTTGTTGAATACCGTTCGCACACTGTTGAAGTTACGCAACCACGAAAAAGGACTTCGGGAGGTTCGCCAGAAATTTTGGATAACCTGCCAAACAGTGTGCTTGGCTACGCAAGGAAGGTCGGAAACGAGAAGGTTGTTATCCTATTGAATTTTGGCGGACAGGAAAACGCATTCCAGATTGAATCTCCCGAATGTATTTTCAAATTATCGGGCACGGATGCGGTAAAAGAAAAAGCCATCCGGTTGGAAGGCTTCGGCGGGATGATTATAAAATAAAAGTGGAGCGGATTGGCAATCCGCTCCATGGTGCTTACTTCAACTTCTCTTCCAGCGCTTTTGCGACCTTCCCCAACGCAGATTGGATATCGCCATCCGGCAGGCTCCCTTGAGCCATATTGGGACGTCCGCCGCCGCGACCTCCAATGCCAGTAATGAGGTCGCCTGCCTTCAGCCCTTTCTTGACGAGATCCTCGGTCAGGACTGCGACGACAGTTGATCCCGTTACCAGGACCGCCGCGCCAGCCTTGGGATATTTCTCGCGGAATTTGTCAGCCAGCATCCGCAGTGTGTCCGCGTTCGAGTCAGGGATCTCCATCGCCAGAACATTGACATCCTTCACGACCTGGACCGCAGAAAGCTGGTCGCTGAAAGTTGACATTGCCCGTTGCGCACGCAGGGAGGCGAGTTCCTTCTTGAGGTCGGAGATTTCATCCTGCAGGGACTCAACTTTTAGGGGCACTTCCTCGAGGGAGGATTTCAAAATGCCAGCTATTTGTTTGAGCATCTTGAAACGCTTCGCGATCAAGTCGTACGCGCCGCGGCCTGTGACTGCTTCGATACGGCGAATCCCCGCCGCCGCAGAACCTTCACTGACGATGATGAACGCGCCCACATCCGACGTGCGGTCAAGGTGCGTGCCGCCGCACAGTTCATAGGAATATTTGTGTTCATGTTCGACTGCCGCAGTAGGATGCACGTTGGATTCTTCCAATTCATGCTCCGTCGGGGTCTCAGACCCCGACGAGCTAATGATAGTAATTGTGCGAACTGTCTCACCGTATTTCTCGCCAAAGAGCGCCATCGCGCCTTCAGCAATCGCATCTTCTCGAGCACGGAGTTTAGGCGTGACTTCCATATCCGCGGTCACCGCGTCGTTGACAATATGTTCGACGCGTTCGATCTGTTCCGGCGTCATGGCTTCAGGATGGGTGAAGTCAAAGCGCAGGTGAGTCGGCGCGACGAGCGAACCTGCCTGCCTTGCATGCTGACCGAGCACCTGATGCAGCGCGGCATGGAGCAAATGAGTCGCGGTGTGATTGCGCATGATGTCGTGACGGCGGGTCATGTCGACTTCGGCGACGGCTTTGTCACCCACCTTGGGTTGACCGGAGATGACGGTCCCGACATGGACAATAATGCCAGCAGATGGTTTACGAATATCTGTTACTTCTATTTGCCAACCCCCCTCCTGGTCCCCCATCAAATTCTTCGAATTTTGGGGGAGTAAAGAAATATAGCCCGTATCACTCACCTGACCACCAGACTCGATGTAGAAGCCTGTCCTCGGCAGGATGACTTCGACAATATCGTCCAGTGAAGCGGACAGAACCGAATCGCCATCCACTATTAAGGATAGGATTTCGCCTTCCACTTTCGGACTGGTATACGGGTCGTATTCAACGCCGTGCTCGTTAAGTTTTCCATTCGCACGTAAATCGTTCAAAATACCTGCAAAGAATTCCGCGTCTTCGCCGCCAAGTTTGCCCATGGCTTTTCCGCCGCCGGAGGCTTTGCTGTGTTCCTCCTTCGCAATGTTGAAACCGGCTTCATCGATGTCAAGTCCCTGTTCACGGGCGATATCGCGGGAGATCTCGAAGGGCAGACCGTACGTGGCGTAGAGGTCGAAGGCGCGGTGACCGTCGAGGATGTTTTTATTTGACGCGCGAAGCCCGGAGAGTAGATTCTCCAATTGAGCGGTGCCAGCTTCCACCGTCCGCGCGAAGCGGACCTCTTCCCGTGTTAGATTATCCAGGATCGTCCCCTTGTTCTTCTCCAGTTCGGGGTAAAAGCCACCGTATTCCGCGATCACGGCTTCGGCAACTTTGGCAAGGAACGGTTCATTGAGTCCGACCTTGGTGCCGAAGCGCGCTGCGCGGCGGATGATCATGCGCGTGACGTAGTTGCGTCCGCCGTTGCCAGGGACAACACCATCTGCGATGAGGAACGCGGCAGAACGGGCATGGTCGCAGACGACGCGGTAGGGCGTGAAGTTATCGAGCATTTCCTTTTCGTTGTGACCCGTGAGCGAACGCAGAACGTCAAGCGAGCGTTTGAAGAGGTCGGTCTTGTAGTTGGAGTCGACCCCCTGCAAAATGGAGACGATGCGCTCGAAGCCCATGCCGGTATCAACATGTTTGGCGGGTAACGGCTCAAGGCGGCCGTCGTCGAAGAGATTGTATTGTATGAAGACGTTATTCCAAATCTCAAGATAACGCTGACAATCACCGTTCACTCCGCAGACGTGGTCCGTGCCGCGCAGGTTGTCGCGCTCTTCGCCGAGGTCAATGAAGATTTCACTGCATGGCCCGCATGGACCTGTTTCTGCCATTTGCCAAAAGTTATCCTTGCGCCCGAAGAACATCACATGGTCGGGATCCATGCCAGGCTGGGAGCGCCAGATCTCGGCGGCTTCTTCGTCAGTGGGCACATTGCCTTTATCATCCTTGAAAACGGTAGCGTAGAGTTTGTCCTTCGGCAAACCCCACACGTCGGTGAGTAACTGCCACGACCAGGCGATGGCTTCCTTTTTGTAATAATCACCAAAGGACCAGTTGCCGAGCATTTCAAAGAAGGTGTGATGCGTATCGTCGCGCCCCACCTCTTCAAGGTCGTTGTGTTTGCCTGCCACGCGCAAACACTTCTGCGAATCGACAGCGCGGGTATAGGGCTTTTTGTCGATACCGAGGAAGACATCCTTGAACTGCACCATGCCCGAGTTGGTAAAAAGCAGGGTGCTATCCCCGCCCGGCACGAGCGACATCGAAGGCACAGCGGTGTGTCCGTGCTCGACGAAGAAATCTATAAAGGTTTGGCGGATTTCGTTGCCAGTCATTTTTTTGGTCATGCGGACTCCAGGAGGAATTATGATGGAATTATACCAAGTGATGAAGGAGGAAAGCATGTCCTGAGCCCGTCGAAGGGAAAAAAGATGAGTCTTTCGGCGGGGTATAATAGCAATTGCCTAAACTGGAGTAAGAGAATGAAAACGCCAAAAATTTTATCCGTTCAACCTTTGGAAGATAAAAAACTGCTGGTCAAGTTTGTTAATGGTGTCGAAAAAATCTATGACTGTAAACCGCTTATGGAAAAATTCGAGCCATTTAAAGTCTTGAAAAACGAAGTTTTCTTCAAACAAGTCGCAGTGGATGGCGGCGGTTATGGCATCTCATGGGATGACAAAGTAGATTTAAGTGAATATGAACTATGGACAAACGCTGTGGAAGTTGTAAATGCATAAATAAGCAAAGTCCCTGAAGAATCAGGGACTTTTTGATTCTATATCAAAAACTGTGTGTCCGTCCTCGACGAAGAAATCAATAAAGGTTTGGCGGATTTCGTAGACTGAAAATTTCCTGGGACTCTCCACCTACGACTGGAAGTCCGCTTTGAGGGATAATGAGATTCTGGAGAAGATACTGGCTCTGAATTTATAACGAGCAAGGATTTAACTGTCTCATTGCGAGAGTTATAATACTTCCTAAAAGGAGCGACCCATGACTACCGTTGTCCGCACCACCCAAGTCCTCGTCCGTGCACCGTTGCAAACAGTGTTTGATTACGTCTCTGACCTCACGAAGCATCCCGAATGGAGTGGCGGGGAATTGAAGATTGAAGCGGTTTTATCGGGTCCGATTGCAGTGGGCAAGGAATTCGTCTCGCATGGCGAAGTGGCGATGGAGAAAAATCGTCCCAACACCGTTCAAATTTCAGAATACGAGCCTCCGCGCAAGTTTGGCTTCCTCGCCAAAGACCCGGACTTTGGAAATGTCTCACACATATTCACCTTCACCGAGCAAAACGGCGGAGTCCTGGTTACGCGTACCATGACGGTATCTCTACCTCCTCTCATGGCTTTTTTGTTCCAACTTCTCATTTATCCAATGATAGGCAGACCCTCGATGAACAGGGCGATGTCCGCGCTCAAAAAGAAACTTGAATAAAAATTTCATCAGCCTGCTTACCCACAGAGTCCCTGAATCAACTCAGGGACTTTTTTGATTTATCCCATTCCCATTTACAATATCCTCATGCAGCTCTTTTTCTACGCCTTCACCCTCTGGCTTGGCGCGTATCTGCTGGCGCGCAACTCACAAAAGATGGCGGTACGCCTCACGGGCTGGGGCCTGCTCGCCTACGCGCTCGCGCTTGCCATTCAAATCCTCTTCGAGCAATTCATCCTCATCACCCTGCTCATCCCCGCGCTATTATGGATCGGAGCGGCGCTCCATCTTTTGCCTGAAGAAAATCAAACGCGTCCAACAATCATTCGCATCTGGCTGGTTGCGTCCATTCCGCTTGCCATTCTCACACAACTCAATGCGTGGTTTGCCGCGCTCATCGTCCTTGCGCTGGTCCTGTGCGCGGGGATGATCGCCAAACTCGCACTTACCTCGCATTTCAAAAACACCTTTGCGCTTCTCGCGGTCATCGCCCTCTTCGTCACACTCAGCGCGGGCTTGCTTATCCTGCCGCTCAACTGGATCCCGCTTCCGTGGGGCATGGCACTGCTTGGCTTCGACCTCATCTTCCTCGGCATCACCCTCACCGCCTGGGATGCCTTCGACGAGGGCGAATCCATCCGTGCGCATCTCGTCCGCTCGTTCGTCTCGAACCTCTATTTTTCCGGCGCGCTTGCGCTGATTGCCAGCCTGTTCAGCGGCGATTCGACTCTCCTGCTCATCCTGCTCACATTCGGGATTCTCACCCAGACCTTCTCCAACGCGATTCAATCCCTGTTGGATTCATTGACTCTTCCACGCGGACTCAACGACGAACGCCAGACTCTGCGTCAAACTGCGGATGCGCTTCCGCTTCTCTCCACGGTGGAACACGATTCATTTAACGAGGAACAGTTCACCCGTCTGACGCGACGCGCTTTGTCACATCTGGGTGATTTGCCCAAGCTGGCGACGTGTCCGCTTGTGAATCTTCCCACCATCGAAGGGACAAATCCACTCGACCGCGCGCACGCACTGAAGTCCCTGTTGATTCAGAGCATCCAAAAGCTCAAGCCGCTATCTGACGCAAAATTCGGCACAACCGATGAATGGCGTTACTACAACGCGGTCCACTTCCCCTACGTGCTTGGACTCAAACCCTACACCCGCCGCGCCGACTATGACTCGCTCGATCAAACCTCGCGCGCCGCGCTCGATTGGTTCCAAACCTCCGTCCCCGAACGGACTCTACACAACTGGCAAAACACCGCTGCAAAGTTGATCGCGGAGGATATTCGTAAGGCGGGTTGACAACCCGCCCCACAAACTGGCAGTAGATGGCAGTCCTTTTCGTGGACTTGGCAGTGGGCAATCCATACAATGGGCGGAAAGGAGAAATCAAAATGAACACACAAAATAATCAATCCAATCTGCGTCACATTCTGAATGCGAACGCCATGTTCTCATTCACCAGCGGACTTTTCTTCATTCTCGCACGGAAGCCGCTTGGGGAATTTCTCGAGGCGAGCACGAATATCATGTACATGCTCGCTGTCGTCATGTTCGGTTATGCTGTGTTGATCGCCTTCAACACACAACGCGCCGAAATCAGCCGCGGCTTCACCCTATTCACTGTTATCGGCGACTCTGCCTGGGTGCTGGGAAGCGTCCTGCTTCTTGTCCTTCCCTTCTTCAATTTCACCACTGATGCAAAATGGGCAATTGGCATCACCGCCATCTGCGTGGACATCTTTGCCACTCTCCAATTTTTGCAATGGCGCAAGATGTAATGTCCCAACAACACACGTGACCATTTCATCGCGTGTGTTGTTTCCCGATTCCAACCTGCCGGAGGCGTGTTCATTAGTTCGGATCTAACAGCTATTACCATGGCGCGAGAGTCTGTCAGGGTGATCGCGCAATTCCACATCCTTTCACGGTGTGAAAGGATGTTTTTGTTTGCATCCAAAACTGGCGGTTTTTGGCAGTCTTTTCTCTGGTATTGGCAGTCTGCCTGAGATAAACTGATCAAGATAATATGGACTAATCCGATACAAATGATGTATGCTGTTTATGGAGGTGTCGTATGAATAACAAATCCTGGTTCAAGCATTATGACAAGGGCGTTCCTTATACGTTAGCTCCATACCCCGAATCCACACTGGTGGATGTAGTCTCCGAATCCGCCAGGCAACGCCCAAAGCACTCAGCCCTGCTGTTTCAAGGGACGGCTGTCTCGTATGGCGAATTACAGAGTCTGAGCGATGCCTTCACCAACGCGCTGATCGACCTTGGTGTGAAACCCGGCGACCGTGTTGCGCTGCTCCTGCCCAACACGCCGCAGATCATTATTGCTCTTTTGGGGACGTGGAAGGCTGGTGGCATTGTTGTGCCGTTAAATCCGCTCTACACAGAACATGAGCTTGAACATGCTTTTCAGGAATGTGGCGCAGAGACGGTTGTGGTGCTCACTCCCTTTTATGACAAAGTCAAGGCGCTCCGGTCGCACACGGCAATCCGCAACGTCATCGCCGTCAATGTCAAAGAATTCCTTCCTCCAATCAAGCGAATATTATTCACTCTGCTGAAAGAGAAGAAGGATGGTCACCGCGTTGCGCTGCAAGCCGGTGATCTCTGGTTTTCAGAACTGCTGAACAAATTCGAAGACAGGCCACAACCCTCTCATAAGATTAAGCCAACAGATCCTGCCATCCTGTTGTTCTCCGGCGGCACGACCGGCACGCCCAAAGCCGCGCTGGGCACGCACCATTCCCTGTTGATGGCTGGAATGCAACTCCGCACCTGGCTCAAGAACGTGTTGGAAGATTGGGATGACACCATCATGCTCAATATGCCGCTCTTCCATGCGTATGGACTGGTTGGAGTGCTTGCGACCGGATTGGTGGGCCACAATACATTTGCCGTTGTGCCCAATCCGCGCGATCTGGACGATCTGCTGGCGACGATTCAAAAGGTCAGGCCGGCCTTTCTGCCGGGGGTGCCCACCCTTTTCAATGCTTTACTTAATCATCCCAAAGTGAAATCAGGCCGGGTGAATTTGACTTCGATCAAACTGTGCATCTCCGGCGCCTCCTCCCTTTTGGCGGAAACCAAGCAGCGCTTCGAAAGCATCACCGGCGGGCATATTATTGAAGCGTACGCCCTGACCGAATCAATGCTGGGTGCAACGGTGTCACCTGTACTGGGTGTCTACAAGCCCGGTTCGATTGGCATTCCCCTGCCGGATGTCGAGGTGCGTATTACGGATGTGGATACCGGTCAAGGCGACCTCAAGCCTGGAGAGGTGGGCGAGATCCTTTTGCGCGCTCCACAGCTCATGCGAGGCTACTGGAACAATCCTGGTGAAACTGCCAATATGCTGCGGGACGGCTGGCTCTACACTGGCGATATCGGTTATCAGGATGAAGATGGGTACGTATTCATCGTGGATCGCAAGAAGGATCTCATCAAACCGAGCGGCTTCCAGGTCTGGCCGCGTGACGTGGAGGAAGTGATCGCCAGCCACCCGGCTGTGGCCGAGGTTTGTGTGGGTGGCATTCCGGATGTCCACACCATGGAAGCGGTCAAAGCCTGGGTTGTGCTGAACCCCGGGGAGCAAATCAGTGAGGCTGATCTGCGGGCTTACTGTCGTGAAAAACTGGCCGCTTATAAAGTCCCGAAGTTTGTGGAATTCCGCGCGGTCCTGCCCAAAACAACCGTTGGAAAGATCCTGCGACGCGAACTTGTGGCGAAGGAAAAAAGCTCTTCGTCATGAAACAGGGCAGGTGCTTGATATGGATGCGTTTTTAGATGGATAATTCCATTGATCCTCGTCGATGTATTGGCATGTCAATGAGAATTTAATCTTAATAGCCCGTTCCGTTTTACACTCACAATAGGAAGAGGAGAGAAAACATATGAAAAAGAAAATCGTTCGTGCATCGGCAATCATCCTGGTCGCACTGGCTGCCATCTATTTGATTATAGGTTATGTAGTGTATAACAAACTGTCCAAGGTCGCGTCCAAAGAAGCGGACATGAAAAATACTCCCGCATCCTTCGAAAACAACGTTGAGGACTGGTTGTCGTTCGATGTCTCGCCGTACTTCATGGCGGATTACGAAACTGTCCGCTTTCCAAGCCGGCAGGAGGGGTTGTCTCTCGCAGGCTGGTATATTCCCGGTGACCCGGGTGCGTCGGTCGTTATTTTGACCCACGGTCTCAATGGTTGTAAATGCGAGACCAGGCTGTTGACCATCGCGGGAATACTGCATCGAAACGGATTCAATGTTCTGGCTTACGATATGCGCGAACATGGGGAATCAGATATTGAAGATGGCCGCGCCGCGATTGGCAATGAGGAATATCAGGATCTGCTTGGAGCCTGGGATTGGCTAATCCATGAAAAGCAGTATGATCCCAAACGGATCGGTGTTTACGGATATTCGCTTGGTGCCGGTACCACCTTGATCGCATTCGGGCAGGAACCCCAACTGGCGGCCGCGTTCGTGGACTCGCCGTACTCCAATCTGCTGCAGATCATCGACGAGGAACTGGAGCGCAACAACTATCCCACCCTGCTCTCGCCCGCTGCCATCATCGCGGCAAGATTAGTTGCCGGTGATGATCTCGTTGCCTTCAGCCCGGAAGATGCGATCAACAATGACGCGGGCAGACCGATCTTTATCGTCCATGGAACGGCTGATGAGCGCATCAATGTCCATCACACACAACGGCTTGCCGAACTGGCATCACAAACCAATGCCAATGTCACAGTATGGATACCCGAGGGTGTCGGTCATGTTATGGCTGAGTTTGCCCTGCCAGATGAATATGAACAGAAACTGGTCACGTTTTTCAGCGAAGCTTTGAACCAGTAATTACTCATTAGCAACTCTCCAACCATGGCTCCTTGAATCTCTGCATAACATTACACCCCTCTCCATAATCGAGAGGGGTGTCGGCAATGCGAGGGACGGATTTATATGATGACAAAAATCGGCTCGCTGTTGAAAAAAATGGTATTGTCCATGATAAATTTGATTTTCCTGGTCTTTCTGGTGGGTTTACACCCATCATTGATGAACGGCTGAATGAAATTGACAACGGCTGTATCGATGGACCGTACACCCAAGGTTTATCCGAGATCAACAGAATCCCGTAACTTCTCACAGTAAGCGTCGTCTTGAATAAGACAACTTGAATATAACAAAGCCAAAGGATGCGACTCTAGATTCGCAACTTGGGGCGATATGAATAATGGAATTGGTATGATTTAACTCCATATAAAGAAACTCACAAATTCAGGTCATACTACGGAGGTGCAACGGAATGAATAACAGTTGATTGCTGTCTTGATCCAAATCAGATTTGTAAGAGGAGAGCAAAATGAGTAAGAAGACAACAGTTCTTTTTAAATTCTTAACCCCTGTTCTGATCTTTGTCCTGGTATTTGCCGGTTTCGCATCGGTGAACGTCCAGGCAAAAGGGGGGGGCAAGCCAGTTGTAAGTTATGCGACGCGCAGCGATACAACTGCCGAATTAAGGCAGATGCCGCAGCGCCCTCCAATGCCCGCGGTACTCGGTCAGATCTTTGAACGACCGCGCAAGCTGCTTCCCAATCGACAAAACAATGCCGGGGAAACCGGGCAAGATGCTGCTCTTCAAACTTCCGCGCCAGCAGTCGAAGCTGCAACCATTGGCGCCAACTTTGAAGGCGTAAACAATGTCAACGGCGTGTTGCCACCCGATACAAATGGAGATATTGGTCCCAATCATTATGTGCAGATGGTCAACCTGTCGTTTGCCGTTTATGACCGGAACGGCACGAAGCTCTATGGACCGGTGGCAAGCAACACCCTCTGGCAGGGTTTCGGAGGACCATGTCAGAACACCAACAATGGCGATCCTGTTGTGTTATACGATCATCTGGCGGATCGCTGGCTCATGACGCAATTCGCCTTGCCCAATTACCCACAGGGTCCATTCTATGAATGCATCGCCGTTTCTCAAACTCCGGATCCATTGGGAGCCTGGCATCGCTATGAATTCCTGATCAGCAACACCAAACTGGACGACTATCCCAAATTCGGTGTATGGCCCGATGGGTACTATATGTCCATCAACCAGTTCACCTGCAATATCATCACCTGCAATTGGGCTGGAGCTGGAGCGGTTGCTTTTGAGCGCGATCAGATGCTCGCGGGACAGACCGCGCGGATGGTGTATTTCGATCTATATAATACGGATCCCAACCTGGGAGGCATGTTGCCTGCCGATCTGGATGGACCGGCTCCATCCGCAGGGACAGCGAATCCCTTTGCCCAAATGGATGACAACGCCTGGGGGTATTCGGGTGATCAGCTTCAAGTTTGGAATTTCCATGTGGATTGGAGCAATCCCTCGAGCTCAACCTTTACGTTCGACAGAGCCCTAAGCGTCAGTGCCTTTGACTCGAATATATGTAATTACTCACGCAACTGCATTTCACAGCCAGGCGGCACCAGGCTGGATGCTCTCTCCGATCGCGTGATGTTCCGTCTGCAATATCGTAACTTCGGCTCTTACGAAACCATGGTGGTCAACCACACTGTGGATGCCAATGGCGCTGATCGCGCGGGCATCCGCTGGTACGAACTGCGGGATACAGGAAACGGCTGGGGTATTCACCAGCAGGCTACTTACTCTCCCGATAGTGCCAATCGCTGGGTTGGCAGTGTTGCGATGAACGGCGCAGGTGATATCGGTTTGGGTTACTCAGTATCCAGCACAAGCGTCTCCCCATCCATTCGCTTCACCGGACGACTCGCTGGCGATCCACTCAACCAGATGACACAGGGTGAAGGCAACATCGTCAATGGCAGTGGTTACCAGACTCACAGTTCTGGTCGCTGGGGTGACTATGCCATGATGGCGGTTGATCCCATGGATGACTGCACGTTCTGGTTCACAACGGAATACTACAACTCGGTCAGCAGCGCCGGCTGGCGAACACGCGTCGGCTCGTTCAAACTTGCCGATTGTGGTACGCCGTCTGATACTGCCCCCAGTGTGACCATCACCAACCCAACCAATGGTTCAACAGTCTCGGGCGTGGTCAATGTCACTGCAAATGCATCCGATGACAATGGCGTTACCCAGGTGGAATTCTTTGTGGATGGCGCAAGCATCGGTGTAGATACCGTCGCTCCATACTCCACCTCCTGGGATACAACTGCATACAGTGATGGTGCACACACAATGTCCGCCACTGCTACGGACACAATCGGGCAAACCGGCAGCAACTCGGTCAATGTCACTGTGCAGAATGCCGCGGTCGTTTTGATCCATGTAGGTGATTTGGATGGCACAAAAGGCACCGTTCGGAAGAATTGGAACGCCACGGTAACAATTACAGTGCATAACGCAAGTGAAAACCCGGTCGCAGGCATCACCGTCACAGGCAATTGGAGCGGCGGAACCACAGGTACAGCATCCTGCACCACCAATGCCAGCGGTCAATGTAGTGTGACATCAGCAAACATGAACTCCAAAAAAGCCAGTGTCACATTCACAGTCACCAATTTGTCAGGCGGGTCAGGATATACCTACAACAGTTCCAGCAACCATGATCCCGATGGCGATAGCAACGGGACCAGCATTACAATCGTTCGTTAAGATCGTTGAGGCATAAAACAGCAAGCCGGAAAATATCCGGCTTGCTGTTCATTTTAAAGTGAAAGTTGTAAACTTAACCTCAAATATCCCCTCACGTATTCTAGGTTGTCGAACGTCCATTATGCAGGATGCGGCTCTATCGCCTCTTCAACAATGCGATAAACGCTGTCATGCTCCCGAACCAGCTCGTTGACCTTGATCGCCACTTCGGCGCCCGGCTTGACCCATTCAACCGTGTGATGGTCAACTTCCATTGAAGGGACCCGCTCGGTAAAGTCCGTCACGTGTCCGCGGATGTGGATCATGTCACCCAGCTTCAAGCCGTCAGTGAGTTTCAACACAGCAACATTGAGGTGATTGTAGTAATGCGTGACTCTTCCAATTTCTACTTCCATAGTCGTTACTCCTTTTTCGGTCTCTTCACAATTAAGACCGAACAATTCGAATAAAGGACCAGTTTTCGCGAAACGCCTCCCATCCATAAACTTATGAACTGGCCCAATACGCGCGCTCGCCGCGCGTCAACACAGGCGCGGACTCACTTCCGTTGCGCTGAAGCAGGCCGCGGGTCCGCGTGAGAAGCGCCTCTCCAGGTTTTGTATCCATTTCTTGACGATGTCCTCTCCCTCACGCGTGGGGTACATTGCATAAACTGCCTGCCATGCCCCCACGGTACAGCTCCATCAATTGCCGGAAGAATGTCCTGTCGTTTTTTCGGAGTCAAAGCAACCTCCTTTCACCGGACGAACACTTCCTTGCACTTTTAATGTAGCACAAAATTATTATGAATACCAGACCCCTTTGGACGTTGTCCGGGCTGATGGTCATTTACACATCCTTAACAGATTTTGGCGCTTCATTTCGGTCATCACGGGGTTATAAATATCGACTATCATTGACAGAAATAGACCAAAACCTGGTTCAAACCTCCGGAGGAGCTTGTGACAAAACTCTCATTAATTATTCCCGCCCTAAATGAAGAAATTTTTCTTCCCCGCCTGCTCTCGTCCCTCGCGGAACAGACAAAAACTGACTTTGAAGTCATTGTCGTGGATGGCTCTTCGAAGGATAAAACCGTTGAAGTGGCACAATCTTTTCACTCAAAGCTTCCGATGCTTCAAGTGATCGTGAGTGAAAAAGCAAGCCTGCCGCTCCAGCGAAATATCGGAGCAAGGGCTACTGGCAGTGAATGGCTGGTGTTCATCGACGCCGACAGCATACTTCTCCCCTATTTTGTCGAACGGCTCGAATGGTACATCGATGAACAAAAGCCGGAGCTTTTCACTTCCTGGTTTCGGCCAGACAGCGAGGAATCAGGGGATGCCTTGTTTACCCTGGTTGCGAACTCATTTGTGGAGGGCAGCCTTTATTTTCATCGCCCCATTGCGCCAGGCCCGCTGACAGCGGTCAGGCGTGATGTGTTCGAACTAGTAAATGGCTTCAACGAATCACTTACATTTGGCGAGGATTATGACTTTACCCGCAGAATCGCCGAACGAGGCATTGCTCTTCAGATCCTCCGGGAGACCCTGTATGTGCTATCTCTTCGGAGGGTGCGAAGGGATGGGAAACTTCGATTTATGCGGCTTTACGCCAGGGCATCGCTCCAGGTCCTTTTTACAAGGAAAAACCTGAAGTCTGTTCCCTCCTATATCATGGGCGGTCAACTTTATGATTCCAATAAAAAACAGGTTGAGCGACCGATCATTCAAAAATAAACATCGCATTTGCAATTCGATAATTTTATTCCGGAGGACGAAATGAAAGTATTATTTTCAAACCGATATATGGATGCGCTCATAAAAACGATTTTCTTTTTTGGCATCACTCACCTGGCCATTCTCGCATACATCGCCATGCACGAGGATATTCATGTATTGAACGCATTCAAAATCCTCAACCTTGATTTCTTCATGCCGGGTTTGGGAAGCGGTATTGTGAATTTTATATTATCGTACTGCATGGTCCTGTGTGTATATTGTCCTGTATTTTTCATACTGACAAAACCGGCAAAGACAAACAGTTAGCCCCTTTGTTGAGCTCCTCAACAAAGGGAACAACTTTTCAATTTCCCTCGTTAAATATAATATTCAGAGTTTGCGTGTTGCTTTTATTTCCATAAATGCTATACTTTTATTGCACAGACCAGTCAATCGATCTCCCATTATTCATTCCCGTCATCGATTTGTGACCATACCTACCGCCTGTCTCATTAATAAGTAAACTTTTCGAATGGTTTTGTAAGCCCCAATCTAAACTTCAAGTTTACATACGCATGCCTGGCATGCGTGCGGCACTGTGTAAAGGAAAAGGATGTGGCATGAGTAAAGATATTCGCTACTCGCTGGTGTCAATCATTATTTTATTGGCTTTATTTGCCTGCAATCTCAGTAATCCAACCAACAACGACGCGAATACAAATGCGGTTTCAGGAAACGGTCCAGCTGTGGGGTTGACCAAGCAGGCGCTCAACACAACCGCCGTTTTCAACGCGGTGGGTCAGATGATCAACTATAGTTATACAGTGTCGAATACAGGGAATACGTCTCTCACTGGACCGGTCACTGTTACCGATGACAAGGCGACGGTCCTCTGCCCGGAGGTCAACACCATTGGAAACCTCAACACCAGCCTCGACCCCGGCGAGAGTATTACCTGCACCTCATCCTACAGCATTACTCAGGCAGATCTCACCAACGGTTCAGTGACGAACAGCGCGAGTGCCCACGTGGGCGGAGTCGACTCGAACACCGCCACTGCCACCGTCCACATGGCGGAGAACAAGGTGCTGACGATCACCAAGTCTGCCAACCCCGCCACCTACAATCAAACTGGTCAGATCATCACATTTACTTATGTTGTCAAGAACACAGGCACGGCTAAACTTGGACCAACACAATTCGTTGTAACCGATAACCGGATCAGCGCGCCCATCAATTGCGGTCCGCAGGGTGCATTACTTGCGACAAACGAATCAGTATCCTGCATTGCCACGTACAACATCACTCAGAACGATATGGGTGCAAGCTCGATAACAAACAGCGCCTCAGCCTCAGGTGGCGGCGCAGGGACGATCCAGCCTGCGACTGTCACGATCACCAACACCAATATCAGTGGATCTTCCAATTATGTGCGCGGCTCCACGATCCAGCATAATGTGGTGGAAGGCGAATGGATGATCCAGATCGCGCGTTGTTATGGTGCGGATTTTGACGCAGTACGGAACGCAAATCCACAGGTTATCGATCCACACTGGATTCTGCCTGCCATGACATTGACTGTGCCCAATTTGGGAAGCAATGGGACGATCTACGGCCCACCCTGTGTTGTGTTTTATCCGGTCCAATCGGGCGACACATGGGCTTCCATCGCACAGAAATACAATGCAGATGTTCTCGTCCTGCAGGAGGCGAATAAGGACCTGGCGCTGACAACCGGAACCACGCTTAAGGTGCCGCGTAATTCTGCAGGCGGGACCCAACCACCGCCTTCGAATCAACCAATCCGCATCACATTTCCAACGGGATCAACAACAGTTACTTTAATGGGAAGCGTGAATCCACAAAACACGATCCGGTATGCCTTGAGTGCAAATCAGGGACAAACCCTGGGCATCAAACTCACTGCTCCGATCAACGAGGTCAATCTGGCAGTATACGCCCCCAATGGGACGACCCTCAAACAACCGGATACGACCCTGACATGGACCGGAACGATTGCAGCAAATGGCGATCATTTCATCGACGTTATCGCCACATTCGGCACGAACGCAAAATCATATACTCTCGAAGTAAGTCTTTCCGCGCCACCAACGCAACAAGTGGAACGAGTGGCAGACATCAATGCCGGAACAGGCGACTCAAATCCTGCATATATGTCTGTGTTTAATGGAACCCTGTATTTCCAGGCAGACGGCAACGACGGCACAGGTGCAGAGTTATGGAAATATGACAGCGCCCTGAAAACCGCGAGCCGCGTCAGCGATATCCAAATTGGGGATGGTGGTTCACAACCGGCGTACCTGACCGAATATAACGGCAATTTATACTTCAGGGCAAACGGCAACGACGGTGCAGGTGTTGAACTCTGGAGATTCAACGGCACCGCCACCGGACGTGTGGCCGATATCTTCAGCGGGACCGGAGATGCAAACCCTGCCCATATGGCTGTTTTCAATAATGTGCTTTACTTTAGCGCGAATGGTAATGATGGCACAGGAGCAGAACTGTGGAAATTTGACGGCACGACCGCAGGCCGCGTGGCAGATATCCTGAGCGGGACAGGAGATTCGAATCCTGCCTATCTGGCTGTGTTCAATAATGTGCTTTACTTCAGCGCAACCAGCACCGACGGCGCGGGCACGGAACTTTGGAAATATGACGGTACGTCCACAAGCCGCGTATCCGACATCAACGTTGGAATAGGAAGTTCAAACCCCTCCTTCCTCACTGTTTTCAATAACATGCTATATTTCACCGCCAATGGCAATGACGGCGCAGGCACAGAACTGTGGAAATTCGATGGCACAACAGCCAGCCGCGCGGCTGATATCACCAGCGGAGCAGGCGATTCAGTGCCCACCTTCCTGACCGTGTTCAATGGCGCGCTTTACTTCGGCGCGAATGGCAACGATGGCACAGGCTTTGAGTTATGGAAGTTCGATGGCACGAACGCGAGCCGTGTGAGCGACATCAACAAAACCGGCGATTCAAGCCCGGCCTACCTGTCTGTTTTCAACAACGAATTGTACTTCCAGGCAAATGGCGGCGATGTCGCCGGGAAGGAACTGTGGAAGTTCAAAGGGCCGTAAGGGTGGCTCGTGAAATGAACTCAGACGCCGTGCTTGCCAGACTGCGTGGATTCCTGTTGGTCATCTCGGCAGGTGTTTTCGTGATGACCGTTACAGAATTAATTTTCATCGGTCACTGGAATGAAAACATCCAATTCCTTCCGTTTGCGTTGAGCGGGCTGGGGCTTCTGACTCTGGCTGTTACCTACTTCCGCCCAGGCCATGGATCGATCAATACGATGCGCTGGTCCATGATCGTGATCGTAGCTTGTAGTTTCATCGGCTTTTATGAGCACATGCTCAACAATTATTCATTTTGGCTGGAGATCGAACCTAATTTCACGGCATGGGAATTGATCGTCGCAACCCTCAACGGCGGGATTCCCATTCTTGCACCGGGGATTCTATTGCTCGGCGCGATCATCGGTTTTGTGGCGATCTACCAACATCCGAAGCTGGGACCAAAGTAAACAAAAAGGTGTTTCACACAATCCGCGCGGTTTAAACCGCGCGGATTGTGTGTTTGAAGAGTTATACTTCATAGGACTTTCGCTTTCACGGAGTCCGAAGTCTTCCGACTTCGGCGCAAAATCAGGAGATTTTGCATTCCAAGCCAAAGTCCTGCTTCATAAAGTTCATCCAGAAGGAGCAAACAATGGAATTCAAGGACACCGTCCTCAAAAGACGCATGGTACGTAATTTTTCCGATAAACCAGTTGACCCTGAAGTCATTGACCGCATCGTTGAACTGACCCGTCACGCGCCCAGTGCAGGCTTTACCCAGGGGCAATCCTTTATCGTTGTCACCCGACCGGAATTGAGAAAAGCGATTGCAGATACATGCCAGGAGCAGGAATATGTAAAAGGCGGGTTCGACCCTTTCATCTCGAAGGCGCCCGTTTTGTTAATTCCCTGCACGAGTGAATCCGCCTATCATCGCCGCTACCAGGAGGCTGATAAAGTAAACGAAGATGGCACGGAAATCGTCTGGCCTGTCCCCTACTGGTTCATGGATATTGGATGCGCCGTGATGATCGCGTTGCTTGCGGCGATAGACGAAGGCCTGGTAACAGCATTTGCCGGATCGAAGGATCTGGACACGCTTCGCTCCCTCCTGAACATGCCTGCTGAGGTGACCCCGGTCGGAGTCATCGCGGTTGGGTACCGCGCGTCTGATGTCCCTTCGCCATCCTTGAAGCGCGGACGCAAACTGGATGCAGATTACATCCATCGCGAGACCTGGTAGAGATGCAAAGTCAAAGAATCGCATCCATTGACCTTTTACGCGGCCTGGTGATGATCCTCATGGCGTTGGATCACGTCCGCATGTATTTTGGATACGAGACCTGGTATTCTGATCCAACCAATTTGGCCACAACCACTCCCCTGCTCTTCTTCACGCGTTGGATCACACATTTCTGCGCGCCCGTGTTCGTCTTTCTGGCTGGTACGTCCGCCTTTCTTTATGGAATAAGAGAATCAAACACGAAAACTCTTGCGCGATTTTTGTTCACGCGCGGTCTGTGGCTGGTCTTTGCAGAGCTCGTCATTGTCAATTTCGCATGGACGTTTGATATCACCTTCAGTTATAAGATCCTTCAGGTGATTTGGGCGATCGGTCTCAGCATGATCGCCCTATCCGTTTTGGTATTTCTGCCAACAAAAAGCATCGCCGTCATCGGACTCATCCTGGTATTCGGACATAACCTGCTGGATCCAATCAGGGTATCTGGCATCTCACCACGAGACATCACTTGGTACATATTGCACCAGGAACACGTGCTTTTCCTGGAGAGGAGCATTGTAAGTCTTCATTATCCCGTCCTGCCGTGGATCGGGCTGATTGCTTTGGGATATGGATTTGGGTCATTCTACGCACCGGCTTTTGATGAGGAAAAGAGGAGACGCTGGTTTTTATGGATCGGTGCAGGAGCAATATTATTGTTCCTGATTTTGCGCGGATTCAACTTATATGGCGAACCAAATCCATGGATTGAACAAAACTCTCCTGTGTTTACGGTCATGTCGTTCTTCAACACATCCAAATATCCGCCATCCTTGCATTTCCTCCTGATGACGATCGGGCCAGCCTTGATTTTCCTGTCCTTAAGTGAACGAATGCACAGTCGAATTACAACTCCCGTCGTGACGTTCGGGAAAGTCCCATTTTTCCTTTATGTAACACATCTTTATTTCATCCACGCGCTTGCCATGTTGTCGCTCGCTTACGTGGGCCGCGATTGGCGGGAGTACATCCTGTCAGCCGCGGCCTTGAGATCAGGAACATTGATCAGCTTCGGGTTTCGTCTGGAGGCGGTGTACGTTATCTGGATCCTGGTCGTTGTGTCACTGTATCCGCTTTGCAGATGGTATCAAGGATATAAGGAAAACAATCCGGAAAGTTGGTGGCTGAGTTACCTATGAAACATATCTGCTATAATCCGCCGAAATCAATCCGATTATCAGAAAGAGAGTCCGGCCATGGCTGAATTAAAGACAAAACTCACAGATGCCAGCGTGGATAAATTTCTCAAGGGGATCAAGGACGAACAAACGCGCACGGACTGCCAGCAAATCGTTGAAATCATGAGGAAAGCCACAAAGGCGGAGCCAAAGATGTGGGGCACAAGCATTGTCGGTTTTGGAGATTATCATTACAAATACGAGTCGGGCCGCGAAAACGATTGGTTCCTGGTGGGCTTCTCCCCGCGCAAACAAAATCTTACACTCTACCTCATGGGCGGATTTGATGGACACGAGGAACTGCTCAAGAATCTGGGAAAACATTCGCTGGGCAAGGGCTGCCTCTACATCAAAAAACTCGAGGATGTTGATACAAAGGTATTGAAGGAACTGATTACAGAATCGGTGAAAGCAATAAAGAAAAGCAAAGCATGAGTCTGCGATAAAGACCAAAACATCCCCTCCCGGTTGCTGGAGGGGATTTGGTTTTTTGAGTCCATGTAACAAAACCGTGCCTCACGGCTTCTTTGAACTATGGAACATCAATCCACGAACAATCAAACTGACCTTCAGTCTGCTGGAATCAAAAACCATAAAGGGCTAGATCTCTACAACAAAGGACTTCGTGATCTACCTGCGTCGATTTGGGAAATGTCGCATTTGGAAGTACTGAATCTCGCGGATAATCAGTTATCATCCCTCTTAGAGAATCTGGGGAATCTCAAAAATCTTCGCATGCTGGATCTGGGTCATAACACACTGACAATCATTCCCAAATCAATTGGGAAACTGGTCGATCTACGCTACCTTTATTTGAGCAATAACACATTCGACTCTGTTCCACCTTCCATCGGAAATTTAAACAAACTCCTTTATTTGAACATCACCGACAATCGACTCTCTACACTTCCCCGCAGCATTGGAAAATTGTCAAAGCTGATCGAACTCAGGCTTTACAACAATCAAATCCGTTCATTGCCAGGTTCGATTGGCGATCTTAAGGATCTGCGTGAATTGCACCTGATGAACAACAAGCTGACTGCACTCCCCCGGTCAATAGGAAAACTGAAAAAACTCAGGAAGCTCATGCTGGAAGGGAATGCCATACGTTCTCTTCCGGATTCGCTGGGTGACGCGAAGAACATCACCGATCTCGATCTGAGATACAACCAATTAACCACGCTCCCCAACTCAATCGGCAAAATGAAAAGTCTCAGGTTCCTGGATCTCAGGGCAAATAAATTATCTGAAGCGCCAGAAGTTCTGTCCAAGCTCAGGAAACTTGAAAAGCTCGACCTGCGCTGGAACAAACTTCGTGCGATTCCGAAATGGCTCACCCAGCTTGAGAAGCGCGGTTGTACAGTGTATGTCTGACGCTACCGCTTGTCTCATTATTTACCAAACTTTTTGAAATAAATTGGAGGCTGATTTTCTACTTTGGGTTTAGATACACATGTCAGACATGCATGCGGTACGATGTAATTTTTTTCTAATGAACGTGGAATAGAATTGCTAAGTGCTTTAATATTACAGAAGGATTTGCGATGAAACGAACAATCTCTTACTGGTCAATACTGGTCATCTCATCATTTATTTTTTCCGCGTGCGGAACCAGCCCCGCCGCTTCGCCTCCCACGCCGACAATTGTTCCATCCTCAACAGCCCCTCCACTCCCCACACTGACTCCCACCGAGACGCCTACATCCACCCCAATTCCCACACCGACGCCAATCCCGAATCCACTTCAGATCAGCGCCATGCGCGCGCGGGAATATCCCGGCAGTGACATCGTGATCGAAACGACTCTCGACCCGGGTGTGAATTACAACCGCTACATTGTCTCGTATCGCTCGGAAGGATTGAAGATCTACGCGCTGATGACCATTCCGCTGGGAGAAAAGCCGACAACAGGCTGGCCTGTCGTCATTTTCAATCATGGATATATCCCCCCCGATTATTATGTGACCACTGAACGTTATGTTGCCTATGTTGACCTGATCGCGCGCAGTGGCTACATTGTCTTCCGGTCAGATTATCGCGGTCACGGAAATTCTGATGGTGATGCGAGTGGTGCGTACAGCTCACCCGGTTACACGGTGGATGTGTTGAACGCGGTCGCTTCGATGAAAAAATATCCGGATGCAGACCCGAACCGCATCGGCATGTGGGGACATTCCATGGGCGGATACATCACATTACGCTCCATGGTCATCACCGGAGATATCAAAGCCGGCGTGATCTGGGCGGGAGTCGTTGCTTCCTACCCAGACCTGTTGACGCGCTGGCGAAGAGGCCAGGGAGCCGCCGTCACGCCGACTCCGCGTCCCGGCTCCTGGCGGTATTCATTGATGGAAGCCTATGGTTCCCCCGAAGAAAACCCTGAATTTTGGAACTCGATCTCTGCGAATTCATATCTGGCTGACCTGTCGGGTCCCATCCAGCTTCATCATGGCACGTCAGACGCCGATGTCCCGCTGGAATTTTCGGAATTGCTCTTCTATCAAATGCTGGATGCAGGGCAATATGTTGAACTATACAAATATGATGGAGACAACCACAATATTTCAAAATATTTCAGCACTGCCATGCAACGGACGATCGAATTTTTTGACCGTTATGTTAAACTAGAGGGATAATCAAATATGACCACACGTCTCTATCTTGTCCGTCACGGAGCCACACCTCTCACTGCAGAAGACCGGTTCTCAGGCGCGGCGAATGTCTACCTTTCAGAGGAAGGTCGCTCGCAGGTGGAGCAGCTTGCGCGGAGACTTGCCGATGACAACATCTCCGCCATTTATTGCAGTCCGCTTGACAGGACAGTGGAGACAGCCAATATCATCGCGAAACCTCATAAGCTGACTCTGATCCCGAAGGATGGGTTGCGCGAGATCAGTCACGGTCACTGGGAGGGATTATCACGCAAGGAAGTGGAGGAAAATTTTTCTGATGAGTACACAGCCTGGGAATCAGACCCGTTCACGTTTGCGCCAGTCGAAGGGGAGTCAGGCATCAGTGTACTGGCACGCGCCTTGCCAGTGATCCGTGAAATTGTTGTCAAGCACAAAGACATGAACGTTTTGGTCGTCTCACACAAAGCCACGTTGCGACTCATCATCAGCAGTTTGCTGGGGTTCGATGCGCGCGGTTACCGGGACCGGCTCGACCAGGCTCCGGCCTGCTTGAATATTCTCGATTTTAAAGATTCGGTCCGCGCGCGCTTGATGTTGTTCAACGACATCTCCCACTATGCCGATACTCCACATCGTCCTGACAAACATCTCTCACGCTGGTGGGATCTGGCAACTCCACCCGAAAACATTCCGTAATACGGCGGCAGGCTGGCAACCTGCCCATGACAAACACGTGACGGATCGCGCGGTCGCGTGTTTTAGTTTGGAGGAGAAAAAATCTGAATCAACGGAATCAATTTCCGGCTGGGTACGAAGCGGAGCGAATTCCCCAACAAATGTATCATTTTGGGCTGATTCGAATTTGGAGTAAAATGAGTGTTATTCCAGTACTTACCGCTTGTCTCATTAATAAGTGAACTTTTTGAATGGCTTTGTAAGCCAAAACCTAAACTTCAAGTTTACATACGCATGCCTGGCATGCGTGCGGCACTCTGTAAGTACCACCGTTCACAGTTTGATATTCAATAGTCCAGGAGGTTGGCAATGTTCACTACCCAAAATCTTTATCAGAATGACGAAAAATGGAAGAACACCAAACTTGGAAATTCCTCTGAAACAATCGGCTCATGGGGCTGTCTCATGACATCGGTCACAATGATGCTGAACGGCATTGGCTATAACGAAACACCCGAAACCGTCAATGAAAAGATGAAATCGGTCGGGGGATTTCAAGGCGCACTTTTCATTCCCGGCTTATTGTCGTATGTTTGGCCCAACGCCGCATATCGCGATATGCAACCCTGTGAAAATTTCCCTGCGCCCCTCGCGCAGATCGACGCGGCGGTCGCGGCAGGCAAACCTGTCATCCTTCAGGTGGACTGGAACAAACAGGCCGGCATTCAAACCCACTTTGTTTTGGTAAAAGAGAAAAAAGGCAACGATTACGTTTTGTATGACCCCTACAAATACGGCGGCGATGGCCCCGATAAGGAAGTGTTGCTGACCACCCGCTATAAATATAACGGCGCCAAACTCGAATCAGAGATCAGCGCGGTGCTGTGGTTCGACTCTTACAGTACTGCACCGCCTGAACCTCCGAAAGTGACGAAGGTTCCTTTGCCCGCGGATAAGTTCGTTATCTATGCAGCCGAAGATGATCTCGCGTTGCGCTCGGATCCCTCCGTCAGCGGATACCTGTGGAAGCGTATGTTGCTTGGCACAGATCTCATCTGCCTCGAGCCGAAAGCCACTGCCAAAACCAAGCTCGGCGTAAACGGCCAGTGGATCAACGTACAGGATCCAAAAGGTGATCAGGGATACGTTGCCGCGTGGTACGTTTCCGAGACAAAAGGACAGCCTTCGGGGGCGACGACGAAACCTGCTTCTCCTACATCAACCGCTTCGGCGCCTGCTGCCAAACCGGGCACCGCTCCAGCAGCAACACCCGCCTCAAAACCATTGCCCGCAGGCGCGCTCGCATTTTATCCATTGGAGGAACTTTCCTTGCGGTCTAAACCTGTTGTGGCACCTGAAACATTGATCCGCCGCGTCCCGGTCACTGAGATGCTGGTTTGTGTGGAGTCTGCCAATCAGGCGATTCCCAAGGTCGGTGTGACAGGTCAATGGCTCAAGGTGCGCGACGCATCGAATAAGGAAGGATATGTCGCCGCCTGGTATGTCAAATACGCGAGCGGTTCTGCTGCGCAAGCACAACAACCTGCCGCGACGACCGGTGGTCCATTAAAGGTCAAAGCGACCGCTGAAGCGATCGCGCTTCGCAAGCAACCCGTTGTCAGTGATGCCACACTTATCAAGCGTCTCCCGTTGGGAACAGAGTTCACCGTTGCCGAGCCGAACGCTGAAGCAAAAGTTGGAAAGAACGATCAATGGCTTAAGGTCAAGGATCCAACAGGCACTGAAGGGTTTGTCGCCGCATGGTTCGTCGCCCGCTAACAGGGACCATTCATGTCTGAAACCAATCAGGGAGTGAATGGAAAAGTTTTTATCTCTTACTCGCGTAAGGATAAAGACTTTGTCCATAGACTGAACGACGCACTGGATAACGCTGGTGTGCAAGCCTGGGTGGACTGGGAAGGCATAGAACTGGCTTCCGACTGGATGGAGCGGATTAAAAGCGCCATCCAGAGCAGTGATGCGTTGCTTTATGTTATTAGCCCTGATTCACTAAAATCCAAAGTCTGTTCAGATGAACTTGAACTCGGACTACAACTAAACAAAAAGTTGATCCCAGTTTTATATCGCGAGCCAGATACGGCATCAACAATGCACGAAAAACTGGCCGCAACAAACTGGGTATACCTGCGCAAAGACGATAACTTCGACGAGACGATCCCGAAACTCGTTGAATCGATAAATACCGACCTGGAATGGGTTCGTCAGCATACCCGTCTGTTGGAACGTTCCATCGAATGGGAAAAGAAGAACAAAAACACCAGCTCACTACTCCTTGGAACTGATCTTGACGAGGCCGAACACTGGATGAGCGAATCTGCGGCGAAGCCAAATCGCCTGGTGATTCCAATACAGGCGGAATATATCCGCACCAGCCGACAGATGGCTGTCCGTCGACAGCGCGCCCTTCTGGTTGGTGTCTCTGTCGCTCTTGTGATTAGCGTTATCTTGAGCTTTGTTGCAGTAATTCAAGCCGACCGGGCAAAGCAAAGCGAAGCAACTGCTGTTGCCAATGAACATATTGCCGCAACACAGAAAGCCATAGCGGTTGAAAATGCTGACATCGCGGCCACACAAAAAGCCATTGCAGAAGAAAAAAGAATAGAAGCCGAAGAAAAAACCAATCTTGCCAATGCCCAACGAAGCGCGGCATTGGCACAAATCTATCAGAGCCGGGCCGGTGAACTGGATACCAGCACCCTTCTTGCGATCGAATCCTACCAGCGCGTTGAGTCGTTCCTCGCTGAAGACCTCATTCGAATCGATTCGAGTCTTTTGCCATTCCCTGTCGCTCAAATGTCACAGGATGGCGGCATCTACAATATTGAATGGAGTCCGGACTACGAATTCTTCGTAACCGCCAACAAAAGCGATCCATCAGACGATAACGCGGTGAACGAAGCATGTGTTCGGCGCGCGAAGGATGGGAGATCAATCTATTGCATTCAACATGATGAAGATATAAACGACGCGATATTCAGCCCTGATGGAAAATACTTGATTACTGGCGGTGCAGATAAAACCGTACACATCTGGAAAGCCACAGACGGTACATCTGTAAAGCAATTTGACTTCGAAGATGCAGTTCTTGATCTGGATGCCTATAAAAACCTGCTGGCAGTCGCCAGAGACGAAAAAACACTTACCGTTATTGATCTTGATATCCTGGAACTTCCTTCTGCGGTCAGAAATTTTGATCGAAATATAGGCGCGGGCACGGTCAGGTTCTCTCCAAATGGCAATTACCTGGCATTCGGAACAAAAAGTGGCAAAGTGATATTTTGGCGCGTCGGTCAGAATTCAAAACTTTTTTATGATGGACCGGCCCATGCCAACAGCAATTATGCTGTGCTGGCTTTTAGCAACAACAGTAGCTGGCTCCTTACGGGTGGCGGAGACAGCATCGCCCGACTGACAAAAACCGATGGCACACCCGAAGAGACAATCCCTCATGGCGACTGGGTGGAGGATGTCGTTTTTAGCCCTGACGACTCCTGGTTTGTCACTGTTTCAGATGACAACAAGGTACGGGTCATCGATACAACAACCGGCGATGAGCTCTTTCGCATGTCACATGCAGGCTTTGTGCAAAGGGCTGAAGTCAGTCTCGATGGACATTGGATCGCGACGACCGGTTACGATCAGGTCGTCCGCATTTGGGATTCTGCCTCCGGGAATCAAATGCTGGAATTTCCGATGGATTCAAATGGATCGGCGATCGCCTTTAATCGCGACGCATCCCACATCATTGCCGCCGACGAAGATGGAAATATCAGCAT
>Ga0210377_10000888_pt1 | contig 28329 bp, 24 predicted proteins | sample PLM4_65_b1redo_FD_155480 | JGI IMG/M metagenome (GOLD analysis project Ga0210377, IMG submission 155480) | Groundwater sediment microbial communities from an aquifer in East River, Colorado, USA - PLM4_65_b1 redo | ecosystem: Environmental > Terrestrial > Soil > Riparian zone | place: USA: East...
CAGGACACGGTCAGAAAAAGCCCTCTGAATGTGCGTGCCTGGTATAACCTGGCGCAGGCATACGAGGCCCGGGGCAAATTCGATGAGGCCTGCGGGAACTATGAAATCGTCATCAAACTGCAACCGGATCACGTGCAGGCGCATAATAACCTGGGGAACATTTTCGTGACGCTGGGACGATTTGCGGACGCGACCAGGGAGCTCCAGACAGCCCTTCGGCTTAAGCCTGATGCCCCCTTGACCCACGATAACCTGGGATATGTCTATTTCAAGCAAGGTCGTCTGAACGAGGCCGTCAGGGAGTATCAGATCGCCATAGAACTCGCACCGGACAGTGCCGAGATCCATAACAATCTCGGATATGCCTATTTCACGCTGGGTCGCTTTGACGATGCGGACAGTGAATATCGAACTGCTCTCCGGCTTCAACCTGACTTTCCTCAAGCACGTTACAACAGCGAGATCCTCAAGGAAACGATGGGCCGGGCGCACACGCGGGAATGACGGATTGTCACGTGTGTGCAGTCATCATCGCGTCAATACTTGCACCATACCCATGTGCCGATCTATAATTTTGAAAAGCACTTTTAGGTTTTAAACCTGATGACAAAGATACACACTTGAATCTAGGAGTCTGTCGGACTTTCCTGACGAATATATGTTCTCGTCGGTCAGTTTCTTACTACGCATTCACGAGGCTGATCAGAATGAGCGCTTGGCCGATTCCAGCAATTATCCCAAAAACATCTCAAGTTAGCAAACGAAGCCTGCAAGTCTGTTATCAAGGCTCAGATCCGCGATCATCCTTTTGGGCCGTCAGTTATCCTCTTCTAAGACTCACTGCTGTACGGTAATTCCGTTACAACCTACTTCCCATATGCTTATGTTATGGCTTTGCCGGCCGTTAAGCCCCCCAGTGACATATCGACGCCCGAACATACAACCATGGTCCTTTGATACCAGAAATGGAACTCCTTCGCGCTGTAAACGGAAAGACGCACCAGGTCCTTCTTCGATGTTTGAGATACATAATTAAGGAGAGCGTGGTAATCGGCACGACAAACAAGGGCTGGGCGACATGTCCCCGGGTCAGGAAGCCGGCGCTCAATACCATGAAGGGCAAATAGGATTTGTGCCCGCACGAAACTGCCGCGGCGCATGCGATTAAAGAGAGCATGGGTCCTACGAGAACATTGGGCGACCAGATGTCAATAAGCAACGAATTCGGCGCATAATGGAAATGCGCAATTGCGAAAAGAGCAATCAGCCAGGGGAAAAGCAATGAGCGCGCAAATTGACTATTGGCGGCGAGAGCAAGTACTAAAAAAACTGCGATAACAGATTGGCCACATTCATGGGCGTGCCGGGGCGAATGGAAAAGGATTAAAAGATCATTAAATACTGATTCCCCGAAACCATAACAGTAAAAAAAGCGGGGCAGGGGTGATTATAGTCGTATGGACTCTGCGAGTACACTTAACCGCTAGCGTCGTTTATCAACAGCCTTTTGAGTCCGATACACGAGAAGTGCCCCCAGGATGTCCCCGAACTCATGTCACCTCTCTCTGGGCCCGATACGGAGATCAATCGTCCACGGGTAAGGATTAATCGGAATTTTCAAATTGTACGTCTGTCCCTGAAGAGCAGCAATATTCTCGTCGGTCTCAATCTGTCTTGCATAGTGAGGCCAACCAAAATTGATCGGAGTCCATTGCATCTGGAAATCCGTAACATAAAACGATGCCCAAAGCAATAATATAAAACCGGGCAATATCCCTTTCCATTTCGCAATGGTGCTTTCTTGAAAGTAGTGAGATGCAATAGTGAAGAGCATTAGGATAAATAGTGACGTTCCAAGGAAGAAATATCTATCATGCAAGAGGACCCCTTCGCCTTGAATAAAACTGAGGACAAAATCTGTTCTGAATATGAAGAAAAAAACCGAGGCTGTAGCAATATATATATTTATCAGCATAAATACCAACATCTTTTTTTTTGTGAAACTATAGAATATCAAAATAATGGAAATTAATAAAAGTGACACGGCGTAGATATACTTCCATCCCTCGGTGAATATGCTGAATGTTATTTTAGGTCCAAGAATTCCTGAACATATGACCTTATACAGAATTGCATGAAACAGACCCTTCATCATATGGTTAAATAATAATTGAATGTTCGTGATTCCTTCTCCTGTGGAATCGGCGGTCGAATTAATAAAATAAGCAGCTGCCAATAAGGCTAAGCTGCTCGTTAGGATGGCTGCAACCATCGATTTTTGAAATGGTTCAACAAAACATAATCTCAACATCCAAACAGGCAGCAAGATAAAACTTATTGCCGATGTCCAAACCGAAAGGATGATTACTACGGTCAGCGACACTAAAACCAGCCTGTTCCTAATCGGAAGCATAAAACAGCAAAGAGTCAGCCAGAGCAGAATATACCATTGGATGTATGATATTTTCGCAAGTGCTTCTTGATTGGGTGAGAGCAGAAACATAAGGACCAATAAGAGTCTTAATAAATCGCTTCGTATCAAATGCCGGAAGTGGGGAAGCCAAATCCAGCAGCAGGAAACCGCGGCGATCATCAAGGAAAAAGAATTATAGAGAACGGGTACGTATCGAACGGGGAAGAGTGATGCAAACTCGGCTAATATGCGCGGAATGACGTGAAAATACCCTGCAAAGGTCTTGAAAATAGAGGACCAGAACGGCAGTTCATAAGCATCCTTGAAAAAAATAACGCCGTCTTCAGCGTACAATTGAGGTTCCAGGAGCGCTTCAGGACGGCGACAAAAGAGAATGAAACAGGCGCCAAGAATCAACAGAAAAAACTTAAGAGGCGAAAAACCATAAAATGTATTTGCTTTGACAAATACGTCTTCGTCGCTCTGGAATAATGATTTGATCTGATTTATGATCATGGGCAACTATTGTCAGGCTCGCCGTGCTTATGGGATCTGACTTTGGACATGCAATACTTCCTGCTCCTATACATTTTATTACATTTAACTTGCCATTCCTTGTAGCTTGCTACAGGGTCACCTTATAGAGGGAAGACCTTGAGAAACCGCAGGTTGCTCAAACGATAATAGTCTTCCTCTTTATAGATACCACGCAGCTTGTGCGTGGAGGTTCATTGACTTCACTGAATCTTATCATTTCAAGTTTTCTTCGTGCCTTCGCGGTGGATTTTGTTCAGGCTTGTCCGGGTTAGGCCGTCAGAAAAAGCATGATATGCCTCGTCTGCCAATGCAAGCATCTCCCGGTCTCCTCTGCTGTCACCATAGGCATAAATATATTCACATTCCGTCAAGTTGAATCGTTCCTTTAACCTGCTAACCTTTTCCGGCCCGTAACAATTTTTTGAAAGAAATTTACCGGTTAGCTTGCCGTCCCTAACTTCGATTTGTGTTGCTATTAAATCCACTTCATTCATATCGCACCAATTCCTCAAAACGTCATCGATAGACGCAGAAACGATAACGACTTTATGCCCTTCTTGTTTATGCCAATTGAGCCTCTTCATTGCCGTTTTTCTGACTATACGCGGTAATTTATCTCTTGAGTAGTTATATGCGGCATTCTTAAATCTATTGGCATCCCAACCGCGGAAAAAGAAGCCTAAGACAAATTCCTTTGCTTTTGAATTTGAAATGATTTTAAGTTTATAGGCAATTATAAACGGGCTTAATACAAGCAGGCCTGTTAAGAATCTTCTGGCGCCTACTACGTGTATAATAAAATCAAGAAAACTATCTTTTCTCGTAATTGTCCCATCAAAATCAAAAAGAGCCAATTTCATTTTGATTGAGTCTCGCTTGCCGCGCCGCTTGGTGGTGATGAGTATTTTATCAGAGTGTGCATCAAGTCACTATAATTTCATCTTTTTGAAGAGCAGTTCAGGAATATTCTTGATGACCAACATTATCCATCGCCAAAACCATTTCGTATACACAACATCTTTTCTTTTCTCCCAAGCCCGGTATATGTCGTCTGCGACTTCTTCCGGTTGAGCTGTCAGCAGGGGCGGCAGGCCCATCCCTTCAGTCATCTTCGTGTCTACAAAACCGGGTTTTACGGTTAGTACCGGAACATTTGACTTCGATAGCCTGTTTCTCAATCCGGAGAGATAAGCGCTGAAACCGGCCTTTGCGCTTCCATAGTAGTAGTTGCTCTGCCTTCCCCTGTCCCCTGCCACGGAACTTATCCCGATGATAACGCCTGTTTGTCTTTTTTCGAAGTCACGAGCAATGATACTCAGCATGGAAACGCAGCCCGAATAATTGGTCCTGATTATTTTATCGGCCTCATTGAAATCAAGTTCAGCCTTTTTTTGATTACCTAAATATCCAACTGAGCAGACGACACCGAACGGCTTTTCCTGCAGACTGTCATAAAAAGCCTGATGGCTATTGAAGTCCAGGACGTCAAATTCCACCGATTGCGCCTTAATTTGATAACGTATTTCGATATCCTTGACATCACGTTCCAGTTCCTGATGATTTCGCGCTGCCAGATAAATATTAAAACCGTTTCCGGCAAATTTATGCGCAACTGCCTTTGCTATGTCAGATCTTCCGCCAAGGATGAGAAGCCAATTCAATTATAAGCCCAGCCTTTTTGATTGGAATGATTGAAGCTTATTGTTTTTATCAAAGTACAGTTTTGCCGATTTGAATCGTCCGGCATTCGCATAGCTTTTAAAAAACATGTCACTGCCCATTCTTACGTCCTTTGACAGATACAGCCTTCCGCCATAATCCAGAACTATTTTATCCAACTCGTCCAAAAAGGGGAACAGTCCCGGGATTATCGGGAAATCCAATGCTAGGGTATAGCCAGCCATGGGAAAGGACAGCAAATTATCATTTTCTTTGCCAAACAGTTTTAATACCGCCAAAAACGATCCCCTGCCGCTGTTGCTTATACTCGTTAATATCTTCATTAAACCATCTTTGCTCATATCGTACGGCAGCACTAACTGATACTGCGTAAAACCACGCGCACCATAAATTCTATTCCAGTTATGGATACTGTCAAGGGGGTAGAAAAATGAATCGTAATCAACAATGGATTCGTTTGTCCTGTTGGGATGTTTATGGTAATAGAGAAAATTAAAACATCTTGCCGTAACGCTGTTCAGTATTGAGTTGGGGAAATTTATCGGGATGTTCAAATTACTCTTTTTCTTGAGAACAAGAGCATTTTTAGAGATCGTCAAATCCTTAATGTCTGCAGGGTCAGCGTGCTCGCCAAGCATTAAAATGCTTCTTCCTATCCGCTCATTTTTTGACAGGCAATCAATCCAGGCAACGGAATAAGTAAAGCTTCCGTATTTCTCAAACAAATCCATTGTTTCGTCAAGATTTCTAGATTTAATCGTGGTCTGTTTGATATACGCTGTTTCTATCCGTTTTAGCTTGAATGACGCATTGAGGATGACTCCTGTTAAACCCATCCCTCCACAGGTGGCCTTGAATAAATCGGCATTCACCGTTTTGGAGCAGGTCTCGATTTTACCTTCCGATGTCATCACGTCCATGGATATCAGATGGTCTGAAAAAGAGCCATCCTTATGGTGGTTCTTGCCATGGACATCAGATGCTATTGCTCCGCCAAGGGTGACATATCTGGTCCCCGGTGTTACCGGTAAAAACCATCCTCTCGGCACAAAGATATCAAGTATCTCGCTCAAGGTCACCCCTGATTCGCAGGACAGAATTCCCACTTTATCATCAAAAGACAGCATTCTGTTGAGCTTTAATGTTGAGAGAATATTCGTATTGAGAGAGGAATCACCATAGCTCCGGCCCAGCCCCCGGGTGATGAATGCATTGGTGCCATATACGTATTCTTTTGCCTTTTCAGCCGAGTCCGCCTTGCTTACTCTAGCTTCAATCATCGGATAGTTGCCCCATCCTGCAATCATCATTTCACTCATCCTTCGAGGCCATTTCCATTGATCTCAAATGTATGGAACGGTATCATGCAGCAGTTTGTCTAATAAATCAATATCCACAACGTTAAAATCCATCCTGATATCGTCAACTGAATAAACCTATCCCTGAGTAGGATATCGGAAGGAGAGCCACTCTTCTTTTCGACAAAGGTTATCTGCAAATACCTCATGATACCAAGCAGAACAAATACAACGGAAAGATACAGCTTGTCAGTGTGCGCCTTTTTTATAACCTCAGGAGATACCGTGTACATGATATAGGAAACAATGTTAACAGAAGCAATAATTGTCATCGACAAGTTAACTATGTCGATATTGTACCCGTCTATGACTTTTCTCGTCTTGTCGCCACTTGAGAGAAATATAAGCACGTCGTCTCTTCTTTTGGCAAGTGCCAAAAAAAGGGCAAGCAAGAAAGTCATGAGAATGATCCACATCGAAAGCTCTACATTTGTTACTGCAGACCCAATAAACAATCTGAGGACAAATCCGATAGAAATGATAAAAACATCAATGATGGCTACGTGCTTCAGCTTGATGGTGTACGCAATGTTGATGACCAAATAAACGAATACAATGTAAAGCATTTGCCGGCCCAAAAGAGAGAAAATGCACAATCCTACCAAGAGAAGCATGAGCATTAACAAAAGAGCTGCCTTTTTGGAGATACTTCCGGAAGCCAAGGGACGGTTTTTTTTCGTCGGATGTAATTTATCCTCTTCTACATCATGGTAATCATTGAATATATAAACAGCGCTTGCAATCAGTGAGAATGACAGAAACGCCACAAATGCACTCAATAGCAGTTCAATATTGGTAATCTTCAGGCCAAAAAACAAGGGGGCAAAGATGAACAGGTTCTTAAAATACTGCGAGGGGCGCATTAGATCAATATAGTTTTTTAACATCAGCCTATCCTCTTATTTGCCCCGGGGGATGCTTCCCGGTCAGACTTACCAGAGCTGCGGGACGAACCATTCCGGCGTGACGTGGTAGAGAAAAAAGGGAAAATCGGAAGCGATGAAAATAATGCAGACCACTGCCGAAATACCCAGTCGCAAATGCCTGCTCCGGAAGAGCTGCGGCAGATAATAGCTGGAGACGGCATAACTCGCTCCCAGGACAGGAAAAAGATAGCGCCCCCGCAAACTCTCGCCGATTGCCCAAGTATCAAGATAAACTGGGTAGTTTACGTAGTAGAGAAGAAACAACCCGTAAAAAGCGAAGATCGCCATCAGGCAGGTCGGAATCCACTCTGCATGCGAAGGCCGCCAACGGATCAGGATGCTGAGGAATATCACGATACCCAGAACGGTAAATGGCCAGATGGCCGGACCAGAGCTAAACATTTGAAGATGTCCCCCGATGCCAAAGATGCTTGCCGACATCTGCCATACCCAAAAGCGAATGTAGTAAAGGGGTCCGAGCGGTTCGAAGTGATAATACTTCAGGGTAATATAGTTATTTATGAGATACATCGTATCGGCACGATCACCTTGATGCTTGATTTGCGAAGCCATGGCAAAAGCTTCTTCTTTCGAAATGCGACCCTCCTTGAACTGATGAAATATCATGTTTCGTGCCGCAAGCCGGTTTTGCATGGATATGTCCGGAGAAACGATTTCGGACATCTCCGGGTTCAGACTTCCGTAATAATAATAATTGCCGCTATAAAGTTGGACGTTCAGTGCCAAGCCGAAGAAAACTCCGAGTACCAAGCCCCATCGTCGCCAATCCGTTGTTTTGAAATAGGCAGATAATGCACTCGGCAGCACACGAAGGTTTTTGAACTCGTGGATGACTAGGAGAATGGTTAAGACCAGAAGCAAGGGTAAAAAAGAAACCTTGGTGAGACTTCCCGCCATTTGGCACAAGAAGGAGAGGGCCAACAGATTGCCAGACCTGCTTTTAAAGAAGGCGAGCAGATAATACACAGCCATTGCAGCAAAAAGATTCGTCAGATTATCGTACGATACGAAAGAGGATAAAAACGAGAACATGATGGTATTCGTCATGGCAACGATGAGGAGGATCTGGGAAAGCCGGTCATCTGTAATGAGACGGAGCGTGCGCCAGACAAAATAAACCGTACCATAGGCAAAAGGGATGTTGAGAAGGCGCAAGAATAGCAGGTCCGGCATGCCGAAGAAGTTCAAAGCCAGGAGTTTGCCCATGATCCAGTAATAGAGCCAGGGTATGTTGGTCACCAGGCCGTACTCGTATGTCTCGGGAGAGTTTTGCGGCAGAAAAAAAACGCTGGAAAATATCCGGCTTACTCCAAAATGGGTATGTTCGTCCGGCGGTACATAAGGAGAAATGGTCAGAGCGAAGAACAGGAGCCGCAACCCGAAATAAACCAGGAGAAATATCAATGACCATTTCAGGTGACGGGATGACGGAAACGACTCCTCAGGATTTGTCGTTATGCGAGAAGCTTCCTCTTTTGACGATTTTCCTTGATCCCATAATTTGCGTATCATATGACTATTCACTTGTCTTTTCCTTCTGGGCTAATGCGTGTTACTGTATTGTAATGATACAATTAACAGCAGAATATGCTTTTCTGACCTTTTTACTTGTGTTCCTCAATCGACGAGACACGACTCCCTTCATATCCCCTTTCTTCGCAGAATGAGGCTGAAACCAAGGTTCTCGACAGGCGTATACCGTTCAAGCAGATAATTAACCACTTCCGGCACTTGTACTGCTTCCGGGACCCTGTCGATTCGAAAGCTGTCCAGACTATAAACCACGTATGCAGGTTTCCGTCGTTCCAGATCAGCCACCATTTCCAGACGTTGGGCTGTAGTCACAGCATAATAGGCATTCACATAGCGAGTCGGACTACGACGTTCAAAGAGGAAATAGTATGCTGCCTCATTAGGAAAAAAAAGGACATAATCGCCGGACGTTGTGTAGCGATCAAGCGCATTTTTTATTTGCATCATGTCCTTTGCCGTTGCCGGGTCGAAAAAAACGCCACCTCGGCGCAGTTGTGGAAGCTTCACTCCCATCTCCTGCACCGTGAATCTCGAGGTAAGGTGACTCAGGTCTGCAACAACGCCCAACAGGTTATCGCGAAACCTGGTACCACCAATCACCAGCACCAGGGACAGCATAAGCGCGGCAATCGTTGCAATCCGGCCTGTTCTCACGCCGGTATGAGAGCGAAGGTGCGCCCCTCCTGCCAAATCGTCAAGCATAAGAAATACGAGTAAGAAGGCCGGCAACGAGCTGTTAATGAAGTGACTGGAATCCGACCTGCCAAGGGCGACGCGAAACAGGAACAATCCATACACCAGCACGGCAACCCTGAAATTAATATCCTTATTGCCTTGACCGAGGAACAGAAGAAGAGACAACCTTATGGCAGCAAGAAGATATATGCCAATAATCCAGTAGGGTAAATACGCTCCGCTGGATAGCGGAGCGGCAAGAAAATCCGAGAAATGCGGGAAGGGCAGCGCCGCATAACCGAGAGTTATGAGCTTTGGATAACCATATACGCTCTCGAAAAATCGGCTGAGGGCATCCTGTTGATAAAAGTATGTCAGTACGGGCGCCAGTACCAGGAGGCAGCCCATTACCACAAGTCCAGCGTGTCCGGCTAATTGCCTATAACCACCTGCCCTTCTGGCTTCTAAATAGAAGAATGCCGCCATCGCAACAACCGCGCAGAGCCCTGCCTCCTGGCTGAAAAGCAGACTGATTCCCAGCACTAAGCCACTCAGTGCAATGGGCAGCTTCCTGCCGCTTCCGAGGTAGCGAAAAAGAATGAGCAAGGGGACGATACCGAGGGCAAAGCGCAAACTGGCGCTGATTAATAAGCAGCAGAAGAGAGACGCGAATATGAATACCCCCCGGCGCCGGATCGTTTGATGAAAAAAAACAATGAGAACTGCATTGGTGATCAGTGCGAGTATATATCCGTAGAGGCGATAGACCACCACTGACGCTCCAAAAACTTTCATGGTCCATGCCAGAAGATAGACTTGAAGAGGACCGAAAAGAGCGTAAAAGTCGCGTGCGTACATCCCCCCATCGAGGAGCGTGCCCGCCCACGCCAGTTCTTTACCTGCTTCACCCACAAAGGGCCAGCCGCTGATCGGTTCATAAAAATAGTTGATATTAAACATCGATAAAATGACCAGGACAACTGCGAGAATGGTAAGCTTCCGGCCGTCGGGTATTGCAGGTGCGCCCATAAACTCTGACTGGAATATTGCCGCTAATGCGGGGCGGCGGCTTTTGCTCCAGAGCAACCATGCGCCGAGCGAAAAGGTGACCGGCAATATAATGAGCGCTGTATAAAACAGGATGTCCCTGCTTTTGGGGTAGCCTCTGATTGTGGTTACACTGACGATTCCAAGTCGCCTTGCTTCAGCCAACTCTTGAGAGAAGTCGAAAGGAATGCTGTCAATAATAGCAACGGCGAAAAGACCTATCAGAAAACCGCCAGTGAGAATCGCCCAGTGCTTTAAGTAAAGGATATTAGAAGATGTCTTCTCGGCGGGATTCACGGCTTTTTACCTTTCTCGTATTCCATGTATTTTCTATGTTTGTTTTTCTCGCTAAGATAATGACGCGGCCGTCGTGGAGTGGCCCTGCAACAGTTTCAGCTATGTACTTCGCTTCGGCAGGCCGCCGATAAAAAGCAGCCGGATATTCAGTGCCGCCCGGAGGCCACCAGCGCAAGAAACTCGTACTGCGACAAGCGCCGCTCAAGGGACAGACCGCTCGCATGTATATTTATTCCTATTTCTAGGTCCTGGGGAGCAATCCCTTCCCCTGCCGGCAAAGCGTTCACGCTTGCCCTGCCAGCTCCGGCAAAAATCGAGCATTAGGCAGACAGGAATTTCCTGTGCGGCTATGGTACGTATATTGTTGATCTCTTTAAGTGCCATATAATTTCTTCATCCTTCTGTCGCATCGTTGTGTTCTCTTTCTAATATATATCGTTATGGTTTATTATTGGCTAACATGTTGAGGATATTACCTTATTTAAACCAATCCTGCAACCAGAAGTTTAGGACATTAGTTCATAGCTACGCTTACGTTTTGACTGGTAGCCGCAAGCGTTAGCCTGCGTCTGTAATGCTTTGGAAACCACCTGAACTGAAGTTTGCGGCTACCCATACCGTAGATTTCCAGTGTATACATTCGTCATCGAAATTAAGAACAAGGCAATTTAGCGAGAACGGAGGGGCCTCGCCATTCTTACAAATTCTAAATTCAATTGACAAATTGTAAAAACATAGTACGCTGTCCCCATGATGATACCTCATACGGCAGCGCAGTATTTACGGAGGCTGGCCAAAGGCTGGCCTATCGTCGCGGTCACCTGGCCATCCGTGCGATGCGGAGTGAGCTTTTCGAGCGGGGGGGGGCAGTATGTGCGGTCTCACGTCTCGATTCTTCCATGGGACTGGATAGGGGCACTATTGACGCTCCCCGTTGATCTAACCTATAATGGCTTTGGTGCCAAAGGGAAGCTTCTCTATGGCTGATCCAAAAATCTTCAAGGAATACCTTAGGATAGGGCGGCTGAGGATTTTCGGATTGACAGGGCAACCTTGTGGAAAAGTGAGGTACTGCGGTGAACATTACCAAGAATAAGCTGGAAACTTTTATCAAGGAACTGCCTGACACTGTGGATATCGAGGAGGTCATGTACCGCCCTCTATCTTTTTCAGAAGATCGAGGCAGGCGAGACCGCGATTCAGGAGGGCAGGATCTTTACGCACGATGGCGCCATGGAAAGGTTGTCGAAGAAATGGTGGGACTGATATGGGGCGAGGTAGCCGTCACCGACTGGGAAGGTGTCTATGACTATATCGCCCGCGATTCTCATCAGTATGCCAAACACTCGGTTGAAAGAATATATCAGTCCGTAGAGCGTTTGCAGCAGTATCAAGATCAGATACTCAATATTTCATACATCGACATCCGCTATCCCGTGCATTGCCCACCGATTACTCAAAAGATAAGTGTAGCTTAACGATTTAAAATAAAATCAGGAGGAGAGGCTTAAGTGAAGTCCATAGATTTTACCTCTTTAAAACTGAGCATTATCATCCCTTGTTATAATGAGCGTAATACCATAAAAGAAATCATCGATGCTGTAAGATCTTCACCAATCGAACAACAAGAAATAATCGTGGTTGATGATAATTCAACAGATGGAACCAGGGATGTATTGCTAAAAAACATCACGCACTTGGTTTCAAAAGTTATATATCATGACCGTAATCAAGGAAAGGGCGCTGCACTACGCACTGGAATTGCTGCTGCGACCGGTGATGTTGTCATTATACAAGATGCCGATCTCGAGTATGATCCTCAAGATTATCCTTTGATTCTGGAACCGATCATACAAGGGAAGGCTGATGTAGTATTCGGCTCCCGTTTCATGGGAGGGAAACCGCACCGAGTGGTTTATTACTGGCATTCGTTAGGGAATTTGCTTCTAACAACCATATCTAACATGTTCACAAATATCAATCTTACAGATATGGAAACATGTTATAAGGTTTTTAAACGTCATATTATTCAATCGATAATAATTGAAGAGGATCGTTTCGGTTTTGAACCAGAGATTACAGCAAAGGTTGCTAAAATGAATGTAAAAATATATGAGGTTGGCATTTCTTATTCAGGTAGAACATATGCAGAAGGTAAAAAAATTGGCTGGAAAGATGGAATATCTGCATTCAGATGTATTATTAAATATAATTTGTTCCGCTGATGATACCATTATCAATTACACAATCTGGCACTATGATTTGCAATAGGAGTTGATAAAAATGTTTAAGCTGTTTGCATTGCTTCCATTTATCAGCATGTCTTTGCTGGTAGTTTATTTTATGAGGCAAGGTTTTTGCCGGCGCAGTGCACTCCTGGCTGCCGCTGTCGCCTGGGGCGTTATTTTAATCATGATCACTGAAGTGTTAAGCCTTTTCCATTTGTTGAATTTTCAATGGTTATCAATTGCCTGGGTTCTTACGACCATCTTACTGGCATGCATGTATTTTTATGCCGATAATAAAATGCAACTGCAGCTAAATGCACCTTTTACACTATTCACAAAACTGCTGTTATATTGCACAGGTGGGATCGTTATTACAGCCGGTATTACTGCTGTCGTTGCACCACCTAATACCTGGGATTCAATGACATATCATATGAGCCGAGTTATGCACTGGATACAAAATCAGAGTGTGGCTCATTACCCAACCAATATAATAAGACAGATTGAATTAAATCCATGGGCTGAATTTGCTATAACAAACTTTCAGATTCTCAGCAAGGGCGATTATTTAGCTAATCTTGTCCAATGGTTCTGCATGATCGGCAGTATCCTGGGAGTAACACTTATTGCGGAAAAACTAGGGGCTGACCACAGGGGTCAGATATTTGCCGCAGTTGTCGCAGCCACGATCCCCATGGGTATTCTGCAGTCGTCGAGTACACAGAACGATTATGTGGTGTCTTTCTGGCTGGTCTGTCTCGTGTACTTTGGTATCCGATTTAATGAAAAGCCTTGTTGGTCTTATGCAACGGCAGTAGGCGCAAGTCTCGGACTGTCCCTCTTGACAAAAGGCACAGCATATCTGTACGCATTTCCTTTGTTAATTTGGCTTGTCGTATCCTCCCTGAAATCCATTAAACTGATGGCAGTAAAATATATTGTTATAATAATGCTTGTCGCCATATCATTAAATTCTGGTCACTACATTAGAAATTATGTGACATTTGGCAATATTCTCAGTTCTGGTGAGACAAAATATTCCAATGGTAGCTATGGTATGGCCACTTTGACTTCTAATGTAATCAGAAATATAGCTTTGGAGATGGGTAGTTCATTTAAGTATGCCAATCAAGCAATAATATCAGGAGCCTGTTTATTACATATGTCAATGGGCTTGGACATAGATGACAATGAGACTACTTTGCCAGGTACTAAATTTAGTATATCTAGTTCAAGGCATGAAGACGCGGCTGGCAACCCACTTCATTTGCTGCTAATTATATTCTCAATATTCGCAATATGTTTCAGTAAAAATATGAGACATCAACATAATGTGTTACCCTATTTATCAGCTCTGGTCATCGCGTTCATATGCTTCAGTTTTTATCTTAGATGGCAACCGTGGCAAAATAGACTTCTTTTGCCACTAATCATTCTATGGTCGCCTCTTATTGCATTGGTAATTGCAAAGATTAAATCTACATGGGTCGCCAACACGATATTGATTAGCCTTGTTTGTATGGCACTACCATTTCTTTTACTAAATAAATCACGACCACTTATAACTGTCGAAAACACTGAGTCTATACTAGAAACAGATAGAATTAGTCAATATTTTAACAATAGACCCAACTTAATGCAGCAATATTACGAATTGGCACTCTATTTAAAACTTATTAACTGTAGCAATATAGCACTACAAACAGGAGAGAATGCTTGGGAATATCCATTATGGGTATTGCTACAGAAAGAGTTCGATCAAAATATACGTATTGAACATGTAAAAGTTGATAATATGTCAGATAAAATACCTTTGAACAATTTTATTTATTGTTACGTGGTGCCAATCGATAGGTGAACAAAACATGCCCTGCAATTTTATTAGTCCAGAGGAAGTGCAGAAGTTATTTCATTGGGCGATCCCTTCATTAAGAAATTGTCAACGAAGGAAACTCCTCTATGGTTGACCTAATAATCGTCAAGGAATGGAGAGATAAGGCGGATGAGGACTTCCTGGTTGCCAAGACCGACCTTTGGCGGAAGGAAGAGAACTCTACACTCAGATATGTTTTCACTTTCACAAAAACATCGGAGAGCCCACCTCTTTATTTACAACCAAGAATTATTTGGGATTACCTCATCCGGCTAAAATCACCGGATGATTTGTTTAGCATATTTAAGGGCTAGATCCATCTGAAAAAGGCCAGCATGTAGAAGTAAAATAAGGGTATCGTTTGCTGAATCGTGTGAAACGGAGGAGACCTTTAGCAGTCATGCGGAAGCAAACTCTTCAATCAGACGGACCAAAGAATCCCAAGACATATTGTTAGAGGTAAATTCTAGGATGTTTTCCTCGAATGTTGTCTCTCGGTGGTTAATAAACCACACTATTCCATCAGCAAAAGCCTCTGGGTCATCGGCAGCAACTATCTTTCCCGTGTACCCATCCTTAACAACCTCATAAAAACCGCCGACGTTTGTTGTCAGAACAGGCTTCCCGAATCCGTACGCAGTGGCTATGATGCCCGATGTTTTTGTCTTCTTATAGGGAAGAACAACCAAATCAGCCCGGGAAAAAAAGAAACTTAATTCATCGTTAGGGATATATCGGTCAACAATTTCCACTTTTGGTGAAATAGCAAGATCCTCGATGAGTTTGAGGTAACGGTCTTTGTCATACCAGAAATCACCCGCTATTTTCAGTGCGATATCCTGGTCTTTCAAGATGCCGATCGCGTTAAGCAAGGTGTCAAGCCCTTTATAAGGTCTTACACAACCGAAAAATAGCAGGTTCAGCTTATGATCACAACTCGTTTTTATATGCGGACCATATTCGAATAAGGGGAGCAGATGCTTTATAACCTTAGCCTTCGGATGAAATTCCAAGATCTCGTCTTTTTCCCGCTCGGAATGAACTATTAGTGAGTCAACACTCCTAAGAACCAACTTAGATAAAAAACGCTTGATAAAATTATCTTCATGCTCAAAAACATTTATGCAGGACATAACAACCTTTATCCCCTGCTTCTTCAGCGAACGCAGAAGATAGAGGTACATGGGGGCCCAGTAAACCACAAACCAGGGAAGGACAACGATATCTGGGTTAAATGCGGCAATCTTTTTTGAGGTTTCGAACCACGAAACTATGCTTGCCGAGTCGATGTCGTAGGTAAGATGTTTGAATTCATTTATTATATGGTCACGGTCAATTGCCGGGTCAGTCTGACTTTTCTTGCCGAAAAGTAATATGGGATATTGCCTCTTATAGCTTAATAGCAACAGCTCATGCTTTTTTTCAAGTTCCTTTGCAAGCGAATAACAGTATTTGGATACGCCTCCTCTAAATGGGGGAACAGGCGCAATCAGGCAGACTCTCATAGTATCCTTCCAATATTATATATCATCTCTATGGGCATCATGACTCTGTATTTGAGGAGTGGCGATCCGTTAAATTGTCAGCCTTACCAGTCATAATTTCAATTCTGTCCTTGAAAAGCTTTCGGAAGTTTGCCCTGTTCAACAGCCTGAGATCGTTTCTTCGAATACCCCGGTTCAGCCAGAGCGACCGGATCACGGAGCATATTACGGTGGCGATGATAACTGCTGGCCTGCTCTTGGACAGAAAATCCGGCAAATGGGCCCGGCAATAGAAATTGCAGGAATTGTAAACCCGGGTCAACGGTGCCCGGTGGAAATGTTTCATTGCCGTGCGAAGCCCTTCCTCGCTGTTCTGATAGAGAGTTTCATCCCGGATGGTCTTGGATGCCTCGTGAAGCCGATACGTTGAGAAGTACCCGGGAAGATAACGACAGGGGAAGCGTTTGGCAATCCTGATCCAGAGGTCGAAGTCCATGGAGAAGTGAAGGGTATCGTCCAGGCCGCCGACGGCCTCGTATGCCGCCCTGGTGAAGAAGGCCGACGGTTGGCAGATGATATTAGCATAGGATAGCTTATCGAGATCAAAGGTATCGGTTCGATAGCGGCCGATTATGGCTCCTTCAGCATTACAGAAGTGGGCGTCTCCATACATAAGCCCGGTATCCGGGTGATCAAGGAAAAAGACCGTTGCGGCATGCAATGCTCTAGGCAGGTAGGTGTCGTCGGAGTTGAGCCAGGCGAGAATTTCACCCCCCGCCATCCGGAATCCCTTCATCAGTGCTTCGGTCTGCCCGTTGTCCTTTTCACTCATCCAGTGGAAGTTAATCCCGCGGCATTTGACTGGCCATTCTCTGTTTTTCAACAATGCATCGTATCGTTTGATGATGTCGACTGAGTTGTCGGTCGAGCCTCCATCAACAATGATGTAGTCGAGAACAAAAGCCCCCTCCTGGGAAATGACGCTTTCGATCGTCTCGGCCAGGAATTCTCCCTGATTGAAGGATGGGGTGACAACTGTAATTATTGGAATCGGCATGAATTTCACTTTTTGTAATTGGCTGAAAAAGTTATTTTCGAGCCGATAGGGCCGGAAGAAACGATGACAAGAATCACTTTCATGGGATCCTCCACAAATCAACGAGTTGGTTGTGCCTGTAAAGTCGCCACCCCGCACGTTTCAATGCATCTTCCAACACCTGCGTCGATACCTCCTCAGGACAGACATGAGAACCAGGGCGATGCCAATACGTCGGCCCTGTTAGCATTGTCTTCCCGCCCTTGTGAACAATCGCCAGCCAGTTCGACTTGAGGGCGGCATTCCGCAAGGCCTTGTCCCAGTCTCCATCGGCAGGGCAAATAATATAACTTAACGGGTAGTTGATGCCGGGGCCAACCAGCAAGGCATCCAATGAATCACTTGTGATGACCTGGAGGGGCCCCGACAGCGTAAGTGCGATAGTGCGCCGTTCTTCTTCTGAAAGGTAGTAGTAAGCCCCGCCAGGTTGGGATTTGACAGTCTTGTCCACGAAAAAACGTATGGCAACGACACCGAGCAAGGCACAGACGTTAAGAGCAACAATGCCCGTCAGAATCCACCTGCTCTTCCCTCGCAGAAAAAGCCTGGTGCCGCCCCACAAGAGGGCGTATCCGGCAAGCAGCACCACATGGTAACGGCCACCCCAGGCCTGGAAATGGACCATACCGCTTAATGAGATAAAGCCCAGTAAAAAAAATGCAATAGCAGGCACAAGGGCGCGCGATTTAAGTCCGATGAACAATGCGGGTAGCATGAGGACGGACGCCAGGCCGGTACGGCCGACATCCTGGGCGGGCCATGGTTTCCAGCTCTCCGGCAATTCGATGATCTTTGCGCCAAGTGAGTTGTAAACGATCTTGGCTACCTTATTGATCCTATGTCCATTAAATGGAGTGAGATAGCCAAGCGGCTCCAGTACCCAATGCCCGGTGCTCATTGCAACGGCATGTGAAAATTCCGTGACCGACGCGACCTTATGGAGGCGGCCTCCATCGCCTCCCTGGAAATCGGAGAAAGCCACATACACGGGCCAATAAGAAGAGAGCACAATGGCGGCAGCCAGCACCACTGCCGCACATGGCATTGCAACTTTCCGAAGTTTGGCAATTCGATGCCTGCATTGCCAGAGAGCGATACCGCCCAGCAGAAGCGCATGGGGCGCGACGGTCGGCTTGCAAGCGATGGCAATCCCGTTGAGGATCACAAAAGCAGCAAGACCGAACTTCACATCGCGCACCCTGTGGAGCGCCACAAATGATGCGCACACGGGAAACGCTGCCGCGATGTCGGAGTTGACGGCCCAGATGCGCAGGCCGATGGCAGGGAAACTGCTAAAGAGTATCGCTGTCATAGCGGCATGCCATCTCGTCAGCTTGAGGTCCAGCGCAGCGATGTAAACACAGGCTATCGCTCCAGCTGAAAGAAGGGTGGTGATAAATCCGATTCCTCGCCATCCACTACCGAGCAGGATCTTCTGGCCGAGGACTACGTCTGCGCCCACCGGCAGACCGATATGTCCCCACTCAGGTGTCGTCCAAGCTTCAAAGCTCCGCTGTTGGAGCCAGAATATAACGCGTGGGATATGATACCAGAGGCCGTCGTAATGCCTGGTCCCGTAGAGCGCGTCAAATCCGAGCTGAAGCGCAAAGGCAATGGTCATGATAGCCGCCAGCAGAAACGCCGCCGATCCCCGCCGTGTCCGAAGCCAACGGAGGGCAGGGGCAAGGTCAATGCTGATGCCGTTCCGCCATGCTTGTATCAGCAGGACGAATGCAATACAATAGCTGACTGCCGCGTATGTCTGAGTACTCAGGTGGTGCGTCAAGCCGAGCGCTATCCCGATAACGAGCAGAATAAATTCATAGAGCGCAATTCCGAACACTATTCGCTCGGCAAAAGCACCGGGACGTGATGCCGGCGGGATCGCCAGGATGCAGAGCAGCGGAAATGAAATATACAGCAACATCAACAATGGTTACACCTTTTCTGACATGTTCGATATTACGCCCTGACATTCCCCCGAAGAATTTCCCGGTAGAGCGCCATATGTTGCTCGGCAATCTTCTTCACAGCAAATTCCTGTACTACTTTTTGCCGTGCCCGGACCGCAAGAGCGCTTCGCCGTTCGTTATCTTCCAGTATCCAGGCAATTCCGCGTGCCAGATCGGATGGTTCAAATGGATGTGCCAGATAACCATTTTGTTGATGGTCGATTAAATCGGGTACGCCCCCTTGACGGAATGCCACGCACGGTGTGTTGCAGGCCATTGATTCCATGGCGGTATACCCGAGACTTTCCTGAAGTGAAGGAAAAACGAAAACATCGGCTGCAGAATAAAGGAGCGCAAGGCTTATGTCGTCGCTCAGCCATCCCAGATAATGGGTTTTTAAGCCAAAGTTCTGTTGTTGCTCCGGTTCCGATGAGCCAAAAAAAACAACCTCAACCGAATCGCGCCACCCGCTATCCGACAATTCCTGTAATGCCCGGGCAAGAAGGTGGAAACCCTTGTTTCGATCTTTGGTGGCTGACTTTGCCCCAAATAGGACTAATTTTTTATCATGCGGAAGTGAATAGATCTCACGGGCCATGCGCTTGTCCAGCGGTTTGTATCGTTCGACATCGATTGCGTTGGGAATGACCTCAATACGCGAAGAGTGAAAAAGCGAACTTGCTTTTGCACAGTCGCCTATCCAACGGCTGGGGGCAACTATGGTCAGGTTCAAGCTGTTCCAAGCTTTCTGCTTCCTTCGCCAAACCCGGTGCGAGAGGTCATTTTTCCGGCAAGAGCCAAGGACAGGGCATCTCCCGCACTCATCTTGATAGCGGGTACAGTCAGAAGGAATATAACACCCACCGGTAAAGGCCCAAGAGTCGTGCATAGTCCACACAACAGGTACAATAAAACGGCGAAGGGTTTCCAGTCGCATCATGTTCGCCACCCAGTGGAGATGTACAATGTCAGGCCCAATTTCGGCGACTTTGCTTGGAAGTCCGTCTGGAATGAAGGAAGGGGAAAAAGGCCCATGTGTCTTTCGGGGGGAAATGTTGAATATGGCCTGTTCAAGTGTCGGCCGGGCAAATCCCATCGCTTTTCCGAGGAATGTGTGAGGGCCGATCACAAAGGGGCTATTCCCGAATTTTCTCTGAACGCACAGCCGAGCGTCAGCTCCCTGAGCACGGATTCCTTCCAGCAACCGGGTTGCGCCCCGTGCCGCCCCCCCCTCAATGTCTGCATTGTTCAGAAAGAGAATCTTCATCGTAACCAGAACTCCCTGAGTTTTCCGGCAAAGACCTCCACAGGCCAGTTGCGGACCAGATGGCGGGGAATCTGGTACGGATCGGTCCACGAGTGCGCCTGATCTGGAAAGTTGGCCGCGACTTTGGTAAAGCCCGCCTCACGGCACAGCGCCACGCTTTCTTTTGTGTAATCGCACCGCGTGCCGAACGGGTAGGAAAACACTGTTATCTCCCGGTCAAGCCACGTCTCCAGTTGTCTTTTAGATGCGACGATTTCTTCCCGCTGCGCTGCTCTTGGAAGTGCTGATAGCCGGGAATGCGTCACCGTATGGGCACCGATGGTTACCCAGCTGCTTTCGGCTAGCAGGCGCAATTCTTCTACCGTCATGGCACGATGCGTCGTGTTGCCTGTCTCATGAGTGTCCTGCGCCCAGGTACGAAGCTGAGCGAGCCAATCTTTCCGGCGTTCGGGATCTGAGTTATTCATCAATCGGACCATTTCGTGATAAAGCTTTTGTCGTTCGCTTCTGGTGCTTGTTGGCCACCTTGTGCCAAAACGGCTGTCGTTCAGGGTGAAGCTGGTCGGGAGGTTTTGCCTTTCCAGGATTATCCGCCGCAATTCATCCCACCAGAATTCCCGCACGGTGCCGATTGTCCCGGTGCTGACGAAGAATGCTGCGGGCACCCCCACCTCCTCGATAATCGGCAGCGCCTCCAACGCATTATCGGCATAGCCGTCGTCAAAGGTTATTGCGACGGCGGGTTTTGACACCTTTGTCCAATCCTCCTCGAATCTGACCAGCGAAACATTTTCCTTCAGGTGGCGCATCTGAGCGCGGAAATTCTCCGGTGTCACCGCCAGCATCTCGGGGTCGGAAAATAGTGTCGTGACCCTGTGGTAAATGAGCACGATCACCGGCGGATCGACCATATTAAGCAGATACTTCAGCGGGGAGAGCGCTGTTTTGCGGATTGATCCCAATATTTCTCCGAACATTATCATCACTTCCGTGCGACGATTGTCAGCAGCATTTGATAATCGAGGTCGTTCGCGTCAAGGAGGGTTCGGTCGGGCAGGTCCTCAACAGATACACCCTGTAAGAAGGCTGTTGCTGCCAGGACATTGCCGTACGATTTAATCTCCACGCCCCCCTTGAAAACAGGGGTGAAAAGTTTATCCAGCGATGCGGTAGTAAACCGCCAGAAATCACCCCATCGGTCCATATCGTACCGGCTTATCTGGCTAATACCGGAAACGGTCGCAAGCAGAACGCCGCCCGGCTTGAGTATATGGTGAGCGCCCGTGATTGCCTTCTGTACTTCAAAGATAAAATTAAAGGTCTGAGTACAGATGAAGCAGTCTACAGCATTCTCCGGCAGGGTCGAAGGATCGGTAAGATCACCCACTATCGTTGCCTTCCTATTTTGCGGGGTCGCATGAAGCACCTCGAATTTCTCAACGCGGTCTCCGCCGAAGCGACGGCTGTAGGAGCTGTCGGCAACCTCCAGAACCCGTCCCTGTATCAGGTCCGCCTTCGTGTTGAGAAAATGTTCGATATAATAACGGTCGATGGGAGTACCGCGGTCACAACCGAGAAGAGGGCTTACCGGTCTGATCCGGGAAAGGTCGCTGAAGTTGACGGATATTTTTTTTCTGACGAGGTATTTTAGAAAGTTCACTATCATTGGATCATCCATGTCATGTCATCATTCGGCGAAAAAAGTCGAGGGAGAGTCCCGGATTAGGATAAGCGTTGCGGAAGCAAGGATCAGCAAAGACGCTGTCGGGCCGATAGGCCGAACATTTACGACATACTGCCGCCAGCGTCCCCTTGGAGAATGAATCCAGCACGCCGGTCCGTCTCTTGCCGGACAGGATCGCGGCAAGTGGCTCACTGCCGATATTGCCAATTCTCAACTGAGCGCATTCCAGATCAGTACACGAACAAGCTGTTGCGGTTCCATCCCAGCATACCGCTGAGTGGATGCGTGGATAAATGCATGTTTTCTGCTTCTTGTGAGGCGTATCGAGGATCGTGAGAGCGCTATTCCCCTTGTTTCCAATGAGCCCCCCATAATTTGCAAATGTCCACATATGGCTGACAAAGACCCCCTGCCGGCGATATTCCGCGAGGTGTTTTTTGAAGTGCCTCTCGAAATAACGGTCGGTAGTGCGAAACGCAAACGTAAGATGAGCTGCCTGAGGAAGAGCGGTACGCAGTTTGACAAGCCGCTCCATGGCCCCAGTAACCCTGTCGAAGCTGTCAACACCGTACATCGTCTCATAGGTTGCCGAATCCAGTCCGCCGATGCTGACCTGAATACAGAAGAGCGATTCGAGCAGATATCGGATGTCTTCGTCAGAATATCTGTCAAGGGCGATGCTGTTCGTCGTAAAAGAAATCTGTTTGATTGCGGGATGTGATTTAAGAATTCGTATGCGGTCCAAGAGGTGCGGATCGAGAAGAGGATCACCGACGATCGGCGTCAAGGACACCGCACCTCCCCCCATGTTTGCATAGTCCTGCACTATTGTTTCGAACTGGGGTATGCTCATGACTCCTTTCTTCCGCTTCATTCCTTTATATGCACAAAATATACAGGCTGCGTTGCAGATATTGGTCGTCTCGATCTGGAGCATGAGCGGGGCTGCAAGAGTGGTTTCCCGCAATCGCTCTATTTGTTTCCTTTTGAAAAACGGTAAGAGCTTGCGAAAGATCCTGGCCGAGGTAGGCCCGGGTGATCGCAAGAGTTCAAACGCGGTTATTTTTACTTTCTTCAGGAGAGGCATTTAATTCCTCCATTCAGAGATGTATTATACTATAAACAAAAGAAATCACCAACACAGAGTGTTTAACAGAGATATAAGTGGCCTTACGTTGTGGGTCATTCATAACGGTTACCAATCCGCCATCGACAAACCTACCATATCTTGGGATAAACAAGCGCCTTACTCATCATAAAACCGGTTCTAAGAGTGCGTTTAAATAAAAAACATGACCCATACGCCGCAAACCAGTATGTGAAAATCGAAGCAACCGCCGCGCCCGTTCCGCCGAAGCTAGGTATCAGGAAATAGCAGAGAACAATATTCAGGATACACCCGGCAAAAACCGTCAGGAAATAGAGTCTGTTCCAATTCATGGCAGTAAGAAAAGCGCATCGGGCTATTTCCAGACTCGTAAAGACCTGCGCCCATATCAGCCAAGTCAGCATGAGACCAGCCCTTGTATAAGCTTCACCAAACATGGTGTCGACCAGCCACTGTGAAAGGAATGTCATTGGAACGGCAACCGTGTATGCCAACAGCACAACCAGGTTATAAAATTTCTGCATGCGCTCATAAAAAAGCTCCTCGCTGACCTGTTTCGCCGCAACAAGGCTGGGAAAGACCGACCAGAATATAATATTTGGAATAAATGAGCTCACTTCAGCCAGACGTACCGCCACCGAATATATCCCGACCTCTTTACTGCCCAGCATTTCCTGAAGCATGACCTGGTCTATCCGCTGGTAGATGCCGATGAAAATAAAAGAAAACATCAGCGGCCAACTGTCTCTTAACAGGTTTATTGCTGTTTCTCGAGTGCCATGCCATTCCTTAATAAAACCCCCTTTCAACCTGTACGCGACCACCAGCCCCACGGCGCTGATACCCACTTCCAATGTGATGACCAGGGCAAAGGCGATAAGTGAAGCGTTGGTTATAATAAGAACGATCTTGAGGGCTAAGCAGAAGATGAAAGCGACATTCCTGGCAAGTACCGCATATTTTGCCTGGACTTGTGAATTGAACCAGACCTCCATGATGTTAAACGACTGTAACAAGCTTCCCGCAGCGATTATGCCTACCAGCCAGTGACTTAGGGTATCGGTGGGGCGCAGGATCATGGCGCCGACGGTCGCAACTACAAACGCACTCACACCGCCGATAAGTTTAAGGATAAAAGCGCTCCCCAGGAGTTCATTCTTGCACGCCGGGTCTCTTACGATATTGCGCACGACTATATCATCGAGCCCGAGGGTTACAAAGGGCACGAAGAGACCGGCAAAAGCGATGGCATAGCTGAGCAGGCCAAATTTATCGGGCCCCAGATAGCGGGCTATCCAGATGTTGACAAACAGCCCAACTCCCAATCGTACGATTTTTTCAGAGAATAGCCAGCCGGTGTTGCCGATGGCCCGCTGCAAAGATTGTCGTCCTTCAAGCCATTCCCGGATGATATCAGGCAGATATTTTATCCACCAAGCGTTCATGAGTTGACCGTCTCTTCCAGTATCTTCAGATACCTGCTTCTGAACTGGTCAACCTGATAATCCTGGCGCAAATCACCAGCCGTTTGGGGATTTCTCAGTTCTGAAACTATTGCGTCAGCAAGAACTCGGCGATTGCCATAGGGAACCAATTTACCATATGCCCCACTCTGCAGAATTTCACGAATGCCATCCACATCTGTCCCGACCACGCGGGTCCCGGCCGCAAGGGCCTCAATGACGGTTATTCCGAACCCTTCAAAAATAGAAGGAACGACAACACATTGGGCCTGGTTGTATACGGCATTTAGCCGGTCATCCGGAACAAATCCCAGGAAGCTGACATTGCGCTCCAGATCCAATCGGCTCACAAGGGATTTCATTTTTCCGAGATACGGTCCCTTCCCTCCAACCAGCAGAAGGGCTTCTGGTATCTGTTCCCGGACGAAGGGCATGCTCCGGATCAGAAACTCAATACCTTTGCGTTTGTCGACGCGGCCGATATAGAGCAGCGTGTTCCGCTGCTTCGGGACATTCAAGGGGTAATACTTGGCGGTATCAACAGCATTATGAATAACAGCTATTTTCTCTTCAGAAATGCCGTAGTATTCAAGAAGGTTGCATTTTGTAGCTTCCGACACGCACACGATCCTGTCGGCCAGTCGATACGTTCTCTTCTCGAAGGGAAGGAAAATACGCTTCCAGAACTGCGATCGTATGTAGTGATATTGTTGCCAATAGGTGTGATGACAGGTGATAATCACCGGAATCGGAAGCCGTCGCGTGAGAAGCACCCCTCCTGCACCGGAATGGACATTCAATTTATCAAGACGATATTTGGAGATTATCCGGTTGACATTTAGGAACAACCAGATCGACACGCCTACCTGCTTGAAAAGTCGAACAGCCCAGAAGTTCACGCGTACGTGACGAGGCAGTGAGTTACAAACAGGAGAAAAGAAGATAATATCCAGGCGGTTCAGTTCAGAAAACATCAGATAGGTATGTCTTCCAATACCGCCGATGAGCGGGAAAAAATCATATGTAACGACGCCGATTTTAATGCCCTACCTCCGACGAACCTGCTTTGCCCGAGCTTTCGATTTTTCTCAGCCGGAACTGCACATCCTCCGTCAACCTTCTGTTCACCGCCTGCAGATCGGCCAAAAAGGCGACCGCCACCATCTGGAATCCTATGCCGAGAAGGATGGAGGCGAGTATGAGGGATTGAATATGACCTTCCCCCCCTGCGCTGAAATAATAATACAAGAATCTCATTCCTACCACTAAGCCTGAAGCGATGAGCAATAAGCTGATCGCCATAAAGAACCGAAAAGGCTTGTAAACGACAAATATCCGTATGATGGTGATGATCGACTTCTGCACGTACCGTGGTATGCTCTTTACGAGCCGGGAAGGTCTGAGGTCATCGTTTACCCGAATAGGCACGGACACAATTGCCATGTTTTTCTGGCCAGCCTGAATGATCGTCTCGAGCGTATACGTATAGTCATTGAATACATTCAGACGCAGCGCCGCGTCCCGGTTCATGGCCCGAAAGCCGCTGGTGGTGTCCGGAAGATCGGTCTTGCTGGCAATCCGTACGATCAAGCTTCCCAGCTTCTGCAAAAACTTTTTGATCATAGAAAAATGTTTGATCTCGCCGATCGGCCTTGCGCCGACGACTATGTCCGCCCGCTTGTCAAGGATAGGACTGACAAGTAGCGGGATATCGGCGGCACAATACTGATTGTCCGCGTCGGTATTGACGATTACATCCGCCCCCAGTTTCAGACAGGCATCAAGGCCAGCCATGAAGCCGCGAGCCAACCCCTGATTGTTCGTAAAACTGATGATATGATCAACCCCATTCGTCTTTGCTACCTCAATTGTGTTGTCCGTGCTTCCGTCATTAATAATGAGCCATTCAACCTTGTCAAAACCCTCCATGGTCCTGGGAAGTTCACGCAGCGTGATTGCAAGCGTGTCGGCCTCATTGTAACAGGGGATCTGTATGATCAATTTCACATGCTCTCCTTTGGGTAGAAGGGGATGCCGCCCGTGATCGCAAGGTATATCTTCGCCCGGCATAGGTTTCGGCACTTAGGGAATACCAGAACGTTCGTTCACCTATGCATACGCCGGTTACTGTATTTTACACAATAAACGATAAAAATTGAATACAGAATTATACCGGACGCGCTTATCGGAGCGCTCTTCAGGAAAGTCCGAGGTTCGTACCTGAACATCACTGACCTGCGCCCTTGCCCAGTATCGCCGGCAATATGCCGAGATGCGCATCATAGTTGACCTGTTGATTTTTAATAAACGCCTTCCACCCGGTATCCCGATGCATGGGTAATACGATCCATCCTGTTTTTGCCTGTTAGTTGGTTATCCTGAACAGGTCCGATGACGGCTTCGACACTACTAAGACAGTCATGTCCTCCATGAGCACAATGCCCTCCGCTCGTCATCCGAAACATCATTGCATTCGATAGGCTGCATTCCAATAAAGTCTCTCTCTTGAGTGTTCCTGCGCATCATGATCCGCTAAAAAAGGTTTCCCCGGCCACCCCTGCTATGATCGCTCAAAAATGAGCACATTCGACTTTGACCGGACCGAATAGTTCCGTGCGTCATCGTCCCACGCGTAGATCGTCTGAGCAGGGGACAGCATGTCCACAACGCCGACAAGCATGTAGCGGTTTTTCAGATAATCATCGAGCCATCTCAAAATATACCGTTCCGACTTCGGCTCCATAGACCATGAGGTGTACACGTCCACGACGATGATGAACTTAGGTGCGGCAGACTCAACCTCCCGCGCCATCTCTTGCTGCATGGACAGCCGGTACTCGTGGTCCTCCATCAAACTGTACATATGAATATATCCGGTGGCGGACGCTCGTTTCGAGTAGAAATAGATCTGAGGCTCCGATCCGAACACGGCGATCTTATCGGTCAGGGAGCTCCTTTGCTCGATGAATCTCGCTATTTCGATTGATTCCGGAAATGGATCATTCCCGTATATTTTTCTTGAAACTGTTGCAGGAGCATCGTTGAAAAAAAAATCTTTCTGGTGAATTACGCCTACCAGAATCACCGCGATGAGGATACCAAGGCCCGCGAATCTCGACCATGACGACGAAGCAAAGGCGACGCTCACCGTAGTGAGATAGTTGACGAATATGCCCACGGACAGTGCGATTGCGGGCAGCAGGGTGATGAAATAATGTTCGCGGAAATAAAACCCGGGACAAATCGACAGGAAAGAGAAAACAACGAAAAGGACAATAAACATCCTTTTCTCGCGCAGCTCCCGATGGAACAGCAGGACGAGAAAACCGAGGCCCGAGATGATCCAAAGCAGCCAAAACCCGTTGATTACATTGGTCACCTTGTTTCTAAAGACAGAGAAGGCCTCGGAAATCGGGACCTGGGTTCCATACTTCGCGGCATATTGCACGGTCCAGAACCAGAATGTATCGAACACACCAACTGAGTATAGCCAGATCATGGAGGCCAGCAGGGGAACTAATGCGGCGATCAAAAAGAGCGCAAGGTGAAGGATGTTTCTCTGAGAGAACCGTCCCGACCCCGAAGTGAGATTCTGGTAAACAATGCAGGAACCGCCAAAAAGGATAAAAAAAATACCGGGCTGTTTCATAAGAAATGCCAGGCCGAATGCAGCCCCGGAAAAAAAGT
>Ga0210377_10000889_pt1 | contig 28321 bp, 19 predicted proteins | sample PLM4_65_b1redo_FD_155480 | JGI IMG/M metagenome (GOLD analysis project Ga0210377, IMG submission 155480) | Groundwater sediment microbial communities from an aquifer in East River, Colorado, USA - PLM4_65_b1 redo | ecosystem: Environmental > Terrestrial > Soil > Riparian zone | place: USA: East...
GTCAGCACACATAACGCTCGACGTCAGCGGCGCCGGGCGCGCTACCAGCGGCTGAACCCGTATCTCTCAAGATGCGCGCGCCCGGCGTCCGCTGCACGGCGTGGTTGTACAGCGGAATATAGCTGCTGACCGCGCCCCTTCGTTGACCACGGTGATTTGAACCCACCATGGTGGTGCCACCCCGCCTGTCGCCGCAGCCGCCGCATGTCACCCCGCACATCGCCCAGCGCAAGTTGTAGAAGACCGGACTGGAGACCACCCAGGCGTAGATCTGCACCCGCTGACCGGACCGTACCATACGAAGATGGTCCGGACTGCTGCTTACCCACGGCCTGAGGCACCGAGGAATAACGGAGGACCCGGCCCGGAGAACCGCTGTGTCGAGGCGAGCCGATGAGCGAAACGCGAGACGCCGCCGGCGCGAGCCCTGGCGAACTTGCCACCCAACGTCGGAGAGGACCCATGTCTAAGGTCTTCCTCTAGCTGTCAGCCCGTCGTCTGTACAACGCTCGCCGTCAGCGGCGCCGGGCGCGCCACCGCTGATCGAAGTTGCACCTCTCAAGATGCGCGCGCCCGGCGTCCGCTGAACGGCGTGGTTGGACAGCGGGAGCCAGATGCTGACCGCACCGATTCGCCCACGACGGTGAACTGCCCCATGTCGGCCGTGCAACCCCGCATGTCGCCGCAGCCCCCGTATACCACCTCGCACATCGCCCAACGCGTGCTCTAGAAGACCGGACTGGAGACCACCCAGGCGTAGATCTGCACCCGCTGACCGGACCGAACCATCCGAAGATGGTCCGGACTGCTGCTTACCCATTGCCCGAGGCCTCGCGGATGTCCGGAGGACCCGCTGCGGAGAACCACCGCGGCCGGACGAACCGATTAGCGAACCTCGAGGCGCCACCGGCGCGGGCGCCGGCGAACTCGGCAGCCAACGTGCAAGCCGGATCATCTTCAAGGTTTTTCCCTCGCTGTCAGCCCGTCGTCTGCCCAACGCTTGCCGTCAGCCGCCCAGGGCGCGCAACGTTCGGATCGAGCAACCAGCCCAGCCTGGAGGCGCGCCGTGGGTCGGCTGAACGGCATGGTTAGCCGTGCGCGCCTACCCACAGCCAGAACCGCATGACTTTCAGACGTCACGCTCACGTTGGACCCACAGTACAGCGACTAGGACACCGCCGACGATACCCAGCGCGAGGTCGGACATGGTATCTGTGTTGTCAACTTGGAAGCTTGTGCCGCACACGGTGTCAACGCTGAACTCCGCGAATTCCCAAAGCACCGCCGCGGTTGCGGTTACCGCGACGATGAAGAGCCTACGCGCAGGCCGGCCGACGACTACACGAGCACCGAGGCGCTCGCAAATGACCATACTGCGAGATACGCACCATGCGAGTGCGGCGCCACCTACCAAGTGGAAGACCATATCGCTACCCGGAAGTTGCCGGGTAACCCCCAAGATCACCAGGACCACATACGTGATGAAAATGAGCGCCGGAGGCCAGACAGCGTGCAGCAAAATGTCGATGGTCACCTGCCGAGCGAGTCGACCGGTTGTCGGTACCATTAGCACCTGCTGGATGCGGACACTAGACGACCCCCTTCGTTGTTCGACCGGCTAACGCTGCGCGTAACGCGCGGGACGGCCGGGCGCGGCGCTTGCGCTGTTTGCAAGCGCCGTGACCGGACGGACCGGCGCGTTCACGCGCCTGTTAGGCCGCCCGACGCTACCGTCGAGCGGCGAATATCTCTTGAAGTTCAGTCTCATCAGGACACGCCGTCAGCAGTTCCTCGGCTGCTTCTAGAACCAGGTAGTGTGTGTCACCGCTTTTCAACGCCGCGATCAAGTATGGGGCCACACGACGATCGGCCCGCATCGCAAGCCCGACCAGTGCTTCGCCGCGTACTTCAGCGTTCTCGTCTGAGAGGCGAGCCATCAGCGTCTCGCGGATCTCTTTTGTATCAACGTCGCAGAGGGAACCGAGCGCGAATGTCGCCCAGTCGCGGACATCCTCCTCATTATCACTCGACAGGGTGATGAGTGCGTGCATCGAGAGCACGTCGGCTCGGCCACCCAAGGCATATGCAACGGCGTGTCGAATGTCGGCTGACGGGTGCGTGGATAGCGAGACAATGTCGATGGGATCACCCGCATCGAGGTGCCCCAGTGCGTACAGCGCGGACATAATGACCCGTTCCTCAGCATCGCGGAGCAGGACGCATAGAATTGGTGCCGACTCCAGCGCAAACAGTCGTACGCCGGCCTCCGACCCGGTCCCGAGCTGTGCGAGGACATCGGCCCCGAGGGCTCTTTCAACGACGTCTGGACTTGAGCACCACGACGCAACCCGAACGAAGATCCTCCGATCGGCGCGGCGATGAAGGGCGCGAACCAGTGACCACCGCCCCTCGGACTGGTCGGTCGGGTCAGCCCTGGCTGCGGCGAGCGCAGCGCCCAAGAGTTCGTCGTCGGTTAGTGTGTCTGGTGCAATATCGCTCATCGACTGTGCCGACATGCCGGCCTAACGCTGCGCGTAACCCGCGGGCTGGACGGGCGCGCGCCTTGCGCACGCAAGGCGCGTGACCGGCCGGACTGTCGGGTTCACGCGGTGGTTCGGCTGCTTCTCGAACTGACCACCGCACACCCTACCGCGGATCAAAAGCCCGCGATGGCCGACCCGCCCCGATGTTCGTTCGTCGTAACCGTGACCGCCTTGCCCGTGGCCGTTGCCGTACTGTGCCCAGACTTCTTGCCCTCGCTCACCATCTCCACGTGGATCGGGGACTCTGCCGACGACGTGCCGAAGATGCCCATGAACATGCTGGCGCGTTGCTTGACCTCGAACGGCGTCTGTCGCGTCACGTGGTGAAAGCTGGAGCCGCCGGGGGTGTAAACATACGCGCCTTCGACCTGGACCTCGTGGCCTGGCGTCGCCGAGGTCACCCGGATGACCACCTCGGCCGATGGCCCGGATGACGCAGAGCCGGCTGGTGCCGCGAACAACAAACACAGAGCACACACAGCAACTGCGACTACGAGTTTGGGCGTCATGGGTAGGACCCTCCTTTTGTGGACTCTACGCCTGTCAGCCGAACGCTTAAGTGTGTCGAACTCCGTTTGCGGCGCGAACGCTGCAGGGCCCCGTCGGTTGTTGTCGGGGCGAACTCGTGCGCGCGCTTGTAAGCGGCACCGCGACCACGTGTTAGGGGTGATGGGCGGTGTCGTGGTCTGAAATAGGCTGACGGGGCTCGGTCTCGGATATGGGGCATACGGATCAGAGCGTGTCAGCCGGGCTGAGCCCCCCCCTTCCTCCTCGGTTCAGGACGTAAGTGTAGATCATGTTCGTCGCCGTTGACGCTGCCGGGGAGCATCGTCCGCCGGTCCTCCTGTCCCTCGCCGTCGCGCACCACGATCTGGTCGGCGGCAATCGAGAGTCTTCACCCGCAGACCGGCGCCGTCGAGGAGTGTCGCCGCCAGGCGGTTCTCGCCCTGGATCTGCCGAACGACGGCGCGCACGTCGTCATGCGTCATCACGACCGGCAGGCGCCGGACGGCCTTGGCCTTGACGACATCTTTCACCCAGCCGACGTCACGTCGCAGCACGTCGCGATATAGAAACAGCAGCGCGCTCAGCGCCTGAGTCTGGGTGGTCGCGCTGACTCGTCCGCTGAGGGCCAGGGACGAGAGGAAGCGGGAGATCTCCGGCTTGGCCATCTCGGCGGGGTGCCACCGGTGGTGACAGAGGATGAAGCGGCGGATCCAGCCCACGTGGGCCTCCTCGGTGCCGGGCGCTGCGGTCGTGGGTGCGTTGCGTGATGCGCCGGGTGAGGCGACGCGATAGAAAATCTCTCCGCTCATGTCGTGCCTTTCCGGGGGGCGGGTACGGTTCCGGCACCCGAGGGTGCGCAACCGCACTATAACGCCGCGAGCGCGGGCGCCGCGAGGTTTTGAGCCGGCACCGCATGGCCTCGCGCCGACGCCGTGATCGAGCGGGTCCCCCTGGGCGGGGGACGGGGTCGGCGATTACCGCGCCGCGGGGAGCTGCATCAGCTCGCGCGCGTAGCGTGGCGGGATGGTCCCGAACGACAGCAGCCGGTCGTTGAATTCGCGCATCCGGAAGCCGGGCCCGGCGGCCCGCCGCGCGTCAGTGAGGATGCCGGTCATCTCCTCGAGCCCGACGAAGTAGGTCGAGAGCTGCGTCGAGGTCACCTTGCCGCGCCGTAGCTTGCCGCGCGCCTCGGCCTCCTCCTGGAACCCGGTGCGCTGCATGAGGTCGAGCGCCCAGCGGTCGAGTTCGGCCTCGGGCTCGGTCGAGGCGTGCAGGCGGGCGTCGAGCAGCGCGTTCATCGGGGCGCGCAGGCCGTGCTTGAGGTGGATGAGCAGATTCTCCGGCTCGTCGGCCGCGTAGCCCGACTCGTACATGAGGTTCTCGGCGAGTACGGCCCAGCCTTCGGCGAAAGTGCCGGAAGTGAAGATCTTCTTGTAGACCGTTGCGTACGGGCTTCGCAGCGCGTGCCAGTACTGCACGTAATGGCCGGGGAAGGCCTCGTGGATCGCCAGGCCCTGCAGCGCGTAGTCGTTGTACTCGCGCAGATACGACTCCTCGAGGCCGCGATCGGCCTCGGGCGAGCCGCCGCGCGGCAGCGACGAGATCCAGAACGACTTCTTGATGTGCGGCTCGAGGGTGGGGGGCGGGTTGAAGAACGCCACCGCCATGCCATCGAGGAAGCCGGGTGTCGGCTCGAGGGCGAAGTTGTCGTCGTCGGGGGGCAGGGTGACCAGGTCGGCCTGCCGGACGTGCGTCTTGATGCGCTCGACGGCGCCGCGGACGTATTCGAAGAGGGTCGCGCGGGTCGGGTGACGGGCGGAGACGGCGTCGACCACCTCGCCGACGATGATGTTGAGACGCGCCTCGCCGCTCTCGTCGTGGTGGTGGCCGGGAAAGAGCCGCCGGTGCAGGGGCTCGGCGATGTCCAACATGCGGGCCCGCATCGTGTCGAGCGTGGCACGGGCGCGCCGGGCGATGGTGTCGGCGTCCATCTCCGACTGCAGGGTCAGGCGCAGCTTGCGGGTCCAGCGGTCGACGCCGAGGCGCCAGTCGCCGTCGGAGCGCGGCAGCAGATCGTCGCGGACCCAGTCCTGATACTCCCTGAGGGCGGCGATCGCCCGCGCGTTGGCGCCCTGGAGGTCGGCGGCGAGGAGCGGGACGCGGCCGAAGAGGGGCGGCAACCCGTTCTCGAAGAAGCGCAGGTTGCCGGCATTGGTCCGCAGGACCATCTCGGTGACGACGCGCGCCGGGTGCTGCAGCGTGGCGCGGGCGTCGGCGAGGAAGCCCGGCACGGCGCGCAGCCGGCCGAGCAGCGCCTCGAGGCGCTCAGGCCAGGCGGGGGAGTCGTCGTCGAGAAGCGTCAGGCAGAGGGTGGCGTTACCGAGCAGGTCGACGTGGAACTGCGGGTCGCGCTCGTGCGGACGGATCTCGGCGAGCGAGAAAAGGGTCCCCTCGATGTCGTTGAGCACCAGGGCGCGGTCGATGCGGGCGCCGGGGCTCAGGGCGGCCGGGTCGACGGCGGTGAGCAGGGCCTGGTGGCGGCGGGCGGTGGCGGCGCGCGCCCGGGCGGCGGTTTCGCTCCAGTCGTCGAGACGGGCGTCGTGGTCGTGGAGGCCGGCGGCGGTCGCGGCGGTCGGGTGCTCGTGGAACATGTCGGTGAGGTAGGCGTCGGCGGCGGCGTAGAACGCCGCTTCGCGGCCGCTGACCCCGGCGGGGATGCCGCCGGGGACGCGGCCATTGCCGTGTGCCGCCGCTGCGGCTGTGGACGCGGTCGTGTCGTTGCTCATGCGGTCTTCGCGTCGTGGGCGGGAAGGGAGGCCGCGGCGGCGCGATCGACGAGCCACAGCAGGGTGCCGTCCGCGGGCCGCACCCGTCCGGCCGGGAGGTCGTGGCCGGCGGCGACCCGCGCCAGCGCCGCGGCCTTGTCGGCGCCGGCGATCATGAAGACGACCGCGGCGGCGGCGTTGAGCACCGGCAGGGTCAGTGTGACGCGGTCGTGGCCGGGTGGTTCGACGCGCACGCCCGCGGCGAGACGGTCGGTGATACGCGCCGCCGCCGAGCCCGGGAAGATCGACGCGGTGTGACCGTCGGGGCCCATGCCCAGCAGGACCAGGTCGAACCGGGGCCGGTCACCGGCGCTGAGATGGAAATCGGCGGTGAGGATCTCGTCGTATTCCTCGGCGGCGCGGTCGGCGTCGGGGTTCTCGCCGCGGATGCGGTGCACCTGCTCGGCCGGGATCGGCACCCTGCCGATGAGCGTCTCGGTGGCCATGCGGCAGTTGCTGTCGGGATGGTCCGGGTCGACCTGACGCTCGTCGCCGAAGAAGACGTGCACCTTGTCCCAGTCGATCCGGGCGCGGTACGGGGCGGCCTCGTCGGCGAGCAGGGTGTACAGGGCGCGCGGCGTCGAGCCGCCGGCGAGCGCGACGGCGAAGCGGCCGCGCGCCGCGATCGCTTCGGTGGCGAGGCGGACGAACTCCTGCGCCGCCGCCGCGGCGACCGCCGCGGGGCTGTCGAGCACCGAGACGGTCGCGCCGGTGGTCAGGCCTGCCCCGCGTAGATCTTCATGATGGTGTCGAGAAGGCGCAGCGCGTCGGCTTTTTTGCGCTGGAACGAGTTGCGGCCGATGATCGAGCCGAAGCCGCCGCCGTCGCGGATGCCGCGCACCTCGGCGAGGATCTTGTCGTCGGCCTCGGCCGCGCCCCCCGAGAAGACGACGATGCGCCGGCCGGCGAAGGCGCACTGCACGACGTGGCGCACGCGGTCGGCGAGCGACTCGGTGGGGATCGGCTCCTTGTCGTAGACCTTGCGGGCGGCGTCCTGGGCGACGTGGTTCGCCGGCAGCTTCACCTTGATGATGTGGGCCCCGAGCTGGGCGGCGATGTGCGCCGCGTAGCCGCACACATCGAGGGCGGTCTCGCCGGCCTTGTCGAGCCCGGAGCCGCGCGGATACGACCAGATGACGACGGCGAGTCCATTGGCCTTGGCGTCCTCGGCGAGGGCGCGGATGCGCTCGTACATGCCGAAGCGCTCCGACGAGCCGGGGTAGATGGTGAAGCCGATGGCGCTGCAGCCGAGTCGGAGCGCGTCGTGCACCGAGCCGGTCCAGGCCTGGGTCGGGTCTTTCTCCTCGAGCAGCGAGTCCTTGTTGTTGATCTTGAGGATGAGCGGCACCTGGCCGGCGAAGTCGCGCGCGCCGGCCTCGATGAAGCCGAGCGGCGCGGCGTAGGCGTTGCAGCCGGCCTCGATGGCGAGCTCGAAGTGGTAGCGCGGGTCGTAGGCGGGGGGATTGACGGCGAACGACCGCGCCGGGCCATGCTCGAACCCCTGGTCGACGGGCAGGATGACCACCCTGCCGGTGCCGCCGAGGCGGCCGTGGCTCAGGATGCGGGCGATGTTGGTCAGCGTCCCGGGGCTATCGCTGCCGTACCAGGACAGGATCTCACGCACTCTCTCGGTCGTGCTCACGGTCGTCTCTCCTTTATCGTCATCGAACCCCGCTCCCGCCCGCCGCGTGTCGCGCCGCTCCCAGAAGCGCCGTCCGGTCGTTCATCACGACCCTGATCGGCATCGACTCCATCAGCGGGCGCATCCGTCCCTTGGCGACGAAGGCCTGCACGAACCGGCCGGCGCGCAGCCGCTCGGCGATACGCGGCGCGATGCCGCCGCCGAGATAGAGTCCGCCGGTCGCCATCGTCTTGAGTGCCAGGTTGCCGGCCTCCGTGCCGTACACCGAGACGAACAGGTCGAGGGCCGCGGACGCCAGCGCGCAACGCCCGGCGAGCGCCGCGCGCGAGATGGCTGCCGCCCCGTCGCCGCGGCGCATCTCCTCCGCCAGGCCGGGCTCCTCCTTGAAGCGTTTCACGTCGCGCAGGTAGGTGTAGATGCCCACCAGGCCGGGGCCGGACAGCACCCGCTCCCACGACACCGTGCCGTGGCGCTCACGGAGCCAGTGCAGGAGGCCGTCCTGCTGCTCATCCACCGGTGCGAAATCGGCGTGCCCGCCCTCGGTCGCGAAGGGGTGGTGCCGCCGCCCGTCCCAGTAGACGCCGGCCTCCCCGAGGCCGGTGCCGGCCGCAATGATAGCGGAATTGCCCGTGGCGCCGGGAGCCCCGGCCTGCAGCGTGAGCAGGTCGTCCGGCTCCAGGCCGGCGAGCCCCCAGGCGTTCGCCTCGAGGTCGTTCAGGAGGCCGACGGAAGCCAGGTCCAGGCGCGCGGCAAGGTCGCGCGACTCGACGACCCAGGGCAGGTTGGTGGTCTCGCAGCGGCCGTTCCGGACCGGGCCGGCGACGCCGAAGCTGGCCCCGGTCAGCGGCCCCGGATGATCGCGCCGATGGAGCGCGACGATCTCCGCGAGACCGGCGTGGTCGCGGCTCGGGTAGACCGCCTCGTCGGCGAGGCGGATGGTCCCGGATGGATCAGGTTCGCCGAGCGCGAGGCGGGTGTTCGTCCCCCCGATGTCGCCCGCCAGAATCATGGGTCACCGCCTTCCACTGCCGGCCGTCGCGTGCCAGGAGATCATCCGCCTCCTTCGGGCCGCGGCTGCCGAAGGGGTAGTTGGGGAAGTTGCGCGCCGGCAGAGCCTTCCAGACATCGAGGATCGGCTGCGCGATGCGCCAGCCGGCCTCGACCATGTCGTCGCGCTGGAACAGCGTGGCGTCGGCCTGCATGCAGTCGTGCAGGAGCGTCTCGTAGCCGGTGCTCGACTCCTGGCCGAAATGGTCGGCGTACTTGAAGTCCATCTCCACCTCGCCCATGCGCACCGCCGGCCCCGGCACCTTCGCCTGGAAGCGCAGGGAGATCCCCTCGTCCGGCTGGATGTTGAGCACCAGCTGGTTGGCGCGCAGGCGCTCGACCGGGGTGTCGCGGAACGGCACGAACGGCGCCTGGTTGAACTGGATGACGATCTCGGTGACGCGGCGCTCCAGCCCCTTGCCGGTGCGGATGTAGAACGGCACGCCGGCCCAGCGCCAGTTGTCGATGAACAGCTTCATCGCGATGAAGGTCTCGGTGTTCGAGGTTGCCGCGACCCTGGGTTCGGTGCGGTAGCCGGGGTGCATGCCGTCGTCCACCTTGCCCTCGCCGTACTGGCCGCGCACGGTGCGCACCAGAACCTCCTCGGGTGTCATCGGCGGGATGGCGTGCAGCACCTTGGCTTTCTCGTCGCGCACGGCGCGGTCCTCGAACGAGATCGGCGGCTCCATGGCGATGAACGACAGGAGCTGGAAGATGTGGTTCGGGACCATATCCCGCAGCGCCCCGGCGTGGTCGTAATAGCCGCCGCGCTTCTCGACCCCGACCGACTCGGCCACGGTGATCTGCACGTGGTCGATGTAGCGCCGGTTCCAGACCGGCTCGAAGATGCCGTTGGCGAACCGGAAGACCATGATGTTCTGGACGGTCTCCTTCCCGAGGTAATGATCGATGCGGTAAATCTGGCTCTCGGCCAGGTCGCGGCGCAGCTCCTGGTTGAGGGCCTTCGCCGAATCGATGTCCTCGCCGAACGGTTTCTCGACGATCACGCGGCGCCAGTGGCCGTCGGTTTCCGCCACCAGGCCGGCGGCGCCGAGTGCGTGCACGACCGGGGCGAAGACGGTCGGCGGGGTCGCCAGGTAAAAGAGGCAGTTACCGCGCGTGCCCTCGCCGGCGTCGGTCTGCGCCAGCTGCTCGCGCAAGGTCGCGAAGGTCGCGGGTGATGTGAAGTCCCCCGACAGGTAGCGCATCCGCTTCACCAGGTCGTCGCGCAGGGCGGCGTCAATCGTGCCGGTGGCGAACTCGTCGAGGGCCTGGCGCATCCGTTCGCGGAAGACGTCGGCGGTGATCGGCTCGCGCGCCACGCCGATGATGGCAAAGTCGGGCGGCAGCAGCCGGGTCCTGGCGCGGTTGTACAGCGCCGGGAGCAGCATGCGCCGGGCGAGGTCGCCCGAGGCCCCGAAGATGACGAAGGCGCAGGGGTCGCCGGGCCGTTCGCGCTTGTCGTTGATTGCGGGGGCCGGGTCGCCGGTCATGGTCTCCTCCCTGAGCGCGGAGATTCTAGCCCGGATCGCCGAGCCGCGGGGCCGCGCCGCGCGGCCGCCCCGGATGGCCGCCCGCGGGGGATGCGACGTAGACGCGGAGGCCGACGCCGTAGCCGGCGATGAGCTGGCCGCTCCCTGTTCAGCGACACCGGCACGACCGGCAGGATGTTGAGGATGAAGCGAGTGGCGTCATCCACGCCGACGCCCTGTTCCCTGCTGGCCTGGAATGGAACGCTCACGAGATTGGAGATGGGGTTCGACAGCTCCTTCGCCAGGGCCTCCGCCAGCTCCTCGCCGGCCCCGGGGTGCGAGGCCGGTGTCGCGGTCGTGCTCCAGGCTGTCGCCGGCGGCTACTTCTGCCGCGGCGTGATGTCCACCGTCACGCTCTTGATGCTCCCGTTGAAGCGGAACGGTGGCGTGTAGGACGCATCGTCCACGGATGAGCCGGTGTCCTCACCGACGTCGAGGGTCCCGCCGAGCCCCAGCGAGATCCCATGGGTCTCCGTAAGACGGCCTTCGCCCACCTTCGCGTCGTTGACGAAGAGCGACAACGTGCCGCCCTTGCCCATCCCGCCGCCGTCGTACGTGAACTCGCCGCGCAGCGTCGCCTTGCCCACCGGCAGCGGCTGCTTCGCGGTCACGCGGGTCACGGTGCGGCCGAGGAAGTTGCCGGCGAACGTCGCCTTCCCGTCCTTGACGTAGATGGCGTAACCGCCGTCGGTGCCGCCCATGGCCCAGACCACCCCGGACGCCGGCGCCTTCGCGACCTGCACGTCGGCAATCACCTGGAACGACTTGTTGAGGAGGTTCGGCGCGCTCCCGGAGGGCAGGGCGACGACGCCGGGATAGTAGGTGAACCTCGTCCGCCCTGCGGTGGGTGTCGGGCGGCCCATCGCCTCGGCGTTGAGGCGCGCGGTCGCGCGCCCATCGAGCGGCAGGACGTCGTACCGCGCCGCCTGCGCCCACCAGAGCTCCTCCATCTGTGCGAGCTTCTCCGGCATCGTCGCGGCCAGGTCGTCCGCCTGGGAGAAGTCCTTGTCGACGTTGTACAGCTCCCAGGTGAGCGTGTCGGGGTTGAGGGCGGCGCGGGCGCCCTCCCAGGGCACCCCGGCGCGCGCCGCCGCGACCCAGCCGTCGTGATAGATGGCGCGATTCAGAAGCATCTCGAAGTACTGCGTCCGCCGGCGCTCCTTCGCCTTCGCGTCGGTGAAGGTGTAGGCCAGCGAGACCCCCTCGACCGGCTTCTGGGCGACGCCATTGAGCATGGTCGGCGCCTCGATCCCCACCGCCTCGAAGATCGTCGGGGCGATGTCGATCACATGGTGGAACTGCGAGCGCACCCCGCCCTTGTCGGTGATCGTCTTCGGCCAGGAGATGACCATGGGGTTGCGCGTGCCGCCGAAGTGCGAGGCGACCTGCTTGGCCCACTGGAACGGGGTGTTCATCGCCCAGGCCCAGCCGCAGGGGAAGTGGTTGAAGTGCTTCGGCCCGCCCAGCTCGTCGATGTGCTTGAGGTTGTCGGCGAGTGTCTCAGGGACGTTGTTGAAGAACGAGTTCTCGTTCAGCAGGCCGTTCAATCCCCCCTCGGCCGACGAGCCGTTGTCGCCGACCATGTAGATGATCAGCGTGTTGTCGGCGTCGGGCTGCGAGCGGACCGCATCGAGCAGCCGGGCCATCTCGGCGTCGGTCTGCGCCGTGAAGCCGGCGAAGATCTCCATCATCCGCGAGTAGAGGCGCTTCTGGTCGGCCGACAGCGAATCCCAGGCCGGCAGCTCCTTGGGGCGGGGCGTCAGCTTGGCGTCGGCCGGGACGACGCCGAGCTTCCTCTGGCGATCGAAGGTCTGCTGCCGGTAGGCGTCCCATCCCTGGTCGAACTTGCCCTTGAATGGCGCGATGTACTCGGCCGGGACCTGGTGCGGCGCGTGGGTCGCGCCGGTGGCCATGTACAGGAAGTACGGCTTCGACGGGTCGATCGACCGGACGCGGTTCAGCCAATCGACCGCATGATTGACCAGGTCGGGTGTCAGGCTGTATTTCGGGTCGGGCGAGCGCGGCACCAGGTTGTGGTTCTCGTACAGGGTCGGCTGGTACTGATCCATGTCGCCGCCCATGAAGCCGTAGAAATAGTCGAAGCCGTAGCCGGTCGGCCAATGCTCGAACGGTCCGTTCTGGCTCGTCTCCCAGTCGGGCGTGTTGTGGTTCTTTCCGAACCACGCCGTGGCGTATCCGTGCTGGCGCAGCACCTCGCTCACGGTGCCGGCGCTCTTCGGGATGATGCCCGTGTAGCCGTCGTAACCGGTCGCGGCCTCGGTGATCACGCCGGTGCCGGCCGAGTGGTGGTTCCGTCCCGTCAGCAGCGCCGCCCGTGTCGGGGAGCACAGCGCCGTGGTGTGAAAGCGGGTGTAACGAAGCCCGCCGGCGGCGAGCTTGTCGAGGCCGGGTGTCGGGGTCTGGCCGCCGAACGTCCCGAACTGGCCATACCCCGCGTCGTCGATCAGGACGATGACGACGTTCGGCGCCCCCGCGGGCGGCCGAACGGGCTGCGGGAACTCCGCCGGGTCGCTGTCTTCGATCGTCCGGCCCACCTGCCCCTGGAAACGGAAGTCCTGGAACGGCAGGACCTCCTCCTTCCTGGCGGCCCCGGCCTGTGACGTGGCCGTGTCCTTTTGCTGCGCGATGAGCGGGGTCAGGGCGGCGAACAGAATCCCGACGAGCACGAAATGGTGGCGGATCATAAATCTCCTTGACGGGTGATCGAGAAGCGAGCGGGGAAAAACCGGGAACACATCATACCTCATCCACGATGCGCGGGCCCTACTTGCCGGCCGGCTTTTCCACGTGGCCGCCGAACTGGAAGCGCATCGCCGAGAGGACGCGGTTGGCGAAGTCGGCCTCGCCGCGCGACGAGAAGCGCTCGTACAGGGCGGTTGTCAGGACCGGGGCCGGCACGGCCTCGTCGATGGCGGCCCTGATCGTCCAGCGTCCCTCGCCCGAGTCGGAGACCCGTCCCGCGAACCCCGCCAGGGTGGGATCGGCGAGCAGCGAGGTGGCGGTGAGATCGAGGAGCCACGAGGCGATGACGCTGCCGCGCCGCCAGAGCTCGGTGATGTCGCGCAGGTCAAAGTCGTACTGGTACTCCTCGGGGTTGCGCAGCGGTGTCGTCTCGGCATCGACGGCATGCCCGCCGCGGCCGACGTTGGCGTGCCGGAGGATGTTGAGACCCTCGGCGTAGGCCGCCATGATCCCGTACTCGATGCCGTTGTGGATCATCTTGACGAAGTGGCCGGCGCCGCTCGGGCCGCAGTGCAGGTAGCCGTTCTCCGCGGTGCCGCCGACATTCTCCCGCCCCGGCAGCCGCGGCGCCGCGTCGCGGCCGGGCGAAAGGCAGGCGAAGATCGGATCGAGGCGCTTCACGACCATGGGCTCGCCGCCGATCATCAGGCAGTAGCCGCGCTCGAGGCCCCACACGCCGCCGCTCGTGCCGCAGTCGGCGTAGTGGATGCCCGCGGGCGCGAGCGTGTTCGCGCGGCGGATGTCGTCGACGTAGTACGAGTTGCCGCCGTCGACCAGGATGTCGTCCTTCTGCACAAGGCCGGCGAGGTCGCCCAGGGCCTGGTCGACCGCCGCCGCCGGCACCATCAGCCAGACGACCCGCGGCGGTTTCAAAAGTCCCACCAGGTCGTTGAGCGAGGTGGCGGCCACGGCGCCGGTCTCCTTCGCGAAGCTCTCGCGGGTCTTCGCGGTGGCGGAGTAGACCACGACCTCGTGTCCACCGCGCATCAGGCGGCGCACCATGTTGCCGCCCATCCGTCCGAGGCCGATCATCCCGAGCTGCATGGTGTCTCCTTCACGTCGTCCGTCGAAGGCCGCGGTAGCGGCGGATCAGGTTGTTGGTCGAGCCGTCGTGGCGGGGTGCGGGCTCTGCCGCGCCCTCGAGCTCCGGGATGATCTGCTGGGCCAGCGCCTTGCCCAGCTCGACACCCCACTGGTCGAACGAGTCGATCTCCCAGATGGCGCCCTGCGTGAAGACACTGTGCTCGTAGAGCGCCACCAGCGCGCCGAGCGTTGCCGGCGTCAGGCGCTCGGCGAGCAGAAGGTTCGAAGGGCGGTTCCCTTCGAAGACACGGTGCGGCACCAGCCGCTCCTGCGTTCCGTCGGTGCGCACCTCGTCGGTGGTGCGGCCGAACGCCAGCGCCTCGGCCTGCGCGAAGACATTCGCCATGAGAATGTCGTGGTGCCGGCCGGGCGGGTTCAGCGGTTGGCCGAAGGCGATGAAGTCGCACGGCACGAGGCGTGTCCCCTGGTGGATGAGCTGGTAGAAGGAGTGCTGACCGTTGGTCCCCGGCTCGCCCCAGTAGATCGGCCCGGTCGCGCAGGCGACCGGCGCGCCGTCGAGGGTCACCCGCTTGCCGTTGCTCTCCATCGCCAGTTGTTGGAGATACGCGGGGAAGCGCTTCAGGTACTGCTCGTACGGCAGCACCGCGACGGTCTCGGCGCCGAAGAAGTCGTTGTACCAGATCGACAGCAGCCCCATCAGCACCGGCATGTTGCGGTCGAACGGGGCGGTTCGGAAGTGCTCGTCCATGCGGTGGAAACCGTCGAGCAAGGCGCGGAAGCTCTCCGGCCCGATGGCGATCATGGTCGACAGGCCGATCGCCGAACCCATCGAGTAGCGACCGCCGACCCAGTCCCAGAACCCGAACATGTTGGCGGTGTCGATGCCGAACGCCGCCACCTCCGCGGCGTTGGTCGAGACGGCGACGAAATGCCGGGCGACCGATTTCGGGTCGCCCCCGAGCCCGCTCACCGACCAGTCGCGCGCCGTCCGGGCGTTGGTCATCGTCTCCTGGGTCGTGAAGGTCTTGGAGGCGACGATGAACAGGGTCCCGGCCGGGTCGAGATCGCGCACCGCCTCGGCAAAGTCGGTGCCGTCGATGTTGGAGACGAAGCGGAAGGTCAGGCCGCGATCGCTGTAGTGCCGCAGCGCCTCGTACGCCATCACCGGGCCGAGGTCGGATCCGCCGATGCCGATGCCGAGGATGTTGCGGATGCGCCGGCCCGTGTGCCCCTTCCAGCCGCCGCCGCGGACGCGATCGGAGAAGGCGGCCATGGCGTCGAGCACGGCGTGGACTTTCGGCACCACATCCTCGCCGTCGACGACGATCGAGGCGCCACGCGGGGCGCGCAGGGCCGTGTGCAGGACGGCGCGGTCTTCCGAGATGTTGATCCGGTCGCCGCGGAACATGGCGTCGATGCGCGCCCGCAGGCCGCACTCCTGCGCGAGTGTCACGAGAAGTGCCGTGGTGTCGTCGGTGATGCGGTTCTTCGAGTAGTCGAGGAAAAGACCTGCCGCCTCGAGGGTCAGGCGCTCGCCGCGTCCGGGATCGCCGGCGAACAGCGCCCGCAGATGCAGGTCGCGGACGTGCGCGTGGTGGGCTGCGAGGGCCTTCCAGGCCGGGCGGGTGGTGAGGACCGGGGGCATCCCCTCAGCCCACCTTTTCGAGAGCGGCGCTCTTGGAGGCGATGACGGTCATCAGGCCGTTCCAGGACTTCGTGAAGGCCGCCGCCCCTTCTTCCTGAAGCCGCGCCGCCAGGGCGTCGATGTCGATGCCGGCTTTCGCGAACCGGGAAATGACCTGTTCGCAGTCGCCGCCGTCCACCGCCATGAGCGGGCCGACCTCGCCGTGATCGGCGAACGCCTTCAGGGTCGCCTCGGGCAGGGTGTTCACCGTGAATGGCGCCGCCAGCGGCCCGACGTACAGGACGTCCGAGGCCGCCGGGTCCTTGGTGCCGGTGCTGGCCCAGAGGGCGCGCTGCGGCCGCATGCCGGCGTTGCAGGCGCGCCGCCAGCGCGGCGAGGCGAGCAGGTCGGTGTACGCCTTGTAGACCCGCTGCGTGATGGCGATGCCGAGGCGGTTGCGCAGATCCTCCGGCACCTTGCCGGTCACGGCGACGTCCCAGCGGCTGATGAACAGAGAGGCGACCGAGGCGATGTCCGGTCGGAGCCCGGCGGCGATGCGGCGCTCGATGCCGCGCAGGAACGCCTCGGCGGCGGCGATGTACTGCTCGCGCGAGAACAGCAGCGTCACGTTGATCGGCACCCCGGCGAAGATCGCCTCCTCGATGGCGGGCAGCCCCTCCTTCGTGCCGGGGATCTTGATGAACAGGTTCGGCCGCCCGGCGCGGGCATGCAGCTCCCTGGCGGCGGCGAGCGTCTTCGCCGTGTCGTACGCCAGAAGGGGGGAGACCTCGAGCGACACGTAGCCGTCGACGCCGGCGGTGCGGTCGAAGATCGGCCGGAACAGGTCGGCCGCGCGGGCGAGGTCCTCGATCGCCAGCTCGAAGAACAGGCTCTCGCCCGACTTGCCTTCCTTGATCTTGCGGCGGATCGCCGGGTCGTACGAGGCGCTCTTGCTGATCGCCTGGTCGAATATGGTCGGGTTCGACGTCAGCCCCGTGACCGAGAGGTCGTCGATGTAGCGCTTGAGCGTGCCGCTGTCCAGGAGGTCGCGGGTGATGTTGTCGAGCCAGAGGCTCTGGCCGATTTCGTGGAGCGCCTGGGTGGCTTTCATGATGACTCCTTCGGGGAAACAACCTGGCGCCGGCCTCCGGCCGGGGTGGGCAGGTCGTGATGAATGGAATCGCCGACGTTCCACAGCAGTATGACCGGCTCCGACCGGTCGTGCTCATAGCCTAACGCGCCGAGGCCGGCCGTGCCCAGTACAAGATGCCTGCCTGCCGCCGCCTCGAGTCCGAGCCAGCGGGCGGCGAGCACGCGGAGGAAATGGCCGCTCGAGAAGATCAGCACGTCCCCCGGGATCGCCCGCACGCGGCCGACCACGCGGTCGGCCCGCGCGCCGACCTGCTCCGGCATCTCCCCGTCGGGACAGCCGTCGCGGAACAGGTTCCAGCCGGGACGCTCGGCACGGATCTCGGAGGTGCGGCGCCCGTCGTAGCGGCCGTAGTCCCATTCGACGAGATCGCGATCCCTCTCGGCCACGCCGCCGAAGCCGGCCAACTCGCAGGTCCGGGCGGCGCGCTGCAGGGGGCTCGTGAGCACCCGGGCGAATGTCATCCCCTGCAGCCGCCCGAGGAGACGAACGGCGTCACGCTCGCCGCGCTCGGTCAGCGGCAGATCAGTGCGTCCGGTGTGTCGGCCCGACCGGCTCCAGTCGGTCTCGCCGTGCCGGACCACATGGAGGATCGGGAGGGTCGCGCTCATGTTCGGAATGATACAGCCTCGCGACCATGCCGGTGCGCACGGTCGCCCGCCACCATCTCACGAGACGAGGCGGAAGTACGCGGCGAAGAGGCGCTTCACGGTCGGGGTCAGCTTGGTGCGTCTCCATGCGTCGGCCGCCTTGCGGATGATCTCCCCCTGGGTGGGATAGGGGTGGATGGTGCCGCCGATGGCGCCGAGGCCCGTGCCGGCGGTGATCGCCAGCGCCAGCTCGCCGATCATGTCGCCGGCATGCTCGGCCACCAGCGTCGCGCCGAGGATCCGATCGGTGCCCTTCTTCAGATGCACGCGCACGAGGCCTTCGCTGGCACCGTCGAGGATGGCGCGGTCGAGCTCCTCGAGCGGCACCGTGAGGGTGTCGACCGCGAGACCGGCCCGGGCGGCGTCGGTGGGATGCATCCCGACGTGGGCGATCTCGGGGCTGGTGTAGGTGCACCAGGGCATCACGAGGCGCGACACCTTCGCGCGCCCGAAGAAGAGGGCGTTCTGCACCACCATGCGGGCATGGGCGTCGGCGGCGTGGGTGAACTGATGCGGCGAGCAGACGTCGCCGATGGCGTAGACGCGCGGGTTGGTCGTGCGCAGCCGGTTGTCGACCACGACCCCCCGGGCGCCGAGCGCGACGCCGGCGGTGTCGCAGCCCAGCTCCTCGACGTTCGGCTGGCGCCCCGCGGCGACGAGGATCGCGTCGGCGGCGATGGTCTCCCGGCGGCCGCCGCGCTCGAGGACGAGGATCTTGTCGGCGCCTTCACGGCGGACCTCGACGAACGTCGAGCCGAGACGGAGATCAACGCCGTCCTTCGTCATCGCCTCCTCGACGATACGGGCGGCGTCGCGGTCCTCCTTGGGCAGGATCCGGCCGCCGCGGTTGGCGAGGGTGACCTGGCTGTCGAAGCGGGCGAAGGTCTGCGCCATCTCGCAGCCGATGGGGCCGGCGCCGATGACCAGCAACCGCCGCGGCAGGGTGGTGAGCCAGAAGATCGTCTCGTTGGTGAGCGGCCCGGCCTCGGCGAGGCCGGGGATCGGCGGGAGCGCCGGCCGGGCGCCGGTGGCGATGACCGCGCGCCGGAAGCTCAGCCGGGCGCCGCCGACCTCGATCGTGTCCTGCGAGGCGAAGCGGCCGGTGCCGATAAAGACGTCGACCCCGAGGCCGGTGAAGCGTGCGACGCTGTCGACCCGGCTCATGTCGGCCCGCAGGCGCCGCATCCGCTCCATGACGGCGCCGAAATCGCCCGCGCCCGTCGCGGCGGGCGCGCCGAACAGGGCGGCGCCATGGCGCGCCTCGTGCCAGGCGCGCGCCGCCCGGATGACCGCCTTCGATGGCACGCAGCCGACATTCAGGCAGTCGCCCCCCATCAGGTGTTTCTCGATCAGCGCCACCCGGGCGCCGAGCGCCGCCCCCGCGGCGGCCGCGACCAGGCCGCCCGGCCCGGCGCCGATCACGACCAGGTGGTACCTGGCCCGGGGCTTCGGGTTGACGTAGGCCGACGGATGCACGTTGGCGAGGTGGCGCAGGTTGTGCTCGTCGAGCGGCTGGATGAGGTCGCTCACCGCACGTCACCTGTTGCCCGGGCGAGGGCGGCACGCGCGATGCGCGTCACCAGGATGGTCACCGCGATGGTCGCCATCAGGCCGATCACCAGCAGGGCGGTGCGCCCCGAGCCGCCCGGCGCCGGCGCCCCTGCGGCGAGCTGGGCCACGCTGCCGATCGCCGTGCCGTAGTAAACGTAGAGCACCGTCCCCGGGATCATCCCGACCGACGCCAGCAGGTAGTCTCGCAGCGATACGCGCGTCAGTCCGAGAGCGTAGTTGAGCAGGTTGAATGGGACGACCGGTGACAGGCGCAGCAGGAAGACGATCTTGAGCCCATCGCGGGCGATCGCCTGGTCGATGGCGGCGAAGCGCGGGTCGCGGGCGACGCGCTTTTCGATGGCCCGGCGGGCGAGGTGGCGCGACACCAGGAACGCGGCGGTCGATCCGAGCAGGGCGCCGGCGAAGACGCATGCCATTCCACGGCCGAGGCCGAAGATGACGCCGGCGGCGATGGTCAGGAGCGCGCCGGGGACGAAGGCGACGCAGGCGGCAACGTAGCCGGCGACGAAGACCACCGGCCCCCAGGCGCCCAGCCCGTCCACCCAGGCGACGAACGCCTGCATCTGCGTGCCGGCGGCGCGCCCCAGCAGGATGAGCGCCGCCACCGCCGCGGCGGCCAGCAGGATCTTCACGACCGGCAGGCGCCGCCCGCGTGCCGCACCTCCGGTTGGACCCTCCGTTGTGGCCATCGCCATGCTCATCGTCTCCTCCCGCCGGTTTCGATGCGCCGCCGGCGGGCGGGATTCAGCCGGAACGCGATCGGCCGATTTCATACAGCAGCCGGGCCACCAGCGCCGTCCAGCCGGTCTGGTGGCTGGCGCCGGCGCCGCGGCCGGTGTCGGCATGGAAGTATTCGTGGAACAGCAGCAGGTCGCGCCAATGCGGGTCGTCGGCGTAGCGCGTGTCGTCGCCGTGGCACGGCCGCCGGCCGCGGCCGTCGGGCAGGAAGATCGACACCAGCCGGCGGCGGATCTCGTCGGCGGCTTCCTGGAGGTTCATCAGCCGGCCCGAGCCGGTGGGGCACTCGACCTTGAAGGTGTCGCCGTAGAAATGGTGGTAGCGCTCGAGCGCCTCGAGCAGCAGGAAGTTGACCGGGAACCAGACCGGGCCGCGCCAGTTGGAATTGCCGCCGAACAGGGCGCTGTCCGACTCGCCCGGGGTGTAGGCCACCCGGTGCTCGACGCCGGCGGCGTCGAGGTGGTACGGCTTGTCGAGGTGAACGCGCGACAGCGATCGGATCCCGTACGGGGCCAGGAACTCGTTCTCGTCGAGCATGTAGCGCAGCACCCTCTCGAGACGCGGCCGCGAGGGGAGGGCCAGGAGCCGCTTCCCCTGCCCTTCGCCCATCGACGCGAAGCAGGCGATCTGCCGCGCCAGGTCGGGGCGGTTTTTCAGGAACCAGTCGAGCCGCCGGCGAAAGCCGGGCAGGCGGTCGACCACCTCTTCCTCGAGCACCTCGACGGCGATGAGCGGCAGCAGACCGACCAGCGACCGCACCCGCAGCGGCAGGGCCTGGCCGCCGACGTGCAGCTGGTCGTAGTAGAAGCCGTCCTGCTCGTCCCACAAGCCGGTTCCGCCCAGCGAGTTCATGGCGTCGGCGATGGCGACGAAGTGCTCGAAGAACTTCGAGGCGACATCCTCGGTCGCCGGGTTGTCGCGCGACAGCTCGAGGGCGATCGACAGCATCGTGGCCGAGTAGAACGCCATCCAGGCGGTGCCGTCGGCCTGCTCCAGGTGGCCGCCGGTCGGCAGCGGCTTCGAGCGGTCGAAGACGCCGATGTTGTCGAGTCCGAGGAAGCCGCCCGAGAACAGGTGGTTCCCCTCGGCGTCCTTGCGGTTCACCCACCAGGTGAAGTTGATCAGGAGCTTCTGGAAGCAACGCGACAGGAACAGGCGGTCGCGGCCGCCGCGGGGTGCCGTCATCTTGTAGATGCGCCAGGCGGCCCAGGCCTGCACCGGCGGGTTGACGTCGCCGAAGGCGAACTCGTACGCCGGGATCTGCCCGTTGGGATGCATGTACCACTCGCGCAGCATCAGGACGATCTGTTCCTTGGCGAACTGCGGGTCGATGCCGGTGAACGGGACCATGTGGAAGGCGAGGTCCCAGGCGGCGTACCAGGGGTACTCCCAGGTGTCGGGCATCGAGATGACGTCGCGGTTGAACAGGTGCGGCCAGTCGGCGTTGCGGCCCTTCCGCCGTGCCGGCGGCGGTGGCGGCTGCGCCGGATCGCCCTCGAGCCAGTCGCGCACGACGTAGTGGTAGAACTGTTTGCTCCACAGCAGGCCGGCCGCCGCCTGGCGCGCCACCCGGCGCTCCTCCTCGCCGAGCGTGGGCGGCAGGCGCGGCGCGTAGAACGCGTCGGCTTCGGCCCGGCGGGCGGCGAAGGTGCGGTCGAACTCGGCCCGCGAATGGGACCGTTCGAGACCGTCCTGGAACAGGCGCAGGCGCAGCGTCACCTCGCCGCCGGCCGGGATGGTCAGCCGGTAGACGGCGGCCGCCTTGGTGCCGCGCCCCGACGGGTCGACCGCGTCGCGCCGGCCGCCGACGACGAAGTCATGGAAGGCGTCCTTCACGAAGGGCGCCGGGTTCGCCGTGCCGAAGAGCCTGGCGGCGTTGGTCTCGTTGCCGGTGGCGATCCATTCGGGTGGGGCGGCGGGCGCGCGGCCGGCGACCGCCGGTCCGGCGGCGACCACGGGCTCGGCGGCGAACCGGAACGTTCCGAGCGTCGCGTGCGTGGCGCGCAGGGTGCCGTCCGGCGCCGGCGCTATCTCGGGGCGCGGCCAGTACCCCTCGCCCGTGCGTCCCCACGACCAGGTGTTGCGGAACCACAGCATCGGCAGGACGGTGAGCGGCGCCGCCTCGGGCCCGCGGTTGGCGAGCGTCACCCGGATCAGGATGTCGTCGGGGGTCGCCTTCGCATACTCGGCCGTCACGTCGAAATAGCGCCCCTCCTCGAAGAGGCCGGTGTCGGCGATCTCGAACTCGGGGTCGTGCCGGGAGCGCCGGGCATTCTCCGAGACCAGGCGCGCGTACGGAAACTCGGCGTGCGGATACTTGTAGAGCGCCTTCATGTAGGAGTGCGTCGGCGTGGCGTCGAGGTAGTAGTAGCACTCCTTGACGTCCTCGCCGTGGTTCCCCTCGGGGCCGGTCAGGCCGAAGAGGCGCTCCTTGAGAAACGGGTCGCGGCCGTTCCACAGCGCCAGGGCGAAGCACAGGCGGCACTCGCGGTCGGTGATCCCGAGCAGCCCGTCCTCGCCCCAGCGGTAGACGCGGCTGCGCGCATGGTCGTGCGGAAAGTAGTCCCAGCAGTTGCCGTCGGCGGAGTAGTCCTCGCGCACCGTGCCCCACTGGCGCCCGGCGAGGTACGGACCCCAGCGTTTCCAGTTGGCGGCGCGGGCGGCGTCTTCGACGAGGCGCCGATCCTCGGCGGTGTCCGGAAGGTGCGCCGCGCCGGGGCGGCCCTTCGCCAGCGTCATGCCGGCCGCTCCCTGGGAGTGTGTCCGAGTAATAGGATGGGTCGCGTTCGCGGCGCCGCGGGGCCGTATGCGAGGCGCCGCGACGACGGCGATGCGGGACATCGCCGAGGCGCGGCAACGACGCAGACGGCCCCGCGCCGCCGCGAACCCGCAGGGCGCATGGAAGTTCCGGTCACATGCTTCCCACATCGATTCCTCCTCGCGCCTCGCCTGGGACCCGCAAGCCCCATGCGCGCGACCCATCCTATTACTCGGACACACTCCTGGGGCCGCGGCCGCGTGCCTCGGCGGCGGCGCGTGTCGCCCGGGCCGCCTTGACCAGGCGCCGCAGCCGCGCCGGGGGCGGGGCGGGCCGGGTCTCGGCAAGCGTGACCAGCGACAGTCGCAGCGCCTCGCCAACCGACCAGGCCTGGAACGGGCAGCCGCGCGGCGTGTGCGGCGGATCGCCGTCGGCGATCTCGGAGATGTGGTCGATGCCGGCCGACTCGAGGTGGTGGATGAGCGGCTCGAGGAAGCGCCGGCGCGCCTCGCGCTTGACCTCGGGCGCGCCGCCGCGCACCCGAACCCAGGCGTCGACGAACGGGCCGAGCAGCCACGGCCAGACGGTTCCCTGGTGATAGGCGGCGTCGCGACTGGCCGGGCCGCCCTCGTAGCGGCCGCGGTAGGCCGGATCGCGCGGGTCGAGCGTGCGCAGCCCGAGCGGCGTCAGCAGGCGCGCCTCGACCTGGTCGACCACGGCGCGCGCCCGGTCGCCCTCGAGGAGCGGTTCGGGCAGGCCGCCGATGGCGAGGATCTGGTTCGGGCGGAAGGTGGGGTCGCAGACGCCGGGACGATGGCCGTCGTCGACGACATCGTGAAGCCAGCCCCCCGCGGCATGCCAGAAGCGTTCGCGGAACGACGCCAGGGCGCGATCGCGCATGTCGCGCCAGCGTCCGGACCATTCGGCGCCGATGGCGAGGGCATTGACCCAGAGCGCCTGCACCTCGACCGGCTTGCCGATGCGCGGCGTGATCGGCACGGCGTCGATGCGGGCGTCCATCCAGGTGAGCGCGACACCCGGTTCGCCGGCGGCCAGCAGGCCGTCGCCGGCGGCACGGATGTGGTGCCGTGTGCCGTTGGCGCAGCCGGCCAGGATCGCCTCGGAGGCGCGCCGCAGCGTTGTCTCGTCACCGCGGGCGGGGCGCCTGTGCGCGGCGCGCATCGCCCGGCGCCAGTCGCCCGCGGCGACGACGAACCACAGGCCGGCGTCGACGCCGTTGAACTCCGGCGTCGCGCCGCTGTCGGGGAAGCGGTTCGGCAGCATCCCGCGCGAGGCGGCGCCGGCCCACTCGATCAGCATCGAGCGCGCCTCGTCGAGGCGGCCGGTCGCGAGACACAGGCCGCGCAGCGCGATGAAGGTGTCGCGCCCCCAGTCGGCGAACCACGGGTAGCCGGCGATGATCGACCCGCCGTCGCCGCGCCGCACGAGGTAGGCGTCGGCGGCCCGGTGCAGGCGCGACCGGAAACGCTCGCGCCGGCGGGTCTCCCGGGCGCGCAGGGCGCGGGCGACGACGGCGGCGGGTCCGGGCGGCAGGGCATGGGCGCCGCGGTGGCGGGAGCCGGCCCGCTCCCCGGCGGCCAGCAGCAGGCAGGCTTCCCCCTTCGACAGGTCGAAGGTAAACCGGCCCGGGGAGGCGAGGTCTTCGAGGTGGTCGAGACCGCGCGCCCGCTCCTCCTTATATAGGAAGTTGCGGTACCAGACCGGCTCGCGGGTGAAGGCGCCGTTCGCCAGCGCCTCGATGGCCGGCACCCCCGGGTAGGGGCGCCAGGTCAGCCGGCCGTCGTGCCACTGTTCGTCGAAACGGAAGGCCGGATTCTCGCGGTGCAGGGCGTGGTGGTCGCGCCCCGACAGCAGCGGCCTCACGGTGAGCGTCACGCCGGGCCGCGGCTGCACCAGCCGCCACGTCAGCAGAACCTGGGAGCGGCCGTGGGCGACGGTCAGCGCCTGTTCGATCGTGGTGTCGTCGGGGAGCGCGAACCGCCAGCGCGGCCACGGGTCGGCGTCGAAGCGCGTCAGCAGCCGTTGACCTTCGGGGTGGATCACGCCGGGGGCGTAGGCCTGCGCCGACAGCGGAAAGGTGCCGGAGGGCGTCGCGACGAACGCCTCGACCCCGTTGACCAGGACGAACCGCCCGGTCGGCGGGCTCGCCGCCGCCAGCAGGAGGGCATGGTAACGGCGGGTGCGGACGAGACCGGCGGTTCCGGAGGCGTAGCCGCCGAGGCCGTCGGTCTCGAGCCACTCCAGGTTCGGTTCGAGGCTCATGCGGTCGCCGCAGGCTCCTTGGACGGGCGGCATGATATCGCGGGCGGCGGTCGGGGTGGGCCGCGGACCACGAGAGATTGCGCTCCGGGCGGCGCCCCCATAGAATCGCGCTCCCGGAGGGCGATGCCTTTGGCTCAACAGCAGGCCCCGTCCCGCGCGCCCGATCCGTTGCCGCCGCTGCCGGCGCTCCGCGGACCTGCGCGCGCGACCCTTCTCGTCGTCAACCCGCGGCTCCTCTTTCTCTACTGGGTTGTCGACGCGGGGCTCGAACGGCGGCTCGCGGCTGCCTCGGGGCCGGCGCAGGTGGTCATCGAAAGCGCCGCGGGGGCGCGCCACGGCGCGATCGTCGCTGTGGAGCCGCTCGACTTCCGCAGCCGCAGCTGGTACCTCACGCTCCCCTCGCTCCCGCCGATTGCAGGGGCGGTGCGCGCCCGCCTCGGCCTTGTCGAGCACGGCGGCTTCGTCGAGCTTCTGCGCAGCAACTCCGTGCTGATCCCGCGCACCCTGCCGGGTGACGCACCCGAGCTCTGGATGGACCGTCGTGCGCTGCGCGCCGGGCACGGTGAGCCGCTGCCGCCGCCCCCGGTCGCGCGCCGGGTGCGGGTGGGCGCCGGTGTCGGTGCGGGCGCCGGCGCGGGCGGCATCGCGGGGTGGGCCGCGAGCGCCGAGGGGATGACCGGCGCCGGCGGGACGGCCGGCATGGCCGGCGCCGGATCGACGGCGACCTCGCCTCACGGACAGGCGATCTGGTCGCGTCCCGAGAGCCCGGCGCCGATCCCGTCGCCGCGGCCCTCGTCGGCGCCCGATGCCGCGTGGATCGTCGGCGCGCGCGCGGCGGGCGCCACGGGTGGCGCCGGTGCCTCGTTCGAGACCATCCTCGTCGAGACGGGCGCGACGCGTCCCGGCCCCCCGGGCAAGGCGCCGCTGCCGCCGCTCGGCATCGCCGACCCGAAGGGATACCTGACCTTCGTGCTGCACGCCCACCTGCCGTTCGTCCGCCACCCCGAGCGCGAGTACTTTCTCGAGGAGCAATGGCTGTTCGAGGGGATCACCGAGACCTACCTGCCGCTGCTCGACGCGCTCGATCATCTCGCCGCCGAGCGGGTGCCGGTGCGGCTGACAATCTCGGTCAGCCCGACGCTGGCGGCGATGCTGCGCGACCCGCTGCTGATGGGGAAGTACGAGCGCCACCTCGGGCGTCTCTGTCACCTGGCCTGGCGCGAGGTCGAGCGCACCCGCCGCGATCCCGCCTTCAGCCCGGTGGCCGGCTTCTACTGGGACCGCCTGCACCGGCTCGAGCATCTCTTCAAGGAGGTCTACGGCCGCGACCTGCTCGGACGTCTCGCCGCCCTCGAGGACGCCGGTGTGGTCGAGGTGATCACCTGCGCCGCGACCCACGGATTTCTGCCGCATCACCGCACCGACCCGGCGTCGGTGCGCGCCCAGGTGGCGACCGGGGTGGCCGAGCACCGGCGGCATTTCGGGCGGTCGCCGCGCGGGTTGTGGCTGCCGGAGTGCGCCTACTTCGAGGGGCTCGACGAGGTGCTGGCCGCCTCCGGCATCGAGTACTTCTTCGTCGACACGCACGGCATCGGCAACGCCGCGAGCGCGCCGCGCTACGGCGTGCACGCGCCGCTCCTGTGCCCGACCGGGGTGGCGGCGTTCGGGCGCGACGCGGAATCGTCGACCCAGGTCTGGAGCAGCGAGCAGGGGTACCCGGGCGACCCGGCCTACCGCGATTTCTACCGCGACATCGGCTACGACCTCGACGAGCACTACGTCGCGCCGTATCTCGACCCGGCGGGCCAGCGTGGGATGACCGGGTTCAAGTATCATCGCATCACCGGCCGGACCGATCACAAGGAGCCGTACCGCCGCGACGTGGCATTGCGGACGGCGACGTGGCACGCCGACGATTTCGTCCGCAACCGCTCCCTGCAGATCGACTGGCTCGCGGACGGAATGGACCGGCCGCCGCTGGTGGTGTCGATGTACGACGCCGAGCTGTTCGGGCACTGGTGGTTCGAGGGGCCCGACTGGATCGAGATGGTCCTGCGGCGGCTGCCGGCCGCCGGGATCGCGGTGATCAGCCCGGCGCAGTATCTGGAGGAGCACCCGGTGACGCAGGTGGCGCGGCCAGGGGAGTCGTCGTGGGGCGAGCGCGGCTACCACGATGTCTGGCTGACCGGCGCCAACGACTGGATCCTGCCGCCGCTGCACGACGCCGCGGGGCGGATGGCGGACCTGGCGCGGCGCTTCGCGGCCGCGGATGGGCCGCCGGCGCGGGCGCTCAAGCAGGCCGGGCGCGAGCTGCTGCTGGCGCAGTCGTCCGACTGGCCGTTCATCCTGCGCAACCAGACCACCCCCGAGTACGCCCGGCGCCGGGTGCACCTGCATCTCGACCGGTTCGCGCGCCTGGCGGCGATGCTCGAGTCGGGGCGGATCGACAGCCAGGCCCTCGCGGCGATCGAAGCGCAGGACGATCTCTTCCCCGGGCTCGAACCGGGGCTGTGGAGCGGCGCATGAAGCGGAGCGGCGCATGAAAGCGATGACGGTTCCCGGCGTGGTGTCGCTGGTCCTGGCCGGCGGCGAAGGGCGGCGGCTGCATCCCCTGACCCGCAGGCGCGCCAAGCCGGCGATGCCGTTCGCGGGCACCTACCGGCTGATCGACTTCGCCCTGACCAACCTGGTGCACTCGCACCTGCTCAAGATCAACGTCCTGACCCAGTACCAGTCGTACTCGCTCATCCGCCACCTGTCGCGCGGCTGGCAGTTCGCCAGCAACCTCGGGCAATACTGCGAGGTGATCCCGGCGGCGTTCGGCGAGGGGAAGGGGTGGTACCAGGGCTCGGCCGACGCGCTGTACCAGAATCTCGAGCGGCTCGAGCGCGACAAGCCGCGGATCGTCGCGGTGCTCGGCGCCGATCACATCTACCGCATGGACTATCAGCAGATGATCGCCGAGCACATCGAGGCCGATGCCGACATCAGCGTCAGCGTCGTGCCGCACCCGATCGACGAGGCGCACCAGTTCGGCTGCCTCGAGGTCGACGACCGCATGCGGGTGACGCGCTTCCTCGAGAAGCCCGAGACGCCGCCGCCGTTCCCGGCCGACACGACGAAATCGCTGGTGTCGATGGGCAACTACCTGTTCAACTACGAGGTCCTGCGCGAGGTGGTGCGCGACGATCACGACAGCGTCGAGAGCACGCACGACATCGGCCGCGACATCCTGCCGCGCTGTTACGAGCGTCTCAACGTGCGCGCCTACAACTTCATGAACAACCGGCCGGCGGGGTCGCCCGAGGAGGACATCGGCTACTGGCGCGATGTCGGGACGATCGGATCGTACTGGCGGGCGTCGATGGACCTGGTGAGCGTGACGCCGTCGTTCAACACCTACAACTACGACTGGCCGATCCTGACGGCGCGGCGCGACGACCCGCCGGCCAAGTTCGTGTTCGCCGACCGCGAGTCGAACCGCGCCGGCATCGCCACCGACTCGCTGGTCTGCAACGGCTGCATCATCTCGGGCGGGCACATCGACCGCAGCGTCCTGTCGCCGCGGGTGCGCATCAACTCGTACGCCACCGTGGCCGAGAGCATCCTGTTCGACGAGGTCGACATCGGCCGGCGCTGCCGC
>Ga0210377_10000890_pt1 | contig 28306 bp, 20 predicted proteins | sample PLM4_65_b1redo_FD_155480 | JGI IMG/M metagenome (GOLD analysis project Ga0210377, IMG submission 155480) | Groundwater sediment microbial communities from an aquifer in East River, Colorado, USA - PLM4_65_b1 redo | ecosystem: Environmental > Terrestrial > Soil > Riparian zone | place: USA: East...
GGGAGGATGTCGTTGACAGTACGCCACTTGATAGGGGCCGACGCGTGGGCCCGCAACCAGCTGACGGGGACCCGGTGGGATGTTGGGAGGTCCAGTGTCGCCCCCTCTAGCGGACGGTTTTGGCCTGGCAGCGCGGGAACATAGTCCATTTGGGCCCGGGCATCCAGTAGGGAGGAGGGTCCAAAACGGGTCCCTACCGGCAGCGGACGACGTGGATAACCCCTTCGACCGACAGGCCCTTCTCACTGGTAAGGATCAGCCGCTCCTCGTCGAGGAACGCGACCGCTTCTCCCTGGGGCTCCAGGCCGGTCAGCCGGCAGGGCTCGCCGTCCAGAGTCCAGGATCCGGGGCCCGGCTTGAAGAAGTAGACCTCGGTAAGGGTCCGGACGGCGGCCCGGGCGCCCGAAGGGGAAAGGGCGGCTCCGGTCACCCACCGACCCAGCAGGGGCCTGGGCTTGATGGGAAGCGTCTCGGCCGGCTCCAGCACCACGGAGTCCCGGCCCCAGGCGTCGGGCGGGACCACGTACCGGAGGATGAGCCCGCTCCGTCCCTTGGTGATCAGATGGGCGTTCCCGGCGGTGTCCACGGCCAGGGCCTCGATGTCGTGGGGTCCGTCGCCAAACCGGACCCGGAGCGCGAGGGCGGGCTCGGTATCGCGCGCCGTCGAATCGCCGGGGGCCGGATCCGGCTCCGGGACGACGTACAGAACGGTGCGCGGGCGGCGCTCCAGATTGTCGCCGGTATCCGCCACGTACAGGCACGTCCTCCCGCGCCAGCGGGATGGACAGATCCCCAGCGACAGGTCTTCCCAATCCACGGCACGGGCCCCGATCACCCGGAAGGTGGCGAGGAGCTCTCCGCGCTGGGTGATCGCGTAGAGGTTGGGCCCGTCGTTGGAATCGTTATGGGTCCAGAGGACGCCCCCATGGCGGCGGCTGACGGCCACCCCCGAGCTCTCGTTGAGCGGTGTGGCGCCGAGTGTTCCGGTCCGGACGGCCCACACCGGTGGCACCCCCTGGGCGCCGGCGGAGCGGACGCCGGCCGCCACGGCCATGACGGCGAACAACCAGGCTGGGCGGGGCATGGGGAATTGTACGCCGAACGCTTGCCGCTATGGCAGCGGTCCGTCACATTTCCATCTTCATGCATGAGAGCCTGAAACTACGTCCCGTGACCAAGCTGCCGGATCGCGTGCGGCTTCAGGGACGGGTGTTCTTCCTGGCGGACGACGCCGATCTCATCCGGCGCCAGCTGGCGGGCGAGGACCTCGCCTGGCCGGCTTCGCTGCCGCTCCGGGACAACATATCGACCGACGAGATCACGCCGGCCTACATCTGTTACTACTACGATGAGACCCTGGGCGATTTCCCCTATCTCGGCCTCCGGGCCGGCGGGGAGTTTCCCATCACGCGGGGCGCCGTGCGCACCGGCGGGTTCGCCTGTTCGGTCGCGGGCAAGCGGCGGGGCAAGGGGTCGTCGCGGGAGCAGTCGCCGTACGCCGAAATGTGCGCCGGCATCCGGCTGGTCATCGCCGAGAGCATCGAGCGGATCTACCGCGAGAACTGTCAGAACCTCGGAGTCCTCACCAGCACGGATTTCGGGCTGATCGAGCGGATTCGGCGGGGCGAGGCTATCCCGCTGGCGGAGTTCACGGCGGGCGAAGGCGAGATCACCGGCGGGATCATCGAGTCCGGGGGTTTGTTCCAGTACAACCTGGCCCGCCTGCAGGGGAAGGTGGTGGTGCCCGCGGTGACCACCGGCCGCCGGCCGCTGACCCTGGCGGAGAAGATCATCGCCCGCCACTGGGTGACGGACCTGGCCCGCGACCGCGTGGGCGTGCCGTACGTCCGCCCCGGCGACGAGGGGTTTGCCCGGACCGACATCCGGTTCAGTCACGAGTATGTGACGCCGATGGCCGCCATCTTCTGGCGCGACTACGTCGGGGCCGGCGAGCGGATCGTGGACCCGGCGTCCGTGTTCCTGTTCCGCGACCATCTCACCTTCCTCGACCTCGCCATGACCGACGAGCGGAAGGCCGAGGGACTGCTGGACGTGGCGCTGGAGCTCAAGCGGAAGCAGGAGGAGTTCGCGGCGGAGCAGGGGGTGAAGCTCTACGGCGAGCTGCCGCGCGTGGGCCAGGGGCGGCACGGGATCCCGGTGGGCTCGGAGGCGATCTGCCACTCCAAGATCCTCGAGGCGCACGCGCTCCCCGGCCAGCTGATCATCGGCAGCGACTCGCATACGCCGCACGCCGGGGCCATCGGCGCCCTGGCGTTCGGGGTCGGCACCACCGCCGTCTTCAACTCGTGGCTCACCAAGGACGTGCGGCTCAAGGTGCCGCCGTCGGTGCTGATCCGGGTGAACGGCCGGCAGCCCGAGGGCATCACCGCCAAGGACTTCATGCTCCAGATCCTGCGCCACCCGTACGTGAAGGACGGGCACGCCATCGGGAAGATCGTGGAGTATGCCGGGTCGGTGGTGGCGGCGCTGTCCATCGACGAGCGCGCCACGATGACGAACATGGCGGCCGAGGTCGGGGCGTTCACCGGCATCGTCCGGCCCGACGACAAGGCGGTCGAGTTCCTGGCCCGCGAGCGCAACCTCGACCCCGCGGCCGTGCGGCCCCTGCTGGCCGGGCTGGAGGCGGACGAGGGCGCCGAGTACGAGACCGTCATCGATATCGACGCGTCGTCGCTCGAGCCCATGGTGGCGCTGCCCGGCGATCCCGGGAACGGCCTGTTCATTCGCGAGCTGGGCCAGCGCGTGAAGGTGGACATCGCGTACGCCGGCTCGTGCACCGCCGGCAAGAAGTCCGACATGGACATGTACGCGGCCGTGTTCGCCGACGCGCTGGCGCAGGGGCTCACGGTGCACGAGGACGTGAAGTGCTTCGTCCAGTGCGGCTCGCAGGAAGTGAAGCGGTACTGCGACGCGCGGGGCTACCTCGACGTGTTTCGTGCGGTGGGCGCCGTGTTCATCGAGCCGTCGTGCGGGGCCTGCATCAACGCGGGACCCGGCGTTTCGTACGACCGCGACACCGTGACCATCAGCGCCATCAACCGCAACTTTCCCGGCCGGTCCGGCCCCGGACGGTTGTACCTCGCCAGTCCCTACACCACCGCCTGGAGCGCCATCGCCGGCTACATCGCCGCGTGGGAGCCGGGCCGGGTGGCGGCCGGCGTGTAGCCTACCCGGTCACGACCCCGGCATAGGCCACTACCCGCGCATCATCCCCCGTCACCATTCCGCTGTGCCGGTAGTCCACCACCGCCGCGTGGGTCGCGCCCAGGCGGCGGGCGGTTTCCAGCGCCACCGCCGCCGCCGCCCGGCCGCACATGGTGACCCGCTCCCGCCGGCAGACCTCGAGGAGCGCCTCACCGTCCAGCCGCTCGACGGCTGAAAGGGCCAACCGGTCCTTCCGCGCGGCGCTGGCCGCCGACTCGTAGTGGGTCATGTCGCTGGAGGCGAGGACCAGCACGTCGTCCGGCCACCCGCGGATCACCTCCGACAGCGCTTCGGCCAGGGTGCGGCATCGGGGCCAGTCGTCCCAGGCGAGCACGATCGGCACAATAGCGGTGGCCGGGGCGAGGACCTGGAGGAACGGCAGCTCGACCTCGACCGCGTGTTCGGCGCGGTGGGCCTCCGGGTCGTGCGCCACCAGTGCGCAGCGCTCGATCAGCGCGGCCGCGAAGGTCGCGGCCACGGGACTGCGGCCCAACGGCGTGGCAAAGGCGCCGCGGGCCCAGACGCTCGCCCCGCCCGGCGCTCCCAGCAGCCCAGTGTGATTGGGAGCGAGCACCACCACGGTCGGCGGGAGCGTCAGGCGGCGAAGCACCGTGCCCGCGCAGCGGCCGGAGTACACCAGGCCGGCGTGGGGCACGATAGCGGCGGGCGCCCGGCGGGGCGGCTCCTGCTCGGGGCCGAGACACTCGAGCACCAGGCGGCGGAGCGCGTCGGGGTCGCGCGGGTAGAAGGACCCCGCGACCGCCGCGCGCCGGACATCGGCATCTGACATCGCGTCCCCCTGCTTCCGAGATACTAGCGGCGGTGCGCTGTCCGCTCCAGCGCGGGGAGCGTAGAATGGGACATGCCGCTCCCGGATATCGAGCTGCTCGGCCGCCTCGTGGCCTTCGACACCACCAGCGACCGGTCCAACATTCCGCTCGCGGACTTCCTGTGCGAGTACCTGGATCTCCCGCACGTGCGGCTCGAGCGGCTCCCCTCGGCGGATGGCCGGAAGGTGAACCTGGTGATCGAAGCGGGGCCGGAGCCTCGAGGGGAGCGCGACGGGCTGACCCTCTGCGGGCACATGGATGTCGTGCCGGCCGGCGAAGGCTGGACCAGCGATCCCTTCGCGCTCACCCGAGTGGGCGGCCGGCTGATCGGCCGCGGGGCGTGCGACATGAAGGGCTTCCTCGCGGTCGCCGCCAACCTCCTGGCCGAGGCGACGTCCGGATTGCGCCATCCGCTGGCGCTGCTCTTCACCTATGACGAGGAAGTCGGCACCGTGGGCGCCCGGCGCCTGGCCGAGTCCTGGCCGGACGCGAAACGGCTGCCCCGCGCCACGATCGTCGGGGAGCCGACCCGGCTCCGCGTGGTGCGAGCCCACAAGGGAATCGTGGAACTGCGCGTGACCGTGACCGGGAGGAGCGCGCATTCCGGGTACCCGCACCTGGGGCGGAGCGCCATCGAGCCCGCCACCCGCATCGCGGTGGCGCTGAGCGAGCTGCGCGAGCGCCTGGCCGCCGAACGCCCGGCGGGACACGAGGACTTTCCCGAGGTTCCGTTCGTGCCGCTCAACATCGGCACGATTCGCGGGGGCACCGCCCCCAACGTGGTGCCCGACCGGTGCGAGCTGGCTCTCACCTTCCGCCCGCTGCCGGGCGACGACGGCGAAGCGCTCACCCGGCGAGTGCGTGACACCGTGCGGGCGGCGGCGGGCGACGCGCCCGTCGAGATCGCGGTGATTGCCCTGAGCCCGGCGATGGCGACGCCGGTGACGGCGCCCGTGATGCGCGAGCTGATGGCCGCGGCGAAGGAGAAGGCGGCGGTGACCGTGTCGTACGCGACGGACGCGGGCTGGCTCCGCCGGGCGGGGCTGGACTGTGCGGTCTACGGCCCCGGCGACATCGCGCTGGCGCACCGGCCGGACGAGTCCATCCCGATCGACGACCTCGGGCGGGCCCGCCTCGTGCTGGAAGAGTTGATACGGAGGTTGTGCGGCTGAGGCTAGTTCCGGTCCATTCCGGACGCCGCCACCGGCGGGCGCCCGCCCGGGGTGCGGCGGAACGCGGCGGCCGGGTAGTTCCCGCTCGAGTTCCACAACACCCAATCCGTGAGGCCCAGGTCTTCCGACGCGCGGATCTGCTCCCGCACTTCGGCCGCGGTGTAACGCACCCGGAAGATCGAGAACGACTGGAGATAGGGGCGGATGGTCGCCGGGTCGTCCATGCCACGCGAGCGCTGAATGGCGTCTTCCAAGGCGCGCTTGACCGTCACGTACGGCTGGGCGTTAGGATGCGCGATGCCGTACGAGCCGCGCCGGTAGTGGCTGGGATACACCATGGGGAGCACCACGTCCGCCTGGGAGGCGAAGTCTTCCCACACCTGGCCGATCCCGAGGTCGGTGGTGGCGCTGCCCGCGAGGCCGAAGATATCGAGCGTGAAGGGCACGCCGATCCGAGCCACCCGCTCCCCCAGCAACCCGACGTTGCGGTGGATGGCGGCACGCTTGCTCTCACCCTCGCGCCGGGCCGGATACACGGTGCGATTCAGCCGGGCGGGCGGCTCGTCGGGGAAGCGCACGTAGTCGAACTGGACCTCGTCGAAGCCCAGCATGACCGCTTCTTCGGCCAGTTGGGCGGAGTAGATCCAGACCGAATCGTGGAACGCGTCCACCCAGGGCTCGCCCAGGCCGTCAATCCAGAGGCCGCCGCGCCGATCGTGAATGGCCCAATCGCGCTTGCCGCGCGCCAGTAAGGGGTCGCGAGCCACCACGATCCGCGCGATCGAGTGGATGCCGCGCTCCCGCAGCAAGGCGAGGCGGGCCCGAACGTCCCGCACGCTGGGGGAACGGTTGGCGCCGATGTCGATCGCGGTGGGCACCGCCGACGGGTAGGTCAGCTCGCCGGTCGCATCCTTCACGTCGATCACGAAGGCATTGATTTCGGTCGTGTCCGCCAACCGGATCAGATCGTTGAATTTCGCCCGGCTGAACACCCATTTGTTGAGATAGATGCCCCGCACCACGGCGGGCGGGCGTCCCGGGGGCGGCGGCGGGAGCGCGATGCCCTCGGCGCCCCGCGGCAGCAGCTCCGTGAGGTAGTCCGGCCGGTAGTCGGCGTGGTGCGCGTATCGGGGCGGTGCCGCCGACGAATCCTGGGCGGCCGCCGCGCCGCCGGCCAGGAAGCCGACCCCCAGAACCGCCCCGGTCAGGCGGCCGATCGTTTCAGTGAATCGGTTGCAGCGCATTGAAGAGCACAGGATACGTCGCCAGGGACTGTCCGCGATACTGGGGCCGGAATCCGAAAAGTACCACGCGACCCCGTCCCACCCGGGTTTCGACCAGCCCGCCCAGTCCCGCCGCATGTGTGGGGCCGAGCACCCACCCCGACAGAAGGACGTCGTCGGGGTCCGCGGGGTACCGGCCCACCACCCGCGCGGCGGCGGTGTCCCTCACCCGGAACAGGGGTCCGCCCTCGTACCACGCGATCGTCTCCAGCGGCATGCCCTGAGAGAGTGCATGGCCCGCGGCCATCTGGAGTCTGAAGATCGACCCTGGGGCATAGAACTCCTGAACCGAAAGCCCGTCGCCAGCGTCCTCCACCGGGAGGGACAGCGCCCCGATCGCCCAGCGGGACGCGTCGTTCAGGGTGACCAGCGTGCCGCCCGCCTGCACGAACGCCCGAAGGGCGTCCACCCCCTGCGAGCCCAGCCCACCGGCGAAGGGCGCCGGATAGTCCGCCGGGAGGCCGTCGGTGATCTCCCTGGCCGACATCGAGGGCACGAGGATCACGTCGTATCGCTGCTCGAGCCCCCCCTTCCGGATCACCGAGTCCACCACCGGCTCGTAGGGCACGCCCCAGGTGTCGAAGACCCAGCGGGTCCAGCCCTCGTCCATGGAAGCGGTGTAGCTCCGATAGAGCCCGACGGGCCGGCGGGCCGGCGCACCGGCGGGCCGGTACGAGTACACCGGAGGGGGGACCTCCACCGGCTCGCTGAGCGGGACGGTCAATGTGTCTTGCACCTCAACAACTTGCACTCCCATGAGCAGCGGGAGTGTGTGGGCGGTCACATCGTAGGGCGGGCGCGGGGGTCCGCCCGGGTAGAGACGGAGGTCCGGGTACTCCTGGCGCTCGAGCAGCGCTTTGGCGAAGGCGGCGTAGGGCTGCCGCAGCACGATCACGTAGTCCCCCGCCGCGAAGGTGCGATCCGCCGCGGCAAAGCCCTGGCGGGCTTCACGGATCTCGACCGCCCCGCGCCGGAGGGTGCCGAGCATGGTTCGCAGGGCGGTCTCCGGCTGCCCGGCGCGCGGGACGACGTACGCGTAGGGCCATCCCGGCCAGCCCCGCACGGCGCGCTCCCCGATCGTGGCGAAGTTCCGGAGCCAGAGGTCGCGGTGCATGGCCGCGTGCCGGAGCAGGGCGAACGCGCCGGCGCTCTGGTACTCCACGATGTCCGCCAGCGTCCAGCGGCCGCCGGGCCAGGGGGTCGGGAAGTTCCAGCTCGCCACGTCGGCCTCGAAGCCGCGGCGTCCCTCGAGCTGGTCCGGCCGAATCTCGATGGGCGACGCGAGCCGGGCGCTGGCGGTTTCCGAGAGGATGCGCACGCCCCCGTGGTAGTGCTGGTAGGCCCGGGCGGGCGTCCACGCATCGTAAACCGCGTTCACCACGATCCCGGTTTTGCCCTGACCGGCGAGCTCCCAGGCCATGGCGGTGCCCAGCGCGTTGACCCCCGACACGAGCAGCGGGTCTACATTGGGCTCGACCGGGTCCAGGTACGGGGGCAGGAAGAGCCGGCTGCCGTACGCCCCTTGTTGGTGGATGTCGTGCACGATCTGCGGATGCCAGACGTTGTACAGGCTGTCCACCGTGAGCCGCGTCTCCGCCTGGGTGAACGCGTACCAGTCGCGGTTGTTGTCGTGGCCTACGTAGGGGTGGTACAGCTCGGGCGGCGACAGCCCTTCGGCCGGCGTGCCGAGGGTCCGGTTGTACCACCGGCTCACGATGGTGACCCCGTCGGGATTGAGCGACGGGACCAGGAGGAGCACCACTCCGTCGAGGATCGCGCGCACGTCCGGGTCCACGCCCGTGGCCAGACGATGCGCCAGCACCGTGGGCGAGAGATGACCGCCGACCTCGGTTGAGTGGACGCTGGACGTGATCAGCACGACCGCGCGGCCCTCCCGAAGCAGGCGGGCGCGCTCGTCCGGAGACGAGATCGTCCGGGGGTCGGCCAGCTTGGCGTTGACGGCGCGGATCTCGTCGAGCCGGGCCAGATTCGCCGGGCTCGAAATGACGAGGGCGATGAACGGCGCCCCGTTGGTGGTGCGCCCCAGCCGCCGGAGCTCTACCCGGTCGCTGGCATCCGCCAGGCGCCGGAAGTACTCGACCAGCGCCGGCCATTCCACCAGCCGCCGGTCGGTCCCGGGAACGAAGCCCAGCACCGACGCGGGCGCGGGCACTTGGGCGCGGACGGCGCCCGGCAGCGAAATCAGGCTCAGCGCGACGAGTATCCGACTCACAGGGCCCGGCATGTCGGCTCCGCGTGGAGGGTCATTGGGTCCAGGTGCGCGCGCTGGCGCCGGCCGTGGTGGCTCCGCCGAGCAGGGAGGCTCGCCAGGCGCCGTCGCGCGCCATGAGGCGGGGAATGGCGAAGCTCCAGACCGGGGCGCCCGCCAGCGCGGCGATCGTGGGTGGAGGGAGCTCGGCGAAGGCGCCGAGAGTGCCGTCCGCCGCGACGGTAGCGTATTCGGACTCGCCCGTGCCCGGCATGCCGGCATACACGCCACCGGTCACCACCAGCGCGTCGTCGAGCGCGAAGGCCGCGTGGCGCGAGCGCGGATGCAGGAGGCTGGGCGCGGCGGTCCACACGCTGTCGAGGAACGATCCGGAGCGGGGACTCAGGCGGATCGTGACCACCGAGCCGGTGACGCTGGCGGTGTCGGTCACGCCCCCCGGCGCGACCAACCCGCGCTCGCCCCCCGTGACGAACAGGGTCTGCCCCTGGAGGGCGACCGACGCGTACGCCAGGCCCTCGGGCAGCCGGGGACCGTCGAACCATCCGTTGAGGCTGCCGTCATCCGCGATCGCGGCGACGCTGACGTCCGGCAGCGCCAGCGAATCCGGTCCGTAGCCCCCGATGACGATCAGGTTGCCGAACGCGACGATCGCGGTGGCACCGGCGCGCGCGCCGGGGAGGGGGGTCATCGGGCTCCAGAGGCTGTATTGGCCCGTGGCGCTGACCCCCAGACCCTGCACCGTGGCCACGACCCCGGCGGCGGCGCGGCCACCGATCAGGTACGCGACGTTCTCGACCTCATTGGCGATGTTGAGGCGATTGATCCGCGAGTTGGAGGGATCGCCGCCCGCCATCGCGTGATCGCGGCGCGGCTCGGGGATGACGGTGTCGGGGGCCGGGACCCAGCCGGTGATGCGGCCATCCTGGTCCACCTGACCGAGGTGGGTCGAATCGGACGGCGAGCCGTCGGGGAGAACGCCGCCGAACAGGACCGTGATGGCGCTGACGCCCGCGTCGCCGGGATAGAGGAGCGCGGCGGCGCCAGCCGCGGCCCGCCCCTGAGGCAAGGGGGCCGCTTCGGTCCACGCGCGCACCCCGGGAGTGAAGACCGCGGTGGGTCGGACGGTCAGCGGGAGGGGACCGAGGCTGTCCCCGGCGGTCACGACCCAGGTGGGCCCGGAGGTGACGTCGCCCGGCAGTTGAGCCAGAATCCCCACGTCCGACCATTCGATGACCGGAATGGCGACCAGCCCGCCGGCCGTGGTGACGAGGAGGACGCCAGTCCCCTGCTCCGCGCCGAAGCCGAATCCGCTCCAGCCCGCTACCTGTCCCGGGGACACCACCGGGTGGCGGGCGCCGTTCACGGTGGTGAGGCCCGGCTCCCCCACGGTCGGGATGGCGGGATCCCCGCAGGCCAGGAGACCAATGAGCCCGAGTCCAAGGACGGCGGTTGGACGCATGGTGGGAAGGAGCATACCCCGGTCGATCGGCGCGGTTCGGTCAGCGACCGCGGATGAACCGGACGCTGGCAGCGAGCCGGCCGGTCGCGGTGCTCAAGTCACCGGCGCCGCGCTCGAGTGCCTCGGCCGCGCGCTGCTGCTCCGCGGCGTCCCGGGCGACGGCCGCCGCCTGTTCGGCCGACCGCGCCGCCGCGTCGCGGGCCTGGGTGAGCACCTCCTGCGCCGACGCGGCCAGCTCGAGGCTGGTCCGCGGCACCTCGGCGATGCGCTCGCCGGCCCGGCGCGCGTCCTCGGCCGCCCGCATGATGCCGGTGAGATCCTCCCGCCATCGTTCGGATACGGTGGCCAGCTCGCCCAGGCGGGCGCCGATGTCCTCGAGGATCAGCGCCGCCCGGTCCAGCACGCTGCGGGTGGCCTGGGCGCTCCGGCTCATGCTCCGCGCCGCTCCGGCGCTCTCCTCGGCGAGCTTCCGCACTTCGTCGGCCACCACGGCGAATCCCCGGCCGTGCACGCCGGCCCGGGCGGCCTCGATCGTGGCGTTGAGCGCGAGCAGGTTGGTCTGGTTGGCGATCGTGGCCACGGTGTCGGCGAACCGCTCGATCTCATGCGAGGCGTCGCGCAGCGACGCCACCTCCGACGCCCCCTGGCCGATGGTGGCGCCCAGCGCGGCCAGCTGATCGCCGGCCCCGGCGCTCGCCGCCCGAACCTGCACCGCCTGCTCGGCCATGCCCTGGGTGGCGGTCCGGGTCTGGTCCGCCGCGTCGAGCGTGTCCCGGATTCCGTCGACCAGCCGGGCGAGGGCGCTCACCGCCTCGGTCACCCGGGCGGCCGCCAACTGGGCGTCGGCCTCGGCGGTAGCGGCGCGCGACGCCACGTCCGCGGCCGTCTCCCGAATGGTGGAGCTGGTGTCGGCCAGCCCCTGCACGTAGGAGGTGGTCTGATCCGACGACTCGAGGACCGGGTGCACCAGCGAGCTGAGCACGATGGACAGCGCGAGCTGCGGCGCGAGGAGGCTCAAGAGCTCGCCGTCCGCCTCGCGGTAGACGCCGACGTTGGCGTGACGCACGCTCCACACCCCGACCAGCTCGGCGCCGTGGAATAACGGCACCAGGATCTCGGAGCCGGCCACCTCCCCCTCACCGATCACCCCGCCCGCCCGCGGGTCGCCCAGCACCGGACGACCGCGCCGGACGGCTTCGCCGGTGAGGCCCCGGTCGGCCGGGAACGTCCGGCCGGCGGGCAGCCGGGTGTCGGCCAGGAGCTCGCCGACCCCAGTCCGGGTATCGACGCGGGCGAACCCCATGGCGCTCCACGGCACCAGATGGTGGGTGAGCTGCCGGATCCGCTCGAAGCTGCGCTCGATGCTGACCTCGGCCGCGACCGCGCCGGCCAGCCGGTGTACCAGCCGCAGCTCGTCGGTCCGCACCGCGGAGGCCACGATCCAGTAGGTGATCGTGAACGCGCCCAGCAACACCAGCGCGATAGCCAGGGCGGCGTCCGCGCGCATCGCCGCCCCGGTGAGCCCGGTCCAGCCCAGGGCGAAGGCCACGGATGCCGCGTAGACCACCAACTCCCACCGGAGGGTGAGCCACGCGTCGGACCAGACGAACATCCCCCGGAGGGCCAGCTCCAGGTAGAACGTGCCGTTCACCACCACGAACAGCGTGACGACCAGGGCCGCCACGCGCGTCAGGTTGTCGGTCGCCAGGGCCGCAGCACCGGTTCCGCCGCCCAGCGACTGGTAGAAGAGCCCCGTGAGCGCGGTGCCGAAGGTGAGATGCGCGGCGACGTTGAGGGCGGCGGGCCACGAGAGGCGGCGGACGACCCGGTCGCCGATCAGCATGCCCGCGGCGGAGACCAGCGCCGCGAACGCCCACCCCTGCACCATCTGCGCGGCCAGTACCACGCCCAGTACGAACGAGGCGAACCCCTGCCCCGGCAGGGCGATGCCGAACCGGCGGGTGAGAACGATCGCGGCGACGAACAGCGCGATCTGGACCGTGAGCGCGCCCAGGTCGGTGCCGGGCCCGCGAGCGACCGTAACGGTCGCGCCGACCAGGCCGGCCAGCGCGCCGACCATGACGAGGGCGCGTAGCAGCGCGGCGCGCCGCCCGGCCGGAGCGGAGGCGTCAGGAATCGTGGCGCTCACGTGGGTGGTGGCCGGAAGTTGTGGCTGGCTTTGGCTTTGTGCAAGCGGCCCGGTGGTTGGCGGGCCGGTCGCGCGGGGGGTAGACTTCCCCCCGGACCAGCGGACCGGGGGTCGGGTGCGGGTCGCCATCCAGTACTGCGTCGCCTGAAACTACGAGTCGCGAGCCGCCCGGGCGGCGGCCGAGCTCAAGGCGCGATTCCCCGAAGCCGACGTCCGGCTGGTCGAATCGTCGGGCGGCGCGTTCGAGGTCACGGTGGACGGCACGCGCGTGTTCTCGAAGCTCGAGCTGGGCCGTCACGCCCGGGAGGGCGAGGTGGTCGAGCTGGTCGCGCGACATCTGGCCGGAGGACGGTGACGTGCGCATCGCGATTTCCACGGGCGGCGGGGACGCGCCCGGCCTGAACGCGGTGATTCGGGGCGCGGTGCTCTCGGCCCTGAATCGCGGATGGGAAGTCTTCGGGATCCAGCGCGGCTTCGGCGGCCTGCTGGGAGACGCGCAGGTGGTGCCCGTCACGCGCGACACGGTCCGGGGCATCACCCATCTGGGCGGCACCATCCTCGGCACCACCAATCGCGGCAACCCGTTCGAGTGGTCGGTGAAGCAGCCCGACGGCTCGACCACCGCCATCGACCGCTCGGACGAAGTGCTGGCCACGTTCCGCGCGCTGGGCCTCGACGCGCTCATCGTGGTGGGCGGCGACGGCACGCTCAGGATCGGGCAGCGGCTCTGGGAGAAGGGCATGCCGCTCGTGGGCGTACCCAAGACCATCGACAACGACGTGCGCGGCACGGTGATCACCTTCGGATTCGATACCGCGGTGAGCACCGCGACCGACGCCATCGACAAGCTCCATTCGACGGCCGAAAGCCATCAGCGGGTGTTCGTGGTGGAGGTGATGGGCCGCCACGCGGGATGGATCGCGCTCAACTCCGGGCTGGCCGGCACGGCCGACGTCATCCTGATTCCCGAGATCCCCTTCGACATCGCCCGGGTGTGCGACAAGATCCGGGCGCGCGAGGTGCAGGGGCGCCATTTCAGCATCGTGGTGGCGGCGGAGGGCGCCAAGCCCAAGGGCGGCGCGGAGGTGCTGCGCGAAGCCGCGGTGCCGGGGCGGGCCGCCCGCCTGGGAGGAATCGGCGAGGCGGTCGCGGCCGAGATCGAGCGCCGCACCGGCAAGGAAACGCGGTGCGTGGTACTCGGCCACCTGCAGCGCGGCGGGTCGCCCACGACGTTCGACCGGTTGCTGGCACTCCGATTCGGCGCGGCGGCCGTCCGGGCCGTCGAGGCCCGGGAGTTCGGCCGGATGGTGGCGCTCGACCCGCCCCAGATCCTGACCGTGCCGCTGCAGGAGGCGCTCACCGGGTGGTCGGGCGTGCCGCTCGATCACGATTCGCTGCAGACGGCGCGGGATTTGGGGATTTCACTGGGGGACTGAGTCGTTGCTTATGTTTCTCCGGTGACTTCCCTCCCCCACCAGCACATCCGCGACCACTATCTCCCGCCCGATCGCGAGGCGTACCACCGGGCGGAGCCCCGCACCGGCCGCGTCATCGTGATCGCGCCCACCCGGGCGGCCTGCGAGACGATCGAGCTGGCCATGGGCCTCCGGATCGACACGGTGCTCGAGCGCGAGCATGGGGAGGAGGTGCGGGCGCTGGCCCGGGGCGGCCGGGGCTTCGGAATCGTGGCCGGGACCGGCACGGGCAAGACCCTGGCCATCCGGCCGATCGCCGAGGTGATCGTGGGCGGCCCGGTCCGGGCGGGTGTGGTGAACCGGGAGCGGGAGGCCACGCCCGAGACGCCCACCTGGAACGTGGTGATCGTCACCACCGGCATCGCGCGGCGGTGGTTTCAGAGCGAGCTGATCCTGCCGCAGGACACCATCGTGGTGGACGAGATCCACCAGACCTCGGCCGAGCTCGAGCTGTGCCTGGCGCTGGGGAAGCGGGTGGGCTGCCGGTTCATCTGGCTCTCGGCCACCGTGGACCCCGCGTTCTACGCCCGGTATCTCGACTCGGCCCACGTGCTCGAGACCACGGCGTTCGATCCGGCGCTGGCGGCGCAGGTGCAGGTGCGTCCGCTCGAGGTGCTGGAGTTCCTGGATGAACGGTTCGTGCGGCGCGTGCTGCGCGACGCCCGGGGCGTGGCCGTGTTCCTTCCTACCCGGGCGGAGGTCGAGAAGGCGGCGGGCGAGCTGGGCGGGACCTATCCGCGGCTCCGGGCCGCGTTCTACCACGGGGGCGAGCCCATCCGGGTGATCCGGCCCTTCCTCGATGGAACCGTCGACAAGCCGTTCCTCCTGGCCATGACGGCGGCGGGCCAATCGGCCCTGAACATCACCGGGCTGGACACCGTGGTGATCTACGATGCGCGCTACACCAACGTGGTGGAGCGCGGCCGGAACGTCCTCACGCGCCAGTACCTGGGGGCCAACGAGATCCTGCAGATGGCGGGGCGGGTCCACGGCCGGGTGGCGGGGGGCGAGGTGTATATCCTGAGCGACCGGGACATCGCCTTCGGGTCGCTCCAGCCCCAGCCGCCCGAGTTCCAGCTGGCCGGCGACTCGGAGCGCGTCGCCCTCACCGCCGCCGCCCTCGGCGTGGATCTCACGGCTCTCGACCTTCCCGTACCCATTGACCGGCGGGCCTATCGCGCGGCGGTCACCTCGCTCACCGAGCGCGGCATCGTCGAGGGGACGCGGCTCACGCCCTACGGGCAGGACGTCGAGGCCATGCCGGTGGAGCGGCCCTGGGGGGAGCTGGTGGTGCACGCCGACGACGCGGTGCTGCCCCACGTGGCCGTGGCGGCCAACATCGACTCGTTGCACCGCATGACCCGCGACGAGCGGGACCTCCGCGGCCTCGTGGTGCACGGCAGCGACCACCTGACCGCGTACAACGTGTACGCCGAGGCGGTGAACCTGCACGGCGAGCTGGGGCAGGTGTACGGGCTGCCGCGCCATCTGTTCGGGCCCGCGGTCGAGGAGTGGGCCGCGGCGCGGGGCGTGCTGGTGAAAGCGCTGGAGGACGTGGCGCTGGGGCTGGCCTCGGTGTATCGGACGCTCGAGCGCCCTCTGCCCCCATCCCTGCCCCCGGCCCGGGGAGGAGTGGCGCGGGCGTTCCGCGACCTGGTGGCGCGGGTGATGCCGTTCGACCTGGTGATGGGGCAGGAGACGGCCCGGGGCGAATCGGTGCGGGTGAGCCGCGGCTCGTTCTGCTCGCCCGACGGAGTGGTGGCGGGCCAGATCCGCTACTTCGCGGATCGGTTCGGGACGGCGCGGGCCGCCATCGAGGGAACCGAGATCCCGCTGGACCTGATTCAGCGCTACGCGGTGCGGCAGCCACCCGTCGTGCGGGTGCTCGACGGCCGGCGCCACACGGGCCTGGTGATGGAGCGCGCCACGTCGTTTCACGGCTTCGAGCTGGACCGGGAGCGCGAGGTCCTCGTGGGGCGGTTTCCGCCCGAGCTGGCGGACCGGGCGCGCCTGGCCTTGGCCGAAGGCATGGTGGCCGGAGTGCTGCCCCACACCGACCAGCGGGCGCTGGCCAAGGCGATCGCCCGGCTCGACGAATACTGGCGTCGCTCAGGGGGGGAGTTGGCGGCCGCGAGCCCCGACGCGATCGCGGCGCGGCTGGTGGAGCAGATCCGGGAGATCCAGAGCTGGGAGGACTTCCTGAACACCCGGATCGCGCTGGAGCCGGCGGCCCTGGTGGACGCGGACACGCGCCATCGGCTGGATGCGCTGCCGTCATCGGTGGCGCTCCGGGGAGACCGGATCGCCATCCACTACGAGATCGAGCGGGGTCAGCCCGTGGCGCGTCTCCGGCTCCGGGAGGGCAAGGCCCGCCGCATCCGGCCGGGCGACATCCCCCCGCTCGACCGGCCGCTCCGCTTCACGGTGGTTCGGGGCAGCCAGGAGATCGCCCACGCCACCTCGCTGGCGGAGCTGGAGCAGGCGCTCGAGTCGGCGCCGCCGGACCGGCATGCGCGATCGCGCCGGGGTGGCCGGCGCCGCCGATGACGGGTCTTCAGCCGGGTCGGGTGAGCGACAAGACCGCGGCCCAGAAGGCGGCCCACGCGGGCTCCAGCTGCTCCGCTGGTTCGCCGCTCGCGAGCTGAAGTCCCAGCCCGTCAATCAGCGCGGCCAGGAGGGCGGCGACTTCCGAAGGGGGTACGGCGGCCGAGCGGTTCATCTGCTCGAAGAGCTGCACGAGTCCGTCCGTCAGTGCCCGAACGAGTCCAGCGCGCCCGTCTCTGACTGAACGACCAGCCACAATAGAGCGCGACAGGCCGAGCGATGCGCTGGCGGCGAGACTACCGTCGGACGACTCTTCTCGGAGCAGTTTCCACGCGGTATCCAGGGCTTCGCCGGCCTCGCGCCCGGAGAGGGCTTCTCGCCAGACGCGCGCCCGGTTGGCCCAAAGCCGCGTGGCGACTTCCCCCAGCAGGGCGTCTTTGGTCTTGAAATGGTAGTGGACGAGGCCCTTGGCACATCCCGCCGCCGCGGCGATCTGGTCTACGGTCGCTGCTGTTCCCGGATCGGACATGAGGACTCGCTGCGCCGCGTCGAGAATGCGTGCTTTCGCGGCCTCGGAGTCAGCTCGTTTGGTGGCCATTGGTCCGTTCACTGGCTGTCTGTACGGTCAAATATCGCTTGATCCCGGCTTGGGCGCAACCGACTGGCTGAACGGCCAATATGTGGAACGCAACGTTCGGAACGTGTCAGGAGTCAATTCAGGGTGAAACCCTCGGGCGCACCCGCGCGTACTGACCACCATGAGCGCCGCAACCTCGCTCGCTGGCCCTGGCCTCTTCTCGCCGCTGGCCCGCTCCCTGCTCGATCGGTTCGGGGAGGCAGTCGTGCTCTTCGATCCGGATGGCCGACTCGCGTATGCCAACTCCGCCGGGCGGCGGATCCTGGACGGACTCGCCCGGGGTAACGGCTTGGACACGGCGTCCCTGCTCCCGCGGTTGGGGCGCATGGGCGGGCGGGTCGAGCGCATCGAGGCCGGCGCCGTGGTGCTGGGGCACGCGGTCTACGTTCCGGTCCACGAGCCGGCCGACACGCTGGCCGACCAGGAACGTCGCACGATCGTCGAGACGCTGAATTCCACCGGCTGGAAGCTCACCGAGACGGCGCGCCGGCTGGGGATCTCGCGGACCACGCTATGGCGCCGGCTTCGGGCCTGGGGCGTTGAATCGCCCAACGCGCCCGAGGCGGACGCCGCCGCCGATTGATCGGGCGCGGCGGCGGCGCCGCGCTCGGGCTGTTCCTCGCCGCCACCGTCGCCGCGGCTCAGGGACCCACCCCCTACGCCGATCCGGCCACCGAATCGCTGGTGGCCGCGGCTCGCATCCGCCATCTCCATCAGGACTCCCTGCTCCGCGGGTACCAGGCCACCGTCACCACGCGGCTCGACGTCAGCGCCGGTCGCAGCCGGTTCGCGCGCCAGTTCCCGCTGATCGCCCACGAAACGCGCGGCCGCCTCACCTGGCGCCGCCCCAACGACCTGCGGCTCGATGTGGAAGGCGTGCGCGCTGCGGCCGCGTTCCGGGACCTGCAGGTCCAAATGGGATACGACCGCCCCTGGTTCGTGCCCCGAGCCCTGGGGGACAGCATCCGGCTAATGAGTCTCCCCGAGACCGCGGCCCTGCACCCGCTCGCGCCCGGGGCCGACCGCTACTACCGGTACGCCATCCAGGATTCGGTGACCATCCAGCTCCTCGGCCGCACCGTGCGGGCGATCGGGATCGAAGTCACGCCGGTGCACCTGGCACCCTCGATGATCGCGGGGACGCTGTGGGTGGACACCGAGACCGCGGACGTGGTGCGGCTCCAGGGGACGTTCCTGGGCGAGTACCTGTGGGATCCGCCCGATTCGGGTGCCACCGCCCGCGACTCGGCCCGGGCGCGGAAGGACAACCGGCGGGCACAGGGCTTCGTCACCGTGCAGGCCGATCTGGAGTATGCGCTCCTTGAAGGCCGCTTCTGGATGCCGCACCGCCAGACCCTCACGATGCTGGTCGAGATCGACCTGCTCATTCGCGGGGCCATGCCGGTCCGGGCCCTGACCACCTTCTCCGACTACGAGATCAACGGCGACGCGCCCGTGGTGTTCGCGGACCTGCCCGACTCCGCATTGCAGCGGGATGGCCGCACGATCTGCTCGGGTGACGGCCCGGAGCGGTGCCCCCGGAGCGAGCAATTCGAGCGGGGATACCTGCGCACCGGCACCTGGACTGATGGCCGCTGGGAGGTGCGGGTGCCGCCGCGTGACTCGCTGGCCGCCGCCCCATGGGTCGCGCCGCTCGACCTCCAGCTGAGCCCGGAAGACGAGGAGCGCATCCGCCAGGCCGTGGCCGACCTCTCGCGCCAGGCCGAGGATCTCCCGGGCGCCTGGATCGGACGTTCGACGTTGGGCCTCGACTGGGAGCGCTTGGCCGATTTGGCGCGGTTCAACCGGGTGCAGGGCCTGTCGCTGGGCGCGGGCGTGAAGCTCCGGCCCGGTCCGGCCTTCACCACGGTCGAGGCGGGCGCGCGGTTCGGGTTGGCGGACGAGCGCGTCACCGGAGCGGTGGCCTGGCGTCGCGAAGCGCCGGACGGCGCGCTCGAGATCCGGGCGCACCGGTCCGTGTTCGAAGCCGAGCCGTGGACCCGCGGTCAGAGCATCGGCAACACGCTGAACGCGACCTTTGCCGGTCACGACGACGCCGACTACTACCTCGCGCTGGGCGGCTCGATCCGCTACCTGCCCTACCGCGGCCCGTTGGAAGACGTGGAGCTGCTGGCGGGCTTCGAGCGCCACCGCTCGATGGCCGCCGCCAGTGGGTCACCGGTGAACGACTTCCTGGGTGGCAGCGGATTCCTGCCGGCGAACCGGCCGGTCGCTCCCGGGGACTTCGCCCGGGGCCGGCTGTCGACCGAGCGGCGTCTGGGCCCGGCCGACGTGCGGGTGGGGGTCGAAGCCCTGGTGGGCGATTCGACCGCCGGGCGGGGCTGGATCGGTTTGCGCGGCCGGTTTCGGGTGGCGGGGCGGACCGGCGCGCTCTCCCTGCGGTCCGCGTATGCGGTGGGCGACACGCTGCCACAGCTGTTTTTCCGGGTGGGGGGGCCCGCCACGGTGCGGGGCTACGACTACGGCACCCGACTCGCCCGAGGCGGGTGGTCGGCGCAGCTGGATCTGGCGCTCACTCGCCGATGGCTCGTCGCACCCGTCGTGTTCGTGGACGCGGGCGACACGTTCCACCCCGGGCGGTTCGATCCCCTGGTGGGGGTCGGCGGCGGGATCTCGCTCCTGGGCGGCTGGATCCGGCTGAACGGCTCGGTGGGCGTGAATCCCAAGACGGATTTCCGATTCGACCTGCTGTTTCAGGCTCCTCGGTAAGGGAATGGGCGGTCATAGGCGGTCGTCGGCAGGCTAGCTCCGGTGCGCCCTAGACCGCCCAAGCCCGCCTATGACCGCCCATTGGCAATCCGTCCTTTCCCCCTCTACGTTCCAGCATGCAGCGGCCGTTCACCATAGACGAATACGTTCGCTGGTCCGACGTGGACCACGCGGGGATCATCTTCTACGGCGCCTACCTGCGGTTCTTCGAGATCGCGGAAACGGAGATGTTCCGCAGCGTCGGCCTGCCGTACGGCGAGCTGTTCGACCGCCTGGAGATCTGGCTGCCGCGGGTGCACCTCGACTGCGACTTCACGTATCCGGCCCGGCTGGACGACCAGCTGCGCGTCGCCGCGTATGTCCCCCGCTTCGGCACCAGCTCCATCACGCTCCAATTCGACGTGGTCCACCTGGGGACTGGGCGGCTCGCCGCGGTCGGGCACGAGGTGCTGGTCAGCACCGACCGGAAGGCGCTGCGGCCCACACCGCTGCCGGTTGAGTTGCGGCGGGCGCTCGATCCCTACGCCCTGGTCGAAGCCGAGGCCCGGAGCGCACTGGGTCTGACGTCGGAGGTGGGGGCATGAGAAGGCAACTCTGGCTCGTGCCCGTCCTGTCCTGTGCCTGCGCGGGCGGCGCGCGCGACGCCGGGACTCCGGCCGACAGCGTGAGCGACGCCGACAGCGTGAGCGACGAGATCGCCGACTTCGCCGCGGCGGACACGGTGCTCCCGCCCATGCCGGGGGTTCCGGACCGGCAGGCCGGGCATGTGGTGGCGGTCGGCGTGGGTGGCGTCGAGTTCAGCGAAGCGTGGCCGGCGCGCGGCGGCCGGTGCGCCCGACCGCCCATGGTCCTCATCATCGCGGAAGAACCGGGGCGGAGCGGGGTCTCGGTGTTGCTGGAGCTTCCCACCACCGGGGACCTCATGGTCGACTACCCGGTTTCGTTCGCGGATTCCACCGGCATGCCCGACCCGCCGGCCGCCATGGTCGCCTTCCAGTTCTTCGACCAGGAGCGGGGCGACGCCTACCAGGCGGCCGACGGCGTCGTGACGCTCGGCGAATTGACCGACCGCCGGGCGAGCGGGCGATTCGCGGTGACCGTGCGCCACATCGTCACCAACCGGCGGGCTCGCGTCGCCGGCGCGTTCCATCAGGTCGAGGTCGAGGCGCTGGTGCCCGCCTACTGCGAGCGCCTGCAGGCGGCGCAGGATTCGCTGGCGACGTCGGGGACCTAGGCCACCGCGCGATGGAAGCGACCTACTTCCGCAAGGGATTCGGCCTCAAGCAGGAAATCGAGGCCGATCTCGCCGCGTACCACAGCCGCGTGGTACAGCGGATGCGGGAGGAGAATTACACGCTGGTGGCGGGCGATCTCACGTTCCGGCTGGCCCGTGAATTCGGGTTCTGTTACGGCGTGGACCGGGCGGTGGAGTATGCCTACGAGTCCCGGCGCAAGTTCCCCGATCGGCGCCTGTTCCTGGTGGGCGAGATCATCCACAACCCCCACGTGAACGCCCGGATCGAGGCGCTGGGAATCACGATCCTCAAGTACGATCCCGCCGGCGAGTTCGATTTCTCCACCATCACGCCGCAGGACGTGGTGCTGATGCCCGCGTTCGGGGTGTCGGTGCGCGATTTCGAGCGGCTCCGCGCCATCGGTTGCGTGGTGGTGGACACGACCTGCGGCTCGGTGCTCAACGTGTGGAAGCGGGTGGACCGCTACGCGCAGGACGGCTTCACCTCGGTGGTGCACGGCAAGGACCATCACGAGGAGACCAAGGCCACCGTCAGCCAGGCGACCCGCCACCCGGGCGGGAAGTACCTCATCGTCCGGGACATGGCCGAGGCCGAGATCCTGTGCCGGTTCATCGAGGGGGGCGACAACCTGGCCGAGATGGAAGCCATGTTTCGCGTCAAGGCGTCGCCCGGGTTCGACTTCACCCGGGACCTCGAACGCATCGGGGTGGCGAACCAGACCACGATGCTGGCCCAGGAGTCGCTGGCCATCGCGGACCGCGTCGGGCGGGCGCTGGCCGCGCGGTATGGCCAGGACGCCCTGGCCGACCATTTCCGGAGCTTCGACACCATCTGCTCCGCCACGCAGGATCGGCAGGACGCGGTCCTGGCGCTCATCGCGGAGCCGCTGGACGCGATGCTGGTGATCGGGGGCTACAACTCCAGCAACACGACCAACCTGGCCCGGATCTGCGCGGCCCGGCTGCCCACGTATCACATCGCCGACGCGGCCGGCATCGACCCGAAGACCGGGACCATCCGCCACAAGCCGGTGGACGGGACCGGCGAAGTCGAAACGGCGGGATGGCTGGGCGCGGGACCACGGCGGATCGGGATCACGGCCGGAGCGTCCACGCCCAACAACAAGGTCGGGGAAGCAGTAGAGCGGGTGTTGGAGATGAGAGGTTTGAGGCTAGATGGCTAGACGGATAGACGGCCAGCGGACGGCTAGCTGAAGGTCCTTCCTAGAACCTGAGCAAGCTCGCAGCCCAGGTGAAGCCCGAGCCGAAGGCGGCCAGGCACACGAGATCGCCGCGCCGCACCTTTCCTTCCTTCACCGCCTCGCTCAACGCAATGGGAATCGAGCCGGCCGTGGTGTTGCCGTAGCGCTGGATGTTGCTGTAGACCTTCTCCTCGGGCAGCTCCAGCCGCTTCCTCACGGCCTCGGTGATCCGGAGGTTGGCCTGGTGGGGCACCAACAGCGCGAGCTGGTCCAGCGTGACGCAATAGTCGTTCAGCACCTCGCGGATCACGTCCGGGAACTTGGTGATGGCGTGCTTGAACACCTCGCGGCCGTTCATGTACGGGTTAGTGGTGCCCTCGTCGATCATCTCCTTGGCGATCCACGGGCGATTGGCCGCGCCGGGCTGCTTGATGCAGAGCTCGAGCGCGTACTTCCCGTTGCTGTGCAGCCGGTGTCCCAGCAGCCGGCTGCCGCGCTCGTCACCGGTGACCTCGAGGCACACGGCGCCGGCGCCGTCCCCGAACAGGACCGCGGTGTCGCGGCCGGCGGTGTTCATCTGGAGTCCGGCCGAGTGCAGCTCGCCGCCCACCAGCAGGACGCGATCGTACATCCCCATGCGGACGTAGCCGTCGGCGGCGGACAGCCCGTACACGAACCCGGTACACTGGGTGCGAACGTCGAGGGCGCCGACTTCGCCCAGCCCCAGCTGGTGCTGCAGCAGCACGCCGTTGCCGGGGAAGTAGAGGTCGGGCGAAAGCGTCGCGAAGATCACGAACTGCACGTCGCCGGCGGTCCAGCCCGCGTCGGCCAGCGCCGCCCGCGCGGCGTGGGCCGCGAGGTCGGTGCAGGTGACCCCCGGCTCGGCGTGGCGCCGCTCGCGGATGCCGGACCGCTCCTGGATCCAGGCGTCGGACGTGTCCATGAGGGGCTCGAGGTCGTGGTTGGTCACGACCCCGGGCGGGACGTAGTGGCCGATGCCGGCGATGCGGGTGAATCGCGTCATGAGAGCGACGAGAAGAAGTCGTTGCCCTTGTCGTCGATGAGAATGAACGCGGGGAAATCCACCACCTCGATGCGGTAGATCGCCTCCATTCCCAGCTCCGGATACTCGATCAGCTCCACCTTGCGGATGTGCTCCTTGGCCAGCAGCGCCGCCGGGCCGCCGATCGATCCCAGGTAGAATCCGCCGTGCTTCCGGCAGGCCTCGACCACCTGCCTGGACCGGTTCCCCTTGGCGAGCATGACCAGCGAGCCGCCCCGCGCCTGAAAGAGGTCTACGTACGAATCCATGCGGCCCGCGGTGGTGGGACCGAACGAGCCCGATGCCATGCCTTCGGGCGTCTTGGCGGGGCCGGCGTAGTAGACCGGGTGGTCCTTGAAATAGTCGGGCAGGTCGCCGCCCGCGTCGAGCCGCTCCTTGAGCTGGGCGTGGGCGATGTCGCGCGCCACCACGATGGAGCCGGTGAGCGCCAGCCGCGTCTTCACCGGATGGCGCGACAGCTGGGCCAGGATCTCGCTCATCGGCCGGTTGAGGTCGATCTTCACGATGCCGCGCTCGTCGGGCCGGCGGTGGCGGTCGGGCAGGAGGCGGCCCGGGTTCCGCTCCAGCTGCTCGAGCCAGATGCCGTCCCGGGTGATCCTGGCCTTGATGTTCCGGTGCGCCGAGCACGACACCGCGACGCCGATGGGGCAGGAGGCCCCGTGGCGCGGGAGCCGGATCACCCGGGCGTCGAGCGCGAAGTACTTGCCGCCGAACTGGGCGCCGATGCCCGTCTTCCACGCGGCCTCCAGCAGGCGGCGCTCCAGCTCGGGATCGCGAAAGGCGCGGCCGTAGGCGTCGCCGCTGGTCGGCAGCGTGTCCAGGTAGCCGGTGGTGGCGAGCTTCACCGCTTTCATGCACGCCTCGGCCGAGGTCCCGCCGATCGCGAACGCCAGGTGATAGGGCGGGCAGGCCGCGGTCCCCAGCGCGCGCATCTTCTCGACCAGGAACTGCTCGAGCGTCTCGGGATTCAGCAGCGCCTTGCTCTCCTGGAAGAGATACGACTTGTTGGCCGAGCCGCCGCCCTTGGCCACGAACAGGAACGAGTACTCCATGCCGTCGGTCGCCAGGATGTCGATCTGCGCCGGCAGGTTCGTGCCCGAGTTCTTCTCCTGGTACAGCGTGAGCGGCAGGGTCTGCGAATACCGCAGATTCTCTTTCTGGTAGGTCTCGTGGATGCCGCGGGTGAGGTATTCCTCATCGCGCACGCCGGTCCAGACCCGCTGTCCCTTCTTGGCGAAGACCGTAGCGGTACCCGTGTCCTGGCAGAACGGGAGCACCAGGTGGGCCGATTCCTCGGCGTTCCGGAGCAGGGTGAGCGCCACGGCGCGGTCGTTGTCGCTGGCCTCGGGGTCGTCGAGGATCGCGGCGACCTGCTCCAGGTGTTTGGTCCGCATCAGGAAGGACACGTCGCGCAACGCTTCACGCGCCACGAGCGTCAGCGCTTCGGGCGCGACCTTGAGCATCTCCTGGTCTTCGAACCGGCCCACCGAAACCAGATCCTTGGCGAGCAGCCGGTAGGGCGTCTCATCGGGGGCGAGGGGGAATGGATCCTGCCAGAGGGGCGCCGTCATTAAAGGCTCCTTCACGACACCGCCGAGCGTCGTTCCTCGAAACGTCGCCCGGCGGTCCACCTGACGCAACGACGGCGTGATGCTAGAAGCGGCTCGCTTCGAGGGTCACGTCGGCGCCGGCCCAGGCGCGCCTGAATCGGGCCTCCACCGGGGCCGCGTCGCCCAGTTTCCCCTGGGCGCGGAGCGCCTGCGCCAGGCCGAAGAGCGACCAACCGTTCTCCGGGAACTTCTTCAGGTCTTCGCGATACGCGGCTTCCGCGTCGGCCGGACGCCCGGCCTCGAGCAGCGCGCGGCCGAGGGACTGCCGCAGCGAGTAGTACCAGAGCGGCGGCTCTTCGTACCGCATGCCGTCCTCGATGGCGACCCCCGCCTGGAAGTGCCCGACGGCTTCGTCGAACCGGCGGGCGCGGAGCGCGATCTCCCCGGCCAGCGCGTGGACCGCGATGTCGAGCGCCTTGTTGGTGGGCCATTGGGGGCCGCGGGCCGCGAGCTGCGCCGCGGCGGCCCGCCGGACCTTCTCGAGATCGGCCGCCGCCTCCGCGGGATGGCCCTGGGCCGCGTGGGCCACGCCGCGGGCGTAGCTCGCGAGGCCGGTTGCCACGATCAATTCCGCGGGCGGCATGGGCTGCGCCAGCACGTCGTCCCAGCGCCCGAAGGTCACGAGGGTCAGATGAGCGTACGCGGGGATGCCCTCGGCGAACGAAACCTCCCGGGCGACCTGGACGGGCACTTTGGAGGCCACCGCCCGGGCGGCTTCGATGGCGGTCTTGCTGTCGCCCGCCAGGTTCGCGGCGAACGCGAGGAAATGGTAGTTGTGTGGATAGTACGCCAGCGGGTAGACGCCCTCGGGCCGGCGGTCGGCGATGTAAGTCTCGTCGGTGTGAATCGCGTGGTGATTGGCCGTGACGGCGTCGGCGTAGCGGCCCACGCGGATGTAGATGTGCGCCGGCATGTGGACGACGTGGCCCGCCCCGGGCATCAGCCCGGCCAGCCGCTCGGCGCAGGCAACGGCCTTCTCGGGATGGGCCGCCTCGACCGCGTGGATGTAAAGGTGGCAGGCGCCGGGGTGGTTCGGATTGGCCGCCACCACGCGCTCGAGCTGGCTCACGATGGTGGTCGCATCGGGCCGCGGGCTGCCGTCCTTCCCCCAGTAGTTCCACGGGCTCAGGTTCATCAGCGCGTCGGCGTAGATGGTCGCGGCCTCGAGATGATCGGGGAATCGCCGCACCACGTCGGCCATGGCCCGGGCAAAGGCGCTGTCCAGCGCCGAGCGATCGGCTGGCGGCACCTGGGCATACCGCCGCGCCAGCGCCTGGATCAGCGCCTGCTCGACAGGGGTGGCCCGCGACGCCAGCGGCAGCGCGCGCTGCACCGCCTGGTAGGCGGCGACGCCGGCGGCCGAGTCCATCCCGGCGTTGATGTTGGGTCCGAGAGCGTAGGCCTCGCCCCAGTTGCACATGGCGCAGTTTGGGTCGAGACGGCCGGCTTCCCGGAAGGCGGTCACGGCCTCGGCGTGGTTGAAGCCCCAGGTGAGCCGGAGTCCTTGGTCGAAGTACTGTTGCGCCCGCGGTGCGCCGGTGGTGACCGCGAGGTGGTGGTTTCCGAGATTGTCATAGAGCGGGACCTGCGCCGGCAGGTCCGGGGCCGCCACGAACAAGACGGCGAGCGGCGCGAGGCGCCAGTGGTTCATGGGATCCTCCCGATCGGGCACGTGCCCGACCACGTCAGCTGGGTTTGATCAACTGGTACAGCACGATGTGCTCGATTTCCGTGTCGTCCGCCTTCTGGCCGAGCACGTAGTCCGAACCGATCTCCCTCACCTGGAATCCTTCCGGCATGGTGACGGTTCCCAGGAGCCGCCCCTCGGGGGTGAACACCGCCCAAGGGGTAGGCATGGTTTTCGCTCCGGGATGGTCGGCGACCCAGAGGTTGCCGTCGGCGTCCACCAGCAGATTCGAATACGCCGGCATGGTCTCGGGGTACTCGGCCTCGCTCATCGCCTTCCGGAACTGCTCCATCACCGGGTTCATCATCGCGTTGCCGCCCGGCAAATCGCGCAGGCGGGCGGTGAATTCTTCCTGGTCGGCCTTCGTCACCGGACGGCCCGGCACGTCGCGACGAATCAGGCGCTGCAGCTCGCCGGCGGGCGAGAAAGCGCGGATCTCATAGGTGTCGGTGGTCCCGACGTAGACCGCATCGGGCCCGGCCGCCACGACCGTGGTGGGTGAGAACGGCACCGGCAGGGGCATGGGGAACGAGCGACCGAGCATCTCCACCTGGGTCACCACGACGCGTCCGGCCGGAAACAGCCCCAGCGTATCGATGGCCCTTCCGGCGGAGTCGAGCCGCAGGACCAGAGTGCTGTCGCGAGCGGGTCCGGGCGACCGGCTCAGCATTTCGGGCCCCATCCGGGTATTGGGCGTGGATGCCAGGTACGTCCCGTCAGCCAGCCGGCCCACGATCCCAAACATGACCAACGCGGCGGGGCTCGACGTCGCCACGTCCCGCACGTGGCGCCCGGCGGCGTCGAACACGGTGAGACGGCGATTCATGGGGTCGTAGGCCAGCAACGAGTCCCCGGGGAGCTTGTCGAGACTCATCAGCATCTGGAATTCGCCCGGACCGGCGCCTTTCCCCCCGACCCTCTCCCCCGGTGTGCCATCAGACCCGAAGTATCGCAGCTCGTGGGTCCCGTTGTTCGCCACGACGATGGTCCCGTCCGACAGCCGGACCGCGCCCGCCACCTGGAAGAACTCGTGGGCCGAGTCGCCTTCGGTTCCGCCCATGTCCAGCGTGGGCGCGTCGGACAGCCGCCAGGCAGCGGCCTCGGTCCAAGTGGGTCGGGTGTTTTCGACGATCTCAATGCCGGCGCTGTCCCGCACGGCGCCGCGGCCGCTTGCGTCGGCTCCGCCCCCGCAGGCGACCGCGGTCAACAACGCGAGGGGAATGCAGGGCAGCGCGAATCGCATACGGACCTTTCGGGCGGGACGCCGGGAAACATGCTCGCGGAGCAGGGCGCCGTCATCCCCCAGTCGCGCGGGGTACGGTGGACTACCCGCACGTCATCCCTCATTCCGAGGATGGCGACGAAGGCCGGATTGGTGTCAATCCGAAACGGCCACCTCCCGCCAGCACGGACCTGAAACTGGGAAACCGCGAGGGTCGTAGATCGTTGCGCATGAGTCACTTCATCGTCCTGGCCGTGGTACTGGCACAGACCGGCCCGGCGCCCGCGGCCGGCGACAGCGCCACTTATCGGGATGTCGCCACTGCCGCGCTGGTGACCCGCGCGGCCGCCCGGCACTTCGATCTCGTCTCCCGCCTCGAGCGCTACGTGGCGCGGGTGCGGACCCGGATGGAAGGGTCGGTCGCGTCGTCCCGGTTTGGCGTGGGTCTCCCCGTGGTGAAGATCGACCTCGTGGCCCGGGTCCACTGGCAACGTCCGTCGGACGTGAGCGTGGAGCTGGAGGGCGCGCGCAGC
>Ga0210377_10000891_pt1 | contig 28290 bp, 36 predicted proteins | sample PLM4_65_b1redo_FD_155480 | JGI IMG/M metagenome (GOLD analysis project Ga0210377, IMG submission 155480) | Groundwater sediment microbial communities from an aquifer in East River, Colorado, USA - PLM4_65_b1 redo | ecosystem: Environmental > Terrestrial > Soil > Riparian zone | place: USA: East...
TTGATGGCAAAGACAACGTTTCTCATTTTTTGTTTTCTCCTTGTTATGGCACATCCAGAAATTCCTCAATCACCGCAACAGTCATTTCGGGAAGTTTGCTTCCTTCCTTTACCGCCGTAATCTCGCCGATATATTCTTCGTGACCTCCCAGCAGTATCGCAAGTTTTGCATTGGGAGAAATTATAACTTTTGAAATTCGTGAAGTGGTTGCCCAACGGCTTTCGTTACCCGCTGGTGGGTGGGATGGGACAACACACCTTTGATGGAACAACTCCAAGTCACGAAAACTGCTTAAAAACGCGCCGACTCCCACCAGTTGGCTGCACGCTGTGTTGAGCTGCGTTGGATTTTACTTAGCTTCCTCTATTTTCTTCTTAACCTTCCAAAGAAAATACATGGGCTCATCCCGAATACTAGAGTTTACATTACTCTTATTTAGTGTGCCTTCGGCAAGTTCTGCAATGACTTTTACTAAGCCTAAAGTGGTTGCAGCAGTCGCTAATTCTGTTGGAAGCAACCCAGCGTACCAACCGAAGGAAATCGCTCCTGCCCAGCCAACAATTTTTGATGCAGTATCTTTTAATAGTTTTTTCCGTGCTATTACTACTTTGTCATTTAACTGGGCGAGCTTCGGCTCAATAATATCTCCATATATTTCTCGCGCGTCGTTTTCTGTGAACCCATCCTTTTGATTTTTATATTCATCGATAATCTGATTCAAACCTTTTCTAAAGACAATAAATGCATCCCCTTCACTTTGCCTTAATTTCAATAATTCTGCCGGATCAGCATCTTCAACAAATGGGACAAGAAAGTTGAAATATTTTTGTACTAATTGGTTGCGTTCGTCAATCGTGGGATCACCAAGTATATTCTTAATCGAGTCAATATCTAAATCCCTATCAGTAAGAAAACGAGTGTTAATGGTTTGTGTGCTCGCTAGTTCAAAAACTAGATTGTTGTGAACATGACTAGCTAATTCTTTGTCCAAATTGATTCTTTTTATATCATTGGAAGTTAATGTAACTTTTTTTCCTGCCTCGAGTTCATTCAATATGTGAGGAACGTTTTCTAGATATGGAACAGTGTTTGAAATGTAACTTGTGCTACCGTGTTCTATCAATGTCTCAGATGCTGAAACACGCACAATGTACTTTTTGCCCCGCTTTTCTATTGTAACGACCGTTTCTTCCCTATATCTTTTTTGGAGTGCTGGAAAAATATCCTTAAGCCTTTTATCGGCATTATCGCCAAAGGATTTTGTCAAACAATGTGCACAATAGTGCGGGTGGGTTATAGGAATAATTTTTCCTGCTTCGATCAAGGGGCGATAGTAAGACAGTACCGCTAAATCATTTGCCAGTCTTTCTTGAATACTCCCAAGGTCAATTTTGTCATTTTTTTCGACATGATTCACATAGTCGCTTGGAAAATAATCTATATAAACCCGGTCACTGTAAAGAGCCGAAAATTGAGCAAGGTTCCTGGCTTTTTCTAATCTGCATTTCAAGGAGGAACAAGGATACACATTTCCACTTAGCGATATGGATGAAGAAAATGCATATACTGATTTCTCCCGACTCATATGCTTTGATGAAGTCATTTCTGTGGTGTTGTAGGCAAAATCAATGATTTCTGACTTGGAAAGTTCCTGTATTTTTTGTAAATTCACTTCATTTCCGTCGATTAACCCTTGTTCTTCAATTACTGCAAAGAGCTCCGATGACATAATGTTTTCTCCGAATTGAAAGTGAATTATCAGCACCCAGCTAGGGGGTTATGCCGCGGCACGCATGGCGTAACGGATTATAGACGGTCGCCGTATAACGTCCATATTGGGGTATTATACGGCGAAAGATTAATAACAATATACCTAAACCCCCAATAATCCATGTCGATTCTGGCGTCACTTGTTCGACGTATTAATAGAGCAGCAAATTTTAAAAGGAGAAAACCATGTCATTTCAAGCCTATTTAGACAACGTCGAAGAAAAAACTGGCAAGACCCCGAATGATCTGATTGCCGAAGCGAAAAAGAAAAACATCGCTGAATTCAAAGACATCATTGCCTGGTTGAAAACGGATTACAGCTTGGGTACAGGGCACGCGCGTGCCATTGCTTACGTCATCCGTAACGGCGCGGAGTTTGAGGTGCGGCAGACCACCGGTCCACACCGCGATGTTTCGGGGACGTTAAAGCTCGATGGCAAGTTGAAGAAAAGCGTGAAAGTCAAAAAGAAATAATGGAAATTGATGTCGATTCTACGCTTGCTTGTTCGACGTATTAACAGAGTAGGGGCGACCCGTCAGGATCGTCGAGTATTTCCCTCCCGCTGGGCGGGTCGCCCCTACAACCCAAAAACCTTATAGGAGAAACGAAAATGAGATACATGATGATGACCAAGAACGACCCGAACCACCCAGTTGATCCTCCCACCCCTGAAATGTACGCTGCCATGGGTAAATTGATCGAAGAGATGACCAAAGCTGGTGTCCTATTGGCAACCGGCGGACTGGGACCCAACCCTACGCAAGTCATTTCTTCCGGCGGCAAAGTCACAGTTACTGACGGTCCGTTCGCCGAGGCGAAAGAGGCGGTCGTGGGCTTTGCACTGGTCGAAGCCAAATCCAAGGAAGAAGCGATCGAATTCTCGCGGCGCTTCTGGCAGGTTGCCGGCAACGGCTCAGGCGAGATCTACGAAGTCTTTGGCGGGTAAAATCATCAGCCACAGAGCACGCAGAGAAAAAAAGAGATTTTCTCAGAGATCTCTGTGGACTCTGTGGCTAGGCAAACATGACTCTCCCTGATATCCATCGCACCATTGATGCAGTCTGGCGGATCGAATCCGCCAGACTTATCGCGTCCCTCACGCGCCTCGTCCGCGATGTGGGTCTCGCCGAAGATCTTGCACAGGGTGCGCTCGTCGCTGCGCTGGAGCAGTGGCCCCAAGCCGGCATTCCCGATAAACCCGGCGCGTGGCTGATGGCAACCGCCAAGCATCACGCCATCGATCAGATTCGCCGCAATGTCCGCCTCGAACGCAAGACCGAAGAAATGGGTCGTGACCTTGAACTCGAACAAGCCATCGGCGTTCCCGAAGAAACGGATTCGGATGAAGACATGGGCGATGACCTCCTACGACTCATCTTCATCGCCTGTCATCCGATCCTCTCAAAGGATGCGCGCCTCGCTCTCACCCTGCGCCTGCTCGGTGGACTAACGACCGATGAGATCGCCCGCGCCTTTCTCGTCCCCGAGCCGACGATTGCCCAGCGCATCGTCCGCGCCAAACGGACACTCTCCGAAGCGCATGTTCCGTTCGAAGTCCCGATGGGAACCGAGCGGGTTGACCGACTGTCATCCGTGCTTGAAGTAATTTATTTAATTTTCAATGAAGGCTACTCAGCAACTGCTGGTGATGAATGGATGCGTCCCGCCTTATGCGAAGATGCCCTCCGCCTCGGACGTATCCTCGCAGAGTTGATGCCGAATGAAACGGAAGTTCATGGTCTCGTCGCGTTGATGGAAATCCAAGCCTCGCGTCTCCGCGCACGAGTCGGTCCCTCTGGCGAGGCAATTCCACTGCTCGAACAAAATCGCGGACGCTGGGATCAACTCCTCATCCAGCGTGGATTCGCTGCGCTGATTCGGGCTGAATCCGTTGGCGGGGCGTTGGGACCGTATCGCTTGCAAGCCGCTATCGCTGCCTGCCATGCCCAGGCGCGTAATCCAGAAGATACAAACTGGGAACGCATCGCTGCGTTATATGATGCGCTTGCACAAGTTACACCATCGCCCATCGTGGAATTGAATCGTGCTGTTGCCGTCGCGATGGCATTTGGTCCCGCCGCCGGACTCGAGATCGTAGATACACTCACATCCGAACCAGCGCTCAAGTCTTATCATCTGCTCCCAAGTGTGCGTGGAGACTTGCTTGCCAAGCTTGGTCGTTTCAACGAAGCTGGTGAAGAATTCAAACGCGCGGCATCCCTCACACGCAATGCGCGTGAACGCGAACTCCTTCTCGAACGCGCAGCCATGATGATGAAAGGCAAAACAGAATAATCTATTGAGACCATTGATGGGGGGGATGCGCTATAAAATCCTTTAATTTTCCTCTTGACAAAATAGAATGAGTGTTCTAAAATACGACCATTGACATATTCCTATATAGGAATATAATAATCGGCATGGCACGCACACCGACAACCCATGATCCTTTCAACGCCGTGGCTGAACCCAAGCGCCGACAAGTTCTCGAAGCGCTTGGCATGCGCGAACTCTCGGTCAACGATCTCGTTGAATTGCTGGGTTGGAACCAGCCGTCAGTAAGTAAACACCTCGGGGTGTTGAAGCAGGTTGGGCTGGTGAGCGAGCGGCGGGTGGGACGTCAACGCCTGTATCGCGTGAATGGCGAACGTCTCAAGCCCATTTATGAATGGGTCGCGCCGTTCGAAAAGTATTGGAGCGAAAGCTTTGAGCGTCTCGATAAAGTTTTAGAACAGTTGAAAAAGGAGCAATGACATGTCTGCGAAAAATAAATTAACTGTTACAGCTGAACCTGGCAAACAGGAGATCTTCATTACACGCGAATTCGATGCGCCGCGTGAACTGGTTTACAAGGCGCATATTGATCCGAAACTGTATGTACAGTGGCTGGGCCCGCATGGTTATGAAATGATTCTCAAAGAGTTTGAACCGGTCAATGGTGGCAAGTATCGTTACATTCACAAGGATAAAGATGGAAATGAATATGGTTTTCACGGTACATTCCATGAGATGTCCATCGACAACATGGTTCAAACTTTTGAGTTTGAAGGATATCCCGAACACGTTTCTTTGGATTGTATGACTCTGGAAGAATTACCCGGCAACCGGACAAAAGCCACGATTCACTCCGTCTTTCAATCTGTCTCTGACCGAGATGGCATGATCCAAAACGGAATGGAAAAAGGCGTCCGTGAAGGCTATGAACGCCTCGATGATATTTTGAAAGTGCTGTGATTAGGAAAGTGCCATGACAAACAAAACGGCTAAAACTCGTACGGTTGTCGCAAATATTTCATTATCCCTGGATGGGCGAACCAACGGTGCAGGTGGCGATTACGATATGGGATGGATCGTCCCACACGCCGTCACTGACGGTGGGCGAAATCATATGATTGAAGTTACAAGTCCAGCCACGACCGTGCTCCTGGGTAGAAAAAATTATCAAGGTTTCGGCAGCTACTGGCCCTCGGTTGCTGACAACGAGTCCGCAGACCCGCGTGACCGCGCCTTTTCCAAATGGCTAAATTCTGTGGAGAAGATCGTGTTCTCCTCCACGTTAAAGGATGCCACTTGGGAGAACTCCCGCATTGTGGACACAGATCCAGCCGCTGTCGTTAGAGACTTGCAGAAGCAGACCGGTGGCAATATCATTGTGCTTGCCAGCGGCAGCCTCATCAAGCGTTTGCTTGAGGCAGATGCGCTGGATTGCTTGAGTATCACGTTGTGCCCAGAAGTGGCGGGTGGCGGTGCACGTTTGTTTGAAGACGGATTACCGCCATCCTCCTGGACTTTGCGTCAAAGCACGATTACAGAGAGCGGTGCCATATGTCTGCTCTACGACCGAGTCCGCGAGGCAAAATAAAATCATTTCCGCTTGGGATGAAGCTATATCCAAATCTTTACCGATATTTGTGAGTATGTATCATGACAAAAACCAAAACGACCTTGAAGCCCGCCGAGCAGGAATTCACTGCACAACAATTCTTTGAAAGACTAAAGGCATTGAGTTCCTCTGTGGTTGCCAAATCTCACAGTCATCTTGCATCTGATAAGGATGACGTAATTGCGGGCGTTCGCATGGGACAGGTCTTCGCGCTGGCAAAAGAATTCATGGACATGCCATTAGGTGAAGTTGAAAAATTACTAGATAGCCCGATTCACGAGGTGCGGGTCGGTGCGGTCAGCATTATGGATTTTCAGGCGCGCAGTAAAAATACACCTGAACCTCGCCGCAAGGAACTCTTTGACCTGTACATCCGGCGGCATGACCGCATCAACACCTGGGATCTGGTGGACCGGTCTGCTCCGTGGGTAGTTGGCAGTTATCTTTTCGAAAAACCCCGCAAGGCTTTGTATAAACTGGCGAAGTCCAAGATGATGGCTGAGCGCCGGACTGCCATCGTGAGCACGCTGTATTTCATTGGCAAAGGCGATGTGGACGATGCCTTCAAACTAGGGGAGATCATGCTCTACGATAAAGAGGATCTGATCCACAAGGCGAACGGCTGGGCACTGCGTTTTGCAGGTGATAAAGATCGTGAACAACTCCTGCGCTTTTTAGATCAATATGCCGTCTCCATGCCGCGTGTCACTCTGCGGTATGCGATTGAAAAATTCGATAAAAAACAACGCGAGCATTATTTGAAATTAAAAGGCTAGGAACGGATGAAGAATATTCAATACCTTATCTTGCTGCGCGGAATCAATGTTGGTGGAAAGAACATCATCAAAATGACGGACTTGAAAGCCAGTTTTGAGGCGATGGGATTTTCAAATGTCCTCACCTATATTCAAAGCGGAAACGTCTTGTTCCAGTCTGAAGAAAAAGACAAAGCGTTGCTGACAACCAGGATCGAGAAGGGACTTTCCAAACAATTTGATTTCCTGGCGCGGGTCGTGGTCATCTCACATAAAGAACTGGCTGCCATTGTCCATGCCGCGCCGGATGGATTTGGTAAAGACGAGAAGACCTTTCGTTATGACGTCATCTTTCTGAAGGAGCCACTTACGCCAAAGGAAGCGATGAAAAGCGTCAGCGTACGAGAAGGTGTGGATACTGCTCATGCAGGGAAGCAGGCACTTTATTTTTCCCGTCTCATCAGCCGGGCTTCACAAAGCCATCTGACAAAAATCATAGGGCTGCTTGTTTACCAGAACATGACCATCCGTAACTGGAATACGACCACCAAACTTTTGGCGCTAATGGAAGGACAAAATGGCTAAAAAAGGTTTTATATCGATTGATGAGTACATCGCTGCCTGCCCCGAAGAAACTCATGAACGTTTACAGGCGATCCGTGCGGAGATAAAAAAACTTGTGCCCGATGCCAGGGAAAAGATCAGTTATCAGATCGCGTGCTTTGAGTTGAACGGCAAGAACTTGATCCATTTTGCGGGGTGGAAAAAGCATGTGTCGCTATATCCGGTTCCGGCGGGGGATGAGGCGTTCGAACGTCAGGTCGAGCCGTATGCCAACGATAAAGGGACGCTGAAATTTCCGCTCGATGAACCCATGCCCATGAAATTGATCACCAAGATCATCAAATTGCATGTCAGAAATAACTTGAAAAACGCGAAAATGAATTCAGGCAAAGGGAAATATTAAAGTTGAGTGAGTCAACGTCTTCCAAAGTAAGACGTGCAAAAATAAAGTAGACAGTTAATAAGGAGAATTTAAAAATGAACAAGATTACCCCGTTTTTATGGTTCGATACCCAAGCTGAGGAGGCGATGAATTTCTATGTTGACATGTTCAACAGTGCGCCGTACAAAAAACAAGAGTCCAAGATCGTTGGCATCACGCGCTACGAAAAAGGCATGGAAGCGCCTGGTGCCGAAGAACTGGAAGGCAAAGTCATCACCGGTATTTTCGAGTTGGCAGGTCAACGCTTTATGGCACTCGACGGTGGACCGATCTTCAAATTTAACGAATCAACTTCGTTCTATGTTGAATGTGAAGACCAGAAAGAGCTGGATTACTTCTGGAATAAGTTGTCGGCTGTTCCCGAATCTGAGCAATGCGGCTGGTGCAAGGACAAGTTCGGGTTATCGTGGCAGATCATCCCAAAACAATTGGGCGAGTTGATGAGCGACCCAGACCCGGTCAAGTCAAAACGAGTTGTCAACGCCATGCTCAAGATGCATAAGATCATTGTCGCGGATCTGCAAAAGGCGTATGACGGAGAGTAATGTTATCTGCCTCTATGGATCTTTTTGAACTTTCTTACGTTCATCTTCCCATAGTTTTGCAAATCGTTCAAAGGCATCCGCGATGATTTCCAGTTCACTTTCAGAGTAACTCGAGATCAATTCGTCCTGCGCCTTTCTCGCCGACTCAAACCATGATGCAGCCTTTTCGGCACTGGATTGTAGAGGAACAATGAGAGTCCCGCGGCGGTCATTGGGATTGGGTCGGCGTTCGATTAAGCCGGCCCTTTCGATCCGGTCGAGCATGGCGGTCGTTGCGCCCGAAGTGAGACCCGTGAACCTGGAAAGTTCAGAGGGGGTAGCAACACCCTTGAGAAAGAGAAGCCGAAGACATTCCATGTCGGTTACGTTGAGACCTGCCCATTCGCTCATGGCGTTTCGGAACTGTGTCAGATTCACCCCATAATCCCTCACTGCCATCAAAGCTCGTTTCTTCAATTCGTTTTTTGTTGTGTTTGCCATAGAAATTTGCCCTTGACATTATCTTTATAATAAAGTATCTTTATTATATAACTAAATTTGTTTTGACGCAAGGCGTTAAACCAACCTCAACTTTAGATAAGGAGATTTGTATGAACACAAAGATGGACACGAAAAAAAGCGCCAAGAAGTCTGGTGAAGGATTTTCAGACGATGAAAAAGCCGCGATGAAGGAACGCTCCAAAGAGTTGAAGGCGGAAGCGCGTGCAAGCAAGGACAGGGCGGGTGGGGAAAGCGATTTGCTCGCGAAGATCGCCGCGATGCCCGAACCAGATCGCTCCATGGCGAAGCGGCTCCATGAGATCGTCACAGCCAGCGCGCCAGACCTCATGCCAAAAACCTGGTATGGGATGCCCGCGTATGCGGACAAGGACGGCAAGGTTGTTTGCTTCTTCACGGCTGCGTCGAAGTTCAACGCGAGATATTCGACGTTCGGCTTCAACGACTCGGCAAACCTCGACGAAGGGAACATGTGGGCGACCTCTTTCGCGTTGATCAAGTTGACCGCTGCCGAAGAGGCAAAGATCGCCGCACTCGTCAAAAAAGCCGTGAGTTGAGTATGAAAGCAAGCGCGAATCCTTCCCCGAAGGAGAAGACTCCATCTCAACAGATAAATGCCATCATCAAGGACGCTGGTGATTGGAAGGGCAAGAAGTTATCGCAGCTCCGCGCTTTGATCAAAAAAGCCGACCCGGCTATGGTTGAAGAAGTGAAGTGGAAAAAACCTTCCAGACCAGAGGGAGTCCCCGTCTGGTCTCATGATGGAATCATATGCGTAGCAGATATGCTCAAGAATGCTGTGAGGCTGACATTCCCCAAAGGTGCTCAGATAAAGGATCCGAAGAAAGTCTTCAATACCCGTCTGGATAGCAAAACGGTTCGCGCCATCGACTTCCATGAAGATGATGTAGTAAATAAAGCAGCGTTAAAAACGCTTATACTTGATGCTGTGAAGGTGAATATGTCGAAAGAGCGCAAATAAAGTTCGAAGCGTCACTTTGTCATTGCGTCCTTGACTTAATAGAAAAAATGTTCTAAAATACCGGTTCGTTTGTCATGGGCGGGCAAAAGCAATTATGCTTTTACCCGCCCGTTTTGTTTTTGTTTGGCAGAGAGTATAGAGGAGAGACTATGCCCCAGGAATATATTGAGATTCACGGAGCACGTGAAAACAATTTGAAGAATGTTTCATTGCGCATCCCCAAACGCAAGATCACCATCTTTACAGGCGTATCCGGCTCGGGCAAATCGTCCATTGTGTTCGATACGATCGCGACCGAATCACAGCGCCTGCTCAATGAGAACTTCAGCATGTTCGTGCGGAACTTTCTGCCGAAGTATTCCCAGCCCGATGCCGACGCCATCGAGAACCTGAGCATGTCCATTGTGGTGGACCAAAAGCGGATGGGCGGCGGTTCCCACTCGACTGTGGGCACGATCACCGACATCAACACGATCCTGCGCATGATGTTTTCGCGCATCGGGCAGCCCCATGTGGGTCCCACCAACGTATTCGGTTTCAACGACCCGCAGGGCATGTGCCCGAACTGCAATGGACTCGGTCGCAAATTGGACGTGGACTTGGACATGTTCCTGGACAAATCCAAATCGCTGAATGAAGGCGCTATTTTGTTTCCAGAATACGCCGTAAGCAGTTGGGGTTGGAGTAATGTAATCAATACTGGTTTATTCGACCCTGATAAGAAAATATCCAAATACACCCAGAAGGAAATGAACGACCTTTTATATAGCGAACCCATTAAGGTCAAGACCAAGATGGGGGCAAAAGACTTTAACCTGACCTACGAAGGCATCGTCAACCGTTTTACCAACAAGTACATCAAACGCGATCTAAAAACCATGTCCGAGCGGACTCAGAAGTCGGTAGAGCCTTACATGACGATGGGTCCCTGTGCCGAATGCAAAGGCACGCGGTTGAACCAGACCATCCTGAAATGCAAGATCAACGGCTACAACATCGCCGACCTGACGAGCATGGAAATCCCTGAATTGATCGAAGCCGTGAAAAAGATCAAAACGCCCGCCGCCGAGCTAATCGTCAAAGCCCTTCTCGAACGGTTACAGAACCTCGTGGATATTGGCTTGGAATATCTCAGCCTCAGCCGTGAGACGGACACGTTATCAGGCGGAGAGTCGCAACGCGTAAAAGTCGTCAAGCACCTCGGAAGCAGTCTGAGCGATGTAATCTATATCTTCGATGAGCCGAGCGTGGGGCTACATCCACGTGATGTACATCGCATGAACGAGTTGTTGCAGAAACTACGTGACAAGGGCAACACGGTCATTGTCGTAGAGCATGACCCTGATGTGATCAAAGTGGCAGACTATGTCGTTGATGTGGGTCCGCTTGCGGGTCCACATGGAGGCGAGATCGTCTACGAAGGCAGTTATGCAAACCTGCTCAAGGCGGACACGATCACAGGCAAGCATATGAAGCAATCCATCCCAATAAAAGATTCTTTCCGCACACCGACAGGGAAACTGCCGATCAAGAATGCGAAAGTCAATAATTTACAAAACGTCAGCGTGAACATTCCAACAGGCGTACTGACCGTGGTCACGGGTGTAGCAGGGTCTGGGAAAAGTTCGCTCATCAATGAGGTCTTCCAACACCAACATCCCGATGCGATCGTGATCGATCAATCTGCTGTGGGAGTCAACAGCCGTTCCAATCCCGCCACGTACACGGGAATCTTGGACGATGTCCGCAAAGCGTTTGCGTTGGCGAACAAGGTGCAGGCTTCGCTGTTCAGTTTCAACTCGAAAGGTGCTTGTGAAAACTGTCAGGGCTTGGGTGTGGTTTTCACAGAGTTGTCATTTTTTGATAGTGTGAAATCGCCCTGCGAGATCTGCGGCGGCAAACGCTTCAAGGACGAAGTGCTGGCGTATAAACTCAACGGCAAATCCATTAGTGACGTGCTGGCGATGAACGTGGAACAGGCGCTTGAATATTTCGAGCTCAAGGAAGTGCTGCGAAAACTGCAAGCTATGAGCGATGTGGGTCTAGATTATCTGAGTCTGGGGCAGCCTCTGAGTACATTATCTGGCGGTGAATGTCAACGCATCAAACTCGCCAGCGAACTCCACAAACAGGGAAGCATCTACATCATGGATGAACCCACCACGGGCTTGCATATGTCCGATATCGCTCATCTGATGGAAGTGATCAATCGTCTCGTGGACACAGGCAACACGGTCGTTGTCATCGAGCACAATTTACATGTCATCAAGAACGCCGATTGGATCATCGACATGGGACCCGAAGGCGGCAGCAAAGGCGGTCAGGTCATGTTCGAAGGAACGCCCAAGGAGTTATTGAAAGCAAAGCAATCTCTTACCAGTGCGTATTTGAAAAACTAAACACGCGCCTTACAGAAATTCATCGTAGGGGCGACCTGTCAGGGTAGACCAAGTAGCTAATCGCGAAGAGAGGGTCGCCCCTGCTACGTAATGCTAATTTAAAAATATTTCGACCTTTAGAGAATTTGGAGACTTTAATATGAAGACACAAAAAATACTTCCCCCTTCTATTTCAGAATTGCGAGCCCTTTTCAACGGCAAGGTCATCGCCCCCGATGACCCGCGTTATGAAGAAGCGCGTACTCCCTTTTATGGCGGCATGGATAAACATCCCGCAGCCATTGTCCGCGCGGCAGATGCGGGCGACGTATCACGTCTGGTTTCATTGGCACGTGAACATGGCTTTGAACTCGCAGTTCGCAGCGGCGGTCACAGCAATGCGGGTTACTGCACCAGTGATGGCGGTATTGTGCTCGACCTCTCCGCGATGAAAAAGTTGGAGATCGATCACGAGAATCAAACCGCCTGGGTTGAATCGGGAATGACCGCAGGCGAATATACAGCCGCAGTCGGCGCGCATGAATTTGTCACCGGCTTTGGCGATACCAGCTCGGTCGGTTTGGGTGGCATCACGCTTGGTGGCGGCGTCGGTTATCTCGTTCGCAAATATGGTCTGACCATTGATAATCTGCTCGCTGCAGAAGTGGTCACCGCAGATGGTCAACTGCTTCATGTTGATGATAGATCTCACCCCGATCTCTTCTGGGCGATTCGCGGTGGCGGCGGCAACTTCGGTGTTGCGACACGATTCAAATTTAAATTGCACAAATTGGATAAAATCTACGGCGGGATGCTCTTCCTGCCAGCGACTCCGGACACCATTGCCTCTTTCCTCGCCGAAGCTGATTCTGCTCCCGATGAACTTTCCACCATCCTGAACATTATGCCCGCACCTCCCATGCCCTTCCTTTCGGAAGATGTGCATGGCAAGATGATCATGATGGCGCTGATGGTCTATGCTGGCGATGTTGAAGTGGGGGAGCAGGTCATGTCCAAGTTTCGCGCGATTGCAACGCCTTATGCCGATATGCTCCGTCCAATGGCTTATTCAGAAATGTTCCCGCCAGAAGAAGGCGGCGATTATCATCCCGTCGCTGCTGGTCGCACCATGTTCATCAATGGCGTTGACCGTTCCGTTGCGGAACTGATGATGGATCGCCTGCAATCTTCAAATGCTACGATGGCTGTGACCCAACTACGTGTATTGGGCGGAGCCATGGCGCGCGTCCCTGTTGATGCAACGGCATTCGCACATCGTGGATCCAAGATCATGGCGAACCTCGCTGCGTTGTACAACAACCCGGAAGAGAAAGACCATCACGAAGCCTGGGTAACTCAATACGAATCTGACCTGCGCCAAAAAGATAAAGGTGCATACGTCAACTTCCTCGGCGCTGTCGATAAGAAACAAATCCGCGCCGCATATCCTGGCGATACTTGGAAACGACTAGGCGAGATCAAGAAGAAGTACGATCCGACTAACTTATTCCGTTTGAATCAGAATATTCCTCCCAAATAGGATTCGTAGATATGGGCAAAGTGATTCTTGGCGCAACAATATCACTAGATGGTTTCATCAACGACCGTAGCGGCAGCGTGGATGCACTCTACCCTGACCTGGCTGACTGGCGAGAAACCGAGCCGGGAAAGGAATCGATTCAAAATACCGGTGCGGTGGTGATGGGAAAAAATGCGTATGCCATGTCAGAAGCCTCGGACTGGTTCGCGGGAAACTATGAGTATCAAGTACCAATCTTTGTTCTTACTCATCATATTCCCAAAAAGAAGCCCAAAGAGACAGACCAGTTAACCTTCACTTTCGTGACCGACGGTTTGGAAAGCGCCATTCAACAAGCGAAAGCCGCTGCGGGCGACAAGGATGTCAATATTATTGGGGCAGCAAGCACGGCACAGCAATGCTTGAAAGCGGGACTTGCTGATGAACTCCATGTCGACATTATGCCGGTGCTCCTTTGCGACGGTCTTCGGTTATTTGAGAATATAAACGCTGAACAGATTCAACTGGAAAGAGTTAAGGTCACAGAGCTGCCCGCTGGTAGAACGCATCTTCGATTCCGCTTCGTTAAGTAGGATAAAGGAGAAATGGTCATGACAAAAGTTGTTTTGGATATGTCGATGTCACTGGACGGTTTTATCGCAGGTACGAATGTAGGTAAAGAATACCCCATGGGCATGAATGGCGAGAACCTTCACACCTGGATATTTAGCACACCCAAGGATAAAGTGGACGCTGATGTGGAACGCGAGATGTTCGCGAAAACGGGAGCGGTAATATTGGGGAACCGCACCTTCGAAATCGGTGTGGATTTGTGGGGGAGATGTTCCTTTTCCTGTGCCATCTTTTGTGCTTACCCACAAGGAGCGCGAAAAGTTAATAAAGAAAAGCGGAACCTTTACATTTGTAACCGACGGCATCGAAAGTGCACTTCAACAGGCTCAAGCAGCTGCAGGCGATAAAGACGTTCGTTTAATGGGAGCTGATATTGCTCAACAATTTCTCAGCGCAGGTCTGATCGATGAAATACAAATTAACCATGTACCAATCCTCCTCGGTGATGGTGTGCGATTATTTGAACGTTTGGATATAAAAAACAGTCGGCTTGAAAAGGACAGAGTACTTGACTCTCCGCATGTAACCCATATTCACTATCGCGTCTTAAAGTAGTCGTTTAGTAAAGGAAAAAGCTTGTGAAAACGTTTTATCAAATACTCGGTAATACACTCCTTGCTAATGTCACTAACATGACGGTCTGGTTTGCGTTAATATTTTTTATCTTTCTTGAAACGCAATCTGTTACGGCGACTTCCATCGTTTCGGGGATCTATCTGGTCGCTGTGGCGGTCTCGGGTATCTGGTTCGGCAGCATCGTGGACCACAACAAGAAAAAGAATGTCATGCTTCTATCGGGTTTTGTCTCGTTGATCATCTACTCGATTGGATTTGTGGTCTATCTAAGCGTCCCAGCCGAAACATGGAAGAACGCTGCCAGTCCCACGCTTTGGACTTTCGTCCCGCTTCTTCTCCTCGGCGTGATTGCAGGCAATCTCCGTGGTATTGCGCTTCCGACATTGGTCACCATCCTCACCCCCGAAGATTCGCGTGACAAGGCAAATGGTCTCGTCGGCACGACCACCGGTATTATCTTCCTCATTACTTCAGCCATCAGCGGGTTTCTCGTTGGTCACTCTGGTATGTATCTGGTCCTGATCCTTGCGATGGTCGTAATGGCTCTTTCGATTGTGCATCTCTTCTTCACAGAGATCCCAGAGAAAGAAATTGTTCACCTGGATGGAAAACCCGGCAAAGTGGATTTACGTGGCACGTTCGCAGTAGTCGCCGCCATCCCTGGCTTAATCGCGCTGATTTTCTTCACTACCTTCAATAACTTTTTGGGCGGTGTGTTCATGGGTTTGATGGATGCCTATGGCTTGTCGCTGGTTTCGGTTCAAGTGTGGGGCGTACTTTGGGCGATCCTCAGTTGTGGATTCATCGTTGGCGGACTCTTTATCGCAAAATGGGGGCTTGGTAAAAATCCTTTGTTCGCGATGTTCGCCGCCAACATCACTATTTGGATCATCTCCAGCGTGTTTACGATTCAGCCGTCTATTGTGCTGCTTTGTGTTGGCATGTTTATTTACATCAGCGTAGTCCCATTCATTGAAGCAGCGGAACATACCATCGTTCAAAAAGTCGTTCTGCTGGAAAGACAGGGACGAGTCTTCGGATTCGCCCAAAGCGTGGAGATGTCCGCTTCGCCTCTGACTACGTTTATGATTGGTCCTATTACCGAGCTTTTCTTCATTCCATTCATGACCACCGGAGCGGGCGTTGGCTTGATCGGCGGTTGGTTCGGGACGGGAGCAGACCGCGGAATCGCCCTCGTTTTCACGGTGACGGGTATCATTGGGTTGATCATAACGCTGATCGCAATGAATTCGAAGTTTTATCGTTTGCTTTCAGACCGATATATGAAAGATAATGACAATCCTGTTTTGGAGATGGAACCATCCTGAAAGGAGCGATCATGAAACCTAAAAATAAAGAGCCGCAGGCATCGTTTCCAAAAATAGGCGCTCCAGCCACGCGGGCACTGGAAGCGGCTGGTTATACTCACCTCGAGCAATTGACCAAAGTCACCGAAGCGGAATTGGGTCAATTGCACGGCATGGGTCCGAAGGCGTTGAGAATTCTGCGGGAAACGCTGCAGGCTCAAGGGTTGTCTTTCAAACTAGGTGAGGCCGGGAAACCGCTAAAGAAGAAAGGCTCGCCAGTAAGCCGCACGGATAAGGTGGATGAATTTCTCGAGAATCTCAGTCACCCGCTCAAGGCTGAGGTAGAGGCGGTACGTTCCATCATCAAAGGCGTCAGTAAAGACATCAATGAAGAAGTTAAGTGGAATGCCCCATCCTTCAATTATAAGGGCGAGTATTTGGTGACTTTTAATTTGCGAGAGACCAAACGTATTCATCTGGTTTTTCATAACCCGCAGATCGCCAGGGTGAAGAACGATCTGTTGGAAGGCGATTACGTGGATCGGCGCATGGTATATTTTGTCAATATGAAGGATATAAAGACGAACAAGTCTCTGTTGGAAAAAGCTTTGAAAGATCTGATCAAATTGATCGGAAAGTAATCTTATGGATAAATCGATTCGCACCCACTTGGATAACATTCGCTCGGAAGATGGGCAATTACAGAATAAAGCCTATTCAACCTTGATGGAAAAAACCGAGAAGCCTGTGGACTGGGCGTACGAAGCTTGGGATGAACTCATCGAAAGTTTGACGCACAAGGACAACCACGTCCGCGCGATCGCGTCGCAGTTGCTTGCCAATCTCGCGAAGAGTGACCCGCAGGGCAGGATGTTCAAGGATTTCGACAAACTACTTGAGGTTACAAAGGATGAACGTTTCGTCACGGCGCGGCATTGCCTGCAATCGCTCTGGAAAATCGGTTTGGCTGGGAAGAAACAAACGCAACTCGTGGTGAACGGATTGGAAAAACGTTTCCATGAATGTGTCACCGAAAAGAACTGTACTTTGATTCGTTACGATATCCTCGTGGATTTGCGTAATCTTTACGATGCCACCACCTCTAGTGAAATTAAAGAGAAGGCTTTGGAGCTTATTGACCTAGAGTTAGATTTGAAATATCGAAAAAAATATGCAACCGCCTGGAAAAAGGTGTAAGATTCAATAACTTAGCGCTAAGCAGGAATATCTTTTAATGATAGTTGACCTTAATACGCGACCTTCTGATTTGCCTTTCGTTCATGCCCTCTACCAGGCGCGCAGTATTGGCGGTGGTTCGTTCATATCGAATGCCACGACGCAATGGGAAATGGTCATCACGAAACAAGAGGGAAAGCTCATCCTGAGCCTACGCGGACCTGAAACAAAAGCATCAACTGCACCCATTCCTGAAGATGCCGAATTCTTAGGAATCATTTTCAAGCATGGCACGTTCATGCCACGTTTGCCTGGAAGCAAATTGGTCGATGAAGAGATCCATTTGTCTGAAACGGGAAAGAATTCATTTCAACTTTTTGGCGACACCTTGGAATTCCCCAATTTCGAAAATATAGACACCTTTGTCAATCGATTGCTCCATAAGGAATTGGTAGCGCACGACCAGGTGGTGGATGATGTGCTGCGCGGCAGGACACAGGACCTCTCGCTGCGTTCCATTCAACGCCGCTTTCTATATGTAACGGGTCTCACCTACAAATCCATTCAACAGGTTGAACGTGCCCGCAAGGCAGTGGCGTTATTGCAAAATGGTGTGCCCATTCTTGATACAACCTATCAGACTGGCTATTTCGATCAAGCTCATCTCACGCGTTCCTTGAAGTTGTTGTACGGTCATACTCCAGGTGAAATCATCAATTCGAGTCAAACGGAATAATGTCGTTTTTTTACAAGACGGAATCCTTTTGTGAGCGTATGATGTGGTTATCACTTTATAGACAAAAGGAGATTAACCATGAGAAAAATAATTGTGCACGAGTTTATTACTTTGGACGGTGTGATTCAGGCACCAGGCAGCCCTACCGAAGACACCGAGGGCGGCTTTACCCAAGGCGGCTGGACACATCCCTACTGGCATGATGAGATTGGTGCCCACTTCGGACAGATCTTTGCTGAGGCTGACACCTTGCTACTGGGACGAAAAACCTGGCAGGGCCACGGCGAGGCATTTGAGCCCAACCCTGAGGGAGACCCGTTCGGTGGATTTAAGAAGTATGTAGTTTCCTCCACATTGAAATCGGCAGATGGCTGGCGAGATTCAAGCCTTATTAGCGGTAATGTGGTTGAGGAAATACGTAGGCTGAAGAGTCAGCTCGGCAAAAATATTATTCTGGATGGCAGCAGTGTCCTGGTACACACTTTGATAGAGAACGATCTGGTGGATGAATATGCCCTACATGTTTATCCGCTTGTGCTTGGTATCGGTAAACGATTGTTCCCTGATGGGAAACGCCTCAATCTAAAACTGATCGAATCTTCCTCACTGCCAACCGGAGTTACATACCAGCGCTATCAGCCTGCCTGATGAAGCATAGTTATTCGCCCGAAGCAATCAGTTTCCAGATTGGTTGCTTCGGGTATTAAACAAGGAGCCTGTATGAAAATCCACCTCGTCGACGGCACCTATGAACTCTTCCGCGCGCACTTCGGCGCACCGCCCAAAAAGGCTTCCGATGGCATGGAAGTCGGCGCCACGCTGGGACTCGTACGTAGTATGATGTTGCTGTTATCCGACCCCGAGGTGACACATGTAGCAGTGGCTTTCGACCATGTCATCGAGTCGTTTCGCAACAAGATGTATGCAAACTACAAATCCAGTGAAGGCGTGGACCCAATCATCTTGAATCAGTTTCCGGTGGCTGAAAAGCTGGTATCTGCTTTGGGAATGGTGATCTGGCCCATGGTCAAGTTTGAGGCGGACGATGCGATCGCCACAGCAGTCACCAAATTCAAGAAAGTTAAATCTGTAGAGCAGATCATCATTTGTTCCGTTGACAAAGATCTGACTCAAATGGTGGACGGTGACCGCGTCATTTGCTGGGACCGTCGCCGTGAGATCACTTTGAATGACAAAGGCGTGACCGAAAAGTTTGGTGTTGGTCCTGAATCGATTCCCGATTTTCTCGCGCTGGTCGGCGACTCGGCGGACGGTTACCCCGGCATTCAAGGTTGGGGTGAAAAGTCAACGTCGACTGTATTATCGAAATACAAGCATATTGAGTCGATTCCCAATGACCCAAATAAATTAGGGTTGGGGTTAGGGCGCGCAACCACGCTGCTTGAAAATTTAAAAAAGAATTATAAGGATGCCTTGCTCTTCAGGGAATTATCCACGCTGCGCGTTGATGTTCCGCTCAAAGAGAATCTCAGTGACTTGAAATGGCAGGGTGCGTACCCACGTTTGAAGAAGTTATGCCACGAACTTGGCGATGAACGAATCCCCGAGCGGATTACGAAGTGGCGCTAGTTTTTGAATTTTAGCCATCTCATTGACACATCTTGTTTTTCGAGTAGAATACCAACCAATATGAATTCAGCCCTCGCGCACAATCACCATGCTCATCATCACATCCCCCTACAACACCGGGATCTGCGCGCGTACCTGAACTAAGTCAACAGGATAGTGTGCTTTGTTTCACCAGCCCCGGTCATTGCCGGGGCTTTTTGTTTTGTATTTTGTACCTCGGTGGTCGAGTGCCGCGAAGCGGCGTATCGAGACCACCACTAAGCAGATGGACATTTGTTACAGAAGTATTTTTGAAAACTTGTTGGTTTCGACTGCTTGCGCTCAACCAACGGACTACACTAAAAAGGAAAATCATGACACCAACCATTCGACTCTCACTCCCTTCCAAAGGTCGCCTTGAAATCGACGCGCTTGAATTTCTTGCCGAAGCAGGCTTGCGCGTGTTCAAGCCCAACCCGCGTCAATATCAAGCGGAAGTTCCCGCCCTGCCTGAATTAGGCATCATCTTTCAACGCCCCGGCGATATCGTCGTCAGTGTGCGACAGGGTTCCATTGATTTCGGCATCGCAGGCATTGACTTGATCGAAGAAAAACGCGGAGGCAACGGCGACATCCTTCTGTTGCATGACTCGCTCGGCTTCGGCTATTGTTCACTCGCCTTGGCTATTCCAGAAACATGGAGCGATGTAGTGGATATGCCAGCACTACAAAAATATTCAAAAGCGCTCAATCGTCCTTTGCGTGTCGCGACCAAGTTCCCCGTTCTCACCGAACGCTTCTTGAGCAAATACGATATTCCGCATGTCTTGATCGCCGCTGAAGGCACGCTCGAAACTGCGCCTACCATCGGGTACGCCGATATCATTTCTGATCTGGTTTCATCTGGTCAGACCCTCAAAGATAACCGTCTGCGCCAATTGTCCGATGGCGTTATCCAACGTTCGCAAGCCGCCTTGATCGCCAACAAGAAAACCCTGCAAACCCGCCCCGAAGTTTTGGAAGTGGCGCGCCGTTTGCTTGAATACATCGAAGCGCATTCACGCGCCAAGGAAAATCTTTTGGTGATCGCCAACATGCGCGGCGAAACTCCTGAAACCATTGCTCAAAAACTTTTTACTGAAACATCCGTGGGCGGCTTGCAGGGTCCCACCATCAGTTCAATCTACACGCGTGAACAGAATCGCGCCTGGTATTCCATCAGCGTTGTCGTGCGGCGCGATCATCTGCCGCAAGCCATCACCGAATTGCGCAGCATCGGCGGCAGCGGCATCATCGTTACTCCCGTCACTTATATTTTTGAAGAAGAGCCGCCGCGTTACACTGCCATGCTCGACGCCTTGAAAGGATGAACCATGCTCAAACAATATGATCCCCAAACTGCCAGAGAAACCATTTTGAAACGCACGCCGCCTGATGAATTCCCCGTCAGTCAACGTGTGCTCGACAACATCACCAAACTCTTCGGCGAAGCGTTGACCGCTGAACAGGCTGTCACAAAAATTTTAAAGGATGTACGGATGAACGGCGACTCTGCGCTAAAGAACTGGACTCAGCGCCTCGATTCATTCGACCTTCAGCCTGCTCCCGTTTCGAAAGCCTTGATCCAATCCGCATTGGATTCGCTCCCGCCCACGCAGCGTGACGCCCTCGAAAAAGCCGCCGCGCGCATTGAAACATTTCATCTCAAACAACCGTTGACATCCTGGTTCACCAACGAACTCGGCGGCACACTCGGGCAGATCATCCGTCCTATTCAGCGTGTGGGACTATATGTCCCCGGTGGAACAGCTCCACTTCCATCCACAGTCTTGATGAGTGCAATCCCTGCGCGAGTGGCGGGTGTAAAAGAAATTGTTGTAGTCACGCCACCTTCGCTCCAGTCATTATTACTCAAGCCGCCGTCCTCGGCGGCGGTACCCGTCAACCCAATGATCCTTGCCGCCTGTGCCATTGCTGGCGTGGATGAAGTCTATTTACTCGGTGGGGCGCAAGCCATCGCCGCATTGGCATATGGTACAGAAACAATTCGTTCCGTTGACAAAATTTTCGGACCCGGTAATTTATTCGTCACTCTCGCCAAACGCCAAGTCTACGGCGTGGTTGGTATTGACGGCTTGGCAGGTCCAACCGAAACCGTTGTCATCGCCGATGAGTCCGCAAACCCTGCTTGGGTGGCGGCTGATTTGTTGGCGCAAGCTGAACACGATCTGTTGGCATCTGCAATTTTGCTGACACCATCACAAACCTTGATTGAAAAAGTTCAAGTTGAAGTCGGACAACAACTCGAACAACGCGGACGCTCAGATATTATCGTCGCTTCACTTGAAAATCGCGGCGGCGCTGTGTTGACTCGCGACCTCGATGAAGCCGTCCAATTGGCAAATGAATATGCTCCCGAACATCTGGCATTATCCGTTACTGAGCCGTGGCATTGGGTAGAAAAAATAAATAACGCGGGTGGTGTTTTTGTTGGTGAACATTCCTTTGAAGTATTGGGCGATTATCTGGCGGGACCCAGTCACGTGATGCCAACGGGTGGGTCCGCGCGTTTTGCCTCTCCGCTCAACGTGTGGGACTTTGTAAAAATTGTCAGCCTGGTTGCGCTCGATGAAAAGACGGCGCAGGCTATTAGTCCAATTGCAGCGACGATCGCCACCTCCGAAGGCTTGGATGCACACAATAATGCGGCGTTGTTGAGGAGCCAGACCTGACAGGTTTTCGAATAAGTATTATCGTCAGATTCTTTTGTGTGCGTAAAAGTCTGACTGATTAATGCCACGATAAAACCTGTCAGGTCTTTAACTGTTATTGGAGTTATTATGAAAATCAGAAAACATTTGGAATCATTACCGCCCTATACACCGATTGAACCCTTTGAAATTTTATCGGCACGGATTGGTCGTGCGCCAACAGAAATTGTCAAACTGGACGCGAATGAAAATCCGTATGGACCTTTGCCTGTGGTGCGCGAAACGCTGGGTAAATTGGAGTTTCCTCACATTTACCCTGACCCCGAAAGCCGTGCGTTGCGAAAATCACTTTCGGCATTTATCGGTATCGGCGAAGAATATTTACTCGCCGGTCAGGGCGCGGACGAATTGATCGACCTGCTCATGCGTGTTTTTCTTGAACCAGATGATTGCATCCTTTCGTGCCCGCCTACATTTGGGATGTACTCTTTCGATGCAGAGCTGAATGCCGCGCGTTGTATCGAAGTTCCGCGTAATTCAGATTTTTCTTTGGATATGGATGCGATTCGCAAAGCAGTGGAAACTTATCATCCCAAACTTTTTTTCATCACTTCGCCGAATAACCCCGATGGCTCTGTGATCGATTCGAAAACCATGGATGAATTGTTGTCCATGCCCACATTGATCGTTTTGGATGAAGCCTACATCGAATTTGCGGGTGATAATCTTGGCAAAAATTTGAGTCGGATTCGTGAAGTGCCTGTGCGCGAAAATCTAATTGTGTTACGAACCTTCAGCAAATGGGCGGGGCTCGCTGGTCTGCGAATCGGATATGGTGCGTTCCCGCTTTGGCTCATGCCAACGTTGTGGAAATCCAAACAGCCGTACAACGTCAACGTCGCAGCAAGCGTGGCAGCGCAAGTTTCGCTGGAATATGTAGATGAGCTGACCAAAGTTGTTGAACTTTTGAAAAACGAACGAACCAGATTATTGGAAGAGTTGAAAAGTATCCCGTATCTGAAGCCATATCCGACTCAATCCAATTTTATTTTGTGTCAGGTTGTTGGGTGGGATGCGGCTGAACTAAAAGCACAACTGATACAGGAATACGGAATCTTTGTCCGTTACTTCAACAAGCCGGGTCTGCGCGATCATATTCGTATCAGTGTGGGCAGACCGCAGGACACGGATGCTTTATTGAAGGCGTTAAGATCTTCGCGCTGAGCGGAGTGAGGACAGTTCTACCGTCCGAACGTAGTCGAAGCGTGGGCTGCTATAAATATATGGACTATCTTGCGATACTGTCCTTCGGCTGTGTGGCGCAAACATCACGCGCCACTCCGCTCAGGACGAAGTTAAGGAGTAAACATGCGAACTGCAGAAATATCACGACAAACAAACGAAACCCAAATCGAGATCAAGCTCGATTTGGATGGCACTGGCAAACACGAAATATCCACTGGGGTCGGCTTTCTTGACCACATGCTGACGCACCTCGCTGTGCATGGCTTGTTTGACCTCACGGTGCAGGCAAAAGGCGATCTGCACATTGATGTTCACCACACAGTGGAAGATGTTGCATTGGCGTTGGGTCAGGCTTTTGATAAAGCATTGGGTGATCGCAAGGGCATTGTCCGCATGGGAGATTGTTTCGCGCCGATGGATGAGACCTTGGCACATGTTGCGATTGATCTGTCGGGGCGTCCCTATGCCGTGATTCAGGCAGAATGGCATACGCCGTATGTGGGGAATATTCCAACGACTTTGTTTCCGCATTTCTTCGAGTCGTTTGCGGTCACTGCACGTTGTAATTTGCATGCGCGTGTCTTATACGGTCGTGATGACCATCATCAGGCTGAGGCATTGTTCAAAGCTTGGGCGCGCGCGTTGGATGCAGCCACGCAATTCGATCCTCGGCGGGCGGGAGCGATCCCGTCCACAAAAGGGATGTTGTAACGCGACATTTATGTCGCTGGCATGGTGCGAGATAAATCTCGCGTTACAGAGGAGCCTAAAATGAACGATGTGATATTGATCGATGCGGGCACAGGCAATCTACGATCTGTGCAAAAGGCATTGGAATTCGTTGGTGCGAACGTTTTGCGCACGGATGATCCAGAAAAAGTTGTAACTGGTAAAAAGATAATCCTTCCGGGCGTTGGTGCGTTCGGCGATTTTATGTCTGGGTTGCGGGCGCGAAATTTGGAAGACGCTGTCAAAGATGTGGCAAAACGCGGTGTTCCGTTGTTGGGGATTTGCGTTGGGATGCAAGCCCTGTTCGAGATCGGTGAAGAGCTGGGCGAACACGAAGGCTTGGGTCTGTTGAAAGGCACGGTGGTGAAGTTTGCGGAGTCGCTGTCAGTAAAGATTCCGCATACGGGGTGGAATCAGGTTCGGGTGAAGAAAGAAGCGTCGCTCTTCGAGCAGATCGATGATGGGGCGTATGTCTATTTCAATCATTCGTATTATTGTCAGCCTGGAGATTCGTCCGATGTGATCGCAACAACCGATTATGGAATCAATTATGCCTGCGCGGTACGGCGTGAAAATATTTTTGGCGTGCAGTTTCACCCTGAAAAGAGTCAGGCGGTGGGTTTACAGATCTTAAAAAACTTTTTGGAGGCGGCATGAGCTTTATTGTTTATCCTGCGATCGATCTGCGTGGTGGAAAAGTTGTGCGCTTGAAAGAGGGTGACCCTGCACGCATGACATCCTATAGTGATGATCCCGCGGAGATGGCGCTGCGTTGGTCGGATGCGGGTGCGCATTGGCTGCATGTGGTGAATCTCAATGGCGCGTTCGGTGAAAGTGACAATGCGAATCGGACCGCGCTTGAATCGATTTTGAAATGTGACGCGCGTGTGCAATTCGGCGGTGGGATGCGTTCGCTCGATGCGATTGCCGATGCGTTGCGATTGGGCGTGAGTCGCGTGATCCTGGGGACAATTGCAGTGGAACAACCAGAGATGGTTAAAGATGCGTTGAAGTTTTTTGGTGCAGATCAAATTGCGGTTGGGATCGATGCGCGTGATGGACTCGTGTGCACGCGTGGTTGGAAAGATGACAGCGGAATTTCAGCAACGGACCTTGCGCTTCAAATGCGGACCCTGGGGCTGGGCACTGTTATCTTTACTGACATTCGCAGGGACGGTTTGGGCAGTGGGTTGAATATTCCGTCCACCCGCGAGTTGGCTGAGGTGAGTGGACTGGATGTAATTGCTTCTGGCGGCGTGCATACATTGGATGATGTGATGGCGGCGAAAGACGCAGGGCTTGCGGGCGTGATCGTTGGACGCGCTTTATATGAAGGGACACTTGATTTGAAAGAAGCAATAGCAAACTCGGTGGTTGAGTAGCCACGAGCGATAGCGAGTGGCGTACACTTGCACCAGCACGCAAGTGCAGGTGTCGAAACCACCAGTAAATAAAGCAATTTCTGTAACAAGAGTTTTCTGCTTATTGGTGGTCTCGATACGGGCTTTGCCCTACTCGACCACCAATATTGGATTGGAATGGAGAATTATGTTAGCGAGAAGAATTATTCCATGTCTCGATATCAAAGACGGACGCGTGGTGAAGGGCGTGAACTTTGTCAACTTGCGTGATGCAGGTGACCCGGTTGAACAGGCACGTTTATATGATGAACAAGGTGCGGACGAGTTGGTCTTCCTCGATATTTCCGCCACGCATGAGGGACGTAAGACCACACTTGAATTAGTGAGCCGTGTGGCGGAGACTGTCTTCATGCCGTTGACTGTCGGTGGCGGCATTCGCGAAGTGGACGATATGCGGAATCTTTTACTCGCGGGTGCGGACAAGGTCAGTGTCAATTCGGCGGCTGTGAAGCGACCCGAGTTATTGTCGGAAGGTGCGTCACGTTTTGGGGCACAATGTATTGTGCTGGCGATCGATGCGCGCCGAAATGGTTCGAGCTGGGAAGTCTACGTCAGCGGCGGACGGACACCCACAGGCATTGACGCTGTCGAATGGGCGGTGCGCGGCGTGGAGTTGGGCGCGGGCGAGATTCTGCTGACCAGCATGGATGCAGATGGTACGCTCGCAGGGTACGATATTGAATTAACCAGCATCATCTCGAATATGGTATCTGTGCCTGTTATCGCCTCGGGCGGGGCTGGGACCCCGCTTCACTTCGTGGAGGTGCTTACGAAAGGGAGTGCGGATGCGGCATTGGCAGCGTCATTGTTCCATGATGGGAAGTTGAGGATTCCTGAGTTGAAGCGGGAGTTGGGTGGGTTGGGGATTCCAGTTAGGCTGTGAAGATAGAAGAAAGAGGAAAGATGAAAGAAGAGTTGTTGAAAGAAATTAAGTATGATACCAATGGACTCGTCCCTGCGATTGTGCAGGATGTGAATACGAATGAAGTTTTGATGTTGGCATACATGAACGCTGAGTCTTTGCGCTTGACTGTCGAAAAAGGCGAGACGTGGTTCTGGTCACGTAGCCGAAGTGAATTGTGGCATAAAGGTGCGACATCGGGAAATGTGCAACGCGTGGTCGAAGTCCGCGTGGATTGTGATGCGGATACGCTGCTGATTTTGGTTAATCCCGCAGGTCCAGCGTGCCATACAGGGGAACGCAGTTGTTTTTATAGAAATTTATCGCGCTGAGCGGAGGCGCGGGGCTTGCGCCGTAGTCGAAGCGCCCTTCGACTACATTCCTCGGGTTCGCTCGTCATTCCGCTCAGGGCGAAAGTTATTATAGGAGAAGCATAATGAGCATACAATGGTTATTCGATGTAATTGAAGACAGAAAAAAGAATCCAAACGAGAAATCGTATACGGCGAGTTTATTCAAAGACGGTTTGCCGAAGATCGCACAGAAAGTTGGGGAAGAAGGAACTGAGGTTGTCGTCGCTGCATTAGCGCAGGACGACCAACGCCTCATCGAAGAAGTTGCTGACTTGACTTATCACACGCTGGTCTTACTCGCCGCGCGTGGATTATCGCCCGCTGATGTGGTAACTGAATTAGAGAAGCGGCATAAAAAGTAAATTATTCGTTCAGTTTATAAACCGTTATTTTTGCGCCTTCGTCAAGCAGAGTGAATCCGTTTTTCTCCAACACGCGTTTGGAAGCGAGATTGTGATTTGCAACATGCGCATAAAGCGGACGTGTCTTCACTTGCTGTAAAAATTCTGCCAACGCGGACGTACCGATGCCTCTACCCCAAAATGATTTCCCGATCCAATAGCCGACTTGTTGCTCGTACTTGCCTTCCTTCCAACAGATGATGTGACCTGCGATCTTGTCCTTGTAGAGGATGGTGCGTGCGGTGATCGCTTTGTTTTTTAGGATGCCTTCCCAGTGGCGCATGAATTCGCCGTTATCTTTGGATGGATAAGCGGACATGGCAACTGCCTCACGGTCGAGCTGTTGCTCGAAGAGAATCTTCAAATCAGTTTCAAGGACGGGGCGGAGGAGAATTTTTACCATGTTGTTTCGTGGGTCGCGTCTGTGATGTGACGTTTTGGCGTGCGTACGCTATCATGTTGAAAACGTGATCTGGCAGGCGGGCGTGGACTCTGCTTGGGAGCAGTATAAACTCAAAGCCCGGAAAATGCCTGTAAATCGCGCAGAATCCCCGCTGTCCGCTACAGGCTGTGTTGGGCGGTTTTTTTCAATAAGACCAACACTCTATATCTGGATAGTTTACAGGTTGTAGAGTAGTAGAGGTTGGATCAATTCGCCATGCGTAATGTATATCTGTCGCAGGCTCGTCTCCTTTTGGACGCGAAGCAATAACAACTAAAGAATCATCAATCTCATTATTGCGGCTACAAGTGAACGCAATCAAAACGTCACCTGCGTCAGTTGGAGGCATGGGAATTGCATCATAAATACGACTTTCACTGAATGAGATGGTTTCTGCAAAGGGAACACCAAGCCAGATCATTCTAGCATTTCCCTGGCGCATGACGAAAATCTGATGATAAAGTGTCCAACTCGGCAATTCGCCTCCATCGGGATAAAGGTACACAAATTCTTCAATAATATTATCTGGAAGGGGCGGGATTCTTATGCCGATAAATGATTTAGCAGTCTCAAGGTCAACTGACTCAGCAGGTATTAATTCTGAAATAGCGAACCAACCGCGTCTAATAGACAAGGCAAATAGATATCGTACAATAGCGGCATGGCAAAGCGAAAATTCAAACTCACAGAAGCGGAACGGCAGGAACTGCTAGGGGCATATCGAGTATGTAAGGATGCGGCGACACGTACGCG
>Ga0210377_10000892_pt1 | contig 28278 bp, 26 predicted proteins | sample PLM4_65_b1redo_FD_155480 | JGI IMG/M metagenome (GOLD analysis project Ga0210377, IMG submission 155480) | Groundwater sediment microbial communities from an aquifer in East River, Colorado, USA - PLM4_65_b1 redo | ecosystem: Environmental > Terrestrial > Soil > Riparian zone | place: USA: East...
GACGCCGACGCTCTCCTCCGATCAGATCGGCCAGGGCCTCGCCGACGGCACCTGGGACATCGGCATCGGCGTCGTCGACAACGTCATCGCCTGGAACAGCGAGCGCAATGCCGGGCTGCAGATCATGGCGCAGCTCGAGCGCTCGACGGTGATGCGCTTCTGCAGCGTGCCGGCCTACGCGACGCTGGCGGACGCGGCCGCAAAAGTCATCGCGGTCGATTCGACCACCAACGGCTTCGTGCTGGTGCTGTACCGCGCGCTCGCCCGCGCCGGGATCGATTGGCGAAGCTGCCGCTTCGACCGCGTCGGCGGCGTGCGCCAGCGCTTCGAGGCCATGCAGGCCGGCAAGGCGGCGGCCGCGATCCTGGTCCCGCCCTTCGACGAGATGGCGCGCGCGCAAGGCTTCAAAGTGCTGTGGGACGGGAAGGACATGGCACCCGACTATCCGGGCGTCGTCGTCGCGGCGCGCCGGCGCTGGCTCGAGGAGAACGCGGAGAGTGCGGTCGCGTATCTCAGGGCATTGCTCGCCGCCAATGACTGGGCGGCTGAGCCGGCCAACGCCGCCGCCGCGCGCGCGGCGCTGACGGCGGCGCGCTATTCGGATGGCGCGGCCGAACGCCTGGTGCGCGAGGCGGTGCCTGGCCTCGCGCCCGCGATGGCAGGCTGGAACGAAGTGATCGCGCTGCGCCGCGAATGCGACCTGCTCCCGCGCCCGGAGCCGCGCGCCGACGACGTGATCGACGCGGACCTGTTGACCCGGGCCGCGCGGCGGTGATGTTCGAATATTTCCCCAATCACTACTCGTGGAATCTCGGCATGCTGATGGCCGTCCAGCTTGGCGGCGAGCTGTCCGAGGTCGACGAAGCATGCCGGCCGCTGATCGAGATCGCGGCGCGCCCCGGCGCGCGCGACGATCCCGAGGCGCAGCGTCTCTGGTCGGAGAATTGGTCGAGGCTCGCGCGGAAGCTCGAGGCGCGGGCCGCTGCGGACGAGGCACGCGGCCATCGCCTGAGCGCGGGCCGCAAATACCGCCGCGCCGCGATCTATTTCATGACCGCCGAGCGCATGACGAGCCGCAAGGATCCGCGGAAGCTCGAGCTCTATCGCGCCTTCGCCGAATGCTTCCGCAAATCGGTCGCGCTGCGCGGCGAGCCGATCGAGTTCGTCGAGGTGCCTTATCAAAACACCGCCTTGCCGGCGCTGTTCTATCGCGCGCCGGGCGAGGGTCCGCGCCCGGCCATGATCCATTTCGACGGCTTCGACGTGACCAAGGAGTGGATGCACCTTTCCGGCATGGCGGAGGAATTCGCGCTGCGCGGCATCTCGACCCTCATGGTCGATCATCCGGGCGTGGGCGCAGCACTCCGCCTTCAGGGCCTGCCGACCGCGCCCGAGAGCGAGCGCTGGGCCGCGGCGGCGATGGATTTCCTCGAGCGCCGGCCCGAAATCGACGCGAAGCGCGTCGGCGTCATCGCGATGAGCCTCGGCGGCTATTTTGCGCCACGCGCGGCCGCGTTCGAGAAGCGCCTGGCCTGCTGCGTCGCCTGGGGCGCGCGCTGGGACAACAACCTCTCGCACGGCCGCATCCTGCGCGATCCCAGTGCCGCGCGCTCGGTGACCGGCTGGGTCGACCACGCGCTCTGGGTTTACGGCGCGCGCGATGTCGACGAGGCCGCGGCCAAGATCGCGGCGATGACGCTCGAAGGCGTCGCCGAGCGGATCGAGTGCCCGCTGCTCGTCGTCCACGGCGAGAACGACCGCCAGGTGCCGCTCGAGCAGGCGCGGCAGACGATCGAGCGCGCGATCAAGGCGCCGCGCCGCGACCTCAAGGTGTTCACCGCCGCCGAGGGCGGCGCCGAGCACGTGCAGGGCGATTTGCTCTCCGTCGCCGTCGACTACATGGCGGATTGGGTCGCGGACGTCTTCGGCACCGGCGCCGCCCAAGCGCCGCGCTGAGCGCCTATTCGCGGCGCCCGCGAATACCGAACGCGATTTGGTATTGACAGGCAAGGGCTCTCCTTTAAGCTTGATTGCACAAGCGGTCGAAGACCGCGCGCAGTTCCACGACGATCGCGCCTTCACCCGGGCTTCGCCGTCGCCCCCGGGCCGAGCGCCCCGATATTCCGGTCGCGGCGATGGCGGTCGAGGGAGCTTCCATGCACATCCGTATTCGCGCACTCGGTCTCGCCGCCGCGCTGGTCGGCCTCGGAGCCTCCGGCGCCGGAGCGCAGGACGCGATCCAGATTCGCATTTCCACCGTGGCGCCCGAGGCGGAGCTGACGGTCCAGGTGCTGCGCAGCTTCGCGGCCAATGTCGAGAAGGCCCTGCCCGGCAAGGTTCAGGTCAAGGTCTTCCCCGGCGGGTCGCTGTTCCGCCAGGGCACCGAGATCACGGCCATTCAACGCGGCCAGCTCGAAATGGCCACGCCGCTGTTCTTCGAGATCGAGCAGCAGATTCCCGAATACGGCGTGCTCGGCGCGCCGTTCACCTTCCGCGACGCCGACCATCTGATGAAGGTCATGCGCGGCGCGATCGGCAAGGATTATTACGCGCAGATCGAGCAGAGGATGCAGATGATCGCGCTCGACATCGGCTATATCGGCACGCGCCAGGTGAATCTCCGCGAAGCCAAGCCGGTCAAGACGCCCGACGATTGGCGCGGCATGAAATTCCGGGTGCAGCCCGGCGGCCGCACCGCGGTGTCGATCGGCAAGGGGCTGGGGCTCACGCCGGTGCCGATGCCGGTCACCGAAATCTATCTCTCGCTCAAGACCGGCACCATCGACGCCACCGACAGCCCGCTGCCGGTCACGCACGCCACCAAGGTGAGCGAGATCATCAAGCAGGTGACGCTGACCGCGCACCTCGTGCAGCCCTTCGTGCTCGTGATCGGCAAGCACATCTGGGACAAGCTCACGCCCGCGCAGCAGGCGGTGGTCCGCAAGGAAGCGGCGGCGGCGGCGGACGACCTCTACCGGAAAACCGCGGGCGAGGAAAAATCGCTGGTCAAGGAATTCGAGGCCAAGGGCATCAAGTTCGTCTCACCCGACCGCGCGGCGTTCCGCGCCGCGATGATGAAGCAATTGGCCGAGGACGGGATCTCCGCGAAGTGGAAGCCGGGCCTCGCCGAGGCCATCGCGGCGGTCAAATAGCGGCGGTGAGGACGCGGCCTCGCCGAGCGCGAACGCAAATTGCTAGCGCCGCCGCCCGGGATGGGCGGCGGCGCGCGCTAAATCCGGCCCCGCATGCTTGAACGCTTCGTCCGCCTCGCGCGGTGGGGCGGCGCCCTCGCCTTCATCGCCATATTCGCGGTCTTCGTCGCCGCCGTCGTCATGCGCTACGCGGTCGGGCAACCGATCCAATGGTCCGACGAGTTCGTCACCATCGCCGCGATGTGGCTGATCTTCTGGATGTCGGCGTTCGCCGTGCGCGAGCTCGATCACGTGACCGTCGACCTCGCCTATAACGCGCTCGGGCCGCGCGGGCGCCGCATCGCGGGGCTGATCTCGGCCGGCTTCTTCGGCGCGGTCTTCGCGGTCGCGATTCCGAGCGTCGTCGACTACATCCTGTTCCTGTCGAGGAAGCGCACCGACATCCTCGAGTGGCGCTACGACATCGTGTTCATGTGCCTGCCGCTGTTCTTCGCGTCGGTGGTGGTGCGCCAGATCGCGAAGGTCGTGCGGCTTCTCTCACCCGGCTGGCGCGACTACGTGTTGGGGCCGGATGAGACGCCACGGCCCGAGGAGAGCCGCGCGTGAGCGCGGGGCTTTGGGCCCTCGTCGCGGTCTTCGTCGGCGGCGTGGTGCTGCGCTTTCCGATCGCGCACACCATGTTCGCCAGCGGCATCTGCTACCTCGTCGTCAGCCACCAGGACATCGGCGTGCTGGTCGATCAGGTGCTGACGTCGATGCTCACCATGTACGTGCTGTTGGCCATTCCGATGTTCATCTTCGCGGCCAATCTGATGAACGCGGCGACGATCAGCGAGCGCCTCTGGTCGGCGGCCGATGCGCTGGTCGGGCGCTGGCGCGGCGGGCTCGGGCATGTGAGCGTCCTGGTCAGCGTCGCGTTCTCGAGCATGAGCGGAAGCGCCATCAGCGACGCCGCCGGCCCGGGCATGGTCTCGGTGCGCATGATGCGCGACGTCGCCAAGTATCCGGCCGGCTTCTCGGTGGCGCTGGTGGCGGCGGCGGCCACGATCGCGCCGATCATCCCGCCTTCGATCATCATGGTGATCTACGCGCTCCTCAGCAACGCGTCGGTCGGCGCGCTGTTCCTCGGCGGCGTCGTTCCCGGCATCCTGATGGCGGTGGCGCTGATGATCGCCGTCTTCTTCGCCGCAAGGCGCATGAACCTGCCGCGGGGCCAGGTCGTGCCGCTGCGCCAGGTTCCCTGCGCGCTGGCCAAGGCGCTGGTGCCGATGACGCTGCCCGTCGTTCTCCTCGGCGGCATCTGGGGCGGCTTCTTCACGCCGACCGAGGCGGCCGCGGTCGCGGGCTTCTATGCGCTGCTGCTCGGCGTGCTGGTCTACCGGAAAATCCGCATCAAGCAGTTCGTCGCGATCGTGGACGAATCGGTCACCGCCACCACGACCGTGATGCTGCTGATCGCGGGCGCCTTCATCGTCAACTACGCGATCACCAACGAGCAGCTTTCGGACCGCTTCGCGCTGATGTTTCAGTCGGCAAAGCTGACGAAGCTCGAATTCCTGCTGCTGGTGAACCTGGCGTTCCTGATCCTGGGATGCTTCCTCGACACCGCGGTGCTGCTGCTGGTCTTCGTGCCGGTGCTGCTGCCCTCGGCGCGTGCGCTCGGCGTCGATCTGGTGCATTTTGGCGTCGTCATCACCGTCAACATGATGATCGGCATGATCACGCCGCCGTATGGGCTCCTGCTGCTGGTCATGAGCTCGCTGGTCAAGGTTCCGCTCGGCGAAATCGTCCGCGCGATCTGGCAATTCGTCGTGCCCCTGGTCGCCGTGCTGCTTCTTTTCGTCCTCGTGCCCGAGACGGTCACGTGGCTGCCGCGCCAATTCGGCTTCCGCTGACGAGACGAACGCAGGGAGGATGCCCGCACCGATGAGATTCGCGTCACCAGAAACACTGCAAGAAGCCCTCGCGCTCTTGGACGAGGACGGCGCGCGCTGCCTGGCCGGCGGCCAATCGCTGGTCGCGATGATGAATGCGCGACTCGTGGCGCCTTCGACGCTGGTATCGCTGCGGCGCATTGTCGAGCTGTCGACGGTTGCGTCTCTGCAGGACGGTGGTCTCAGGATCGGCGCGATGGCGGCGCATTCCGCCGTGGCGCGGCTCGAGCCGGCCGCGCCCGGGCCACGTCTCGTGTGCCAGGCGGCGGCCATGATCGGCCATCCCGCCATCCGCAATCAGGGCACGATCGGCGGCTCGCTCGCGCATGCCGATCCGGCCGCCGATTATCCGACGGTGACCGTAGCAGCCGATGCGCGCATCGTCGTCGCCGGCGCAGCTGGACGAAGAACGATCGCGGCCGCGGATTTCTTCAAGGGCTACTACGAGACCGCGCTGGCGCCGGGCGAGATGATCGTCGCCGTGGAAGTGCCGCCCGGCCCCGCCCGCGCCGCGGTACACTACGAGAAATACTCGCTCGTGCACGGCGATTTCGCCGTCATTTCCGTCGCGGTGATCCTGGCGATGGAGGGCGAGCGCTGCGCGTCGATCCGCCTTGCCGTCGGCGCCTGCGCGCCGGCGCCGCTCCGGATTTCCGAGGCGGAAGCGCTCTTGGCCGGGACGCGGCTCGACGACAACGCGCTGGCGGCGGCGGGCGCTTTGCTGGCCGAGATATCTGACCCAATCGACGATGCGCGCGGCAGCGCCGAATTCCGCCGCAAGCTCGTGCCGCGCATGGTGAAGCGCGCGATATTGGCGGCCAAAGAGAAAGGCCCCGCGAACCATGTCTGAGCGGCTCGAATACGAGTTGGACGTGAACGGCGAAACACTTCCGGTGCGCGCGCGGCCGGAGGCGACCTTGCTCGAAGTTCTGCGCGACGAGCTGGCGCTCACCGGCACCAAGCGCGGCTGCAACCAAGGTGTGTGCGGCGCGTGCACGGTGCTGCTCGACGGCGAGGCGGTGCGCGGCTGCCTCACGCTCGCCGCCAATGTCGGCACGCGGGCCGTGACCACGATCGAGGGGCTCGCCACGAACGGCGCGCTTTCGCCGGTGCAGCGGGCCATGGTCGAGAGCGGCGCCATCCAATGCGGATTCTGCACGCCGGGCATGATCGTGACGCTCGAATCTTTCCTGCGCGCGAATCCGAAGCCGACGGCAGAGGAGGTGCGCGAGGGCATTTCCGGCAATCTCTGCCGCTGCTCGGGATACGTCAAAATCGTCGAGGCCGCGCTGATCGCCGCGGGAGGAAAGCCATGAGCGCCTTCGTCGAGCCGCTCGGCCAGAGCCTTCCGCGCCTCGAGGCTCCCGACAAGGCGGTGGGCTCCGCGCGCTTCATCGACGACCACGTGCTGCCCGGGATGCTGCACGCGGCGATCGCGCAGAGCCCGCACGCGCATGCGCGCATCGTCTCCTACGACGTCGGCAAGGCCAAGGCATTGCCGGGCGTGCGCGCGATCGTGACCGGCGCCGATCTCCAAGTGCGGCGCGTCGGCGGCATGCTCAAGGACGAAACCATGCTCGCGGTCGGCAAGGTGCGCTATGTCGGCGAGCCCGTCGCCGCCGTGGCCGCGCGCGATCCCGAAACCGCCGCCCTCGCGGCACAGCTCATCGAAGTGACGTACGAGGCGCTGCCCGCCGTGCTCTCGATCGACGCGGCGCTCGATCCGGCGGCACCGCTCATCCATCCGGATTTCGCGAGCTATGTGCGCACGATGGAAGGCAACTCGCGCGGCAATCTGATCTGGGACTCCGAGCTCGCCGAAGGCGATGTCGACGGCGCGTGGCGGCATTGCGACGAGATCGTCGAGGCGGTCTACGAAACCCAGGCGCAGCAGCACGCCTATCTCGAGACCAACGGCGTCATCGCCGAGCCCGAGCAGAACGGGCGCCTCAGGCTGATCGCGACCTGCCAATCGGTCCATCACGTCCAGATTCGCGTCTCCGAGGAGCTCGGCATCCCGATGTCGCGGATCCGCGTGCAGGTTCCGCGCGTCGGCGGCGGCTTCGGCGGCAAGCACGCGACCAACATCCATTCGATCGCGGCCTGGCTCGCGCGCGCCACCGGCAAGCCGGTGAAGCTCATCCTGTCGCGCGCGATGGACATGGAGATCCAGAAGTCGCGGCACCCGGCGCGCATCCGCATCAAGACCGGCGCCAAGCGCGACGGCCAGATCGTGGCGCGCGAGGCCGAGATCACGCTCGACGGCGGCGCCTTTGCCGACGAGAGCCCGAACGTGCTCGCCTTCGCGATGCTGATGGCGCGCGGCCCCTATCGCATCCCGAATGCCCGCATCCGCGGCCGCGCGGTCTACACCAACAAGCTGCGCGCGGGCTCGTTCCGCGGCTTCGGCAATCCGCAGGCGACCTTCGCCGGCGAATCGCAGATCGACGAATTGGCGCAGCGCCTCGGCCTCGATCCGTTCGACCTTCGCCTCGAGAACGCGATGCAGCCGGGCGACCGCTGGATCGGCGGCCAGACGATTCCGTCCTGCCAGATCGCCGAGTGCCTCCGCCGCGTGCGCGACGCGCAGCGCAAGGCCAAGCCGCTGCCGCCGCCGAAGCCGGGGCGCAAACGCGGCATCGGCGTCGCCTCGGTCACGCATATTTCCGGGCTCATGGGCACCAGCGCCAGCGTCCAGCTCCGCACCGACGGCACCGTGGCGCTCAACACCGGCTGCGTCGACATCGGCCAGGGCTCGGACACGGCGATGACCCAGCTCTGCGCCAGCGCGCTCAAGCTTCCGGTCGAGCGCATCGCCTATGCGACGCAGGACACCGATTTCTCGCCCTACAACTGGAAGACCGCCGGCAGCCGCAGCACCTACATGACCGGGCGCGCGGTGGTGGCGGCGAGCGGCGTGGTGCACGAGAAGATCCTGGAGCACGCCGCCGAGATGCTGGAGTGCGCCGTGGCCGATCTCGAGCTTCGGCCCGGCGGGCGCGTCGGCCTCGTCGGCGTTCCGGGCAAGGAATTGACGTTCAAGGACGTGGCGCTGCGCTCGCAATTCCGCGCCGGCGGGCCGATCCAGGGCTTCAACGGCCTGGTCTTCGACGGCCCCCGCTTCGATCCCAAGCGCGCGCTGGTCGCGCGCCTCGCCTTCGACAATCTCGGCGCCTACGCGTTCGGCGCGCAATGCGCCGAGGTCGACGTCGACGAGGTCACCGGCAAGATCGAGGTGCTGCGCGTCTGGTCGGCGCACGATGTCGGCAAGGCGGTGAATTTCGGCAGCTGCGAGGGCCAGATCCAGGGCGGCGTGGCGCAGGGCCTCGGCTATGCGCTCTACGAGGAAATGGTCTGGGACGATGACGGCCGCTTGGCCAATCCGTCTTTCGCCGACTACAAGATCCCGGGCTCGCTCGATCTGCCGGCCGAGATCGTGCCGATCGTGATCGAGGACCCGGACCCGACCGGGCCTTTCGGCGCCAAGGGAGTGGGCGAGATCTCGCTGGTCGGGGTGGCGCCCGCGATCGCCAATGCCGTGGCCGCCGCGACCGGCGCCAGGCTCCGCCGCCTGCCGATGACGCCCGAGCGTGTGATCGCCGCGCTGGAGGGGCCGGGCTGACACCGGCCTATCGCTGGTAGCGCCGGTCGGTATGCGTCGAACGCAACGCCGAGCCGGAAATTTCACGGGACTCTTAGCATTTCTTAGCATCGCGCCTGCCGATCCATGCGCCGGAAGCCGGGCCCGTGCAGGATGTCAACATTTGTCAACATCGTGCCGCGGGTGCGGCCGGAGAGGGCACCCCCTCCCCCCTCGCGACACCTACATTTGCCTACTTTCACCTACTTTTGCCCAGGCCCACACCTACATCGGACCTACTTTTCACCGACACGGCGCCGACTCCGGCACCGACATCGCCCGGCCGCCGCGCGCGCCACGTGTTAACGCCAGCGAGCGGCGAGCGAAGCCTATCGGGCGGCGATCAGGCGGCACGTCTCCCATTCCGGGAGAGGGATTCGAGGCGCATCTCCGCCCCGCCGCCGTTCAGAGAGGCCGTCGCCGCCGGCCCAAGCGCCATCTCCTGCCGCCGCCACGCTCGCGCGCCGGCACAGCCGAAAGAGGAAAAAGTGGTGGATATATATTCATGATTTGTTCTCTTGTCAAGCCCGCGCGATTATCCCCTTAACGTACGGACAGCCGTAGGAGCAGATTCCGTACAATCTTCTCTTTACGATGGGTTGCCATGCGCAAATTTTGTCGTTTCTGGTGGGAGTGCGCCTGTATCGGCGCGCGCGGGAACACAGCTTTTGCCAACGACTGGCAATGGCTTTTTGGTGTCCCGGCTGTTGCTGGAATCATCACGGGCTTGGCCGCCGACAAATGGGCGGCGAGCGTGAGCGTCATCTATCCCATCCTATATGGCGTCGCCGGTGCCTTCGGGGCATTTGTCGTGACATGGCTGATTGCATGCCTGATCCGCACGCTTAACGCGCCAGTAGTGCTTCTAACTCGTGAGCGTGACTTGGCGGCGGGGTTGCGAGATCAGATCAAACTAACGGAGCAAACTGGGAACGAGCGTGCCACCGAATTGCAGGACAAGATCGACTCCTTGTTGCGCTGGAAGGAGATAATGAAAGCGAGGAAGAATCTCGCAATTCTTCGGAACAAAGCTGTCCCAATGCGCCATGAAGGCGCTGGCCTCAAATCGAAGGAACAAGTGCCAGCCTGGACAAAAAAAGTCGATAAATGGCTAGCTCGCACAATCCGGGTGATTAGAAAGATCGATTCGGCGGATGCCGAGAAATTCAAGGTTTTGAACTACACAAATCATGCTCAGAGGCTAGTCAACCCATTGTGCGACGACCATGAGCGATACTATCGCTGCATTGACGAATGGACCTATCGGCTCGAAGAGAACATGAAAAGGTATGAGGAGTGGTATGGCCGCGCCCCGATCAAAACGATTGAGCCTTGAAGAAGCCCGCCGCATAGGCAGCCTCAAACGCTTCATCGCGGAGCGCCAGGAGGAAGGCGCGATAGCGGACAAAGACCGCTTCGACGCGCTCCTTGGCGCGATGGCTAAAACGCCATCAAAAGCCGCTGGAACAAAGTCCAAGAAGGGGCGCGGCGCATATTGAAGCGGTACTCGATTTCGCCGAAGTACTTGGCGAGATGCTTTGCCGACACATGAATGTGCGTGCCGCGGATCGTGCGCTTCACCATGGACCAGAAGCCCTCAATGGTGTTCGTGTGGTGCTCGCCCCGTACGTATTCTTCAGCGCCGTGGTCGAGTGCGACGTGGCGATACCCGTAGTGCAAATCGCTGTAGGCGCGGAGCTTGTCGGTGTTGACGATGCTGCCCGTGGCAACGTTGTCGTAAATGATCGGCTCAAGCGTCTCGCGCTTCACGTCCGGCATGATCTCTGTCAGCACGTCGCCGTCGCGCTCGACCATGCCGACAACGACAGTCTTGCCTTGGCGCGTGCCCGTGCCTCTGCCGGACCCCTTTTGATGCCCGCCAATGTAAGTTTCGTCGATTTCGACGTGTCCACCAAGGCCCGTGTCGCCGTCAACCTTCGCCATGAACTTCCTGATCTCGTGCCCCATCCTCCACGCGGTCTTGTAGGTCACGCCGAGCGACCGCTGCAATTCCTTCGCCGCCACGCCGTTGCGCGTCGTGGTGAACATGTACATGGCGTAGAACCACTTTTGCAGCGCCGTGTGCGTGCGCTCGAACGGCGTACCCTGCATCGGGTGAATGTGGTGGCCGCACCACGGGCAGGAATAAGCGGGCAGAGACGCCAAGCGGGCGAAGCGCCCCGTCTTTTCGCAGCGCGGGCACGGAATTGTTTCCCCGAAGCGCGTCCGCATCAAATGCTCAAGACACGCATCGTCCGTAGGAAAGGCGGCGAAGAAGTCTTTGATTGTCAGCGATTTCATGTCCGTGCCCTCTATGACAAGAAACATAAGGCAATCGGCTACGTACGTAAAGGGGATAATCGCGCAAGCCCGCCCTCGAAACGGCACTGCCTCGTTTTGAATTAGGACTCATGGATTAGGAACGCTCGCCGCGCGATCGTCGCGCTGCTTGCCGAGCCTCACGCCAAGCGCTCGGGTGGTGGGCGCCGCGCGGCCGCGAGCGCCGCCAGCGCCCCCTCGAGCACGCCGCGCGCGCGCTCCACGGCTTTTTCGTCCATCGCCTCGAGATCAAGGAAGACGTCGAGGCCGGCAATGCGCGCGTTGATCACCGGCGGGCGCGCATCCCCCTCCAGCAGCGTCTCTTCGACCGCGTAGGGTATCACCTCCCGGCTGATCCCTTTCATGGTGATCGGCGGCAGCGGCCGCGCGCGCAGCATGTCGCGCACCAGCGCGTAGGTCTCGTAGCTCAGCATGATGCCGCCCGGGTCGGCGATGCTCTGGAGGCGCGCCGCCAAATTGGCTTCCGCGCCGATGATCGTGTAGTCCATGCGGTCGCTGCTGCCGAAATTGCCGACATTGCAGAACCCGGTGTTGATGCCCATGCGCACCTGGAACGGATTCTCGACGCCGCGGCGGCGCGCGGCCGCGTTGAGTTGCATGACGCGGCGCTGCATGTCGAGCGCCATCCGCAAGCAAGCGCGCGCGTCTTCCTCGGCGCCCCTGGTCTCCGGGTCGCCGAAAAAGACCAGGATGGCGTCGCCGATGAACTTGTCGAGCGTGCCGCCGTGCTGTTGCGCGATGGCCGACATCTCGGTCAGGTATTCGTTGAGCAGCGCCGTGAGCTCCTCGGGCTGGAGCCGCTCCGTGGTGGCGGTGAAGTCCTTGATGTCGGAGAAGAAGATGGTGAGCTTCTTGCGCTCGGTCGCGATCGCCACCTCCTTCTGGCCGCTGAAGATGCTCTTGTAGACCTGCGGCGAGAGATACTTCGCGATCTTCATCGAGATCGCGGCGAGGAAATCGTTGTTTTCGGTGAGCTCGCGGTTCATGCCGCCGATCAGGCGTCCCTGGCGGCGCTGGTAGACGATGAAGCCAAGGCCGATGATCGCGGCGACGACGAAATAGATGCCAAGATACTTGAACGCGAAGATGTTGGCCTCGATCGGCTGATTGACGACGATCGACTGGATCCCGCGCACGTCGCCCACCTTCCAATCCTTCTTGGGGCTTTCCGGGTGGGCATTGTGACAGGTGACGCAGGTTTGACCCATCAAGACAGGTGCTGCGAGCCGGATCCGGCGGTCGAACAGCGTGCCGGAGATTTCGTAGAGGCGCGCCGTGGGCTGGTTGCGCAGCACGTCGATCGCCTCGCGCTCGAACGCATCGAGCGCATGCGGCCGGCGGTTGCGAAAGGTGTAGTCGGAAACGAAGCGGTATTTGACGTTGCCGACCTTCTCGCCGATCGCGTCGCCGAGCTCAAGCGAGAGCGTCGCCGGGATCGGAATGGCGCCCGGAACTTGCTGGTAATTGTGGATCACCTTGGTCTCGCCGGCGCCGGACAAGACGCGGCCGACGACGTTCTGGGCGTAGTAGCCGCGGACCGCGTCGATCACCGTGTTGAGCTCGTTCACCTGCGCGCGCAAGGTTTGCTCGGAGAGATTCTTGAGGTCGAGCCAGGCGGCGACCGGCAGGGCGATCAAGCCGACCGCCACCAGCGCCGCCACGACCGGGGTGCGCAGCGGCGAGATCTTGGCGGCTTTCGTCTTCGACGCATGAGCGATCGAGGTCATGGCGCTTGGGCTCCGATTCCCCGGGTTGAGGACATCACTGTAAGGCGAGGGATGTGGCTGGCGCCAGCCGCGTTGACGGGCGGCGCAAAAGCTCATCCGCCTTCAAAGCCCGAGATACGCCGCCTTGATGCGCGGGTCGCGCAACAGCTCGGCGCCGCTTCCCTCGAGCACGATGCGGCCGTTCTCGAGCACGTAGGCGTGGTCGGCCACTTCGAGCGTCTGCCCGACATCCTGCTCGGCGAGCAAGATCGTCAGGCCCGCCTGGCGCAAGCGCACGAGCGTTTCGAAGATGAGGCGCGTCACGATCGGCGCGAGGCCGAGCGTAGGCTCGTCGAGCAGCAGCAGGCGCGGCTTCGCCATCAGCCCCCGCCCCAGCGCCAGCATCTGCTGCTCGCCGCCGGACAAGGTTCCGCCGAGCTGGCGCCGGCGCTCTGCGAGGCGTGGAAACAACGCGTAGACCTCGACAAGCGTGGCCGCGAGCGCCGGCCGCGCGCGATGGGCGATGGCGCCGATGCGGAGATTCTCCTCGACCGTCATGCTGGGGAAGATGAGGCGTCCTTCCGGCACGAGCACGACGCCCGCCTCGACCCGCGCATGCGCGCGCAGCCGCCCGATCGCGCGGTCGGCGAAGCTGAGCGAGCCGGCGCGCAGCGGCAGCACGCCCGCGATCGCGCGCATCAGCGTGGTCTTGCCCGCGCCGTTGGCGCCGATGAGCGCCGTGATCCGGCCCTCGCCGGCGCCGAGCGCCACGCCGTGCACGGTCATGATGTCGCCGTAGCCGGCCACCACGCCTTCGGCCGCGAGCAGCGCCGTCATGCGGCCGCTCCGCCGAAATAGCATTCGTGGACGCGCGGATCGGCGGCGATCTCGGCCGGCGTTCCGGCCGCGATCAGCTCGCCATGGTGCAGCACGATGATGCGCCCGGCGAGCTGCATCAGCGCGCGCATCACGTGCTCGATGATGAGGATCGTGAGGCGATGCTCGGCGTGGAGCCGGCGCACGACCTCGAGCAGTGCTACGACCTCGGTCGGCGTGAGCCCGGCCATGACCTCGTCGAGCAGCAGCAGCCTGCCGCCGGTCGCCACCGCGCGCGCCAACTCGAGGCGCTTCTGCCCGGACAGCGTCAGGGTTTCGGCGAGGTCCTCGGCGCGGTCCGCGAGGCCTACGAGCGCCAGGATTTCGCGCGCCCGCCGCAGCGCGGCGCCGCGCGAGGCGGCGGGGCTCGCGCCGAACAGCGCGGCGGTCGCGACATTGTCCTCGACCGAGAGGCCGCCGAACGGCCGCACGATCTGGAAGGTGCGCGCGATTCCGAGGCGGCAGATCTCGTAAGGCCGCAAGCCGCGGAGATTGCGCCCGTCGAACACGATCTCGCCGGCGCTCGCGCGCTCATGGCCGGCGATGAGGCTGAACAGCGTCGTCTTGCCGGCTCCGTTGGCGCCCATGATGCCGACGATCTCGCCCGTCGCAACGTCGAACGAGACGTCGCTGAGCGCCCGGACGCCGCCGAAGAACTTGCCGACCTGGCGCACCGCGAGCAGCGTCATGCGGCGCCTCGCCGGCGCGGGGGAAACAGCTTCCCGCTCAAGCCCTCGGGCATGAACAGCACGAAGACGATGAGCAGCAGGCCGAGCAGGATCATGTAGACCTGCGGCGCGTTCGCCCACAGCAGCTCGGACAAGAGAACGAACCCGGCGGCGCCGAGCAGCGGGCCCTTCACGTCGTCGCTGCCGCCGACCACGGCCATGGTGACGATCGTGAACGAAATCACCGGATCGAACAATTGCTGGGGCTCGAAATAGGTCGAGCGCAGCACCATGACGCTGCCGACCATGCCCGGCACCAGCGCCGAAAGCCCGAAGGCCAAGAGCTTGAAGCGCACGCTCGGGACCCCGACCGTCTCGGCCGCCTCCTCGTTTTCGCGGATCGCGAGCAGGCCATGGCCGAACCGGCTCGCGCGCACAGAGGCGGTGAGCGCGGTCGCCGCGGCGGCGAGCGCCAGCATGATGTAGAAAAGCGTGATCATGTCGGGCGCCCCGAACAGCACGCGGCTGAACTTGCCGAGCCAGCCTTCGATGGCGACGACGACGTGCTTCACCAATTCGGCGACGCCAAACGTCAGGATCACGAAATAGGGGCCGCGCACGCGCAGGACCGGCAGGCCGATCAGCACCGCGAGCAGGAACGCGGCGAGGCCGGCCAGCGGCACGATGGCTATCAGCGGCAGCGCGCCCCAGGCGAGCGCCGCCACGTAGCCGCCGAGTCCGTAGAAGACGACGTGGCCGAGCGAGACGTAGCCGGTCATGCCCGAAAGCACCGTCCAGCTCTGGGTCAGCGCCACATACATCAGCAGCCAGAGCGCCACGCCGACGAAATAATCGCCGGCCATGAGCGGGAGCGCGGCCGTGGCGATGCCCAACGCGAGAAGCCCCACGGCCGTCGCCCGCATGCTCATCGCACGATCCTCCGCCCGCCGAGCAGGCCCTGGGGGCGGACGAGAAGGATCAGGACGAAGATTCCGTAGATGAGGATCGAGCGGTAGGCCGACGAGGTCACCGCGACCCCATAGGTCTCGAGCGCGCCGAGCAGGAAGCCGGCGGCGATGCCGCCGGTGATGTTGCCGAGCCCGCCGAGGATGATGACGACGAACGCCGCGATCGTGAACGGGAAGCCCATGAACGGCGAAATCTGCTCGGTCATGCTCACCAGCGATCCGGCGATGGCGGCGGTCGCGAAGCCGACGCAGATCGTGAGCAGCTGCACCCGCTCGATGTCGACGCCGACGACGGCCGCGGCGTCGCGGCGCTGGATCAGCGCCTTGATCGCGAGGCCGACGACGTGAAAGCGGAGGAAGGCGAGGATGCCGAAGCACAGCACGATGGCGACCGCGAAGGCGGCGATGCGGTTGCCGGTGAGTGCTACGTTGCCCAGGCGGTAGACGTCGCTGAGATACTGAAAGCCGCGCGGCGTGCCCGAGAATTGCAGCGCCGCGACGTTCTGCAGGATGACCGAGACGCCGAAGAACAGCAGCAGCGAATTGGCCTCGAGCCGCTGCGCGGCGCGGCTGCCGTCGAACATCCGCTGGAAGAGGCCGTAGTAGAGCGCCGCGCCGAGCAGCGCCGCGAGCGCGCCGGCTCCGATCAGCGACAGCAGCGGCGACAGCGCCGCGAACGAGAACGCCCAGAACGCGACATAGGCGCCGATCATGACGAGATCGCCATGCGCCACGTTGAGCAGGCGCATGGTGCCGTAGACGAGGTTGAGGCCGAGCGCCGTCAGCGCATAGAGCGCGCCGGTGACGAGGGCCGCCGCGAGAAGCTGGCCGGAGAGGATCGCGTCCACGTATCACCCTATCCGGCGTGCGCCGGCGCCGGGATCACCGGCGCCGGCCGCCGCATTCACCAGCCGGTCTTGGGCTTGAACGTGCTCGTGGCGATCGACTTCGGCCACACGATCTGCAGCCCGTCGCCCTGGATCTGCAGGAACGCGGTCGGTGTCGTCACGTTCTGCACGCCCTGGAACTTCACCGGGCCGTTGATCGTGTCGAAGGTCATGGTAGAAATCGCTTGCCGAATCTTCTCCTTGTCGAGCCCGGCCTTGGCGACCGCCTGCTCCAGGATCTCGCACGACATGTAGGACAGCACGGAATCGAGATAGTCGGGCTTCTCGTTGAACTTCTTCACATACGCGTCATAGAACGGCTTGGCGCGCTTCCATTCCGCCTTGTCCGGCGACCAATGGCCCATGGTGACGAATCCGTTCGCCGCCGGGCCGACCGCCTTGCCGTAGAAATCGATCGTCGGGCCGATCGCGACGAACTGGAACGGCGCCGCGATGCCCAGTTCCTTGGCCTGCTTGGCATAGAGCACCGAATCGCTCGGATACGAGAGGACGATCACCGCCTGCGGCGCCGCCGCCTTCACCTTGGTCAAGATCGCCGTCATGTCCTTGATGTCCGGCGGGTATTCCTCGCTGACCTTGAGCTCGATGCCGTTCTGCTTCAGCGCCGGCAGCAGCGACTCCCTCACTTCCTTGGCGAAGGGCAGCACGTTGGAGATCAGCGCCGCGGTCTTGTAGCCGTTCGCCTTCAGCATCGCGGCCATTTCGACCGCCATCTTGTCGGGAATTGTCGAGGTCGGGAACCAGATGTAGCCCGCCTTGAGAGTGCGCAATTGCACCGACGCGGCGGTGTTGCCGACCATCGGGAATTTGTAGCGCTCGAGCACCGGCGCGAGCGCGAAATGGTGCGGCGTGCCCCACGGCGCCAGCAGCAGGTTCACCTTGTCGTCGGTGATCAGTTTCTCGTAGATGCGCACGGCATTGGCGGGCTGGGACTGATCGTCGTATTGGACGAACTCGACCATGCGCTTCGTGCCGGCGACGTCGAGCCCGCCCTTGGCGTTGACCTGCTCGCGCCAGAGCTCATAGGCGTTGAGCTGCGAGGGCGCCCCCGCCGCGAACAATCCGGTCTTGGCGAGCGAGAACCCGATCTTGACGGATTCCGCGGACGCCGGCGCGGCCAATACGGCCGCGGCGGCGATGGCGATACCGAGTCTGCGTATCATAGTCCCTCCTCCCAGGTTGACGGCGAAAACTCCAGAACGATTGGGCCGCGATCAGAAGGTGCACGGCCCCGGATCGCGGATCAGCTGCATCGTGTTGCAGCGGACCCCGCCTCCGTATTTGTGCACCTCGTCGTACTCGATCGGAATCACGTCGACCTTGTGCTGCTCGAGGAGGCGCCGCGTCTTGACGGCGCTCGCATTCATGATCACCTTGCGCGGCTCGACCGTGATTCCGTTGGTCGGGTAGAGATTGACCTCGTCGCGCGGCGCCTCGATGAGCTCGTAGCCGATCTCGTGCAAATCACGGATCGTCTGGTAGTCGCACCAGGGCGGGTAGATCAGCGCGAGCCGCGCGTCGAGCGGCAGGATCCACATGTCGGCATGCATCCAGCCCGGCACTTCCTCGTGATAGGCGTAGAGCGGGCCCGGGCTCGAGGCGAGCAGGACTTTCTTGTATCCGGCGCGATGCAGCACGGGCGTCACCTGCTCGGCGCCCTCGCGATTGCAGTCGGTCGAGAGCATCAGCACGATGAGATCGTCGCTCATCCGCACCGCGGCGCCGATCTCGCACACGCCATGGCCGTGAACGGTGTACAGGATCGGGCAGCCGAGGCCCATCAGCGCCTGCGCCACGTAGCGCGAGCGGCCGCGCCAATAGGGCGTGGCCTCGCGCGGGATGATGGCGCCGCCATTGATCACGAAGCCGGCCGCGGCGGAGATGCCGCGCTTCATCGGCCCATAGGCCGAGCGCGGCGGATCGTCGGCCCAGCGGATCTCGTGCACCTCGATGCCGAGGCTCTCGTAGAGCCGCGCGAGCGCATGATGCTGCTCGCGCATCAGATCGAGCTTCGGCGTGATGCCGTTGAAGACGAAGAACGCCGAGTCCTGCTCGTAGAGCGCCAGCACCTCGGCCTCGGTGGGCTTGACCATCGCCACTTCGCGCAGGCGCCCGATGCCCTGCGCGCCCCAGCGCTTGCCCCAGATGCGCTCGAGCTCGTCGAGATACGAAACCTCGGCGTGATAGCGGTGATATTGCGGGACGGCGCCTTCCTTGTAGAAGGGAAAATCCTTGAACGCGTCGGCGACTCCGCCCTTGGCGGCGACGCTCTTCTGAGCCGCGCCATCGGCCGGCTTGTCTTGAACGGTCATGCGTCACCTCGTCCGTTCACGCCACTTGCTTCTGGTTCGCGGCCATGCGGCGCGGCGCCTCGCCCAGCGGCAAGGTTTCGGCCGCCGCGCGATAGTACATCTCGCGTATGTAGCCCGCGAGCCGCTTGGCGCCGGCCTGCATCGCGGGCACGCGCTCGCGGCGGAACCGCTCGGCGGCCTCGCGCACCCGCGCGCGCATCGCGTCCTCGTCGAAGGTCATGATCCGGCGGTCGCGCATCACGACTCGGCCGTCGACGATGACGGTTCGCACCGCCTCCGACGTCACGGAGAATGCGAGATTGCGGACCGGGTCGTTGAGCGGGATGAAGCCCCAGGCGTCGCGGTCGAGCAGGATCACATCGGCCTTCTTGCCGGGCTCGAGGCTGCCGACCTCGCGCTCCATCAAGCTGCTGCGCGCGCCGCCCATCGTGGCCATGCGGAAGACTTCCGCGGCGGAGACCCATTGCGCGTAATCATGCGTGCCGGGCTTGTGGATCAGGCTCGCGACGCGGATCGCCTCGATGAGGTCGGCGGTGTCGCTGGTGGCGAGGCCGTCGGTGCCGAGCGCCACGTTGATGCCGGCATCGAGCAGCTTCCGGACCGGGCAGAGGCCGCTGCCGAGCTTCAAATTGCTCAGCGGATTGTGCACGACCGAGCAGCCGTTCTCGGCGAGCAGCGCTACGTCGCGGTCGGTCAGCCAGATGCCATGCACGATCGCGAGGCGCGGGCTTAGCAGGCCAAGCTCGTCGAGATATTCGACGACGCTCTTGCCCCATTGCTGGCGCGCCTGCACCGCCTGGAGCTTGGTTTCGAGCGCGTGGCTGTGGATCGGGATGTCGAGTGCCTCGGCCAAGCGGCCGATCTCGCGCAGCATCTCGGCGCTGCAGCGCTGCGGGCCGCAGGGCGCTACGATGATTCGGATGCGCCCGTCGCGACCGTGCCATTTCTCGAAATGGCGCTGGAACAGCGCGAGCTGTTCGCGCGTGCTCGTCGGCGGCAGCGCCTCGATCTCGCGCTGCACGGCGGGCGGAATGATCGCGCGGACATAGGGCAGGCAATCGAGCAGCCCGATGTCCCAGAGATCGACCGTCACCCACGCGCGGAGACCGGCATCGAGATAGGCCTGGACCGCCGCATCCTGCGCCTCGGGCGTGCCGGGCAGATGCACATAGTCGTCCTGCACCGTGGTGACGCCGGAGCGGATCGATTCCACCGCGGCGACCATGGTGCGGAGGTAGTAGTCCTCCTCGTCGAGGATCGGGAAGCCGAAGGGCGGGTAGCTCTGCAGCAGCCACGGCTCGAGCGGCAAATTGTCGTAGGCGCCCTGCTCGAAGCCCTCGTTGGAATGGAGATGCGCGTTGACGAGGCCCGGCATCACGACGGTGTTGGAGGCGTCGATCGTTTCGGCTTCGGGATGCGCGGCGCCCGCATACTCAGCGGCGGCATCGGGGCCGATCGCGACGAAGCGGTCGCCGCGAATGACGATATCTGCGCGGTCGTGGCGCGTGTCCCTGGCGTCGCCTGTGACGACGCAGCCGTCCTTGACGATGAGGACGGGCTTTTCGCTCATCCGGCCACCTTGCTCCTCGCCGCGGCGCTGACGCCCTGAATCCACGCCAGCGCGCGGCCGACCCACGGGCCGTCGGCCTCGCCGCCGGCATGGCTGGCCGAGAAATGATCGCGGCCCGGCAGCACGTGGCGCTCGACCGCGCCGCCGGCCTTGCGCAGCGCCGCCTCCATCGTTTCGGCCTGGCGCATGAGATGGGGGAAATCCTTGTCTCCATGCACCATGAAAAAGGGCGGCGGCACGCCCTCGATGCGATGAAGCGGGCTCGCGGCGCGATCGGCGCCGTTGCCCTCGGGGCCGAGGAAGCGCGGGCGCATCGAGAGGCCCGAGCCCTCGCCGAATTGATACACGCCCGAGATCGGCAGGCAGCCGCGCACGACATCGCGCGGGAGATTGCGCTTGCCGCGCCAATCCTGCGTTACGGCCAAGAGCGCCGCGTAGTGCCCGCCCGCCGAATGGCCGCCAATGAAAATGCGCTTGGGATCGGCGCCGTATTGAACGGCGTTGACGTGAACCCAGGCCACGGCCGCCGCGCAATCCTCGAGCCCCGCCGGAAACAAATGCTGCGGCGCCAACCGGTAGCCGGCGGAAACGAAGGTGATTCCGGCCGCGGTGAAGGCCGGTGCCATGAACGCCATCCACTCCTTGTAGCCGCCGGTCCAGCCGCCGCCATGCCAGAACAGATAGACGGCACCATTGGGCCGCGGCGCGCGATAGACCGCGAGGCTTTGATAGGGATCGGCGCCGAAGCTTGCTTCCTCGCCGGAGACGCCCTCGCCGCGCCGCACGCATTCGTCGGCGTAGACCTTGCCGACCGGCGATGGCGGCTCCTGAGGCGGATAGTCTTCCGGGCGCATCGGCGCTGGCCTCCCCTTCAGCTTGGCAGTGACAACATCGCGCCGAGCACGCGCTCGGGCGTCAGCGGCAGGGCACTAAGCCGGGCACCGATCGCGGACGCCACGGCATTGGCGATGGCCGCGGGCACGCCATTGATGCCGATTTCGCCCACGCCTTTCGCGCCGAACGGCCCGTCCGGCTCGTAGGATTCGACGATGATCGGGTCGATCTCGAACGGCGCGTCGAGCGCGGTCGGCACTTTGTAGTCCATCAGGCTCGGATTCGCGAGCCGGCCGCCGTCCCAGACCATTTCTTCGGTCAGCGCCAATCCCATGCCCTGGACGAAGGCGCCTTCGATCTGGCCCTCGACCGACTGCGGATTGATCGCCCGCCCGGCATCGACGGCCGACCACGCGCGCCTGATCTCGACCTTGCCGGTGACCGTGTCCACTTCCGCATCCACCACGATCGCGCCGAATGCCAGCGCGCCGATCGCCGGAAACGGCAGGCCGATCGCAATGGCGCGCTTGGGATCGAAGGTCGGCCGGTCGAACACGAAGCTGTTGGTGCCGACGATCGGCCCGCCCTTGGCCCAATGCGCGCGCGCCGAGATCGCGGCGAAGGTCACCGATTTTTCGGGCACGCCGACGATGCCGAACTGGCCGCCCGGACGCAGCTCGAGATCGGCCGGCGCGCATTCCAGGATTTCGGCCGCATGGTCCTTGGCTTGACGTTCGACCTCGCCCGCGGCGGCCACCACCGCGCGCCCGGTGGTGTAGGTGACGCGGCTCGCGGTGGTGCCCCAATTGTAGGGCGAGCCGTCGGTATCCGGGCTGGCGAGACGGATGCGGTCGATCGGCACCTTCAGCGCCTCGGCGCAGATCTGGCTCAGCACGGTGTCGGAGCCCTGCCCGATGTCGACCGCGCCGGTGTTGAGCACGATCGATCCGTCTTCGAGCATGCGGATGATCGCGCCGGTGGCGAGCAGCCCGCTGACATGCGCGGTGCACGCGACGCCGAGTCCGCGCTTGCGCCCCGGCGCCGACGGCTTGAGCTCGGCGCGGCGACTCCAGCCCGAACGCTCCTTCACCTGTTCCAGGCACTTACCGAGCGCGTTGGAGCCGACCTCGGTGCCGCCGAACCAGCGGTCGTCGCCGCGCACGAGATTGCGCTCGCGCAGCGCGACCGGATCCATGCCGATGCGCGCCGCGATCTCGTCGATCTGCTGCTCGCCGGCGAACGTCACCTGCGGATTGCCGAAGCCGCGGAACGCGCCGAAGCGCAGCTTGTTGGTGTAGACGAGCGTTCCCCAGGTCCGGAGATATTCGAGCCGGTACGGGCCGCCGGAAAACCACAGCCCGTTGCCGAGCACGCCGGGGCTGTCGTCGGCATAGGCGCCGCCGTCGAGCAGCACTTCCACCTCGCGCGCGACGAGCGTGCCGTCGCGCTTGGCGCCGGTTTTCATCCGTATCTTAAAGGGGTGGCGCGCGCGCACGATCTCGAAATCCTCTTCGCGCGTCAGAATCAGCTTCACGGGCCGGCCCGACGCCATCGCCAGCTTCACGGCGATGGGCTGGATGTGCGCTTCCATCTTGTTGCCGAAGCCGGCGCCGACGCGCGGCGTGACGCAGCGGAGCTGCGACATCGGCATGCCGAGCGATTCGCACACATTGGCTTGGACGCGGAACACCGATTGATTGGCCGACCACAGCGTGATCCGGCCGGCCGCATCGGGCTCCGCGAGCGCGCCGCACGGTTCGAGCGAGACATGCGCCTGCGGCTGGGTAGTGTAGTGTCCCTCGACCACCACCTCGCACTTCGCCCAGGCCGAGGCGTCGCCCTGGGAAAATTCGGTACGCGAGCAGATGTTGCCGCGGCTGCCGGTATCGAACACTTTGAAGTAGGACTCGAGATCTTCATGGATGATCGCGGCGCCCGGCTTGAGCGCGTCCTCGGGCGTGAGGATGGCGGGCAATTCCTCGTATTCCACGTTGACCAAACGCGCGGCGAGCCGTGCCGCCGCCTCGGTTTCCGCCGCCACCGCCGCCACCGGCTCTCCGACGTAGCGCACCTTATGCTTGGCGATCGCGTGCTCGTCCTTGATGAAGGCGCCCATGCGGTGGTCGCCGAAATCGTCGCCGGTGATGACGCAATGCACGCCCGTCACGGCCAGCGCCGCGCCGATGTCGTAGGATTTGATCCGCGCATGGGCGTGCGGGCTGCCGAGGATCGCGCCGTGCAGCATGCCCGGGCGGTAGAGGTCGGCGGTATATTGCGCGCGGCCTTCCACCTTCTCTCGGACATCGACCCGCGCGAACGCGGACCCGACGGCGCCCGGCAGCGCGGTCATGCCCCCGCCTCCGCTGCGGCCGCGCTTGCGGCCGCGGCTACCGCGTCGATGATCTTGCGATAGCCGGTGCAGCGGCAAAGATTGCCCGAGATGCCGGCGCGAATCGCGGGGATCGAGGGCTTCGGCTCTTGCTTCAAGAGCCAATGCGCGGAGATCAGGATACCCGGCGTGCAGAAGCCGCATTGCACCGCACCGCTCGACTGGAAGGCACCCTGCAATCGCGCCATGTCGCGATCGCCGCGCAAGCCCTCGAGCGTCGTGATCGTGGAGTCCCGGCAGTTGGCCGCGAGCGAGAGGCATGCGCGTTGCGGCCTGCCGTCGATCAGCACCGTGCAGGCGCCGCAGACGCCCTGATTGCAGCCCCGCTTCGCGGCCGTCAGCAGCAACTGGTCGCGCAGCACCGTGAGCAGCGTGTCGGCGAGGCCCGCCTGCACCTGCCGGACTTGGCCGTTGATCGACAAAGCGAGCGGGACGCTTCTCATTTCGTCTCCAGCAGCGTCTCGGCCTCTGCGATCGTGTCCGCGAGGAGGCGCGGAAGCAGCAGGCGGCGATACTCGGCCGTGGCGCGGGTGTCGTCGACGGGATCGCTGGCCGCCGCGAGCCGCTCGCCCGCTTTCCTCGCGATTTCGGGCTTGCCGAAGCTTTCCCCGAGCATGGCATCGACTTCGGCGAGGTGGATCGGCTTGGGGCCGCAGCCGCCGATCGCGACGCGGACGGAATGGCCGCCCTCGCGGCGCGCGGCCGCGAGCGCCACCGACACGATCGCGAAATCGCCGGCCACGCGCGCGAATTTGCGATAGAGGCCCGCGCCCGGCCGCGGCGGCGGAAGATGAACCGCGATCACGAGCTCGCCGGGGCCGAGCGCGGTAGCATACCAATCGACGAAGAACGCTTCGGCCGGGATGCGTCGCCGGCCCGCCGGTCCGGCGATTTCGATCTCGGCTTCGGCCGCGACCAGCGCCGGCGGATAATCCGCGGCGGGATCGGCGAACGCGATCGACCCGCCGATCGTGCCCATGTTGCGCACGGGCGGATTCGCGATCTGCCGCGCCGCATTGCGCAGCACGGACAAGGTGCCGGTCAAGCGCGCCTCGTTGGCGGTGTCGCGGTGCCGCGTCATGGCGCCGATGCGAAAGCCCCCGCCGGGGCTCGCCGCGATGCCCGCAAGCTCCGCAATGCCCGCGAGGCTCACCAGCGCCTTGGGCTCCGCGAGGTTCGCGTTCATCATCGCCACCAGCGTGGCGCCGCCGGCGAGGCATCGCGCGCCATCGGTGCCGGCGAGCACGGCCACCGCTTCGTCGACCGTCGCCGGCCGATGATAGCCGGGGACGGTCATGGCACCGCCGCCATCTCGACCTTGGCGCGGAACGCTTCGGCGAATTTCTGGCCCAGCGACTCGGCCTTCTTCTTCATGATGCCGAGGCCGAACTTGCCGAGCCGCCCGGTGACCGAAACCTCGGACGCGTAGTGGACCCCGGTCTTGCCGTCGTCCGTGGCGGCGAGGATCAGTTCGTTGTTGGCGGACATGATGCTGGCGCGGCTGCCCTCCTCGCCGCGCGTGACCGACAGCACCCGCCTCGGCGGCTCTTCGGCCGTGATCTCGACCACGAGGTTGAACCGCGCCTTGATCGGCCCGACCTCGATCAGGATGCGGGCGCGATAGGTCTTGGCGTCGACGACCTCGATCGCCTCGCAGCCGGGAATGCACGAGGCCATCAGCGCGGCGTCGGTGATGCGCGCGAACACGCGCTCGATCGGCGCAGCCACGGTGAAGCGGCCCTCGATGCGCACGACGGACGGCCCGGCCGGTCAGCGCTGAACGCGCGGAACCCGCATCTTCTCGTCGATCAGGCGGCCTTTCTCGACGATCACCTCGTTGTCGAGGATGATCGTGCAGTCGCGCATCGGCACATCGTAGTGGCCGCGCGTCCTCCGCTTGCCGCCGCCTTCCGAGTTGGGGCCGGTGGAGAACAGGAAATTGCCCGGAAAGACGCGCGCGGCCGCGCGGTTGCGCTCGGGCGCGTCGCCGTTCAGGGCGATGCCGTACCAGCGCGCCTGCGGGTTCAAGCCCCAGCCGAGATGCGAGACGGCGTAGGGGTCGCGGTCGTCGGCGCCGGTCTTGTTGTCGTCGAGCCAGTCGCGCATCAGCTTCGCGTCGAGGCCGCCCTCGAGCTTGGTGATGAAGCCGTCGCGGATCTCGATCCGCATCGTATCCTGGACGTAGCGGCAATAGGGCAGGATCACGATGTCGCCGGGCTGCGCCACCACGGTGCCGTTGGCGCTGCCCTCGTTGGGGAAGGTGTGCACGTGGCCGGCGCCCCAATGGTCGAAGCGGCCGCGCTCGTCGGCGTAGCCGTATTGGCTCATCACCGGATATTCGCCGCAGCGGTAGCGGAGATCGGTGCCCGCGTCGCTGATGACGCGAACTTCGCGCGTCTGCTGCAGACGCTTGTGCGCGTGCAGCACCGCCTCCTTGAGGCCGGGCGGCGAGATGAGCTCTTCGAGATCGTCGGGCGCGTCGATGATCATGAGGACGCGGACGCCCGCCGCGCGCGCCTCCTTGAGCCAGGCGCTGAACAGCGGCACGTGGAAGATCACGACCAGGTCCGCCGCCTTCACGGCCTCGAGCGTCCCCTTGCACTGGCCGATCGTGGGCACGCCCACCTTGGTCCAGCCCGGCACGAAGTTGACGCACATCTCGTAGATGTCGGCGCCGAGGTCGTCGGCCGCCGCGAAGGCCGCGGCGACGTATTCGCGCCGTGTGCCGAGATCGCTGATCGCGACGACGGTTTCGCCGCGTTTCAACTTGCACAGCTCGAACTGCCTGCGATAAAGCGTGGCGAGCTTCGCCGGATTGAGTTCTTGCGCGCGGATGGCTGCATGCGTCACGGCCAGACTCCCATTCAACGCCGGTGCGGTGACGTCCGATTTGCAATTACGAACGAATCGGCGGAGATTGTCAATAACGAACAGGCGTCGTTATTGCCCGGCGCGGCGTTGGGAGGTGTCGAGTGGCGCAAGTGAAGAAGGAGGCGGTGCGCGAAGCCATCCTCGCCTCCGCCTATCGCCTGTTCCGCAAGCGGGGCTACATCGACACGACGCTGAACGAGATCGCCGAGGCCGCCGGCACGTCGCGCGCGAACATCTACGTCTATTTCCGCTCCAAATTCGTGCTGTTCTACGCCGTCTTCGAGCCATGGCTGCAGCAGCGGCTCGAAACGCTCGATCGCGAGCTTGCCGCGATCGCCGAGCCCAGGGCCAGGCTGCGCCGGATCCTCAGCGCGTTGTGGCGCGACATTCCGAGCGAAGCCAACGGATTCGCCAACAATCTGATGCAGGCCCTCTCGACCGCGTCGGCCGAAGACCGCTATTCGCCCTCGCTCCTCCGCGCGGTGGAAGCGCGCGTCGCCGCGATGATCGAAAGCTGCATCGCCCCCGCGCGCCGCGGCGCGATCGACAGCCAGGCCCTGGCGCATCTTTCGTTCATGGCGTTCGACGGCTTCGCGATGCACGCGCATCTCAGGACGCGCGAAGTGTGCAGCGATACGATCATCGATACGATGTGCGCATTGCTCCTGGCGCCATCGGCCGCCGCGCTCAAGCGCCCCATCCCGGCGCAATCCTGATGCTTCCGGCCGGCGGCTGCACGGCGAAGTTTTCGTTCGCCTATTCGGTCGCGTAGACCCAGGGCCGCGCTTGGCGGTCGCGCGCCTGGAACGCCGCGATTTCCGCCTCGCGCCGCATCGACACGCCGATTTCGTCGAGGCCCTCGATCAGCGCCTCGCGCCGCATCGGATCGATGTCGAACGAAAGCCGCCGGCCGCTCGGCGTGGTGACTGTCTGCGCCGCAAGATCGACCGTGACCGGCTTCCGCGCCGGATCGGCCGCCGCTTCATCGGCGATGGCCTCGATCTCCGGCATCGGCAGGACGACCGGCAGCAGCCCGTTCTGGAAGCAATTGTTCTGGAAGATGTCGCTGAAGCTCGGCGCGATCACGCATTTGATGCCGATGCCCATCAGCGCCCACACCGCACCCTCGCGGCTCGAGCCGCAGCCGAAATTGGCGCCGTTCAGCAGGATGCCGGCGCGCCGATACGGTTCCTGATTGAGCAAAAAATCGGGATTCTCAGTCCCGTCCGTGCGGAAGCGCCACGGCTCGAAGCAATACGGGCCGAGGTTTCCCCAATCGATGCCGACCAGGCGCGCGATGGGAATGATGACGTCGGTGTCGACATTGGCGCGCAGCAACGGCGCTGCGATGGAGGTCAGGGTCTTGAACGGTTGCATGGCGCCGCCCTCAGAACCGGCGCACGTCGACGATCTTGCCGGCGAGGGCCGCCGCGGCCGCCATCGCCGGGCTGGCAAGGTGCGTGCGCGCGCCGGGGCCCTGGCGCCCGACGAAATTCCGGTTCGAGGTCGAGACCGAGCGCTGGCCGGGCGGAACCGCCTCGCCATTGGCGGCGGCGCAGAGCGCGCAGCCGGGCTCGCGCCACTCGAAGCCCGCCGCGTGGAATGTGCGGTCGAGCCCCTCGGCCTCGGCGTCGCGCTTCACCTGCTCCGATCCCGGCACCACCCAGGCGCGCACGCCCGCCGCGACCTTGCGACCCTTGATCACGGCCGCCGCGGCACGGAGATCGGGCAGACGGCTGTTGGTGCAGGAGCCGATGAAGACCCAGTCGACCGGCGTGCCCGCGATCGGCCGGCCGGGTTCGAGGCCCATATAGGCTAGCGCCGCTTCCATTCCCTTGCGGCGCGCAGGGTCGCTTTCCGCGGCCGGATCGGGAATGCGCGCATCGACGGCGATCGAGTTCTCGGGGCTGGTGCCCCAGGTGATTTGCGGCGGCACCGCGGACGCGTCGATGGCGATCTCGCGGCCGAACGCCGCGTCGAGGTCCGAGGGCAGCCTCCGCCAATGCGCGAGCGCCCGATCCCAGAGTCGGCCCTTGGGCGCGAAATCGCGGCCGTGCACATAGGCGAAAGTCGTATCGTCGGGGGCCACCATCCCGATCTTGGCGCCGAA